>WNEQ01003284.1_pt1 | contig 11090 bp, 13 predicted proteins | sample 5399971 | NCBI WGS metagenome assembly WNEQ01 (sample SAMN13153330, study PRJNA577476) | soil metagenome | isolation source: 20 cm grassland meadow soil 2 days after 1st rain plot 5 | place: USA:California | collected 2015-09-18
ATAATCCTCGGGTCCATCTTTGTCGGAAAGATTGACTCGAGGAAATATGTTGGGAAGCTCCTGTTCCTAGGCGTCATTGCAGTGGGTGGACTGACAGTGGCTCTCGCGTTCACAACTGTCGCGTGGCTCGCCTTGGGAATCGCCTTCGGTGTCGGATTCTTCAACGCAATCGTGAACATTCCGCTCTCCGTACTTATCCAGGCCAAGATTCCCGGTGAATTATTGGGTAGAGTGGCCACGTCTCTGGGTGCATTGATCACTCTCTCCCAGCCTATCTCGGCAGCGACAGCAGGCGGAGTTGCTGGCTCCCTTTCGATAGGTGAAACATTTCTGACCTACGGATTCTTCATGGTTCTTGTCTCAGCTGCAACGTACTTTCTCTTCGGCGAATTGAGAAATGCAACCTACTAGTCGGATCATGCCGACTCGGCGAGTCGCCAGATACATGGTCTACTCCTCAATTGTCATCGGCCTCGCTCTTCTCATCCAGTTATACTACCTTGTCCCGGCCTGGCTGTTTTACATCGTTCTCGCGGGTTGGATCGTGTATTTCATCGTAGCGATCGAGGTTGCAAGAGGACTCGAGTTGGCTTATCCCTCGGCGCTGGTCATGTCGATTCTCACCTTAATGGTTTCTCTACCTCAGCCGGAACATTACTCGCTACTCGCTCAGGGGCTTACGTTGGCATCTCTGACATTAGTTATCGGATCCGCAGTTCAGGGCGTAACAATAATTTTCGTTGGCTACTACCTAGTTTTGAGAGGAAGAGAAGCCAGGCTCCGGAACCGGCAGGAATAGACCCTCAGTCGACTGTCAATATCTATTAAGGAACTCTGCTAGGCTGATCCGGGACCCGTTTGCAGGAGCTTGCGCTTCCAAAAGTATCCGTGTCGAAAGAAACCCTAGATTAGCTGCTTGAAGACGAGCCATCAGTCCAATACTTCACACTGACCGGACTAATGGGCCATAGCGAGAATGGTCGCTCTGTTAGAGAGAGTCGAGGACGGGTCGGAAGCGAGGGATGGGCTGCAACAATCCTTGCGAAACAGAAGGATGGGATCTATTGGGAGAATCCAGAATCCTGTTACGTTCCCAAATGGTCCTCTTGCGCTTGGCAGTTAGCAGTGCTTGCTGACCTGGGCGCAGCTGGAACTGATGAACGAATCAAGAACTCAGTAGAACACTATTTTCAGGCCCACAATGTGGACACTGGAGGCTTTTCAAACCGACCACGAGGATCGGAGGGCATTAAACCACACGTGTGTTCAACCGGCAACATGGTCCGGTCTCTTGCTAAGTTTGGATATGGCGGGGACGAGAGGGTTGTTAAGGCGATGGATTGGCTCGTGTCGGAACAACTCGTTGATGGAGGATGGAACTGTTTCACCGAGGATGGTGCGAAGCACGGCTCGTTCCAAGCCACGATAGAGCCACTCTGGGCATTGGCAGCAATGCTCCAAATCCATCCTATAGTGAAGAGATGGGAAGACGCTGCAGTAAAAGGCTCCGAGTTTCTGTTACGGCATCGAATATACAAGTCGAAGCGCAATGATTCGCCGGTGCTTCTTGAATTCTTGACCATTCACTATCCCATGCATTACCGCTACGATTTTCTGCATGGACTGAGAGTACTCTCGGAACTCGGTACCAAGTACGACCCTCGAATGTCCGACGCTGTAAACTTGCTTCTACAAAAGAGATTTCCGGATGGGAAATGGGCTCTGGAAGGAGTCTATCGTGGTTGGCGGCAGAGCGTTGGCATACACGGAGGAAAGGCTGTGTCAAGACCGGAAGAGAGGGAGGCCTTCACAGAGGGCTGGGGAGACGGACACACACTCCAACTGGAAGAGGCAGGCAAGCCGAGCAAATGGATAACGTTACAGGCATTGCTCACATTGAAGAGACTGGGAATCTTAGAGCGCTTATCATAACTTGAGTCAGAGCGTTTCGGTTACTTCTTACACAGCTTTACGAAATTACCAAACTCATGGTTTGGACGGTGCACCAGTCCGGCCGAAGAAGCTCTTAGGACCAGCCCGAGTCAGGTAGAGCGGGATGACTATTCCGGCGATTATTCTGATGATTCCACCTATCCCTCCAATACTGCCCCCATAAAGTATCTCAAGGATTCCGAGCAGGATCGAGATAACGTAAATCACAATTCCTCCGATCCAGGCCCAGTGAGCCCCAGTGTAGAACCCGACGCCCAGCGCTAGGCCTAGGACACCAAAAATGACCACTACAATCGCCAGCCAGGTGGGACCGGTGGCGTTGCCGGAAAAGACGGAAGCGGCCCCGAACAATGACAACAAACCTCCCGCAGCAGCAATCGCTGCGATTATTATGACTCCAACTGGTCGTTTCGGCTTGGATGGAGATTGCATGGCCGTTCGAACATCCTCATACTGGTCTGATAAGAGCGTTCCCATCCTTCACTTTGACGAACCCTTGAGGACTAGTGGGAAACCCAGTCAAATTAGAGGGTGTAACGGGACACACATTGTTAAATTTCCTGACGTATCTGTCTCCCCACGACAATGCCCAAGAATGTCGCCGAGAAATTGATGGTCAAAGAAGGACAAAGATTTCTCCTTCTTAACGAGCCAAACAATTACAGGGGGTTGGTGGGACGATTGCCTAACAAGGTCACGATCTCCACGGAACCGAATGGTCAGTACGACGTTATCCAAGTTTTCGTGGCTTCAAAGAACGAACTCAATCAAAGGCTGCCAGGACTCAAAACGTCCCTTGCCTCAGACGGAATCGTATGGGTTACCTATCCTAAGGGCACGTCCAAGATGAAGACCAACATCAACCGCGACAGCATACGCGAATACGCCCAAACCATTGGTCTAGAAGCGGACGCGATATTCTCCGTGGACGATGATTGGTCAGCGCTAAGAATGAAAGCTGCCTGAAACCTCTAAGAACCTAGGTCTATCTTACGATCAATGGCATGACAACGTCAGGCACGGTCCCGGTTCAAGGCGGAAAATTATACTATGAAGTAAAGGGTGAAGGTCATCCATTAGTTCTGATCCACGCTGGCTTCTTGGACCGTCGCATGTGGGACGAACAGTTCGAACTATTCTCGAACAGTTACAAAGTTGTGAGGTATGATGTCAGGGGCTTCGGCAGGTCAACTAAGGCCGAAACCAAATTCTCAGACTTTGAAGACCTCCACGCCCTATTACAACATCTCAAACTCGATAAGGTGTACATTATCGGTGTCTCGAACGGTGGAAGAATAGCCATAGATTTCACGACCAGCTACCAAAACCAGGTCGATGGTCTAGTCCTTGTTGGAGCTGGAGTTAGCGGCCGCAACACATCGGATCCGGTAGAAGGTCAAGTGTGGAAAGAATTCGATAAACAAATGGCGCCACAAGAGGATCTGATCAAGCAAGGAAAGCTCAAGGAAGCTGCTGAGATGGATGTCAACGCTTGGGCCGCGGCTCAAAACCCAGAATCCCGAAAGAAAATCATGACGATTGCGCTGGAGAATGCTCATGTCCAGTTGGACAATCCATGGAAGCATCAAGTCAGTCCGGACCCGGCAAGCTACAAGAGATTGCCCGAAATCACTGCCCCGACTTTGGTGATGATCGGCGACCGGGACGTCAAGGGCATGCAACTGATTGCCAACGACCTTCACTCCAAGATCCCGGGCTCAAAGAAAGTGGTTGTCCATGGCGCCGATCATATTGTGAACATGTCCCGGCCCGAGGAGTTCAACAGGGCAGTCTTGGGGTTCCTATCCTCGACCGCCTCAAGAGCTTCTTAAACCGGTCCAGTCCCTTCATCTGAGATTTGCTAATTCTCCTCGTGAGACTCGCATGATCGTCCTCGTGAGGTTTACGAATTGAGCCTGAAATTTGAGCACAGGAGGGGAAGGGGGTATACAGGTCTAGGAGAGATTTTTGAGCGTGGGGGAAGGAATCTGACAGCTGGAATTTACTTAGTCCCATAGTAAGCAAAATTCAGTCCGGAGCACGGCTATATTGTAGCGATGGAATAGACAGGATGGATTTCATTCCAGTGATGGTCTAGGTCTTGTCACAAACTGTCCGACGACGGAAACATGCAGTCCAACATTGGGAATTGGAACTTGGTTAGTATATCCTTGACAAGCCGGCACTGCGTCGTACTGCGTTATGGCGTCCGGGTAGGCGCAGACTATTTCTAGTATCAGAGTTCCCTTCTGGTCCATGTAATTGTAATCGTTCAGTAACCCAGTATACTGTGGATCTAGCTGAAGGCGTATGTGCGTGTCCCCGTCCTTCTCCTGTAGAATTCTCAAGACTGTCCCGGTCACTGTCTGGCAAGAATTGTGGACCTGCAACCTATCAGGACTGTAGACATGATTCAATGTCTCACTGTTGCAGCCCGGTTGGGTTGATGACCCTGATCGAGTCTGTAACAGCATGGGCGCGGCGAACAGTAGCATAGTTGCGGTGACGATCAAGATGCCTAATGCCCAAACAATCACTATGGGCTTCAAGGCCAATGGTGGTTGATTATCTCCAGGAAACCCAGCTGAGTGTTGCCAGTCCGAGGGTCTGGACAAGGTTTGCAAGCATCACGTACTGCATCACGTCCCTGAAAGCATCCCACTCGGCGAAGTAGAAGTAAATGTAAAGCAAGTTTTGAGCGACCAGCAAACCTGCGAAGACGAAGAGTCCAAGCCCAAACCTAGACTTCAACTCTGAATATCCGCGGTGATAAATGTACATCAGCCCTCCCAGTAATCCAATATTTACTAAGCATACCCCCGTCGTTGCGCCGAGGATAACGAGTCCAGTGCTAACCAAGTAATCTCACAACACGTCGACTCAATCCCGTCCTCTGCACTTGTACGAACGCTTCATAGTTCGCTTCTAGAATAGGGGACAAGGAGTAGGCCTTGCCGTACTTGTCGCCGAACGCCTCGAGGAGATGATGGTCCGACAAGACCTTCAGGTGATGGCGAACGGTCTTGTAGTTGATATCGAGAAAGTCAGCAAGTTGTTTCGCGTTCAACGGTTCTTCTTTCAAAGCCATTACGATTCTCGCCCGCGTGGGTCCGCCCCTGGTTCCGACGAACCACCACCAGAGCAATCGATCGTCAGAGTTCAACGGGTTAGCCATGGGGAATCAACAGTAATCTAAGTAAGGACCTTAGGACCAGGTACTGCGTGTAAGTCTTATCTGAAGATATCGTCAGCCCAGGACGGCTCCACTCAAGGATGAGCCTGTTCGAACATCCCTGGGCGGAGGTCTTGGAATATTGCAAGCTGGTTCCCACTCGGGTCCTTGAACAGGTAGCAGGGCCCGTTCGGAATCTCGAACTTGCCGCTCTCAGGCTGCCACCCCTTCCGCTTCAACTCCTTGGCAGTAGCATCAATATCCTTGACCTCGAATATCGGTAGGCACGATGGCGCGGGCCGATGCCCCGCCAAGAGAAGCGGGGGACCGTCACAGATCCGGACGGCCGCGACTCTCGTCCCAAATGAGGATAGGTCCCAGATCTTCTCTGCACCGAGCATTCCCGTGTAGTATTCTAGGTCGCGACCAACGTCTGAACTTCCTACATAGAGGAATCGCAAGGCTCCGAAGGGCGGACGAACCATACATCACATTGGTGATGCTCACTATTTATCGTCGGACAAACCGTGTTCCCTGAGAAGGTACAAGTTGGGCAGATAGAATGAGCGAGACTGACATCTGCATTATCGGAGCTGGAATAATGGGCTCGGCCACAGCATATTATCTCAGCAAGATCACCAACAAGCAGATCATTCTAGTCGACCAATACAATGTAGCTAATGATTATTGCAGCTCCAACGACATCAACCGCGTATTCAGATACGCATACGGCAAGGATGAGTTCTACACTCGCCTCGCGATCCAGAGCCGCAAACTTTGGCAACAGTTAGAACAGGAAACAAAGCTCCAACTCCTGATTCCATCCGATCTACTACTCGTTCAAGGAACAGACAAAGAATGGAACATGTTCAATGAAGAAAGCCACAAGACTCTCCAGAAGATCGGGCTCGAAACAGAGGACTTGGAAAGAAAACACTTGGAGAAACGATATCCACAGTTCAATGCTGAAAGAGCCTTCACAGATCCATATGCTGGAATCCTCCTAGCTTCCAAGGCTCTCTTGACCTTCGCAAGCGAGGCCAAGAAACACGGTGTCAAGCTCATCGAGAATATGCGAGCAACAAGAATAACCATCCAGAATGATCGACCAACCATCGAGGACTCCAATGGAAACAGGATCATCGCCAAAAGACTTCTCGTCACGGCCGGCCCATGGTCCAACAATTTCATTAGAAAGAATCTGGTGGAAATGACTCCGACAAGACAACAACTACTATACTTCAATCCTCAAGACACACAACTCTATGCCCCGCCGCGGTTCCCAGTGTTCTTCGCCGATCAATTCTACGGAATACCCGCAGCCGGAACTGATGCCGTCAAGGTTTCGCACATGGGAAGAGACACGCCAACAGATCCCGAGACCGCCGAGAGAAGCATTGATCAAGAGGAGGTAGATGCATGCAGAGAACTCCTGAGACGGTTCATCCCCAAACTCTCCAATGCCAGGCTAGCAATGTCCAAGGTGTGTCTCTATGACATGACCCGAGACAAAGACTTCGTATTAGGACACGACCCCGAAGAAAGCAATATTCTATACGGATACGGATTCTCCGGCCACGGGTTCAAATTTGCACCCTTGATTGGTAGGGTTCTAGCTCAACTCGTACTCGGCAACGAGCCCGGGATTGATATCTCAAGGTTCAACCCGGACAGAAATCCAACAGCCCGTTAACGCTGTCTTTACCCCCCGTGTCCTGCTAGGTCTCCAAGCCACGAAAATCCAGCGAGTCAGCAATAGAACGAGCCAAAAGTCGTGTGGAAAGTAATATGGAGGGCTTAGAAGGTCCGATATTGGGCCTTTCGGGGTAGGTCAGGGGTCGATGTAACCGATTGGCCAATGGGCAAAAGTAACAAGCTTATGTAGAGACCCCTACCCTAGTTAAAGGGAATGGCCGGGACTTCGACAGCAAGCAAAAGCAAGATCCTCGAACCTGTCCGAGCCGAGGCTATGCAGGCACAAACCCAGACCCAGCCTAGAGGACAAACTTACACTCAACAAGTCACGCAGGCCCCCTCCAGACCACAGTCCCAGCCGATCCCAAGGTCCAGAGTCTCTACCAGGGACGAGGTCGGCCATTATCTATGCCCTCAATGTGGAAGTTCCAGCCTAGTACGTGATGCCGAGACCGGCGAGGTCATCTGCACAAACTGTGGCTTCGTGCTCTCCGACCCGACGGAGCAATACGCCGCACCCATCCCGCGGAGGACAGAAGAAGGATTGCTGGAGAGCCAGACCGGACCACCTGGAAGATTTTCAGCATTCGACAAGAACCTATCCACAATAATCTCCCGAGCACAAGCCTCCAACAGGAGCATTAGTGCGGAAGAACGCCTCCAGCTCTGGAGGCTAAGACGGACACAACTCCGCGCTGCAGCCGGCACCTCGATGGCCCGCAATCTTTCGCGGGCAATGAATCAGTTGAGAGGACTCGCTGGAAGACTGAATCTACCCGACGTAGTCACCGAACGCGCAGCCCTCATGTATCGCAGAGCCCTCAACAAAGGACTCGTCCGAGGTCGTCCCATAAACGGAATGGTCGCCGCATCCACTTATGCAGCATGTCGCCTCACCGATGTTCCCAGATCTCTAAGCGAGATCGCGAAAGCCGCCGGTATGAGCCGTAAACTACTCGCTCACTACTACCGCGCACTAGTCCGTTCGCTAGACGTGACCATGGCGATCGAGGACCCATTGAAACGAGTCTCCAAGATCGCCTCCCGTGCTGGAGCAGATTCTGCGACTGAGATGCTTGCCGGCAAGATACTCCGCGAGGCAATCCGACTAAGAGTTAACGTTGGAAAGGATCCCGATGGGCTGGCCGCGGCGGCGTTAGATCTAGCTGCTAGAATTCGAGGGTCGACAGTAATGCAGCGTGACCTGGCCAAGGCAGCGGGGGTTAGCGAGGTAACAATTAGGAGTCGTATGCGCGACTTGAAAGTAGCAGCGAAATCCTTGGGCCTTCCTGACGTGCCCTAGAGGCTGTAACTCTCTATTCTCTTGGTAGGGTTACAATTGTCTAAACCCTAGCTTGTACCCAGTGCGCAGCGAGACCACTGGAAAGTATCGAGAAAGAGCGGCAGGAAAGACAGTGGAGCTATGAAACCGCAGAGGACTGACAATAACGGGCCTTCTCATAGAGATCATTCTAGACGCATTCTCTACAATAGCCGTTCTTGGCATGATAATATCGATACTGCTCAACCGTGTGTCCTACTTCAAGACGTTCCGAACTTACTTCATACTAATCTACGCCGGCTTCCTCACATTCCTCGCACGAGAAGCCATACTCAATTTTGCTCCGGCATCTCACCACCAGGCTTTACCTGTACCCGGAGCGATACAATATCAGGGAAGTTCTAGCTTTTTCCCGAAAGCCGGCTCATGTGCTTTACCAACTGTATCTCTGCCTCATGGTAGTCGCCGCATGGGCGACTTGGGCATTTGCCGGCATTGACACTGGCGTCATAGCGTACTATCCACTCGACGGGACGTTTTATCGTGCCGTAGGATTCCAAGCATCCTACTTGGCACTGATGGCAGGGATCGTGGTGGTCCCTTTCATTGTTTATCCTAACTTCATCCTGTTCCGACTTAGGTCGCAGTTGAAAGATAGAGAGGTCCGCTTCGCTCTTCGAACATTCGCTGTCGTTTTCGGAGCAGTGTCTGGTCTCATATTGACCTTTCACGCAATCGGAACATTAGGGACATCCCTGATAGGATTGGGTAACCTCATAGACGTGCTACTCCTCACTGTTGTAGTCCGAGCTTTCGGGAAGCCCTCTTTCCTCAAAGCGTTCTTAGGCGTTGTCCCCTCTTTCGCGGCTTCGGGGACGGCAAGAGAGGACCAGACTGTAATACTATATGGCAATCAGACGCAGAAGTATGGACCATTCTCTCGATTTATCGTTGAGGGACTAAACAGGGGCCAACAAGTTGTTTGTTTTTACCAAGGAGAAGAAGGATTTGTAAATGACTCACTTGAAAAGAACGGAGTGACCGTGAGCAGTCAAATCCTCAGAGGCAACCTACGGCTTCTACCGCTCCACACATTGTATCAACAACGTGGCTACTTTGACGAAAACTCTGTCCTTGGGATCATGAAGGAATTGGAGGAAGAGGCGCGTTCTCAAGGCAAGGAAGGGTTACGCGTCCTCCTAGATTATGGGGATACAGTGAGGCAACCACTGAAGAGGCTTGTCGAACACCTATCAGACACTCGATGGACAAGACCCGATCATTTCCTTAACATCTTAATGGCTTTCGAAAAGGAAGCGATCACCAATCCGGAAGCATTGGCTCTTCTGAAGAAAAGTGTTCAGGTCCTAGATCTCGCGGAGACTCCGGAGGTCTTCTCTAGAACTCTTGGCCTTACTCATAGTGAGATCAGCGGCAAGAAGATCCTCCTCGAGTACGATCCATTATCGGACCTTGATAAGATGTTGAAGGCTCTAGTAGCGGAGGCTGCGTCAAACTTGGAAAGAACTGTAGTCTTCACCCGAACGGACGGTCCAGCACGGTCCCTGGCCGGTAGCCAACCGGGATTGAAGATGCTACTTCTCACCACTAAAGTTTCGAAACCGAGCATTGAAAAAGAAAACCTAGTCCTGCTGCCGGCCTACGACAGTAGTCTGATCCTCGACTCGTTAGACAAGACAATAGAAACGTACGCCGCGGCCCATTTTACAGTAATATTCGACGATATTACACACATGATCTTCATGCTGGGTCAAGAGAGAGCCTACGGGTTAGTCCGACAGGCCCTTGAGTTGATGGTGTCCGACAAGGTCACAGCCATTTTCCTAATGAACCTGAAAGCTCACGATCACAAGATGATCAGCGTTTTCGAGAGTTTGTTCGACATTGAGATAGAGTCTAGGCCGGAAGCGAGGGTACCGGAAGTAAGGAAGAAAGTTTCGATGGCTAGTTGAATCCCAGACTCGTGACCGATGTTCAGGGCAGTAGGAATATTGTCGCTAGGCCCTGTCTTCCTTATTGATGACTTGGAACAGTATGCGATAGTACAATCTCATAGCATCCCGGCCCTTCGCAAGGGAGTAGTCAGTATGTTCATTATGCAAGGAAACTCCCGCAAAGTATAGCCCGGCTAGGGACGAGAAGTATTTCTCGCTACCAGTCAATCTCCTGACCAAAGCACGGTGAAACTCGATGATGTGCTTTACGAACCCGTCGTCTCTACCTGCAGCGTATCTCCAGAACTCCTCCGTCTCAACGCCGAATGAAGTAGGCAACTCTAGTATTCTACACATGTTTGCAAGTTCCGTTCTAACAAACTCCCATCTCTCATCATGCATCCTCTCAAAAGGATCGGGCCGATCATCTTTCACTTTGCTCTGAACCAATAAAGCGTTGACATAATATTGTGATGCCTTCAGCAATCTTTCACTCTCGAACTCGGGGAACATAGTTTGAAGCATGATCGAGAACTGGAGTGATGCCCCATCGAAGTCATGCCGATCTTGGGCAACGAAGCCTTCGATCGTACTATTTGCTGCTCTATCAGCAAGCTCTTCTATGTCGTACGTGTTTACGGTTTGTTTCTTGGGTACAGTCACACTACGAAGTAGCTGTGCACGTTCGGCGGTTTGAGTTGTCTCTGTGTACGTCAACTTTGCTTTCGCTAAACTCCAACTATCTCAGTGGATTATAACGGTCGCCTACTTTTCCCACGAAAAAAATTCTATGGGCCTTATATGCGGAGTTCGCGACTCCCTCACGCACGCACTCTCGCCGAGGCACTATTTCGACGAGTTAAGTGAAATGGTCTTGGCTTGACCAGAAGAGGAAGTTCTTCCGCAAACCGAGAAAAAGGAAGAATCCTCCCATAATGTCGAGAGCTCCCCCGACCGCGAAAAGACCGATTGAAAGTATATCGTTCAGAAGGAAGGTCCCGACTCCGAGACTGAAGAAGATCCCACTAAGTGA
>WNEQ01001953.1_pt1 | contig 11089 bp, 14 predicted proteins | sample 5399971 | NCBI WGS metagenome assembly WNEQ01 (sample SAMN13153330, study PRJNA577476) | soil metagenome | isolation source: 20 cm grassland meadow soil 2 days after 1st rain plot 5 | place: USA:California | collected 2015-09-18
ATCCACGAGTTCGCGGTCGGCCGCACCCTCGAGGCCACGCTCGAGGAGATCATCCACACGATCCACGCCCACCCGACCCTGTCGGAAGCCGCCCTGGAAGCGACGCTCGCCGCCCTCGGTCAGGCCATTCACATTTGATCACGCCTGCCCAGGCGCTCACGGCGCCGAGAATCCTGGCGGCGGTACACTGAGGGCGATGGGCTCACGTCGCGCAACAGCGTTCGTGGTGTTGCTCGCCCTCGTACTCGTTCCAGTGCTGGGGATCGCGGAGGACGATCTCTCCCGGTCCGGCCGCCCTGCCGCCCGCGAGGTCGGGCTGCGGCACCCGCCGCCTCGTCCGTGGCGGACGATCCCGGGTGCCGTCGAGCCGCCCGTCGCAATCCCGCGCATCGTGCCGCTGGCCACGCTCGATGCGTCGGAGCTCTCGTTCGCGCCCCAGCTCGTCATCCGCACGCCGTTCGTCCCGCCGCGAGGCTGACCACCTCTCGCGCTCGCAGCATTGCTCCATCGCCACGGTGGAGCCAGATTTTTGCTCGAGGGAGGTGGGGACGATGCTCTTTCCTACACAGCTCCTGTGCACGTTGCTCGGCGTGTGGTGGCCGCTCTCCGGCGCTCGGGTCGCGGCACGGCCAACGCTCGTGTCTGCCGATGCCCCGGTCATGTGGATCGGCGGCGCGGCGACCGACGAGGATGTCCACCTGGTGCGGGACACGCTCACGCCCCGCGGGATCACCCGCTACGCCGCGGCGGTCGAGGACGTCGCAGAGCGGCTCTTCCGGCGAGACCTCGCCCGCGCGGGCTGGGTCGCCGACATCGGTTTCTTCCAGCCGTCCTACCGTGTTTACGCACGCGAGCTCCTGGCCCAACTCGATGGCACGTTCGTGCGCATCGGGCGAGCGCCATGACGCCGCTGGTGTTCCTCGCGGCGCTGTTCGCGACGTCGGTCATGGCCGGCGCCACCGGCGCCATCCTCGGGCTCGGCGGCGGCATCCTGCTCATCCCCATCCTCACGCTGTTCTACGGCGTCGACCTGCGCTACGCGATGGGCGCCAGCATCGTGTCGGTCATCGCGACTTCGAGCGGAGCTGCCGCTGCCTACCTGCGGACGAGCCTCAGCAATATCCGCATCGGATTGTTCCTCACGCTCGCCACGGTGTCGGGCGCGTTGGTCGGTGCCGGGCTGGCTGGTCACGTCCCCGTTCGAGCCCTGCAGCTATTGCTGGGGCTTGCCCTGGGCTACTCGGCATTCACCACGCTGCGGCAGCTCCACGTCGAGATTCCGCAATCGCTCGAGGCCGATACCCTCGCGTTGCGCTTCAGCCTGGATGGCACGTACTACGACGCGCCCCTGGACCGCCAGGTCAAGTACCGGGCCGCGCGCGTGCGCCAGGGCTTCGCGGCGATGTTCGGGGCCGGTCTGCTGTCGGGCCTGCTCGGCATCGGCAGCGGCGCGTTCAAGGTGCTGGCCATGGACTATTTCATGCGGCTGCCGATGAAGGTGTCCACCGCGACCAGCAACTTCATGATCGGCGTGACCTCAGCCGCCACGGCCAGCGTGTACTTCGCGCACGGTGACATCCATCCGCTGCTGGCCACGCCGGTGGCCATCGGTGTTCTGGCCGGCGCCATGCTCGGCACCCGGCTGATGGCCCGATTGCGGAACACAACCGTGCGGAAGGCATTCCTCCCGGTGCTCGCGTATCTGGCGGCCTCGATGATTCTGCACGGCCTCGGCATCGAGTTGCCATGACCTCGTGGGCGGTCGAGCGCGCGGTCGCCCGGGTCCTCTTCTGGGGCGGCCTGTTCAGCGTCTCGCTCATGCTGATGGGCCTGTGCGCCTACGCCGCGCGCGATCAGCCGCACGCGTGGGAAGGCCTACGGACCGTGCAGAATCGTCAGGCCGGCGGCGACGTCGACATCTTCACCACGCTGGCCGATGTGCGGCGAGGGCTGCGGCAGCGGCCACTGGAAGGCCTGGCCCTCGCGACGCTCGGGCTCCTCGGCCTGCTGGCGACGCCGATCGCCGGCGTGGCCGTCGCCCTCGTGTGCTTCGGGCGGCAGCGCGACCGGCCGTACGTGGTGATCAGCGCGCTGCTGCTTGCGATGCTGCTGGTGAGCCTCGCTCTCGCTGGAGGCGTCTGAGGCCGAGCCCTTCAGTGATGATGCAGGAAGGGCACCTTGAAGATCGGAACGAAGCCGTTCACCGTGAGTGCCGCGCCGAGCACGGCCAGGACCAGCGAGAACCAGAACATCGGGCGTGAGGTGGAGAGGATCGCCACCGAGGCGCTCACGATCGCGATCTGCAGGAGCACCTCGCCGAACTCGAAGTAGGGATGCCGCTCGCGGCGGTGGTCCCGTGTCGCCTCGAGCTTCTTGGCCTCCGCCTCGATCTCCTTCTTCTCTCCGTTGTAACGCTTCTCCTCCTCGGCGAACTTCGCCGCGAGCGTCTCGACCTTGGCGCGCTCGGCGCCCTTGAGGCTCGAGGGCTCGGCCAGCTGCATCTCGAGTAGCATCTTCTGGCCGCGGTACTGGTGCTCGCGGATGACCTTCGCCTGATAGAACGCCCACTGATCGGAGGACTGCTGCTGAGAGAGCAGCATCTCCTTCACCGTGTTGTTGCCGCCGAGCGAGGCGATCGACAGCACGACCGCGTAGATGGCCGTGGTGAGCGCGGCGCGACGGCCGAACGTCGTCTCGCCGCGCTCGTGGATCTCGTGGGGGTTGGGGACCTCGATCTCAGCCACGCGGTTCGCTGGATCCCCTGCGAATCTCCTCCCTCATGGCGTCGCGGCCGGCCTCGAACGCGCTCATGAGGCGCTGCGTCTGCTCCTCGAAGATCTCGCGGCTCTTGTCGAGCCATTCGCCGGCGCGGCCCTGCGCCTCGCTGGCGAACTCCTGGGCGCGGCGCGCCACCTCGCCGCCGTGCTCGGTCAGGAGCTCGCGCGCCTGCGCGCCGGTCTTCGGCGTCATCAGCAAAGCGACTCCGGCGCCGATCACCGCGCCGAACAGGAACCAGCCCATGTATCCTCCTGCGTCGCGATCATTGCTCATGGTGGTCTCCTTGGTGCCTGAGGCGATGGACGAACACGTCAATGCCCCTCTTGAGACCCGCCGCCACGCCGACGATCTGGCCGGCGCGGGTCAGGCTGCCGACCGTCGTGACGATCCGGCCGAGCCCTGCGGCGACGACCTCGACCCGATCCGTGACGGCGCCGACCCGCTCGAGCTCACGACCAGCCTCGCGCGTGAGCCCGCGCAGGTCCTCGACGAGCGTCAGTCCCTGGCCGATCATCGGTCGGAGCTCCTGCTCGACGATGGTCAGCACCGCCTCGGCCCGCTGCGCTACGCCTCTCAGCGCCCAGACCGCGGCGACGAGCGCCACCAGCAGCGCAAACGCCGCCAGGGAGAGGAGCATCTGGACCCAGAATGGCATGGGCCTGAATTATTGGTGGAAAATCCGACGAAAGTCAATGAAACTAGGACCTTGATGTCGCATCAGCCTCGCTTCGACGACCTCCACCGCCGACACGTAGAGGCCGAGTTGGCCGGCGGCGAGGAGCGCGTGCGCCGCCAGCACAAGGCCGGCAAGAAGACCGCCCGCGAGCGGCTCGAGATCCTGCTCGACGCCGGATCCTTCCTGGAGATCGACAAGCTGGTCGTCCATCAGAGCCACGACTTCGACATGGCGGCCCAGCGGACGCCGGGCGACGGCGTCGTCACGGGCTCGGGCCGCCTTCATGGACGGCCGGTGTTCGTGTTCGCGCAGGACTTCACCGTGTTCGGCGGCTCGCTGTCGGAGGCGCACGCCCGCAAGATCTGTAAGATCATGGACCTCGCCGTGAAGACCGGGGCGCCGATCATCGGGCTCAACGACTCCGGAGGCGCCCGGATCCAGGAGGGGGTCGTCTCGCTCGCCGGCTACGCCGACGTCTTCCTGCGCAACACGCTGGCCTCGGGCGTCGTGCCGCAGATCTCGGCGATCATGGGCCCGTGCGCCGGCGGCGCCGTGTACTCGCCGGCGCTCACCGACTTCATCCTGATGGTGAAGAACACGTCCTACATGTTCGTCACCGGTCCGGACGTGATCCGCGCCGTGACTCACGAGGAGGTCTCCGCGGAGGATCTCGGCGGAGCGCACACGCACAGCACGACCTCCGGCGTCGCGCACTTCGCCGCCGACAGCGAGGAAGAGTGCCTGGCCCTGATCCGTGAGCTGATGTCGTTCCTGCCGCAGAACAACCTCGAGGAGCCGCCGCAGCGGCCGACCCGGGATCCCGTCGACCGCCGGGACGAAAGCCTGCAGACCGTCGTGCCGGACCAGCCCAACCGCCCGTACGACATGCTCGACATCGTCCGGACGGTGCTCGACGAGCGGTACTTCTTCGAGGTTCACGCCGGCTTCGCGCCCAACCTCATCGTGGGCTTCGGGCGTCTGGGCGGCCGGCCGGTCGGCATCGTCGCCAATCAGCCGGCGCATCTGGCCGGATGTCTCGACATCAACGCCTCGCTCAAGGGGGCCAGGTTCGTCCGGTTCTGCGACTGCTTCAACATTCCGCTCGTGACGTTCGAGGACGTGCCGGGCTTCTTGCCAGGGACGACGCAGGAGTTCGGCGGGATCATCAAGCACGGCGCCAAGCTACTCTACGCGTTCTGCGAGGCGACCGTGCCCAAGCTGACGGTGATCACCCGCAAGGCGTACGGCGGTGCGTACTGCGTCATGTCCTCGAAGCACATCCGCGGCGACGCGAACTTCGCCTATCCGACGGCGGAGATCGCGGTCATGGGTCCCGAGGGCGCCGTCAACATCCTCTACCGGCGCGAGGCCGAGCAGGCGGCGGACTCGACGAGCTTCAAGGCCGAGAAGGCGCGCGAGTATCGTGAGATGCTCGCGACCCCGTACGTGGCCGCGGAGCACGGCTACATCGACGAGGTGATCGAGCCCCGAGACACGCGCGCCCGGCTCTGCGAGGTGCTCGAGCTCCTGCGGACCAAGCGCGACAGCAACCCGCCCAAGAAGCACGGTAATCTGCCCCTGTGATGGACCGGCCCAGGGAGTTCAAGACGTCGTGGGGGGCTCCGCTGAAGCCCGTCTACGGGCCCCAGGACGCGGCCGGCTCGGAGCTCGGCGCGCCCGGAGAGTTCCCGTTCACCCGCGGCGTGCATCCAGAGATGCATCGAAAGCGCCTCTGGACGATGCGCCAGTACGCGGGCTTCGGCTCCGCCGTCGAGACGAACAAGCGCTACCGCTTCCTCCTCGAGCAGGGGCAGACCGGCCTGTCGGTCGCGTTCGATCTGCCGACGCAGATGGGCTACGACCCCGACGCGCCGATGGCGCGCGGGGAGACGGGCAAGGTCGGCGTGTCCATCGCTTCGCTCGAGGACATGCAGGACCTCTTCGAAGGCATCCCGCTCGGCCGGGTCTCGACCTCGATGACGATCAATGCCACCGCGTCGATCTTGCTGGCGCTCTACGTCGCGACCGCGCGCCGCCAGGGCGTCGCGGCCGACAAGCTCAGCGGGACGGTGCAGAACGACATCCTCAAGGAGTACATCGCCCGCGGGACCTACATCTTTCCGCCGGGTCCCTCGATGCGGTTGATCACCGACACCTTCGCCTACTGCAAGGAGCGGGTGCCGCGCTGGAACACGATCTCGATCTCCGGCTATCACATGCGCGAAGCCGGATGCACCGCCGTGCAGGAAGTGGCCTTCACCTTGGCCAACGGCATCGCCTACGTGCAGGCGGCGGTGGACGCCGGGCTCGAGGTCGACGTCTTCGCCCCGCAGCTCTCGTTCTTCTTCAACGCGCACAACAACCTGCTCGAGGAGGTCGCCAAGTTCCGGGCCGCGCGCCGCCTCTGGGCGCGGATCATGCGCGAGCGGTTTGCCGCGCGGGACCCGCGGTCGCTGGCGCTGAGATTCCACGCGCAGACGGCCGGCAGCATGCTGACCGCGCAGCAGCCCGAGAACAACATCGTCCGGGTGACAATCCAGGCGCTCGCCGCCGTGCTCGGCGGCTGCCAGTCGCTCCACACGAACTCGATGGACGAGGCGCTCGCGCTGCCCACCGAGCGTGCGGTGCGCATCGCGCTCCGGACCCAGCAGATCCTTGCCCACGAGTCGGGCGTGGCCGACGTGGCCGACTCGCTCGGCGGCGCTTTCGCGATCGAGCGCCTGACCAACGACCTCGAGGAGGCGGCGCGCGTCTACATCGGGAAGATCGATGATCTCGGCGGGGCCGTCGCGGCGATCCCCTTCATGCAGCGCGAGATCCAGGACGCGGCGTACCGCTACCAGCGCGAGGTCGAAGACCACGCGCGGATCGTCGTCGGGGTCAACGAGTACGTGACCGACGACCTGCCGCCGGGCAACCTCTTCCAGGTGGACGCGGCGGTCGGAGCCGCGCTCGCCGAGCGGGTGGCCCGGGCGCGCGCGACGGGGGATCGCGACGCCGCGGGGCGAGCCCTGGACGGCCTGGAGGCGGCCGCGCGCAGCCGCGACAACCTCCTGCCGCTCCTCGTGGCGGCGGTCGAGGCCGGGGTCACGCTCGGAGAGATCTGCGACCGTCTGCGCGGAGTGTTCGGCATCCACAGGCCATCGGTGACGTTCTGAGCGCGCGGGTCTGGACCGCCATCGGCCTGGTCGTGCTGGGCGTGCTCGCGGGCGCCTCGAGCGCCGCCGCCGGGATGGCCGATCGAGTGGGGGCGACCTTCGTGCTCATGCTCGACGACTTCATCAAGGCCTTCAGCCCCTTCGAAGGCCTCGTGATCGGCATCGAAGGGAGCACGCTCTATCTGGACATTGGGGAGAGCGGGGGAGCCCAGGTCGGTCAGGAGTTCACCATCTTCCGCAAGGGGGAGGAGTTCCGCCACCCTATCACCCGCAAGGTGCTCGGGCGGTACGAAGAGGTTCTCGGCCAGGCCCAGATCCGCACAGTGCATCCCCGATTCTCAGAGGCCCTGTACATCCCGACCGAGGGCCGGCCGGTTCCGCAGCCCGACGACGGCGTCAGGATCACGCGGGGACGTATCAAGGTCGCGATCACGCCCGTTCTCGATCTGTCAGAATCGAAGAGCAAGCCGGACCTCCGCCGGGTTCCGTACCTCTTCGCGGTGGGGCTCGAGGGCTCCAAGCGCTTCCTGGTGGTCGATCCGCTCACGGTGAGTGACCTGTTCGTCACCGGCGGCGCGCACGTCCAGGAGGTTCTGGCCCTCCCGGAGCGCGTGGTGCGCCTCTCGAAGAAGTTCGACGTGGCGGGCTGGATCGTGCCGGTCCTGATCGAGCGGCGAGGCATCATCTACCTCGACGCGACCTGGATATCGGCCGTGACGGGCACCGCGCTGTTCTCCCGTCGCGCGCCCCTCCTGCCGCCGGCCGCCGCCGAAGAGCAGCGCTTCCCGTGGGAACCGGCCAGCGAAGACTGATGTCTTGCTCGCTCGAGCCTGCTATGGTATGGGCGCCACAAATGACAGCGCGACGCTTCGCGCCGCTCGTCGTTGCCGTCGCCATCACGGCGTTTGGCTGCTCAACGGCCAAGAGCGTCATCGGTGTCCCCAACACCGGCGACCCGTCGATCACGATCAAGTCGGCCGAGACCAAGTGGCTCCTGATCAAGAACCCGCGGTTCGGGGACGTGCCGAGCGAGCCCGAATACGTCTGGGTCGAAGAGGACAAGACCCCGATCACCCTCGGGACGGTGATGTTCGGCAAGGGCTCGATCATCGCCCCACCGGAGATCGTGGCCCGGTACGGCTCGCCGCCCGCCCAGCCGCCCGTCGCCGCCGCGCCGAAGGGCGCGTCGGCGCCCGCACCCGTCCCGGCGAACGGCAAGGCGCCGGAGAGTCCGAAGAGAGGATTCGTCGTCTATGTGGACACGACCCGCATCGTCATCGACCTGACCGCCGTGGATGGGATCCGGACCGGGACCCTGGTGAGTCTCAGGCGCGACGCGATCCCGCTCGTGCACCCGGTGACGGGCGAGGTGCTCGGCGAGCTCGACGAGGAAGTGGGCACGGCGCGCGTCACCGAGCTGCGCGAGCGCTTTTCGGTCGCGGACGTCCAGACGGTGGCCCCAGGCGCGCGGATCCAAGTCAAGGATCGCGTCGTCCCGAAGTAGCCGGTCGAGTGGCCACGCCCACCCTCGAGCGGGTCCTGAAGGAGCGCGTGGCCGGTCTGGTCGGCGCCGATCTCGAGGGGGTCGAGGCGGAGATCCGCCGCGAGCTCGACTCGCCCGTGGCGCTGATCCAGGAGATGGGCGGGTACATCGCGGGGGCCGGCGGCAAGCGGTTACGGCCGATGCTCCTGTTGCTGGCGGCGCGTCTGGCGGGCTACGCGGGCCCGCGAGGCGTGCGGCTGGCGTGCGTCGTCGAGATGCTCCACACGGCGACGCTGATCCACGACGACGTGGTCGACCAGGCCCCGCTCCGGCGGGGACGACCGTCGGCGAACGCGCGATGGGGCGACGACGCGTCGGTCCTGGTGGGCGACCATCTGTACGCGAAATCGTTCGCGATGCTCGTGCGGGACAACGACCGCGCCGTGATGGAGACCCTCGCCCGGGCGACGGTCTCGATGACGGAAGCCGAGGTCTTCCAGCTGCAGCTCAAGCGTAGCGGTGTCACCACCGAGGCGGACTACCTCCGGATCATCACGCAGAAGACCGCGTCGTTCATCTCGGCGTGCTGCCGCATCGGGGGGCTCCTGGGCGGGCTTGCCGCCGAGCAGGTCGAGGCCCTCACGCAATACGGGATGGACATCGGCGTCGCGTTCCAGATCTCGGACGACTCGCTCGACTTCGTGGCCGATCAGGATCGCCTCGGCAAGGCGATCGGCGCCGACCTGCGCGAGGGAAAGCGGACCTTGCCGCTCATCGCGATGCTCGCCCGCGCGACACCCGCCGAGTCCGAGCGCGTGAAGAGCCTGCTCAAGCGTCATGCCCTCGACGCCGAGGAGATCGACGAGATCCGGCGCTACGTTGTTGAGCACGAGGGGGTCGAGTACGCCCTGGCCCAGGCGCACGGGTACGCGCGGTCGGCAAAAGCCGCGCTGGAAGCCTTCGCGCCGTCGGAGGAGCGAGAAACGCTGGCCTTGATCGCGGACTTCGTCGTCGATCGCGATCGTTGACGTGGCGGTCATCACGCTGACGACCGACTTCGGCACGCGCGACACCTACGTGGCCGAGATGAAGGGCGTGATTCTCTCGATCGCCGGCGACGTCCACGTCGTCGACATCACGCACGAGGTGGCTCCCCACGATCTCCTGGAGGGTGCCCTGGCCCTCGAGGCGGCGGCACCCCGGTTTCCGGCGGCGACGATCCACGTCGCGGTGGTCGATCCGGGTGTCGGCACCGCGCGCAGGGGCCTGGCGGTCGCCTCTCGCGACCAGATGTTCGTCGGGCCGGACAACGGGCTCTTCACGCCCTTCCTCGACGGCCGGAGCTGGCTCGCCTGGGAGCTTCGGGCGGCCGAGTTTCGCCGGGCCGAAGTCAGCCACACCTTTCACGGGCGCGACATCTTCGCGCCGGCGGCCGCCCACCTCGCGCGGGGCGTCGAGCCGGCGCGGCTCGGGCCACCCGTGACCGACCCGGTCCGCGTGAAGTCGCCTGCGCTTCAGGTGAGCGAAGGCAGGATCGGAGGCGCCGTCGTGCACGTCGACCGCTTCGGCAACCTCGTGACCTCGATCCACGCCGACGCGATCGCCTCGCTCGGCTCCGGCGTCACTGTGCGCGTCGCCGGCAAGTCGCTGCCGCTGGTGCGGACCTACGGTGAGCTCGGACGCAACGATCCGGGAGCGCTCGTGGGCTCGCGCAACCGGCTGGAGATCGCGGTGAACGCCGGCAGCGCCGCGAAAACGCTGAGAGCCGGGCGAGGCACCCCGGTCGTCGTCAGTCGGATTTCGTCGCCGGCGGGGTCGCGGGCGCGGAGGCGGACGTAGTGCCGTCGCTCGCCTTGGCGGCTGGCTTCTCGGCCGGCTTGTCGGCGGCCTTGTCGCTCGTCTTGTCCGAGGACTTCTCCGAAGATTTTTCCGATTGCAGGGCTTGTTTGCGAGACTCCGAGGGATAGTCGGTGACGTACCACCCCGCGCCCTTCAGGATGAACGGGGCGGCAGAGAGGAGACGGCGCACTTCACCGCCGCACACGTCGCAGACCGTCAACGCCGGCTCGGAGATCCGCTGGCGAATCTCGAAGACGCGTCTGCACTTGAGGCATTCATATTCGTAGGTAGGCATCTTTCTGAGGCTACATGGGGAGGATTGAGCGTGTCAAGAAGACACGGGCTTTGGCCGACTCTGTTGGCCCTCGCTCTTTTGGTCGGATGCTCCAGCTCGAAGGAAGCGGAGAAGCAGGCCGAGGTCCAGAAGCTTCAGGCGCGTGCGGCCTACGATCGGGCGCTCAGTTATCTGAACGACAAGCAGCCGGCAGGAGCCCTGGCGTCCCTTCAGGAGGCCATCAATATCAACCCGTCGAATGCGGTCTATCGCGACACGCTCGGTGTGGTCTTGCTCGAGCTCGGACGCCCCGACATGGCGCTGGAGCATTTCAAGAAGGCGATCGAGCTCAATCCCGTGTACGCCGACGCTCACTTTCACCTGGGGACCGCCCTCGCCGAATCGCGCCGCTGGGAAGAAGCAGTCGTGAGTTATCGGAAGGCGCTCGAGCTCCCCACCCTGACGATCCCCGAGAGCGCAAACCAGAACCTTGGTCTAGCGCTCTACCACCTCAAACAGTATCGGGAGGCCGAGCAGACCCTTCGATTCGCGATCAGCCTCGATCCGAAGATGCAAACCGCTTATTACAATCTCGGCCTCGTTTTCATCGCTGAGAATCGCAGGGACGAGGCGAAGGCCGCGTTCCGGGCTCAAAGCCATGGGGGAGGGCGGCTAGCAAACCCCCGGCGGACTACAACGCCGACTCTCGAGCGTAAGTACCTGTTTTTCTAGGCACGATTTTTTCTTGACGTTAATACCGTCACGAAGTAAAAATTGCGCGGTGTGCAGGGCTTTGCCGTGCCCACTGATATCAACCGGGGCCCACGCGAGAGATTCCAGGGGCAGTGCCGATCGGCTTCGGGGAGGTCCCGCATGAAAAG
>WNEQ01001876.1_pt1 | contig 11087 bp, 11 predicted proteins | sample 5399971 | NCBI WGS metagenome assembly WNEQ01 (sample SAMN13153330, study PRJNA577476) | soil metagenome | isolation source: 20 cm grassland meadow soil 2 days after 1st rain plot 5 | place: USA:California | collected 2015-09-18
CAAGGCACGCATTACCTCCTTAGGAGTACTTTCCTCGACTTCTTTGCCGAAGGGTGCTCGTGCGACGTAGTCGATGTCGGCGACTTGTTGTAGTTCTTTGAGTATGAGGTCTCCTGCCCTGTCGCCGTCGAGGAAGGCGGTGACTTCCTTGTCCTTGGTGAGTCTGATGATTGTATCCGGGACTTTGGTCCCGTTGAGTGCAATGACGTTCTTGATGCCGCACTTCATGAGGAGGATAACGTCTGCTCGTCCTTCGACGACTATGAGGGCCCCGCTTTCAACCTCGGGTCCGGCGGGAAGCTGTTCTGGTCCGTAGCTGACAACGTCAACGCCGCGTAGTGACTGGGCGACTTCCTTGACGACTTCTTCCGTGCTGGGTGAGCTTTCAACGACCCATTTACGTAGAATGTCCTTGGCCTTGTTCATTATGTTGTGACGTTTTTCCTCCCTGACATCCTCGACTTTTTCGACGCTGATCTTGGCTTCGCAGGGTCCGATCCGGTCGACGCTTTCTATGGCGGCGGCGATGATGGCAGTTGAGACCTTGTCAAGACTTGATGGGATGATGATTGAGCCTTTCGTCTTGTCTTTGGCTGATTCTAGGTTGATTTCTATGCGGCCTATGCGGCCGTTCTTTTGTAGTTCTCTTAGGTCGAGGTCGGGTCCGAAGAGGCCTTCTGTCTGGCCGAAAACGGCTCCGACAACGTCGGGTTTTTCGACTACTCCTTGGACATCGAAGCTTGCTTTTACAACATACTTAGTGGTTGTTGCGTATTGAGATGACTCGACCGTGAGTGTTTAACCTCCAATTCTTTCACATGCCTTCCTTAATCGTCAGTTCCTTTTGATTGTGAAGCGTGTAACGCTCTAATGGTAGAAGGGTCGCCGCCTGTATTAAAGCCCGTCTCTACGACCCCTGCCATTGCACCGTTCCTGTTAATCGCCGGGTCGGGCTTTGGATACTGCGAGTTGCTTCTGCTGCTCGCAGACCCCACCCAGTCTACATCTATAAGCGGGAAGCGAGGTGGGAGATGGTCAATGTCCACGATGAACGGTAGAGTGTGCCTTGTTACTGGCAGCAATTCTGGAATCGGAAAAGCTGCCGCGGTAGGTCTGGCCAAGCTCGGAGCTACAGTGGTCATTGTTTCCAGGGATCGATCTAAAGGCGAGGCTGCCCTCGCGGAGATTAGGAACAAGAGCGGAAACCAAAACGTCGAGCTGATGGTGGCCGACCTCTCCTCGCTTCAGTCTGTCCGTGATCTAGCTCGAGATTTTGCTACAAAATATCGGCAGCTTCACGTGCTGGTCAATAATGCGGGAATTTTCCTGCCCAAACGTGTTGTGACGATCGACGGGCTGGAAACTACTTTCGCCACAAACCACCTAGGCCATTTTCTTCTGACGATGCTGTTGCTTGACACTCTAAAGGCGAGTGCTCCCTCGCGAATCATCAATGTGACCTCGGAGGCGCACCGTAGAAATAAGATTGACTTCGAGGACCTTCAGGGTGAGAAAAAGTACAGTGGATACAGGGCGTATGGACGGTCGAAGCTGGCGAATATTCTCTTCACTTATGAACTTGCGAGAAGGCTCGAGGGAACAGGAGTCACCGCCAACACTCTTCACCCGGGGGTTGTGAGGACGGGTTTCGGGAAGGACCTCGGCGGTTTCATGGCTGTGGGTGTGAGAATTCTCGCTCCTTTCATGATGAGCTCTGGGAAGGCTGCTAAGGCTGAGGTGCGGCTGGCCTCCGCCCCTGAACTGGAGAATGTTAGCGGGAAGTTCTTCAAGAAAGGCAAGGAGGCAAAGTCGTCAGCTGAATCCTACAATGCAGAAGCGGCTCGACGGCTCTGGGAGGTCAGCGAAGAGCTGACTGGGAAAGAAATGCAACGCGTTGCGGCCGCGGCGTGAGCTGACCGTGATGGTATATACAGTGGGCTGTCACAGCGTATATTTTCGTTTGTGATTAATACTAGCGTGGCGAAAGACATGGTGGTAATAGAAGCCGTACTTTCCGAAAGCCTGTTGATCTTGCTGATCCTAACTGCTGGGCTAAGGTCAAAGATGAGGTACTCAGCTATGATGGCAATGGCTGACACCAAGAACCAGGTCAATGTTCCGGTCAGCTCTCCAGGACCCCGCTAAATTCTGACTTAGCCCTTCTGCCCCCGGTTCGCTTCGACAAGGGAGTTCAGCACCGGCAGGGCTAACTCCGGGTCACTCAATCTCCCAGTACATTGAGACACTAGTCTCATGTTCCGCCTGAGCCAACCTGTGTACACCTACTGCTCCTTCCAGCTTCTGGGCTTAGCTGTGACGGAGGAAGGCGCTCTTGTCAATTGGAAAGACAGCCGTTGCACTTGTAGCACTAAGCATCGTGGCATTGGTGTCCTACGCTCTCCTCTCTGGGACTGGGGAGGCAGTGGAGCAAACCAGTTCGGAAATAATGAAGGCGGCTTAGGGCCTCCTGTCCTCAGGACCATTGTGACATTGACGGTTGTAGGTGGCTCCGCTTTCATCACGGGCTTCGGGTTGAGGGATGTCATTGGCCGCGCTGTGGGCAGACGACAACGAAATCGGACGAAACTGTCGGAGCAGAAGAGACCTTGATGGCAGTTCAGCAGAAGCGAAGGTCCTGGACTGCATTCACGACACCTATCTTCCTCGCCGTAAGCATCATCACACTAGCTATTCTCGAGATATACCGGAAGTCGATGGCCGGCCTGTTTACGGATCTGAAGGGCGGTTCGTCGGCTGGCCTGGCACTAGCTTACGCAGGCTCGTTGTCATTGGTCGCCGCCCAGTTCTATACGATCGTCAAGAGAAGCGGATGGATCGGATTCATGAAGAAGATGGCGGAGCACACCCATGGCTGACAGTCCACATCGCTCTGAGCTTCATCGGTCTCATCGCCGTTCTCATCCACGCCGAGTTCCTCTACCGGTTCAGGTACGATGCCCTCTTCGAACACGGCCTAGCAGGCCTTACCACTTGGCTACTCATCGCCTCAAGCGCAAGCGAAGTCTTCGGACGATACATCTACAGAAAATTACCCGCCTTGAAGAAGACCCTCAGCTACTGGAAACCAGCCCACGTGCTGATGACAGGGCTACTGTTCTTCGCCGCAATCTTCTACATGCTCACAGCCTTCGGCGACTAGATAACTTCACACAAGCTAAGCCGGCGGCCTATCTTTCCGGAAGGTATTATTCAACCACTCGTCACAGATAATGGTGGAAGTTGGGAAGGTCTAGTAGAATCATTATGCTGTCACCGCTCTGGGGCCTTGTAACCTTGCTGTATGTGACAGTATGGGGATTTCAAGTACTTCCCATTCTTCTCGGGCTCATCCTAGGAGCGGTTGCCGGAAAGGGCATTGCTCTGAGACCTCTAAGAAGCATTGGGGCGAGGGGAGAGTACACGGTTTCACGACAAAACATCATTGCAAGGTTGGTAGTAGGCCTCGCGGTCTCAGGCGGAAGCCTATTCCTGCTTTGGTCGTTTGTGAGCGACCTCTCCTTTTGGCATGCAATAGTGGAGGGAGGTTACGCCATGAACGTTACTGCGTATGCAGCCCTCGGCGCCAGTTACATGGCGTGGGAAGTCAGAAATGGGAAGCGGATACTCTCGGAAGGATCACTTGGCTACAGAATGTACGCAGTTCCCAAGAATTCTGCCGGCGATCTCATTGAAAACTTTTGCACCTCGTGTGGCGCTGCACTTTTTAGAGATAGCATATTCTGCTCTAGTTGCGGGATCCGGTTACCATAGGTTCGGCTTCAAAAACTGGGACCTATCCACCGGCCCCGCGTGGAGAAGATGATTTCACCTCTCAAGTCTGTAGTTAATTCTAAAAGCCACGGCTTCCAGAAGCCCGTGAGCGAAGACCATGCCTAAGCAAGCTGTTAGGGTTGGCGTGAACGGTTTCGGCGTTATTGGGAAACGTGTCGCTGAGGCTGTGTCAAAGCAGAAGGACATGAAACTTGTCGGGGTGTCGGATGTTGTAGGTGATTATCGAGTTAAGATGGGTGTGAAGAAAGGCTTCCCCATCTACTGCTCCGTGCCAGACAAGCTCCCGGACATGAAGAAGGCCGGGGTCGAGGTCGCCGGGACCCTTGAAGACCTCTTGAAGAAGGTCGATGTTATTGTCGATTGTACCCCTGCTGGTCTAGGCGCGAAGAACAAGGCAGCGTACTATGACAGGGCGGGCGTGAAATCGATCTTCCAGGGCGGGGAGAAGCATGAGCTGACCGGGTCCTCGTTCGTCGCACAGTGTAACTATGAGGAGAACCTGAACAAGCCTGCGACCCGGGTTGTCAGTTGCAATACCACCGGGATCTGCAGAACCGTGGGGACGCTTCAGAATGCTCTAGGGGTAAAGAAAGCTAGGGTTGTCTTGTTCCGGAGGGGAACAGACCCATGGGAGAGCCACAAGGCCGGTCTGATCAACACGGTCGTCCCGGAGGCTCACATTCCATCTCATCAAGGGCCCGATGCGCGGACAGTCCTTCCGAAACTGAACATTACGACTATGGCGGCCAAAGGCCCGTTCAACATTGGACACTTGCACTTTGCAATGGTCCAGCTTAAGGACAGCCCGGAACTAAAGGACGTGCTGAAAGTGTTGAAGGCAGCGCCGAGGCTGGCGCCGGTCAGGATGAGCGACGGAGTCGACAGCATGAACGCGGTAGCCGAGATGATGCGAGACCTAGGCAGGCCACGAGCGGACATGTGGGAAGTAGCCTACTGGGAAGACGTGCTGAGCGTAGAGGATGGAGAAGTGAACATGGTCTACCAAGTACACAACGAGAGTGTGGTTGTCCCAGAGAACGTGGATGCGATTCGCTCCCTGACGGGACTCGAGACCAACTGGAAACGTTCAGTAGCTCTCACAGACGAATCCCTAGGCGCGACCCACAACTTTCTCTCACAATAGTCGAAGCCCGATACGAGTAAAAGGCCCGAAAACGGAAATGAACGATAGTGGCCCAGTTGCGGCATCTCCGCCATTTAGGTTTCTTATCGGCAGTGCCAGGGGCACTGTTCCTCGCTCTAGGACTCGTTTTCGATAACCCTTTGGAAGTGCTCCTGGGTGCTTCCCTTGTTGCGGGCGTGAGCGCATCTTTTCTCAAGCCTTCTGTGGCTTCGATTCTAGTCATCTTCGTCACCGCGCTTGGCGCTGCAACAACCGTAGTCGGCGTTGGCGCAGAACACTGGGACACCGTTGTTCCCCGATGTTTGTCTTCAATCGCTCTTGGTGTAAAGGTTAGCACCGATGATCATGGAGTCGTTGTCATTTTCTGGAGTGACCCACAGAGAAACGCGGCCTACATATCTTCAAAATACGGCGCTCCAATCATAGATGTGTACGCCGATCGACGGGTCGGTTTCGGCCCTCATGAGGTCAGGTCCTTCCTAAGGTCTGTTATGTGTGAGATTTCGGTCGAAGAGGCAACTCCTATCGCCGGCTTTTTCAGCTTTTAACCCGGAACTCGGGATACAGGGGTTTCACTAACCATGTTGTCTCCATCTCTCCATCTCTTGGCAGCTGGTGGTTAGTATGGATTCCAATTCGGCCAGTGTTTGGGGGAGGACTCTTGCTGCAACTGGGGGAACGCTGGGCCTTCTAGTATCTGGGCTCGTCCTGGCTCTCACTTCTGGCTATCTCTCGTTAACAGAGGAACTCTACGGGGTCTTTTTTATGACGGGGCCATTGCTCGGCGTTGTAGGTAGTTTTCTCCCGAGAATCAGCAACAAAGTGAGGGGAGGAATAATGTTTGGAGGCGTGCTGATTGTGCTAGCGTTTTGGGGCAGGGTTGTCTCTTCGAACATTCCAGGTTTCATAGGTCCAGGCCCATTAGAATTGTCACTAGTCTTCGTGTTTTCCTGGACAATCATGATTGGCATCGGAGGTGTTCTAACATTTCGCTTCAGGCAAAACCCATAGTGTTCAAGGCCGCAAAGATCCTAGCTTACGAAGCAGATGACTCAAGGTGACGGTCGGTGAGCGCTTACATTGGTGCTGCAACCAGCCAGGTGGTCATCAGGTTCTGACGAGGTAATGGAAACCGACAAGCTAAAAGTGGACGTTAAGTTAGGCGATTCAAAGTTCTTTCTCCGCAAGGCTTACTTAGGATTTGTCTTCGGCCCCGAGGAAGTGCAAGGATGGAATCCCTCGCCGCATCACAATACCGGTTGACCCGGAAAGTGGCGAGATCAGAAACCCCCATATGAAGTTAGGGCGCGAAGCCCTTGAAAAGTGGAGTATTACTCCTGATAATCTCATCCAAGACTTCAGGACTTGGATTACGAACCACTGCAACCTCCTGACTAGTGACACGCTTCGGCCGTTGGATGACATGTCCTACGTTGTTTCGACTCGTCGTTTGACTACGACTTTCCAGGTCATACAAGTACTCGGGACTCGCGCGTTCATGCTCTTGGGTAGGAGGCTGTGTCTATTTCGCTTGCTTGAGCAGAGAAATGGTCGGGAAACAAGAATTCTAGCCGTAGTCGACACTGCACAGGGTCTGAGGCTTATGCAAAAGCTCAGACCCCTCCGACGCTTTGTCGAGCCGGTCATAGAGAACGCTCTTCCTCCCATTTTGAAACGCTTTCTGAAGGTACATTTGGTAAGTCTTCGAGGCATGTCGCCGGAAGACGCTTGCGTCGTAATGCCAAAATCAGACTGCTCTCCGCTTGTGGTCTTCAAGGACAAGACCAAGTACCTCAGCGTGCCTTTGGAAAAGGTGTTAAGGGACCTAAATGACCGGTACGCCGAGCTAGAGCTCGCTCAGATGACTCCCGACCTCTCAATCAGAACCTCCGGCCCAGTGTGGTTGGAGGTGACTGGTCGAGGGGTCATAGGCTAGACACAACGATTTCGAAGTCTCTTACCCAGTCTCTTTTTCTCCCGCCGCACGGCGGCGCCTTCAAACACGATGTATTACCAAAATGCCCAAGCTGTGGAGCGGTTCTGAGCATTCCAGAGTGGCCTGGTCGGTCCAAATTGGATGTGACGGCTTACGTCGTGGTTGACCGGCAGATAGACGGCGAGAAGCGGAGTCCATGGCGTTAGCAGAGTTCGGCGTACGGATTAACGGGACTAGAGCTAGATAGAACTCGTAGGAAACGCTCGTTGAATCTCCCCGTTCTCTTTTTCGCAGAAATGATACTCGGTTCCTAGCTTCAGCCCTCCCATCCCGCGTGGGAGAATCTTCGAATACTGGGAGTTCCTACGAATGAGACTGGAGTCACGTATCATTGGTAAAGAGTTCTGGAAAGATTGAAACTAAGCTGATCCATTCTGGTGAACCTATCCCCCGAATTTACGGCTCTGTTGTCATGCCAGTTTTTCAATCGGCTATGTTCGAGTATGCGGGTGAGAGGAGCTATGATGATCTGAAGTACATTCGGTTGAACAACACGCCAAACGCGGTCGCCCTATCAGCAAAGCTTGCCGCGTTAGAGAACGCCGAGGCCGCACTCGTCACCGCGAGCGGAATGGCCGCTATCAGCACCACTCTACTAACCCTCCTCTCCACCGGCGACCACGTACTCGCCCAAGACTGTCTCTACGGTGGAACATACGACTTTGTCACCCGTGACCTGGAAAAGTTCGGCATCTCCTTCGACTTCATCGAGGGCAACAACCCCGACTCCTGGAAGAGCAAGCTACGGCTGACAACCAAGGCCATCTACGTCGAAGCAATCTCCAACCCGTTGATGCGGGTTCCTGACCTGGACGCTGTCGTCTCGTTCGCCCGAGCCCACCACCTCGTCAGCGTCGTTGACAACACCTTCGCCAGCCCCATCAACTATCGTCCTCCTGAGCACGGCTTCGACCTCTCCCTGCACAGCGCCACGAAATATCTCAACGGCCACTCGGACATCGTCGCCGGCGCCGTAATAGGCCCGTCCAAACTGGTCGAGCAGGTAACCCACCGGCTCAACCATCTGGGCGGCAGCCTCGACCCCCACGCTGCCTTCCTCCTCCACCGCGGCGTCAAAACACTCGCCGTCCGAGTCAAACAACACAACACCAACGCACAGCAGATCGCAGAGTTCCTGGAACAACAGCCGAAAATCCTCCGCGTGAACTATCCAGGATTGAAAAGCCACCCTCAGCACGCGAGAGCCAGCAAACTATTCGACGGCTACGGTGGAATGATGAGCTTCGAGCTGAAAGGCGGAGTAAAAGCGGCCGAATCCTTCATGCACAACACCAAACTCCCTGTTATAGCCCCGAGCCTCGGCGGTGTCGAAACACTCCTCACAAGACCCGCAGTCACATCACACTCCGGAATGACCAGAAAAGATCGAGAAAGACTCGGAATCACAGAAGGACTAATCCGACTCTCTGTTGGAATAGAAGCAGTCGAGGACCTCATTGCCGATTTTAGGCAAGCGCTAGACCGAATTTGAGCCTCAAATCAATCGAGGAGGACCTGTTCACGGGAATGGTCACGAGATAGCAAGAAGTGTCCCGTCAAGGGTTCCTATGTAGATGGTCCCGTCAGGTGCTATGGAAGGCGAAGAATAGAAAATGAAACACACGCAGCCAGGGCCCCCGAATCCGCCCCACTTCAGGGTTCCATCTGGGTTCAAAGCGACCACCGGGTCATCTACTCCAAAGTAGATCGTGCCATCAGAGCCAATTGCCGCTGATGAACGGATTTCGGGCAGGACATATTGCCACAACAAAGTGCCATCACGCTTAATGGCGTAGAGACCGTAACTTCCCGCACCCGCGCCGACGTAGACCGTTCCTTTGGGACTGACCGCCGGTGAATCATCGTTCGGGCAACTATTAGGATCAGAGAATAGTTGACAGTTCGGCGAAATCAGAAACCTCCAGACCACATTACCACCACGATTCACTGCGTAAAGGTAACCATCTCTACTTGTCACGTATACAATTCCTCCTACTCCTATTGCCGGGGATGAGATTACCCCCGCGCCAGTCTTGAAGTCCCACTTGAGTGACCCGGATAGGGAAATCGCATATAGCCTAGAGTCATTGCTTCCAACGTAAATCAGCCCTTGGTCAGGGCCCATGAAATCGATTGCTGGAGACGAAACCACTGCTCCCCCGGTCGCGAACTTCCAGTTCAGCTGCCCATTCTTGGATATTGCATAGAGGTTGTTGTCGTCGCTGCCTACATAGATAGTGCCATCTCTTCCAATGGCAGGAGATGACTGGATCGGGCCTGATGTGGAAAATTGCCAGTTCAAAGTTCCATTCGCGAAGAGAGCGTAAAGATTGCCGTTAGAGCTCCCCACGTAGATGATGCCGTTCGAGTCGATTGCTGGAGAAGACTCTGGACCGAAACAGCAACCAACGAACGAGTCGAACGTTTGGAATCTCCATTTCAAGGCGCCATTTGAATCAAGAGCGTACAGATGCCCACTGCGACTCTGCACGTAGACATTGCCGTTCGCATCTATGGCAGGGGTTGAGTCAATCCCTTCCCCTGCCGTGTCGAAACTCCATTTTAGATGAAACGTCTGTGCCCCAAGATAGGGGGACCTGCCAGTATGGAGCAGGTCATGACGAAACATTGGCCAAGCAGTATTGCCAAGTGTCGGAGTGGTGGAGAGTTCAGCTGCTGAAGTGCTCCAGCTCGAACTCAGCATTACCCCAATGAGACAGAAGGAAGCAATCCCGCCCAGGCCTCGCATGTGCCACTCGGTCCGCGCATCTACCCTATTAATGAATAGGATATCGTTAGCAAACGCTGAACGCAAGCTCAGCTAGCATTACGACAAGCCGATTCTTTCGCGTAGCTTCTTGTAACGTGGGTCTGCCCTAAGGCTGTCAAAGAGAGGCATGCTCAGAAGGGTGAGCGTGCTGCTGTGGTCTTCGACAGCTCTCTCCAGCCACTCGAACGCCGGGGTTCTTCTCCCCGAGCACCGCGTAGACCGCCGCGATGACGGTGCCCGGAACGTAGGTCTCGCTTGCAACTCTTCTCAGTTGTTGAACAACTACCTCAACGTCATCCTTCCTATCAGCCGCCATGCAAGCGTAGGCCAGCGCAGCTCTTACCCAGACATTGTCATGTGACCTACCAAGCGCCTTCTCGATCTCTGCCGTGCCCTCCTCAATGGATGACGTAGAAACAAGGGCTGTTCCAAGTTCCGCACGAGCGAACCAGTACTCAGGGTTCACTTTCAAGACCCGCTGGAGTTGTCTTATTGCGTCCTCACGCCGACCTGCCCACAGCAGGACCCTCCCTGTATTGGCGGCGATTATCAGCGAAAAGGGATCAAGTTTCCCTGCTTCACCCATCTCTCTAATCGCTTCATCCCATCTCCTTTCGGCCGTTAGGAGTTCGTAAGCGTACCAGTAGTGGGCGTTTGCGTAGCTGGGGTTGAGTTCAAGAGCGTGGCGATACTCTCTCTCGGATCCTTTCCAGTCCCGTTTCATGTGCGCCAAACATGGCGCCATGGAGGTGTGTGCTTCCGCAAGAGTATCATCCAATTCTAGGGCCTTGGCCGCATACTCCAAAGCCTTCGGCCATGCTACTTGTGGACGCATCAAACTCCAGCCCTCCAAAAGGCCGTAGCAGCCTGAGAGACCAGCGTAGGCGGCCGCGTATCCCGGGTCGTGTTTGACCGCCTCCTCGAAACAGCCTATCGCCCCGTAGAAGCCGTCCAGTGTCCTTTGATTCACAAGACTCCGCGCTTTCAGGAACAGCATGTACGCCTCAATATTCCTAGTAGGAACGGTGGCCAGCCTCTGCTTTTCATTGGCGAGGAGACGAACTTTGAGAACTTCCGCCACGTTATGGGATATGTCGCTCTGGATTGCAAAGATGTCCTCAGGACCCCTATCGTAACTTTCTGCCCATTCATGCTTGTCCTGCGCGGCATCAACCAGTTGAACTGTGACTCGAACCTTGTTACCGGCCTTCGCGACGCTACCTTCAAGAATAGTCCCAGCTTGGAGCTCCTCAGCCACGTCCCGGATGGGCTTCGGGTTCTTTCGATACTGCATCATGGACGTCCGGGAAACAACGCTGACCTCACGAATCTTCGAAATTGTCGCAATAAGCTCCTCAGTTATCCCATCTGCAAAGTACTCGTCG
>WNEQ01007100.1_pt1 | contig 11086 bp, 11 predicted proteins | sample 5399971 | NCBI WGS metagenome assembly WNEQ01 (sample SAMN13153330, study PRJNA577476) | soil metagenome | isolation source: 20 cm grassland meadow soil 2 days after 1st rain plot 5 | place: USA:California | collected 2015-09-18
TTCATGGTTGCGGGGGCTGGATTTGAACCAGCGACCTTTGGGTTATGAGCCCAACGAGCTACCGGGCTGCTCCACCCCGCGGTGACCACGTCACCTTACCGGAGCGGTGCCCGCCAGTCAACCCGTCGCGCGCCACGACCCCCGCTCGCGCGACGTCACGCGGGGCCGGCGCTCACGCGCCGGGCCCCGCGATGCCGCGTCAGGGCTTCTGGGTCTTCGACGGTGGAGCCGGGGCCGCCGACGGCGAGCCGCCCGCAGACGGCGCCGCGGAGGGCTTCTCGGCGGCCGGCGAGGCCGACGGCGTGGTCGCCGTGGACCCGCCCGAGGCCTGGCCCATCAGGTGCGACTTGGTGTCGGCGTCGAGCCGGCCGGTCACCTTGATGTTCTCGGCCTTCTGGTAGGCGCGAAGGGCCGCCGACGTGCGCGGGCCGTGGATGCCGTCGATCGGGCCCGGATCGTGGCCCTTCTCCTTCAGCGCCATCTGGGCCTGACGGATTTCGGCGCTGCTCTCGGTCTGCGCGGCGATTTTGTCCTTGGTCTCGCGCGCCTTGGCCTTCTCGACGCCGCGGTCGACCTTGGCGCCGACGGTGTCCTTGCCCTCGGCCTTCCGCGCGGCTTCGGCCTGGTCTTCCGCGGACTCCTTCTTGTCGCCGCTGACCTTGGCCTTGATCTTGTCCTTCGCCTCGACCGTCTTCTCCTTGGCCTTGTCCCACGCCTCGGAGGTTGTCTCCTTGGTCTTGTCCCAGGCCTCGGAGGTCTTCTCCTTGACGGTGTCCTTGGCGTCGACCGCCTTGTCCTTCAGCGTCTTGTTGTCGTCCGCGCTCATGGCCGGGATGGCGCTCAGGCTGATGCCGAGCGCGACGGCCAGGGCGGCAGTGGCGAGCTTGTACATGGCTGGTCCTCCTCGAGGCTGGTGGGTTGCAAAACCAACACCAGCGGCGGAGGCGGCGTCAGGCCTTCAACAGCTCCTCGGCAATCTTCTTCACATCGGCCGCGTCGACTTGTCCCTTGTGGGTTTTCATGATGTCGCCGACGAGGCGGCCGACCTGCTTGGCGTCGGTGACGCCGAGCGCCCGCGCACGCTCCTGCACGAGGCTACGCAACGCGGTGACGTCGAGGCCCCTGGGGAGGAACCGCTCGCAGAACTCGATCTCGAAGCGGAGCTGGGCAGCCTGCGCGGCGCCGCGCTCGCCCAGCTTCTCGTACTCGGCCAGCGCCTTCTGGAGCTGCTTGCGGTAGGCGCCGATCACGTCCAGCAGGAGCGCGTCGTCCACCTGGCCCGTGAAGCCCTTGGCGGTGCGGCGCTCCTGGAGCCGCGTCTTGAGCATGCGGACGACGTCCGCGGTGCGCGTGTCCTTGGCGCGGATGGCCTGCGTCAGCGTGTCGGTCAGCTGCTGCTCGATGGCCATCAGTTGATCCGCTTCGCCCGGCCCTTCCACTCCTTGTCGCGCAGGACGAACTTCTGGACCTTGCCCGTCGAGGTCTTGGGCAGGTCGCCGAACTCGACGGCGGCCGGGCACTTGAAGTGCGCGATGTGCTGGCGGCAGAACTCGATGACCTCGGCCTCGGTCGCCTTCATCCCCGGCTTGAGGGTGACGAACGCCTTCGGCCGCTCGCCCCACTTCTCGTCGGGCACGGCGACCACCGCGCACTCCATGACCGCGGGGTGGCGCGCGACGGCCTGCTCCACCTCGATGGTCGAGATGTTCTCGCCGCCTGAGATAATGATGTCCTTCTTGCGGTCACGCAGTTCGATATATCCATCCGGGTGCCACACCGCAATATCACCCGAGTGAAACCATCCTCCCCGGAACGCCTCGGCGCTGGCGTCGGGCTGCTCGAAGTAGCCCTTCATGACGTTGTTGCCGCGCATGACCACCTCGCCGAGGGTCTCGCCGTCCATCGGCACGTCCTGCATCGTGTCGTCGACGACGCGCACGAGGTCGAACACGACGTACCCCTGGCCCTGGCGGGCGGCCTTCTTCGCCATCTCGTCGGCGGGCAGGCGGTCCCACTCGGCGTGCCACGCGCAGACGGTGTGAGGGCCGTAGGTCTCGGTGAGGCCGTAGACGTGCACGGGCCGGAAGCCCAGCTCCTTCAGCCTGGCCAGGAGCGTGGGCGACGGCGGGGCGCCGGCGACGGCGCAGGTGACGGGGCGCGGCAGCGGGTGGGCCTTGGGATCGTTCACGATGCCGATCTGCACGGTCGGCGCGCCGCAGTAGTGGGTGACGCCTTCCTTGTCGATGAGGTCCCAGATACGCGCCGACTCCACGCGGCGCAGGCAGACGTGCGTGGCGCTCATCGCCGTCACGCCCCACGTGAAGCACCAGCCGTTGCAGTGGAACATCGGCAGCGTCCACAGGTACGTCGAGTCGAACGACAGCCCCGTCTCGAGCAGCTCGCCGACGGCGTTCAGGTACCCGCCGCGGTGGTGGATCATCACGCCCTTGGGCCGGCCCGTCGTGCCCGACGTGTAGTTGATGGAGAGCGTTTCCATCTCGTCCTCGATCCACGGCTCGCCCGGCTCGGGCGAGGCGGCGGCGAGGAAGTCCTCGTACGGATCGCCCGCCGCGCCGGTGTCATCCACGCGGATCACGCGCACGCCCGCGAGGTCGAGCGGCTTGACGAGTCCTTCCAGCTCGTGGTCCACGAAGACGAACTTCGCGCCCGAGTGCTTGAGGATGTAGCCGATCTCGTCGCTGTTGAGCCGCGTGTTGATCGGCACGAGCACGAGCCCGGCGGCGGGCACGCCGAAGTGCGCCTCGAGCATCGCGGGCGTGTTCGGACAGATGAAGGCGACGCGGTCGAGGTGGCGCAGCCCGGCCGCGCGCAGCCCCGAGGCGAGGCGGTTCGCGCGCTCCTCGAACTGCCGGTAGGTGTAGCGGCGGTCGCCGTGCACGACCGCGATCTTGTCGGGAAACACGTACGCGCTGCGCCGCAGGAACGACACCGGGGTCAGCTCCGTGCGGTACGGCTGCGTCTCCCTGGAGATGCGCAGCACGCGCTTGGCATTCGTTCCGGCCATGGATCGTCGTCCTCCCGTGAGCCGAATTATAGCCTCGGTGGTCCGCGGATTGCTCCGAGGCGCTCGGCGTGGCCGCGGTCAGCGGGTGACGCGATCGGTCTTGGCGGGGTCGAACTGCCGCGTCGTCGCCAGCGCCCACAGCACGCGCCACGCGCCCCGCGTGGCGAGCAGCCAGTAGGTCTGGCAACGGAACGTGCCGAGGAGCTTCTGGCCGAGCGTGGTGCGGCGCACGTCGACGCGCCGCGGAAAGTACGGCGCGAGCCCTTCGATCAGGTCCTGGGTCACGATGCCGCCCACCCAGATCGTGAGCCCGAGCGAGATCGAGGGGAAGGCGATGCCGAGGGCGAACAGCACGGGGTGGCCGCCGAAGCGGTAGGCGAGGTGCCAGCCGAGAAAGCCGACGACGGGATAGACGACGGCGGCGATCGGCCACTCCACCACCTTGTTGCCGACGTGCCGGCAGAGCTGGGCGGCGTTGAACGCGCTCGGCGCCGCCCGCCACGCGCGCCACAGGAACGCCACGTCGTCGAGCACGCCCTTGTACCAGCGCGCGTTCTGCCGGACCATCTTCTCCTTCGTCTCCGGCAGGTCCACCAGCTCCAGCAAGGGCAGCGGCGCCATCAGCAGGCCGCGCGCGCCGAGCGCGTAGCCGAGCGTGGAATCCTCCGTGGCGCCCGAGGTCGGGAAGCCGCCGAGCGCCTGCAGCACGTCGAGGCGCACGAACTGGTTGTGGCCGAGGCAGATCTGCGAGCGGCGAAAGCCGAGCTCGAAGGCGGGCCCGATGGCGCGCGCCAGCCGCGGCGCCCGCGAGGCCAGCGCCGCGAACCAGCGCACGCGGCGCGCCTCGTTGATCAGCCGCGCGATCGACACGCGGATGAAGATCGACGACTGCTGGATCGCGCACACGCGGCCGCGCGCGTCGTGGGCGGCGAAGTTCGCCAGCGAGAGCGTGACGCCCTGGTAGGCAGGGGCCCCCCTGCCGGCCAGGACTTGCGCGGCGATCCACCGATACACATTCCGATCGGGCAGCGAGTCGGCGTCGCTCACGCCGACATAGATGCGGCGCGGGTCGTAGCCTTCGCCCAGCGTCGCGCCCAGTGTCTCGGGGCGCAGCGCCCAGTTGAGCTGGTGGGCCTTGCGTCCGGCGCCGGGCATCGCCACCACCGACAGCATCTTTTGCTGCCACGACGGCAGGCCCCCGCGAAAGCGCCGCACCAGCTCCGCCGTCGACGCGGCCATGGCGGGATGCGGCGCCGCCTCCTCGCTGGCCTTCGTCGCCACCACGACGTGCAGCCGGCCGTTCGGATAGCGCGAGGCGAGCAACGCCGCGAGGGTGCCGGCGATGGCCGGCTCCTCCCACGCGGGGACGAGATGCAGAAAGACCGGCGCCGCCGCGCGCTCGAGAGCGGCCTCGTCGGGCAGCGTGTCGAGCGCGGCGTACGCGTCCTCGACGAAGCGGCACGTCGTCAGCATGCCCTTCCAGTCCACGAGCAGCTTGAAGGCGGCGCGGCCGTTGACGAGCATGGCGGCGACGAACACGCCGAACCAGGCCCAGCCGGCCCCCCAGAGCCAGTCCACGGGCTTACTTGTTGGTCTGCGAGGGGAACTTCAGGACGGTCTCGCCCTCGCGCACGTAGCCGAGGTCCTCGCGGGCGAGCTTCTCGATGTAGGCGGGGTCGTTGCGCAGCCGCTCGACCGTCCGCGTCAGCTCGTCGGTGCGCGCGCGCAGCGTGACGAGGTCGCGCTCCATCGTGTCCATCTCGCGGCGCATCTCCGACACCTTCAGCACCGCGCGCATGCCGTAGGCGCCGAGGCCGACGGCGACGAGCAGGACGGCGGCGACGCCGAACGCCCGCGGGCGGCCGCTCACCGGGCGGTGCGGGAGTAGAGGCTGCGCCCGGGCCACGAGGCGGCGTGGCCGAGCTCTTCCTCGATGCGCAGCAGCTGGTTGTACTTGGCGGTGCGCTCGCTGCGCGCGACGGAGCCGGTCTTGATCTGGCCGGCGTTCACGGCGACGGCGAGGTCGGCGACGAAGGTGTCTTCCGTCTCGCCGGAGCGGTGCGAGATGACCGTGCCGTAGCCGGCGCGCTTGGCCAGCTCGATGGCGTCGAGCGTCTCCGTCAGCGTGCCGACCTGGTTGACCTTCACGAGCACGGCGTTGGCGAGCCCCTTCTGGATCCCCTGCTGGATCACGGCGGGGTTGGTGACGAACAGGTCGTCGCCGACCAGCTGCACGCGGCCGCCGAGGCGCCGCGTGAGCATCGCCCAGCCGGCCCAGTCGTCCTCGCCCAGCCCGTCCTCGATCGACACGACGGGATAGCGATCGACGATCGCCTCGTAGCGGGAGATCAATTCGTCGCTGTCGAGGGTGACGCCCTCACGGCGGAGGCGATACCGGCCGTTGTCCTGGGCGAACTCGCTGGCCGCGACGTCCAGCGCCAGCGCGATGTCGTCGCCGGGACGGTAGCCGGCGCGCTCGATGGCCTGCATGAGGAAGTCGAGGGCGGCGGTGTTGCTGCCGAGCGCCGGCGCGATTTCCTTCAGGGTCTCCTTGAGCGCGTGGAAGACCTCGACGGCCATGCGGAGCGCGTTGCCGAACGAGTCGGCGCCCGCCGGCACCAGCATGAACTCCTGGAAGTCGATGCCGTTGTCGGCGTGGGCGCCGCCGTTGATCACGTTCACGAGCGGCACCGGCAGCAGCCGGCCGCCGACGCCGCCGAGGTACGCGTAGAGCGGCAGCCCCGCGTCGTCGGCGGCCGCGCGCGCCACGGCCAGCGAGACCGCGAGAATCGCGTTCGCACCGAGCGCCGACTTGTTCGGCGTGCCGTCCAGCTCCAGCAGGGCCTGATCGACCGCCGCCTGCTCGCTGGCCTCCATGCCGTCGATCTCCGGCGCGATCGTCTCCTCGACGTTGCTCACGGCCCGACTCACGCCTTTACCGCCGTACCGCTGCGTGTCGCCGTCCCTCAGCTCGACCGCCTCGCGCTTGCCGGTGGAGGCGCCGGAGGGCACGGCCGCGCGGCCCCAGGCGCCCGACTCGAGCTGGACCTCGACCTCGACGGTGGGATTGCCGCGCGAGTCGAGGATCTCGCGTCCGTAGACGCCGGTGATCGCGGACATGTACTCAGGACCTCCGTTCGAACACGAAGTCGGCGAGCGCGCGGATCGGCTCGGCCGGCGGGCCGAGCGGCTCCAGCAAACGCTTCGTCTCGTCGATGAGCCCACGAGCCTTGCGCTTGGAGGCGTCGAGTCCGAGCAGCGCCGGGTACGTCACCTTCTTCTTTCTCACGTCGCTCCCGGCGGTCTTGCCCAGCTCCGCGAGGCTGCCTTCCACGTCGAGGATATCATCCACGATCTGGAAGGCGAGCCCGAGCGACTCGCCCGCCCTCCGCACCGCGTCGATCTGCGCCGGGGTGCCGCCCGCGAGGGTGGCCCCGGCCGTGAGCGAGACGCGGATGAGCGCCGCCGTCTTGTGGCGATGGATGTACTCCAGCGTGTCGGCGCCGACGTCCTTGCCCTCCGACTCGATGTCGATGACCTGGCCGCCCACCATGCCGTCGGTGCCGGCGGCGTCGGCGACGTCGGCCACCACCCGCGCGACCGCGCGCGGGTCGGCGAGGCGCGCCGCGTTGTCGGCGACGAGCCTGAAGGCGAGCGTCAGCAGCGCGTCGCCGGCGAGGATGGCCATGGCCTCGCCGAAGACCTTGTGGTTGGTCAGGCGGCCGCGGCGATAGTCGTCGTCGTCCATGGCCGGCAGGTCGTCGTGGATCAGCGAGTACGCGTGGATCAGCTCGAGCGCGCACGCCGTGTCGAGCACGGCCTCGGCGGCGCCGCCGACGGCCTCGGCGCCGGCGATGACCAGCGTGGGCCGCAGCCGCTTGCCCGGCGCGAGCACGCTGTAGCGCATGGCGCGGTGGAGGTTGACGGGCACGATCTCCTCCGACGGCAGCACGCGGTCGAGGGCGGCGTCCACGATCACGCGATGCGCCTCGAGATACGCCTTGAGGTCGAAGCTCACCGCTCCTCCTCTTCCCAGGTGAGCGGCCTGGTCGTCGTCGCCCCGCTCTCGTCCTTGGCGAGCAGCTCGATGCGGCGCTCGGCGTCGTCGAGGTACTTCGCGCAGTGACGCGCCAGCGACACGCCCTCCTCGAACACCTTCAGCGAGTCCTCCAGCGGCAGGTTGCCCGCCTCCAGCGCGGCCACGATCTGCTCGAGCCGGGCGAGGCAGTCCTCAAACTTGAGGTCGGTCATCGCGCTCCTTCCTGGCCGTCACGCGGGCCGCGAGGCGGCCCTCGTGCAGCATCACGCCCACCTCGTCGCCCACCGCCACCTGCCGCGCGCTCCGCACGATCGCTCCCGACGCCGTGAGCGTGAGGCTGTAGCCGCGGCCCAGCACGGCCAGCGGCGAGAGCGAGTCGAGCCGGCCGGCGACGCCGACGAGGCGGTGACGCCGGCGGTCCAGGCCGCGCGCGAGCGCGCGGTCGAGCCGTCCCGCGAGGTCGTCGAGGCGGCGGCGGTCCTGCCGCGTGCGCGCGACCGGGCTGCGCCCCCTGAGATCGCGCGTGGCCAGCTCCACGCGGTGAGCGATGCGCTGGATCGTCGCCCTCATCGCCCGCCGCAGACGCTCGGTGGCCTCGTCAACCCGCCGCGACAGCTCACGCAGCGGCCGGCGCGGATCGGTCAGCACGCGGCGCTCGCGGATGGTCTCCAGCCGGTCCCGCTGGGCCGCGAGCCGGCGGCTCATGGCGCGAATCAGGCGCCGGCTCAGCTCGCCGACCGACTCGGCCACCGCCTGCTTCTCGCGCACGACCAGCTCCGCCGCCTGCGACGGCGTGGCCGCCCGCACGTCGGCGACGAAGTCGGCGATCGTGTAGTCGACCTCGTGGCCGACGGCGGAGATCACGGGGATCTTGCTGGCGACGATCGTGCGCGCGAGCATTTCGTCGTTGAACGCCCAGAGGTCCTCGAGCGAGCCGCCCCCGCGTCCGACGATGATGACGTCCACGCCGCCCAGCGCGTTGAGCTCGCGCACGCCCTGGGCGATCTCCTGGGCGGCGCCGTCCCCCTGCACTTTCGCGGGCGCGACCACGACATGGATCTCGCCGAAGCGCCGGCCGATGACACGCAGCATGTCGTGCAGGGCGGCGCCGCTGGGCGAGGTCACGATGCCGATCTTGCGCGGAAAGCGCGGCAGCTGGCGCTTGCGCGCCGGGTCGAACAGGCCTTCGCGTCCCAGGCGCTCCTTGAGCTGCTCGAAGGCGAGCTGCAGCGCGCCGAGCCCGCGCGGCTCGAGCAGCTCGATCACCAGCTGGTACTCGCCGCGCTGGGCGTAGATCTCGACAGCGCCGAACGCGAGCACGTGCAGGCCGTCGGCGGGCTCGAAGCGGATCCGACGGACACGGTTGCGGAACAGGACGGCGCGCAGCTGCGCCCCCTCGTCCTTGAGGGTGAAGTAGGCGTGGCCCGAGCCGTAGACCTTGAAGTTCGAGATCTCGCCCTCGACCCAGACGGCGGGGAAGCGCTCGTCGAGCGTCGCGGCGAGCCGCCGCGACAGCTCCGAGACGCTCCAGACGGCGCGCTCGCTTGTCCCACCGGAGGAGGCAGGGCTCACGCGACCGTCAGCGCGCGGCCTGGCGTTGCGCCGCGGCCAGCGTGTTCTTGAGGAGCATGGCGACGGTGAGGAGGCCGACGCCGCCCGGGACCGGCGTGATCGCGCCGGCGCGGGTGACGACGGAGTCGAAGTCGACGTCGCCGGCGAGCTTGCCGGTGTCCAGCCGATTGACGCCGACGTCGATCACCCACGCGCCTTCCTTGACCATGTCGCCCGTGATCATGCGCGGGCGGCCGGCCGCGACGCAGAGGACGTCGGCGCGGCGCGTGTGCTCGCCGAGGTCGCGCGTCCGCGTGTGGCACGTGGTTACGGTGGCGTGGCGCGCGAGCAGCAGCTGGGCGAGCGGCTTGCCGACGAGGCGCGAGCGGCCGACGACGACGGCCTCGGCGCCCTCGAGCTTGGCGCCGTAATGATCGAGGATCTCCAGGCAGCCGGCCGGCGTGCACGGCACGGTGCCGGCTTCCCCCGCGAGCAGCCGGCCGAGGTTCGTCGGGTGCAGGCCGTCGACGTCCTTCTCGGGATCGATGGCCGCCAGCGCGACGGTCTCGTCGAGGCCCTTGGGCAGCGGCAGCTGGAGCAGGATGCCGTGGATGGCGGGATCGGCGCTCAGCGCGCGCAGCAGCGCGTTCAGCTCGCGCTGGGTGATCCCCTGCGGGTACAGGCAGTCGCGCGAGACGATGCCCACCGAGTCGGCCGCGCGCTTCTTGTTCCGGACATAGATCTGCGAGGCGGGGTCCTCGCCGATGAGCACGACCCCGAGGGTCGGAGTCACGCCGCTCGCCTGCTTCAAGCGGTCGACGCCGGCTTTGACCTCCGCGAGGACGCGCTCCTGGACGGGCTTGCCGTGGAGGATCACGCGGCTACGCGCAGGCGGCGGATGTCCGAGGCGCGACCGGTCTCCGGCTCGATCGCGATCACGACGCCGTGCAGCGCGGCCGGGCCCTTGGCGGGCTCGAAGCGCATCGGCATCTGCGTGAGGAAGCGCTGCAGGATGATCTCGCGGTCCACGCCGATGACGCCGTCGGTCGGGCCCGTCATGCCGAGGTCGGTGATGTAGGCGGTGCCGCCCGGCAGCACGCGCTCGTCGGCGGTCTGCACGTGGCGGTGGGTGCCGACGACGGCGCTCACGCGGCCGTCGAGGTACCAGCCCATCGCCAGCGACTCGCTCGTCGCCTCGCAGTGCATGTCGACCAGGATGATGGGCGTCTCTTTCCGCAGCTCGGGCAGGATCTCGTCGGCCTTGCGGAACGGGCAGTCGATCGGGCTCATGAACACGCGGCCCATGAGGTTGACCACGGCCACGCGGTGCGGGCCGGCCTTCACGGTCACGTGGCCCACGCCCGGCGTGCCGGCCGGGAAGTTCGCGGGGCGCAGGAGCAGGTTCTCCTTCGTGATGTACTCGATGATCTCTTTTTTGTCCCAGATGTGGTTGCCGGAGGTGAGCACGTCGGCGCCCTGCTCCAGCATCTGCTTGGCCATCGGCCCCGTGATGCCGAAGCCGCCGGCGGCGTTCTCGCAGTTCACCACGCAAAAGTCGATGGCGTGCTGCTCGCGCAGCCGCGGCAGGAGCTTCGCCAGCGCCGCGCGCCCGGGCTCGCCGAAGATGTCGCCGACCATCAGGACATTCATGCCGCTACTTGGCCACCTCGACCGCGCGCGTCTCGCGGATCACCACGACCTTGATGTGGCCGGGGTACTGCATCTCGGCCTCGATGCGCTTGGAGATGTCCTTCGCCAGCTGGTGGGCGTCGAGATCGGAGACGATCTCGGCCCGCGTCATCACGCGCAGCTCGCGGCCGGCCTGGATCGCGTAGCACATGTCGACGCCCTTGTAGGAGAGCGCGATCTCTTCGAGCTGAGCCAGCCGCTTGATGTAGGACTCGAGCACGTCGCGCCGCGCGCCGGGCCGCGCCGCCGAGATCCCGTCGGCGGCCTCGGTGAGCACCGCCTCCACCGTCTCCGCCTTCACGTCCTCGTGGCCGCAGAGCGCGGCGTTGATCACCTGCGGGCTCTCGCTGTACTTGGTCAGGACTTGCAGGCTGAGCTCGGGATGGCTGCCCTCCTGCTCGTGCGTCAGCGCCTTGCCGATGTCGTGCAGCAGGCCCATGCGCTTGGCCAGCTTGACGTCGGCGCCGATCTCGGAGGCCATCATGCCCGCCAGCCACGCCACCTCCTTGGAGTGCTGCAGGCAGTTCTGCCCGTACGAGGTCCGGTACTTGAGCCGGCCCACGAGCTTCACCAGCTCGGGATGCAGCCCGTGCACGCCGACCTCGAAGCACGCCTTGTCGCCTTCCTCGCGCAGGTGGACGTCCATCTCCTGCTTGACCTTGTTGACGACCTCCTCGATGCGCGCGGGGTGGATGCGGCCGTCGGCGACGAGGCGCTGCAGGGCCAGCCGCGCGATCTCGCGCCGGTAGGGGTCGTAGGCGGAGATCAGGACGGCCTCCGGC
>WNEQ01001880.1_pt1 | contig 11074 bp, 10 predicted proteins | sample 5399971 | NCBI WGS metagenome assembly WNEQ01 (sample SAMN13153330, study PRJNA577476) | soil metagenome | isolation source: 20 cm grassland meadow soil 2 days after 1st rain plot 5 | place: USA:California | collected 2015-09-18
CCGCTCGACTGGCCGTAGAGCGCCATCAGCCCGCGCGGCGCCAGGCAGCTGAGCCCCTTCTCGAACGTCGTCTTACCCACCGAGTCGTAGACGACCTGCACGCCCCTGCCGGACGTCAGCCGCTTCCCCTCGGCCTCGAAGTCCTGTGTCGTATAGAGGATGACCTCGTCCGCCCCCGTCTCGCGCGCGAGCTTGGCCTTCGCCTCGGTCGAGACCGTGCCGATGACGCGGGCGCCGCGCATCTTCGCGATCTGGCATAGGAGCAGCCCCACGCCGCCCGCCGCCGCGTGGACCAGGCATGTGTCGCCCCGCTTCAACGGATAGGTCGAGCACGCCAGGTAATGCGCGGTCATCCCCTGGAGCATCGCCGCCGCGCCCTGCCTGGTGCTGACGCCGGCCGGCAGGACGACCAGGCGCTGCGCGGGGACGGCAGCGTACTGCGCGTAGGCGCCCGCGACACCGGTGTAGGCGACCTTGTCGCCCACCCGCACCTCGGTCACGTTCGGACCGACCGCCGTGACGGTGCCGCCGGCCTCGAGACCGAGCGTCATCGGGAGCTCGGCCTTGTACTGACCGGAGCGGTAATACACGTCGATGTAGTTGAGCCCGGCGGCGTCGACCTTGACGACCGCCTCGCCCGCCTTGGGCTGGGGCTCGGGCACGTCCTCGTACTTGAGCACTTCGGGGCCGCCGGGAGCGTGGATACGAACGGCTTTCATGGGCTCGACCTCCGTGAACGGGTTGGCTCAGCGCAGCGGATTATAGCAGGGGCCCAGCCGGCGACACGGGCGCCGCGACCGGCGTGCCGGGGTCGGGCCACCCACGGTTGAAACCGTGCGTGAGGACCCCGCGACAAAAGTGGTACATCGCAAAGCACTCGAGGGCGAACGGCAGGAAGCCCAGGTAGCCGAGCACCGGCATCTCGAAGAGCTTCACATCGGGCGGGTACGGCACCGTGTAGGTCCACTTCGTCAGCGCCCAGTAGTTCCAGAACTCCCAGAGGACACCGCACACGAGGCCGCTCCCGAAGAGGGCCGCCACGCGCGAGGCGTCGCCTGCCGCGAGATCCGCGAGCCACGACGGGCGCCCGCGCCGGTAGTTCAGGGGCTCGAGGAGCAACGCCCAGCCGGTCCACACGAGCGGCACGAGCCAAGCCGAGACGACGGCGAGCGGCAGGACAACGCTCACGACGCCGGCGGCGACAGCGGCGCGGAGGAGACCCGGCGATGGCCGCCACGGCCTTACGCGCGCCCGCGTGAACACGGTCGCGCGGAGCGCCGCCGCCGTGAGGAACAGCGCGGGGAAGATCGTCGCGAACGCCCAGTCGTAGCCGACGCGGCGCAGGAGGAGGTTCGGCTCCACGTCGTGGTACTGCCACCAGACCCCGACGAGGTCGGCGCCGCCCTGCCAGAAGCGGGGGGCGTTGTACCACTCGAAGAGCCACCAGCCCCCAACCGACGTGAGGGCCACGAGCACGCCCTCGACGCGGTCGGTCGTGAGGTACGAGCGCCCCGTGACGCGCGCGACCACAGCGTCCATGAGCAGGACGTAGCCGGTCCAGACGATCGGCGTGAACCACCGCCCGACCAGCTGCGACCCGGAAAAGAGCAGGAGCTCGGCGCCGACGATGACCGCCGCCCCGAGCAACCCGTGGACCGGGAAACGAGCCGATCTCTGCACGGTCAGTCGCGCCGTGGGGAGGGGGCAGGGCCGCGTGTCGCTAGACCTTAAGGAGCGAGCGGATCTCTTTCACGGCGCCCGCGCGCCACTCGAGGTAGCGCTCGGCGCGAAGCGCACGCCGGACCTCCAGCATTTTCTTCTCGATCTCCTCCGTCTGGGCGGGCGGCCGCTCGATGAAGCGGGCGAGCTCGTTCATGCTCTCGTCGAAGAACGCGAACACCGGGATCGACCGGTAGATCCCCTGGTTCAGGTACTGGTCCATGAGGTCCGGGTTCTTGTCCCGCAGGAAGACGCGCATCTCGATGTTCGGGTTGCCCTCGACCATCTTGGCCATGACCGGGAGATTGTAGAGGGCGTCGCCGCACCAGTCCTCGGTGATGACGAGGACGTTGAGCTTCTTACCGTGCCGGTCGAGCGCCGTCTTGTCCTCCGGCGTGATCTTGATCTCGTTCAGGAACTGGACGAACTTCTCCTTGTTCGTCCCCATCTGATCGAGGTACTGCTGGAACGTCATGCCCTGCTTGAAGCGCTCCTTCGTGACCATGGCGTCTCCCCCTCACCGCATCGTGGATAGGTCGATCGTGAACCAGCCGACGTCGCGGCCGTCGGCGTCCCGCACGACCAGCGCGACCCGCGACGTCCCCGTGAGGTTCCGCGTGGCGAAGCCGTAGACGCACCGGGCGAGGTACCGGCCATCGTCCTTGCGCACGGCGGTCCGCTCGTTCTGGACGAACGCAGGCTCGACCTCCCGGTCGCCGAGGCGCAGGCGGGGCGTGTAGAAGCGCGCGAAGTCCTCGCGCGGGCCGTGAAAAAACGCCCAGATCAGGAGGCGGTCCCGCTGCTCACGCAGGAGGCGCTCCGGCTCGTCGGGCTTCATCGCCTCGTTCCGGAACGCGGCGTGGCGCGCCGCCAGGACGAGCCGGTGGAACGGCGTCATCACGGTGACGCTGTCGCCCGACGCGTTCGCCACGCGCCACTCGGCGTCGAACGTCTCGATGGTCACGGACCGCTGGCCGACGCGGAGCGCGTCCTCGCGCTCGCCGGGCGTCAGCGCGAACGAGGCCGAGAGCGCCGGGATCGGCCGTAGCAGGAGCAGCGCACCGAGGAGCGCGGGCATGACGATTCCGGAGCGTCTCACGGGGTCCGCCCGACCACGACCCTGTTGAACGTCTCGGGGATGAAGAACCGCTGGGCGGCGCGCTGGACCTCCCGGGCGGTCACGCGCGCAACGCGCTCCTTGTAGCGGTCGGCGTAGTCCAGCCCGAGCCCCAGCTCCTCGATCGCCGAGACGAAGTCGGCGACCTTCGCGGACGTGTCGAGGCGCAGCGGGAAGCTCCCGACGAGGTACGCCTTGGCCAGCGAGAGCTCGGCGTCGGACGGGGGCTCGCGTGTCATGCGCGCGAGCTCCGCGTTGAGGAGGGTCCGGACCTTCGGCACCTCCGCGATTCTCGTCTGGGCACTCACGAAGAACGCCGAGCCGTACTTCGACGGCGAGACGTAGCTGTACACGCTGTACGCGAGGCCGCCTTCCTCGCGGACCCGCGTGTAGAGGCGTGAGGCCGAGCCGCCGCCGAGCACGTACGACGCGACGACCAGCGCGAAGTAATCCGGGTCGGTCTGACGGATCGCCTGCCGGCCGAACATGATCGTCGCCTGCGTCAGGTCCCGCGGGATCACCTCCTCGCGCGGCTCTCGCCCCGCGGAGGCGGTCGGCACGCCGGGAAGCGGGCTGGCGGGCCGCGCCCACGACCCGAACCGTCCCAAGACCTCGCGGCGCGCCTCGTCGACGGTGACGGCGCCGACGACGGCGACGACCGTCGCGTCCGGACGGAAGCGCTCCCGGTGGAACTTCACCACGTCGTCACGCGTGAGCCGCGCCACGGATTCACGTGTGCCCTCCACCGGGAGGCCGTAGGGGTGGCCCGGGAAGACGAGCCGGGCCAGGGCCCGCGCGGCGACAGCGCCCGGGTCCTCCTCGGAGCGCTTGATGGAGGCCTGGATCTCGTCGATCTTCCGCGTGACCTCGTCCGGCGGGAACGTGGGCGACAGGATCACCTCCGAGAGGAGATCGAGGCCGAGCCCGAGGTCTGGCTTGAGGACGCGGAGCGACGCGCCGATGCTGTCGCGCCCGGCGCCCGCCTCCAGGCTCCCGCCGACGAACTCGATCGCCGAGTCGAGCTCGGGCCCCGTGCGCTTCGTCGTTCCGCGCGTGAGCAGGACGCCCGTGAGGTTCGCGAGCCCCGCCCGGTCGGGCGGGTCGTGCACGGCGCCCGCCTGGACCAGCGCGCGCACGGCCACGATCGGCACGGCGGGGCGCTCGGCGACGAGCAGCACGATGCCGTTCGGCAGAACCTCGCGATGGGCGATCGGCGCCGCCGCGGCCGGCGATGCGAGCCCGAGGAGCATGAGGGAGGCGAAGCGCGTCGTCAGCGAGCGCGTCATCAGGGTTTCGGGAGGAGGATCCCGACGTTCTTCTTGTCTTCGGGGAACCAGCTACCGGCGACGCGCACGAGGTCGGCCGCGGTCACGGCGCGGATCTTCGCGAGGAACTGATCTTTCTGCGCGTAGCCCCCGATCACCTCGAACCGGGCCAGGAGCGAGGCGCGGCGGTGGATCGAGTCCTCCTGGAAGACGAACGCCGCCTCGATCTGGTTCTTCGCGCGCCGGAGCTCCTCGTCGGTGACCGGCTCGGTCTTGAGCCGCTCCACCTGCGCGAGCAGCTCCTTCTCGAGCGTCTCCGGCGTCTGGCCGGGCATCGCCGTCGCCCAGAACCAGAAGAGGTTCGGGTCGATCGAGAAATAGGAGTAGTCGCCACCCGCCTCGAGCGCGAGCCGCCGCTCGTAGACGAGATACCGGTAGAGCCGCGACGCCCGCCCCCCGGAGAGGATCGTGGAGAGAACCTCGAGCGGGGCCGCGTCGTTCGAGCGCTGGTTCGGGACGTGATAGGCGAGATAGACGATCGGCAGCTCCGCCTGCTTGCGCACGACGACACGCCGCTCGCCGTTCGGCGGCGGCTCGACGGTCAGCACGGGCGGCGGCGCCGCGCCGCGCGGGATCCCGCCGAAGCGGCGCTTGATCCGCTCGAGCACCTCGCCGGCCCGAAAGTCGCCGACGGCGACGACCATCGCGTTGTTCGGGACGTAGTACGTCCGGTAGAAGGCGCGGATCTCCTCGGGCGTGATCCGGGCGATGTCCTCCTGCCAGCCGATGATCGGGGAGCCGTACGGGTGCGCCTTGAAGGCGATCGACGCCACCTCCTCGCCGAGGAACCCGCCCGGGTCGTCTTCGGTGCGCGTCCGCCGCTCCTCGATGACCACCTGGCGCTCCGACTCGATCTCCTTGGGGTCGAGCAGGAGGTTGTGCATCCGATCCGCTTCGAGCTCGATCACGAGGTCGAGCTTGTCGGCGGCGATGTTGACGAAGTACGAGGTGACGTCCTGGGAGGTGAACGCGTTGTCCTGACCGCCGTTCTGCTCGACGATCCGCGCGAACTGGCCGCGCCCGTGGGTGGGCGTGCCCTTGAACATCATGTGCTCGAGGAAGTGCGCGATGCCGGTCGCTCCGCGCCGCTCGTTGCGCGAGCCGACCCGGTACCAGACCTGAGAGGAGACGATCGGGCTCCGGTGGTCCTCCAGGAGGATCACCCGCAGCCCGTTGTCGAGCGTCTCGGCGACGACGGTGTCCGCGGCCCGGGCTGGTGGAGCGCCGAGGAGGAGCGGGACGAGGAAGACGACGAGAGCCCTTCTCACTGGTCGATTAGTGTATCATCCACGCCTATGCGTTTCGCCGCGCTCCTTCCGGTAATGCTGCTGCTCCCGGCGCCCGCGTTCGCGGAGCCCTGTAGCGAGTCGTTCGCCGCCGTCTACGAGATGGTCTCGCCGGCGGTCGTCTCGATCCAGACGACGAAGATCAACAAGGCGAAGGCCCAGCGCCGCTTCGAGACGAGCGTCGGCTCCGGCGTCGTGATCGAGCGCGACGGCCAGGTCCTGACGAACGCCCACGTCGTGGATAGCGCCGCGTCCCTCTCGGTCACGCTCGACTCGGGCACGAAGGTGCTGGCGAGGGTGATCGGCCTCGACTCCGTGCTCGACCTCGCGCTGATCCGGATCGAGACGACGATCCCGCTGACCACCGCGCGGCTCGGCGACTCGTCCACGCTCCGCGTGGGCGAGGAGGTCGCGGCGATCGGCAACCCCATCGGCCTCGAGCAGACGATGACGCGTGGGATCGTGAGCGGCCTCAACCGTATCCTGCCGGGACTCGCAGAGCAGCCCATGATCCAGACCGACGCGCCGATCAACCCGGGCAACTCGGGTGGCCCGCTCGTGGACCGGTGCGGCCACGTCGTCGGCATCAACACGTTCATCTCCGAGGAGGCGCAATCGATCGGCTTCTCGGTGCCGATCAACAGCGCGAAAGCGGTCCTCCGCGACCTGCGAGAGATCGGGCGCGTGGTCCGCCCGTGGCTCGGCATCCAGGGACGCGAGGTGGACGCAAGCCTCTCCTCGCTCGTCAAGCTGCCGTTCGCCAGCGGCTACCTCGTCGAGATCGTCCACGACGGGAGCCCGGCGGAGCGCGCCGGCGTGCGCGGCGGCAGCACGTCGGTCGTCGTCCAGGGCGAAGAGTACCTGCTGGGCGGCGACATCCTCACCGCGATCCAGGGCACGCCGATCCGGACCCACCAGGAGTACGTCGCCAAGGTGCGGACGCTCAAGCCCGGTCAGCGCATGAAGATCACGATCGTGCGGGACGGCCAGAGCCGCGAGCTCACGCTGACCGTTACCGAGCGCCCCCGCCTCCCCGCCGATCTCGTGGACTGAGCCGTCCCGGTCGGCCGCCGACGCCGAGGGGCGGGAGGCCTTCCTCGACCACGCTAGCACTCACTGCGTGAGCTGAAACCATCCTCTCGGTGCCGAGGCAACGCCCAGAAGCTACGCGCGTGCCTGCCGGCGCGAGCGCGTCAGGAGGCGACGGGCGGTCGCGAAGATCCGGCGCAGCATCGGTCGCGTGAGCTTGCCGGTAAACGTGTTCTGCTGGCTCGGGTGGTACGAGGCAATGAGCGTGATGCCGTCGGCAAAGGTCGTCACGGCGCCGTGCGCGAAGCGCGGCGCGCGCCGCGGTCGGGGCGTGCCGAGCCGGCGGCGCGCGCGCAGGTACGCCTGCCAGCCAATGCGCCCGAGCCCCACGACGACGCTCACGCGGTCCAGGAGCCGCAGCTCCTCGAGCAGGTACGGCTCGCAGCGCGCGAGCTCCCGGGGCGTCGGCTTGTTGGCGGGCGGCGCGCAGCGGAGCGCCGCAGTGATGTAGGCGTCGCTGAGCCGGAGGCCGTCGTCCCGGTGTCGCGAGGTCGGCCGGTTCGCGAAGCCCGCGTGGTGGAGCGCGTCGAAGAGCCAGTCACCGCTCCGATCGCCCGTGAACATCCGCCCCGTGCGATTGCCGCCGTGCGCCGCGGGCGCGAGCCCGACGAGGAGCAGGCGCGCACGCGGGTCGCCAAACCCCGGCAGCGGCCGCGCCCAGTAGCCCTCGCCCGCATACCGGCGCGGTGGCGCGGCGGCGACGGCTTCACGATAGGCGACGAGCCGCGGACACTTGCGACAGCGCACGATCGTCGCGTTCAAGCGCGCGAGAGCTCTTTGCAATCCGGCCGGATTGTGACACGGTGAAAGCCATGCCGCTACAGCGCGACCGGGTCCCCGCCCTGCGCGTGCCGTCCGTCATCGTCCACGGCGGCGCCGGGGCCGACCCCGCCGAGGGGCGGGACGAGCTCCGCGGGGGCGTCCGGGCCGCCGTCCTCGAGGGCTGGCGGGTGCTCCGGGAGGGGGGCAACGCGCTCGACGCCGTCGAGCACGCCGTGCGCGCGCTCGAGGACCACCCACGCTTCAACGCCGGGCGCGGCTCCGTCCTCACCTCCGCCGGCACGATCGAGATGGACGCCTCGATCATGGAAGGTGACCGGCTCCAGTGCGGCGCCGTGGCGGCCGTGAGCCGGATCGCCAATCCGCTCACGCTCGCCCGGCGGGTCATGGAGGCGAGCCGCCACATCCTCCTCGTCGGCGACGGCGCCCTCGCCTTTGCCCGGACGCAGGGGCTTCCCGAGTGCGACCCGCAGTCGCTCGTCACCGAGCGCCAGCTCGTGCGCCATCACGAGCGATTGGCGGCGATGCAGGGAACGGTCGGCGCCGTCGCCCTGGACACGAACGGCACGATCGCCGCCGCCACCTCCACCGGCGGCCTCGCGGGCAAGCTCCCGGGGCGCGTCGGCGACAGCGCGCTGATCGGCTGCGGGACCTACGCCGAGAGCTCGATCGGCGGCGTCTCGTGCACGGGCGACGGTGAGGCGATCATCCGCGTGGTGCTCGCCCGCCGGGCGCTCGACTACCTCAAGGAGGCTCACGATCCCGACTATGCGGCGAGGGTCGCCGTGGACCTCCTGGTCGAGGAAGGCCGCGGCCAGGGCGGGCTGATCCTCGTCGACTGGCGGGGCCGCACGGGCTGGGCGCACTCGACGCCGCTGATGCCGGTCGCGCTGATGTCCCCCGCGTTCGCCGAACCGCGCGTGCCCTTCTAGTCATGCTCGAGCCTGCCGATCTCGAACGGGCCAAGAAGCGCCTCGAGGGCGCAATCTACGATTCACCCTGCCCCTACTCGCAGACGCTCTCGGAGCTCTCCGGCGCGCGCTGCTTCGTCAAACTCGAGAACCTCCAGATGACCGGCTCGTTCAAGGAGCGCGGAGCCGCCAACCTCCTGCTCCAGCTCGACGCGGACGAGCGCGCGCGTGGCGTCATCGCGGCCAGCGCCGGCAACCACGGCCTCGCGGTCGCCTTTCACGCCTCCCGCCTCGGGATCCCGGCCGTCATCGTCATGCCGGAATGGGCGCCGCTCATCAAGGTGACGTCCTCCCGCCGCTACGGCGCCGAGGTCATCCTGCATGGCGCGAACTACGAGGAGGCGTACGGGCGCGCCCGCGAGGTCCAGGCCGAACGCGGGCTCGCGTTCGTCCACCCGTTCGACGACGAGCGCGTCATCGCCGGGCAGGGCACGCTCGGGCTCGAGCTGCTCGCGCAGCGGCCGGAAATGGACGCGGTGCTCGTCCCCGTCGGCGGCGGTGGGCTCATCGCCGGTGTCGCCCTCGCCGTCAAGTCCCACCGGCCCGAGGTGCAAGTGATCGGCGTGCAGGCCGCGGCGCTGCCCGCCATGAAGATCGCGCTCGAGGGGCGCGAGCGGGTGCGGCTGCCGCCCGCCTCCACGATCGCCGACGGCATCGCCGTGCGCCAGGTCGGCGAGCTGACGCTCGCCCTGGCGCGGCGTCACGTGGACCGGGTGGTGACGGTGAGCGAGGAGGAGCTGGCGAACGCGATCCTCCTTCTGCTCGAGATCGAGAAGACGGTCGTCGAGGGCGCGGGCGCCGCACCGCTGGCCGCGCTTCTCAACCGCGCGCTCGGGCTCGCGGGCCTCAACGTGGTGCTGGTCCTCTCCGGCGGCAACATCGACGTGACCGTGATCTCGCGGATCATCGAGCGCGGCCTCGTCAAGGACGGCCGGCTCGTGCGCCTGGGCGTGCTCCTGCGCGACCAGCCCGGTGCGCTCGCCCGGCTCACCACCCTCATCGGCGCGGAGCGCGCCAACATCCTGCACATCGAGCACGACCGCGCGTTCTCGAGCGGGGGGATCGGCGAGACCGAGGTCGAGCTGACGCTCGAAACCTCGGGGCGCGCGCAGATCGACGCCCTCAAGCAGCGTCTCGAAGACGCGGGCTATCGCGTCGAAGAGCGCAACGCATAGCCGGGGTCGGGGGTCCGCCCCCGCGCGGGGGGTGGACGAGACCCTGTACGATGCTGACGGTCCGAGCAAGGCGACTTGCCGGAGAGCGCCCGCGAGACCCAGCGCTGCGAGCGCCTGGAACGGAGCTGCGCCTCGGCAAGGCCGCCACAGTGCACGTCCGGTGGGGAATTGCGCCGCGAGCGCCAGTACAGGGTGTGATGCGGCACTGTGGCTCCGCGGCTCGACCAGAGGAGGCACGATGAGCGCCTATCGTTTCTATGTGGGACTCGACTGGGCCACCGAGGCTCATCGGGTGGTCGTGCAGGATGCCGAGCGCCAAGGCGTGGCCGAGCGCACGGTGCCCCACGAGGGCGGCGCGCTGGAGGCATTCGCCGCCTGGCTCAGCGAGCTGGCCGCGGGCGTGCCACGTGACGTCGCCGTGGCCCTGGAGAGCCCGCGGGGGGCTGTCGTCGATATCCTGCTCGCCAACGGCTTCCATGTCTTTGCGCTCAATCCCAAGCAGCTCGATCGCTTCCGCGATCGCTACACCGTGGCCGGCGCCAAAGACGACCGGCGCGATGCCACCGTGCTCGCCACCGCCCTGGCGACCGACCAGCCCGCCTTCCGGCGGCTCGCGCCGGAGCACCCGCTGGTCATCGAGCTGCGGGAGCTCTCGCGGCTCGAGGACGAGCTGCAGCAGGAGCTCCAGCGCCTGACCAATCGACTGCGCGAGCAACTGCACCGGTACTTCCCGCAGCTGCTGCAGCTCGTGCCCGCGGCTAATGAGCCCTGGCTCTGGGCCCTGCTCGAACGCGCGCCGACGCCCAGCGCGGCGCAGCACCTGTCCCGGGCCGCCCTCCGCACGCTCCTCACGCGCCATCGCATCCGCCGCGTCGACGCCGACGCCGTGCGGACGCTGCTCCAGCACCCGGCGCTGCCCGTGGCCCCGGGCACCGTGCAGGCGGCTCAGCGCCATCTCGCCGTGCTCCTGCCGCGGCTGCGCTTGGCGCACCAGCAACGGGCCGAGTGCGCCACGCTGATCGAGGACATCCTCGAACGTCTGGGGGAACAGCAGGAGCATCGTGACGTGCCGATCCTCCGGTCCTTGCCGGGAGTCGGGAGAGTCGTCGCCGCCACGATGCTCGCCGAGGCCTCGCGGCTCTTGGCAGCGCGAGACTATCACGGCCTGCGCACGCACACCGGCGTGGCGCCGGTCACCAAGCAGAGTGGCAAGCACTGCGTGGTCATCCGGCGCTCGGCCTGCAACCGGCGTCTGCGCGACGCCGCGCACTACTGGGGCCAGTCTGTCGTCCGCCACGACCCGCGGAGTCGGGCACACTACGACCGGCTCCGGGCACGCGGGCACAGTCACGGCCGTGCGCTGCGGGGTGTCGTGGATCGGCTGCTGCGCGTCCTGATTGCGATGCTGACAACCCAGACGCTGTATGACTCGAACCGGCGGCTCCCAATCGCCGCTTGACACGACGTGGGGAATCCGTCCCCGCCACGTCGAATGCGGACGTTAAGGCGCCGCGATGGAGCCCAGCCCCGACGGGCCATGCGCACGCGAGCCGCGGGAACTACGCGCCCGGCGATTCCGGCGCGGTGCTGTCGGCGGGATCGAAGTCCAGGC
>WNEQ01001882.1_pt1 | contig 11073 bp, 11 predicted proteins | sample 5399971 | NCBI WGS metagenome assembly WNEQ01 (sample SAMN13153330, study PRJNA577476) | soil metagenome | isolation source: 20 cm grassland meadow soil 2 days after 1st rain plot 5 | place: USA:California | collected 2015-09-18
TGGGCGCGGGCGGCGTCGGCGGCTACTTCGGCGCGAAGCTGGCACGGGCGGGCGAGTCGGTGGTGGTGCTCGCGCGCGGCGCGCATCTGGAGGCGATCCGGCGCCACGGCCTGCGCGTGCGCTCGGCCGTCGACGGCGAGTTCACCGCCAAGGTGGACGCCGTCGAGTCGTTCGCTGGCGAGCCGCCCGTCGACATGGCGCTGTTCTGCGTGAAGTCGTTCGACACGCGCGTGGCGGCCGAGGCGCTGCGGCCGGTGCTCGGTCCCGACACCGGCGTGGTGTCGCTGCAGAACGGTGTCGACAACGAGGAGATCCTCGACGCGGTGCTCGGCGCGGGCCGCGCGCTCGGCGGCGCCGCCTTCGTGTTCAGCGCGATCGAGTCGCCCGGCGTCATCGCCCACACGCTGCTGGGCCGGATCGTCCTGGGTGAGCTCGACGGGCGGGTGAGCGAGCGCGCCACCCGGCTGCGCGACGCGCTGGCGGGGGCCGGCGTGCCGGTGGAGCTCTCCTCCGACGTGCGCCGCGTGCTGTGGGAGAAATACCTGCTGATCAGCGCGCAGGCCGGCGTCACCGCCCTCACGCGGACGCCGATCGGCGTCATACGCGAGACCGCAGAGACGTGGCGGATGTACCGCCGCATCGTGGAGGAGCTGGCGGCGGTGGCCCGCGCCGCCGGCGTGGCGCTGCCCGCCGACGCGGTCGACACCATCGTGAAGGGCGCGGCCGCGCTGGCGCCGACCGCGTACTCCTCGCTCCACCATGACCTCGTGCACGGCCGGCGTCTCGAGCTCGAGGCGCTGCACGGTCACGCCGTACGCCTCGGCGAGCGTCTGGGCGTCCCGACGCCCACCGTGTTCGCCGTCTACGCCGCGCTCAAGCCGCACGCGGCCGGGAGCCGCGGCTGACACCTGCCGCACACGCCGTCGCGCGCGCGGTCCGGCGGTATCGCGCGCGCTACACGCTCGGCGCGCTCTGTCTGTTCGCGGCGACCGGCTTCTCACTCGCCATCCCGTGGACGGTCAAGCACGCGATCGATGCGCTGGCCCGTGACGGCGCCGCCGCCGCGCTCGGCGGCTACGTCGGACTGATCCTCGTCCTCGCCGCCGCCAACGGCGCCGCGCGGCTGGGCTCGCGCTTCGCAATCCTCGGGGCGGGCCAGCGTGTGGAGGCCGACCTGCGCGACCGGCTCTACGCCGCGCTGCAGACGTTTCCGCCGGAGTTCTTCGCGCGTCACTCGACGGGCGATCTCATGACCCGCGCCTCCAGCGACGTCTCGGCCGTCCGCAGCCTGGTCGGCTTCGGCGCGGTGAGCCTCGTCAGCACCGCGCTCGCCTTCGGCGGCGCCCTGGCCGCCATGCTCACGGTGGATCCCTGGCTCACCGCCTGCGCGATGGCGCCGATGCCGATCCTCGTGCTGCTCGCGCGGCGCTTCAACGTCTCCCTCAACGAGCGCACGCAGGCGATGCAGGAGCAGCTCGGCACGCTGTCGGGGCGCGTTCAGGAGACGCTGGCCGGCATGGCCGCCGTGCGGGCCTACACGATGGAGCGCGGGGCCGCCGACGCGTTCGCGGCCGCCAACGGCACATTGCTCGAGCGCAGCGTGGCCGTCGCCGCGATCCAGGCCCGCTTCACGCCGCTCATGTCGCTCATCGCCGGCGTCGGCGTGCTCGTCGTGATCTGGGTGGGCGGCCTCGACGTGGCGGCCGGACGCATCACGCTCGGCGACCTCGTGGCCTTCAACGGCTACCTCGGCTATCTCGCGTGGCCCACGGTGGCGCTGGGGCTCACGCTCTCCGTCGTGCGCCGCGGCCTGACGTCCATGGAGCGGATCCAGGAGATCGTCACCGCCGCGCGGCCGACGCCGGGCGAGGCCGCATCGCTCGCCGCTGCGCCCTCGCTCGCGTTCGAACGCCTCACGTGGGGCTATCCCGACCGCGGCCCGGCGCTGAGCGGCGTGAGCTTCACGGTCGCGCCCGGGGAGATGGTCGCGGTGGTGGGTCCCACCGGTGCGGGCAAGAGCACGCTCGGCCTGCTGCTCGCGCGGCTCTGGGAGCCGCCGCCGGGCACCGTGTTCGTCGGCGGCCGCGACGTCAGCACGCTGTCGCTCGCGACGCTGCGCGCGACCGTGGGCTGGGTGCCGCAGGAGGCATTTCTGTTCTCGCGCTCGATCGCGGACAACGTGACACTGGGCCGCGCGGGTCTCGACGTCGTGACCGCGGCGCGGGCGGCCGAGGTGGACGCCGAGGTCGCCGGCTTTCCCGACGGCTACGCCACCGTCGTCGGCGAGCGCGGGCTCACGGTGTCGGGCGGCCAGCGGCAGCGCCTGGCGCTCGCGCGCGCGCTGGCCGGCCGTCCCCCGATCCTCGTGCTCGACGACGTGTTCGCGAGCGTGGACGCCGCGACCGAAGAGGCCATCGTGCGCGCCCTGCGGGAGAGCCGCCTCACCATGCTCGTGATGACGCACCGGCTGCGGGTCGCGCAGGCGGCGGACCGGGTGGTCGTTCTCGACGACGGCCGTCTCGTCGAGAGCGGCGATCACGCGACGCTGCTGGCCGCCGGCGGCCTCTACGCGCGCCTCTGGCGGCGACAACAGCTCGAGGAAGAGATCGCGCGTGCCTGACCGCGCCACGCTCGACCACGACGAGGTGCTCGGCCGCGCCTTCGACCGGCGGCTCGCGCGCCGCCTGTGGGCGGCCGCCCGCGCGCAGCGGCCGATGCTCTACGCCACGCTGGCGCTCTTTCCCGCGATCGCGCTGGCGGAGCTGGCCCAGCCCTATCTCCTGAAGATCGCCATCGACGATCACATCCTCGCCGGCGACTGGGTCGGGCTGTCGCTCACGGCGGCGGCGTATGCGGGCACGCTCGGCATCCTCTATGCGCTGCGCAGCCTCGAGGCCTACCTGATGGCGCTCGTGGGCCAGCGCGTGACCCACGATCTGCGCGCGGCGCTCTTCGAGCACCTGCTGCGTCTGGAGGCGGGCTTCTACGACCGCAATCCGGTCGGCCGCCTGATGACCCGCGTGCTCAACGACGTCGAGGCCGTCAGCGAAGCGTTCACCAGCGGCCTGCTCGCCATCGCCGCCGACGTGATCACGCTCGTCGGCGTCGTGGCCGTGATGCTGTGGATGGACTGGCGGCTGGCCCTGGTGACCTTCGCCATCGTGCCGGTGCTGGCGGGGGTCGCCGCGTACTTCCGCCTGCGCGCCCGCGACGCGTACCGGGAGGCGCGGCGGCGGCTGGCCGCGCTCAACGCCTTCCTGCAGGAGTCGCTGCAGGGGGTGACCGTCGTGCAGCTCTTCGCGCGCGAGCGGCACGAGCACGCGATGTTCCGCCGGCTCAACGACGACTACCGCCGCGCGCTGTTCAACTCGACGGTCTTCGAGGCCTCGCTGTACTCGTCGGTAGAGGCGCTCGGCTCCGTCGCGCTGGCGCTGCTGATCTGGTACGGCGGCGGTCAGATCGGCGCCGGCGCGCTCTCGTTCGGCGCGCTCGTCGCGTTCATCCAGTACACGAACCGCTTCTTCCTGCCCATCCGCGATCTCGGCGCCAAGTACACGGTGATGCAATCGGCCATGGCCTCCGCGGAGCGGATCTTCGGCCTGCTCGACCGCCAGCCCGCGATCGCCTCGCCGGCAACGCCGACGGTCGACCGCAGATCGATTGACTCGGCGGACGGCGCCACGCGCGTCGCGAACAGGCCACCCACGTCATTACCCGACCACGCGGTCCCCGCTCCAACAGTTCACGCGAGCGTCCCCGCGCTCGAATTCTCCTCCGTGTCGTTCTCGTACAACGGCGACCGGGACGTCCTGCGCGACTGCTCCTTCCGCGTCGCCCCCGGCGAGCACATCGCGATCGTCGGCGCGACGGGCGAAGGCAAGTCGACGTGCGCGCGGCTGCTCGTTCGTGCCTACGACGTCACGCGGGGCCGCGTGCTGGTGGACGGCCTCGACGTGCGCGCGTGGGATCTCGAGCGCCTGCGCCGGCGGGTCGGCACCGTGTTCCAGGACACCGTCCTCTTCACCGGCACCGTCGCCGACAACGTCGCGCTCGGCGCCGCCAGCGATCCGGACGTCGTGCGTCGCGCGCTCGACGCCGCGCACGCGCGCGACTTCGTGGACGCGCTGCCCCGGGGACTCGACGAGCCGCTCGGCGAGCGCGGCGCGAATCTCTCTCACGGTCAGCGCCAGCTGCTGGCTATCGCGCGGGCGCTCGTGTACAATCCCGCAATCCTCGTGCTCGACGAAGCGACGTCGAGCGTCGACCCCGAATCGGAATGGAGAATCCGCGAGGCGATGCAGCAACTGCTGGCCGGCCGCACCAGCATCACGATCGCGCATCGACTCTCGACCGTGCAGCACGCCGACCGCATCCTGGTCCTGCACCACGGCCGCGTGCACGAGGAGGGAACGCACGCAGCGCTGCTGCGTCAGGGCGGACTCTACGCGCGCCTGTGGGAGCTGGCGATAGTCGCGCCGGGCGCGCCGAGCGCGGACGCCGCGACGGGCTGAGCTTTCGCCGTGAGGTCTATCGCTTCGTGCGACGAGTTCCCAAGGGTTTCGTGGTGACCTACGGCCAGGTCGCGGCGCGGCTCGGTGCGCCGCGCGCGGCGCGCGCGGTGGGCGGCGCCATGCGCGCGTGTCCCGACGACGTGCCGTGGCATCGCGTGGTCAACGCGCAGGGCCGTATCAGCCGGCGCCGGCGCGAGGCCGGCATGCTCACGCAGCGCATCCGTCTCGAGCAGGAGGGCGTCGCCTTGCAACGCGGCCGCGTCAGGCTCGAGCGCTACCGCTGGGAAGGCTGAGCGTGACGCCGTGCAGCTGGCGCTGAGCCTCAACTATTCGGGCGCGAGCCTCGCGCTCGACATCGACAAGGTCCTCGAGGCCGAGCGGCTCGGCTACGCGTCGGTGTGGACGGCGGAGGCGTACGGCTCCGACGCCGTGTCGCCGGCGGCGTGGCTCCTCGCGCGCACGACGCGGATTCACGTCGGCACCGGCATCATGCAGATTCCCGCGCGCACGCCGGCGATGACGGCCATGACCGCGATGACGCTCGACGCGCTCTCCGGCGGTCGCTTCCGGCTCGGCCTCGGCGTCTCGGGCCCGCAGGTGGCCGAGGGCTGGCACGGTCAGCCGTTCGGCAAGCCGCTCGTCAAGACGCGCGAGTACGTCGAGATCTTGCGCGCGATCCTCAAGCGCGAGAAGCCGCTGGAGTTCCGCGGGGAGTACTACCAGATTCCCTACGCGGGGCCGAACGCGACCGGGCTCGGCAAGCCGCTCAAGTCCATCCTGCACGGGCGGGCCTCGCTCCCGGTCTATCTCGCCGCCGTCGGTCCGAAAAACGTCGCGCTCGCCGCCGAGATCGCCGACGGCTGGATTCCCGTCTTCTATTCCGCGCGGCGCGCCGCGATGTTCCGCGAGTGGCTCGAGGAGGGTTTCAAAGCCGCCGGTCGCGCGCGCGGCGCCTTCGACGTCATGCCGATGGTCACGGTCGTCGTCGGGCCGGATATCGCCGCCTGCCGCGCCGTCGTCAAGCCGCGCGTCGCGCTCTACGTGGGCGGCATGGGCGCGCGGGGCCGGAACTTCTACAACGACATCGCCCGACGTTACGGCTACGAGGACGCCGCGAAGACCATCCAGGATTTGTACCTGTCCGGCAGGAAGCCCGAGGCTGAGGCGGCCGTGCCGGACGCGCTGGTCGACGAGGTGGCGCTGTGCGGGCCGAAGGAGCGCATCCGCGAGCGGCTCGCGGAGTGGAAGGGCGCCGGCGTGACGACCCTGCTGGTGGCGGGCGATACCGCCGCCGTGCGCACGCTTGCCGAGCTGGCGCTGTAGACGCGGGAGGACGCGATGAGGCTGAAGGACAAGGTCGCGATCATCACGGGCGCGGGGTCGGGGATCGGCGCGGCGACCGCCGTGGCCATGGCTGCCGAGGGCGCGCGGGTGCTCGTCGCCGACGTGAACGAGGCGGGGGCGAAGGCGACCGTGCAGAAGATCGAGGCCGCGCGCGGCCAGGCGCTGGCGATGACCGCCGATGTCACGCGCGCCGCGGACAATGAGGCGCTCGTCGAGCGCACGAGCGCGGCCTGGGGCCGGCTCGACGTCTTCTTTGCCAACGCCGGTGTCCCGCAGTGGAAGACGGACGTCGAGGAGGTCGACGAGAAGACGTTCGACACGATCTTCGACGTCAACGTCAAGGGCGTCTACCTCGGCGCGAAGTTCGCGCTGCCGGTCATGAAGCGCGCGGGGCGCGGCGTCTTCCTCATCACGGCGTCCACCGCGGCCATCCGACCCCGCCCGGGCGGCCAGATCTACGCGGCCTCCAAAGGCGCCGTGGTCACGCTCGCCAAAGCGCTGGCCCTCGAGGTGGCGCCGCACGGCGTGCGGGTGGTGGCGATCTGTCCCGTGGCCACGCACACGCCGATGCTGCCGACGTTCATGGGCAAGCAGCAGGTCGACGAGGAAGGGCTGCGGCGCTACGAGAAGACGGTGCCGCTCGGCCGCCTGAACCAGCCCGAGGACATCGCGAACGCGGCGGTCTTCCTCGCCTCCGACGAGGCCGCGATGATCACCGGCAGCGCCATCGAAGTCGACGGCGGGCGCTGCATCTAGTGACGGCGAGGCGACCGCTGACGCCGAGACCGACCTTTATAGTCGCCGTCGGGGCGCCTTCGGAGGCCTCCGCCGCCCGACGGTCGGCGACATCACCGTGAGAGTCATACCTCTAGCGGCCGAGTCGCTCGGGGTGCGGTCGATGGCGACGTATGTCGAGGCGGCGGACCTCGGGATTCTCATCGACCCCGGCGCGACGCTTGCGCCGGCGCGCTGGGGGCTGCCGCCGGCGGAGGCCGAGTGGGAGGCGCTGCGCCGCGCGAACGACCGCATCTCGGCGTACGCGGCGCGCGCAGCCTTGATCTTCGTCAGCCACTATCACGAGGACCACTTCCGCAGCGATCCGGTTTCCTATGCCGGACGCACGGTGCTCGCGAAGGATCCGCGGCGGATGGTCGCCGGCGCGCAAGCGCGTCGAGGTCTCGCGCTGTGGAAAGCGCTCGAAGGTCAGGCGACGGTCGAGTCGGCCGACGGCTGGCGGCGGCGCGGCGGCGCGCTGGAGCTGGCGGTCTCGCCGCCGCTGCCGCACGGCGTGGACGGCACCGCGCTCGGCCACGTCGTGGGACTCGTCGTGAGCGACGTCGCACAGCGCGAGCGCTTCGTGTTCGCCTCCGACGTGCAGGGGCCGCTCTCGGCGGTGGCGGCGGCGTGGCTGATCCAGCAGCGCCCCACGCTCCTCTATCTCTCGGGGCCGCCGTCCTATGTGGAGCGCGATCTGCCGGCGGGCGCCGTGCAGCGCGGCGTCGACAACCTGCGGCGCGTGCTCGACGCCACCGGCTGCCGCGCGATCATGGATCACCACGCGCTGCGCGACCCGGGATTCGCCTCGCGCTTCGAGCCGCTCTGGAGCTCCGGCCGCGTCGTGACCGCCGCCGCGCACCTCGGCGTGGAGGCGACACCGCTGGAGGCCCGGCGCCGCGCGCTCTGGAGCGACGTGCGCAAGCCGCCGGCGCCCGTGCGGCGGTCGGCCGCGGCCGACGGTGCTATCATGACCCGCGACACCCGAACGTTCGCGAGAAAGGGGACTGCCCAGTGACGGACCAGAAGACGCTCAACGTCGGCGACCAGGCGCCGTCGTTCACGCTGAAGACGATCGGCATGAAAGACGTGAGCCTGAACGAGTACAAGGGAAAGAACGTCGTCCTGTTGTTCTATCCACTCGACTGGACGCCGGGCTGAAGCAAGTGCATGCCGGCCTTCGACAAGCGCATCGGCGACTTCGACAAGGCCAATACCCAGGTGCTGGGTATCTCCACGGACAGCCCCTTCAGCCACGACAACTGGGCGAAGTCGGTCGGCATCAGTCACTATCCGCTGCTCTCGGACATGCATCGCAGCGTCGCGAAGGACTACGGCGTCTACATGGCCGAGATGAACATCAACAGCCGCGCGACGTTCATCGTGGACAAGTCCGGCAAGGTCCGCTACGCCGAGAAGCACGGCAAGGGCGAGCTGCCGGATCCCGACAAGATTTTGAGCGAGGTCAAGAAGCTCTCGTAATCGGGGTGCGCGCGTGGTGGCGCGCTATGAACATTGGGGGGGTCGAGGCGGCCCCCCCAATTTCCCCCCGGGTCGCGCGGGGCGCGACACACGCGTCGTCAGCGCGACCCCCGCCAACACCAACAGCACTCCGGCGATCTGCCAGCGACCGATGGGCTCGGCGAGCAGCACCGCCGCCATCGCCATGCCGACGAGCGGCGTGACGTTCAGGAAAATCGCCGCGCGGCTCGGTCCCACGCGCTCCACGGCCGCGTACCACCACAGGTGTGCGATGGCGCCGAGCACGGCGTGGTACATGAGCACGAGCCACGCGACGGGCGCAAGCAGTCGCGGGCGCGGCATGAGCGGTAGCGTGACGATGGCGAGCGGGACGAGCACCAGCGTGCCGCACACGTAGCCGCCCGTAGTCGCCAGCGCGGGTGGCACCGTGGCGATAAGCCGCTTGCCGTAGACGGTATACACCGTCCACGCGATGAGGCCGAGCAGCGTGAGGAAATCCCCCAGCCGCCACTCGGATGGCGCCAGCTCCGCCAGGTTGCCCTCGGTCACGACGAGCAGGACGCCGAGCATCGAGACCGCGACGCCCGCCTGCTGCGTGCGCCGCAGCCGCTCGCCGAGGTAGAGCCGCGCTCCGAGCGCGATCATGATCGGCGACGCGGCTTGTAGTATGGCCGCGTTGGCCGCGGTCGTCGTGTAGATGCCCCAGTAGGCGATGTGCATCGACAGCACGACGCCGGCGATGCCCAGCACAAAGAATGCGCGCAGCGTCTCCGGCACCGGCGGCCGCACGGCCTCCGGACCCGCGCGCAGCAGCAGCGCGACGAGAAAGCTCGAGGCGACGATCGCGCGCAGCGCGGTCAGCAGCGTCGGCGGCAGGTCCCCGAGCGCGAGCTTCGACGTCGCCGGAAACGTGCCCCAGAGCGCCGCGATCAGCAGGAGCGCGACATACGCGCGCGTTTGACTGAGCCGGGGCACCAGCCTATGATAGCCCGCGCGTCATGGCCGACCACGTCATGGAGTCGCGCCTGTGGCTCGCGCGGCGGCGGCCCGACGTCTTCGCCTTCCTCGCCGATCCCGCCAATCTCGCGCGCGTGATGCCGGCGTCCTTCCATGTGCGCCTGCTGACGCCGGGCGTGCGGATGGAGGCCGGTGCCGTGCTCGACTTTCGTATGGCCTGGCTCGGGGTGCCGGTGCGGTGGCGGATGTTCGTGCGCGAGTGGGACCCACCCTATCGCTTCGTGGACGTGCAGGTCAACGGGCCGTACGCGCGCTGGGAGCATCGCCACCGCCTGCTCGAGGAGGGCGAGGGCACGTGGATCGAGGACCGCGTGACCTACCGGATGCCGGCCGGTCCGCTCGGCCGCGCGGTGCACGCGCTGCTGGTCGGCCGTCAGCTGCGCGCGGCGTGGGCGTACCGGCGCGAGCGGCTGATCGCGCTGCTGGCGCCGATCAGCGCGCCGGCAGGCTGATGCCGAGGCGCTCGAGGCGCGGCCGCACGCGATCGCTCAGAAGCCCGATGCGGGCGAGGTTCTGCACCATCGAGCCGTGCATGTCCTTGCGGAAGTACTTCCGGAACGGAGCGTAGTCGTTCGACGCCGCCGTCTCGCGACGATAGCGCCGGATCTCGTCCATCTCGGCCGGCGAGAACCCCAGATCGCGATACGCCTCGGCGGGGAAGAAGCCGGTCAGCGTCTTCTCGAGCGCGAAGCAGGTGTAGTCCTCGAGCTCGCGTCGCTCGGTCTCGGACGCCTCGGCCACCACGCGCGGCAGCGACAGCATGCCGAAGCCCATGTGCCGTGACTCGTCCTGGAGCACCCGCTTGCAGACCTCGCCGAGGACCGGGTCCCGCGCGCTTTCCCCCATCATCTTGAAGAGGGCGACCGCGAACGTCTCGGCCACGAGCTGCAGGGCGATGGTCTTGAGGTACCAGCGGCTCTCGGTGAGGATCGAGTCGAACAGGTCGCGCTCGTTCTGCGGCACGCCGTAGCGGATGCCGAGCCGCTCGGTGATGTAGCGGTCGAGCACCTCGTTGTGGCGCGCCTCGTCCATCACCTGGGTCGCCTGAAAGAACTTGTGGTCCGCGCCTTCCACGACGTCGACGAGCTGGCTGCACGCGAGCATCGCGCCCTGCTCGCCGTACATGAGGGCCGACAGCCGCCAGGCGGCGATCCGCCGGTTGAGCTCCACGCGCTGCGCCTCGGAGAGACGGTCCCAGAGGGGCGAGCCATAGATGTCGATCAGCTCGTCGGCGATCACGCGGCCGTCGTCGGTGGCCGGCGCCGCCCACGGGATGTCCTTGGAGGCGTTCCACTGATCGCGTTTGGCGTTCTCGTAGAGCCGGCGCAGATCCGCCTCGGCCGTGGCGTAGTCGTACTCGAACATCGTCGTCATCGTGGTGGGAATCGGCCGCGGCTCCATAGCTGCCTCCAGGGGAAACCGATGAGTCTCGGGCCAGTACCGTGTAGTTCGGATTATCCCGCCGCCGACCCCGCCGATGCAAGGTGATAGGCTGGGCCGCGTGACGCGTCCGTTCGACGAGCTGGGCGCCCACGTGTCGGTGGCGGGCGGGCTCGCCCTGGCACCCGCGCGCGGTCACGAGCTCGGCTGCGGCGCAATCCAGATCTTCCTCAAGAACCAGCGCCAGTGGGCGGCGCCGCCGCTCGATCCGGAGGCCGCGCGGGCCTTCCGGGCGGCGCGACGCCGTCACGGCATCCGCCACGCGTTCGCCCACGGCAGCTACCTCGTCAACCTGGCCACGCCGGTACCGGCGGCCTGGCGGCAGGCCGTCGCGACCTTCACCGACGAGCTCGAGCGCGCGGAGGCGCTCGGGCTCTTTCGGCGTCTCCAGCACCTTCGGCACGCGGGTGAAGCGGGGATCGTTCAGCAGCAGGCGAAAGGGACGCAGACCGAGGCGACCGCGTCCGATGTGCTCGTGGCGATCGAGGCCGGAGCCGAGCGGCGC
>WNEQ01001885.1_pt1 | contig 11069 bp, 7 predicted proteins | sample 5399971 | NCBI WGS metagenome assembly WNEQ01 (sample SAMN13153330, study PRJNA577476) | soil metagenome | isolation source: 20 cm grassland meadow soil 2 days after 1st rain plot 5 | place: USA:California | collected 2015-09-18
GATCGTCCCGCGCACCGCGCGCGCGGCGTCCTCCTCCCGCGTCGCGTCGCCCGCCACCGCCAGGACCGCGGCCCCGTCGTCCGCCGCGGCCTGACCCGCGCCTCCGGCGCGCGCGCCCAGCGTCTCTCGCACGTCGCGCGCCGCAGCGCTCAGATTGGCCGCGTCGCGTGCCATGAGCGCGATCCGGCTCCCCTCCGCGGCGAAGGCGGTCGCCGTGGCCAGACCGATCCCCCGGCTGGCGCCGGCCAGGAGGACCGCCCGCCCCTCGAGTCCGAGGTTCATGTCGCCCGTCTCCGTGAGGGGATCGCCGGTGTTTCGCGCGCCGGCTCAGCGCGCCTGGATCTCGAGGATGTAGTCCCTGATTTGCTGGGCATCGGGCGCGTCCGGCTTCAAGTCGAGATAGCGCTTGAACGCCGCCAGCGCCTCGTCCTTCTCCCCGTTCTTGTAGCGCAGGATGCCGATGGCGCGGTAGGGGTCGGCGTAGCGAGGATCGAGACGCGCCGCCAGTTGGTACTCCTCGAGGGCCTTGTCGAGCTGCTTGTCACCGGCGGCCCGGTCCTTCGCCTCGGCCATCCTTTTCTCGGCGATCTGACCGAGAAGATAGTGGGCGACCGGATCGTTCGGCGTCAGGTCCAGGACCTTCTTGACCTCCGCTTCGGCATTTCCGAAACGCCCGAGCCTGATGTTCTCCACCGCGTCGTCGCGCGCCAGGACCCGCATACGCATCTGGAACTCGCGCGTATCGGTGGTGGCACGCCCCGCCTCCCCGACGCCGCTGTAGCGCGTCGACAAGAGCTCCTTCATGTCGGCGATCCTCTCATCCAGGCGCGGGTGGCTGCCGAAGAAGAAGACCTCCATCTTGCGGTCGTCGCCGCGATCGTCCTTGAGAATCTCGAAGACGCGCGGACCCTGCCGCGGGTCGTAGCCGGCCGCCACCGTCCGCTCCAGGCCGACCTCGTCCGCCTCGCGCTCCAGCTCGCGGCCGAAGCCGTTGACCGCCGCGATGAAGGCGAGCTGCAGCCCCAGGCCCACCAGGATGTTGCCGATCTGGTTGACCATGTACGCGTCCCTCCAGTCGCCCTCCTCCGCTCTCGCACCGGCCTTCCCGGCGACCCAGATGCTCGCGGCGATGGAGGCGATCGAGAAGCCGATCGCCTTGTTGCGCGCGCTGCGCTCGAACTCGAGGGCGTGCCGGTGGGTGGCGTGCGTCATCTCGTGGCCGAGGACGACCGCGAGCTGGGCTTCGTTCTCGAGGCGCGCCAGAAGTCCCGTGTGCACGTAGATCGAGCCGGTCGGATAAGTGAAGGCGTTGAGCGTCGGGTCCTTGATCGCGAACACCCGGATCCGAATCGCCTCCTGCCCCTTCACCTCGGGCGGCGCCAGGCGATCGGCCACCTGGTTCAGATAGTCCTCGAGAATCGGATCCTGGTAGAGCGTGGCCTTGTCGCGCAGCTTGCGCTCTTCCTCCCTCGCCTGGTCCCACAGACGACGCTCGTCGCTTGTCGGCTTGAAGGCGGGGCCCTCGGCGCCGACCGGCGGCACGCTCGTCGACAGGCAGCCGGTCTGGCCCGCGAGAAGCGAGACGATGACGATGACGGAGGCAAGGGAACGAATGTTTTCGAGCGCCTGCGGGCGGGCGGCGGTCTTTGACACCGGTGTCTCGCGTTTCACCCGGCGATCGGGCCGGGACGATGTTTCATCCTACCACGGCGTCCATGCCTCAACCATCGAGAGGTCGCGGCGCCCATTTCGGGTGCGTGCGGTCCTGGCCGGAGATCTATTTCTTCTTGAAGAGCGCTTCGAAGGCGGCGCGTCCGGGGCTGACTTTCTCTCCCGGAGGCGCGGCCGGGCCCGGGGTGACGATGCGGCGGCCGGTGGCGTCGAGGACGGTCTCCGGCTTGAAGAACTCGCAGGTGTTGGCGGCCGTCTTGGAGGGGAAGCGCTTCGGGATCGGCTGGCGGCACTCGAAGCGGGCGCCAGGATCGAAGTGCACGCAGTTCCTGCAGCAATGCTGCGCCGCGCGGCACTTCGGGCACAGGGCGTCTGTCGGGACACTCTCGAGCGCCGGTTCCTGGTGGCCGCACTGGTAGCAACGCGTGACCAGGCGCGCCTCGCGCGCCATGCCGCGCGGCTCGCGCGGGCCGCGGGGACCGCGATCCTCCTTGCGCGTCTTCTCCCTTTCTTCCTTGTAATCCTGGTCCCGATAGCCGGGCTGGCGGTACTTCATCGACACGCACTCTCCCTGGGGGAATGTCTACGGGTAGAGGGCATTGTACTCCGTTCCGGGATTTTCGGGTAGAATGCGTCACCCGATGCCTGCCGGATCGGGCCACCAATCAGGTTCAGACACCCAGAACCGCCACAGGAGAGCGCGATGTCCGGACCCTTCCCCGCCCGGTTCGTGTTTCTGCCCGCCCTCGTCCTCGCGGCCGGTCTCGCCCTGCCGGCGCCTGCCCGGGCCGCCGTTGACCCCGGCGACGACGCCCGCAAGAAGGGCGCCGATGACGCCGCGAAGGACGAGGGGAAGGCCGACGACAAGAAAGACGAGAAGAAAGAGGACAAGGATCAGCCTAAGGAGCCCCCGTTCGACAAGGTCGTCAAGGGGGCGAAGACGATCCAGGGGCTGTTCAACGTCTATCTCAAGGAGGACGAAGCGAAGTTCTTCCTGGAGATAGTCCCCGACCAGCTCGATGTCCCGTTCCTGCTGAACCCCACGCTGGTCTCCGGCATCGGGCAGGGGTTCATCTACCCGAACGACATGTTGCCGGAGTACGTCGTGGCCTTCCACAGAAACGGCAAGACAATCCAGCTCATCCACAGAAACACGCTGTTCCGCGCCGGCGAATCCTCCTCCATGAAGCATCCCGCGGACGTGGCCGCCCCCGACGCCATCGTCGGGCAGGCGAAAATCGAGAGCCAGCCGCACCCCGACAGGAAGAGCGTTGTCGTCGACCTGGGGTCGATCTTCGTCGGCGATCTCGAGGGGATGGGACCGGCCCTGAAGCAGATCTTCGAGGTCCCCTACCAGTTCGACAAGGACGCGAGCGCCGTCGCCTTCGCCCGCGGCTTCCCCGAGAACCTCGACTTCGAGACAGTCCTGCACTTCAAGACACCCGAGGTCAAGAGACCGGCGATTTATGCCGCCGACCCTCGCAGCCTTCTGGTCCGGTTCCACTATTCCATCTCGAGGCTGCCGCAAACCGGCTACAGGCCGCGACTGGCGGACGACCGCGTCGGGCACTTCCTGGCGATGGTCGACGACTATTCCGACGACCGCGAGGAGCAGCCGACGGTGCGCTACGTCACGCGCTGGCAGCTCGAGAAGAAAGATCCCTCGGCCACGCTCTCCGAGCCGAAGCAGCCGATCGTCTTCTATCTCGAGAACACCATCCCGAAGGAGTACCGCGACGCCGTCCGCAAGGGTGTCTTGAACTGGAACCCGGTGTTCGAGGCGATCGGCTTCAAAGACGCCATGGTCGTGAGGGAGCAGCCGGACGATCCGGACTGGGACGCGGCCGACGTGCGTTACGCGTCGCTGCGCTTCATCGTCGCCCCGAACGCCGGCTTCGCCCAGGGTCCGTCGCGCATCAATCCTTATACCGGTCAGATCTTCGACGCCGACATCCGCTTCAGCGCCGACATGCTGCGCGGTGTGAGGCGCGAATACGACGAGCTGGTCGCGCCCGTCACACGGCCGGCGGCGGCTCCGGGATCGGAGACGGCGGTGCTTCTGCGCACGCTCACGGGCTGGGCTTCGATGCTCGGCCCCTACACGCTCGACTCCCTGCTCGCCCCCCTCGATGGCACGTCCGGCGAGCGGACCTCAAGACCGGTCCTGGGCGCCGGCTCGCGGCCCGGCACCCCGCCGGCCGCGCTGGGATACTGCGACTACGCCGTGGGGCTGTCGCATGAGGCGGCGCTCGGGTGGGATGTCCTGCAGGCCCGGGGCCGGCTCACCGATCCGAAGGACCAGGACAGGTACGTCAACGACTTCATCGTGGCGGTGACCATGCACGAGGTCGGGCACACCCTGGGGCTGCGGCACAACTTCAAGGCGAGCGGTGTCGTGCCGTTCGACCAGTTGAATGATGCCGCTGTCACCGCGCGCACCGGCATGACCGGCTCGGTCATGGACTACATCCCGGTCAACCTGGCGCCCGACGGGAAGCCGCAGGGCGAGTACTTCCAGTCGACACCCGGCCCGTATGACTACTGGGCGATCGAATACGCCTACAAACCGATCGACGCCGCGTCAGCCGAGGCCGAAGAGCCCGCGCTGCGGACGATCGCCTCGCGCGTCGGCGACAGGAACCTGGCCTACGGCACCGACGAGGACACCTTCACGGGGTCCCCGAGAGGGATCGACCCGACGTCGAACATGTGGGACCTGGGAACCGACATCCTCGCGTACTACCGGTCGCGCGCCGACATCTCGCGCGAGCTCCTGGCGAAGATGGAGGACCGGTTCAACGAACCGGGGATGCGCTACCAGAAGCTGCGCCTGGTCTTCGCCCAGGCGTTCGGGGAGATCGCCCCGGCCGCGCTGAATGTGCCCAAGTACATCGGCGGCATCCGGCACTACCGGGACCACATCGGCGACCCGAACGGACGCCTGCCGTACGACCCGGTGCCGGCCTCCGAGCAGCGCGCCGCCCTGGCCTTCATGAACAAGGAGATCTTCGGCGCGGACGCCTTCAGACTCCCCCCCAGGCTGTTCAACAAACTGGCGGTCGAGCGTTTCCCCGACCTCGAGGGGAACTTCTGGACCATCGACCGGATTGACCTGCCGATCCACACGCTCGTATTGACCCTGCAGTCCCTGGCGATGGATCGTCTGTATCACCCGATCGTGCTCGGGCGGCTGATCGACACCGAGCAGCGATACGAGGGCAAGGACAAGGCGTTCACGCTCGCCGAGATGTTCTCCTCGGTGCGCCAGGCGGTCTGGAGCGAGCTCGACAGCAAGAGCAACGTCAACTCGTTCCGGCGCAACCTGCAGCGCAGGCACCTGACCACCCTGGTCAACCTGGCGGTCCAGTCCGACCCCGCCCAGCCTGAGGATGCGCGGACCCTGGCGCGGGCCGACCTGATCCAGATACGGCGCGGCATCGACTCGGCGCTCGGAAGGGTCGAGCGGCCCGCGGCACCCCTCGACGCCGTGACCCGGGCCCACCTGGACGAGACCCGGGCGCGCATCACCGCGGCTCTCGAGGCCGGGATGCAGCGCCAGATCCCGCAGCCCCAGCGGCCGCAGGGTTAGGAGCCCGGGCCCTTTACCGCGAGGCGTTGCCGGAGTAGAATCTCCGCCTATCCCAGATGGACCGACAACGCATTCAAGGAGGAGTCATGGAACCCCGCAGCAACCGGATCATCTCTTTCGCCGCCGTCGTGTGCGCCAGCGCGGCCATCGCGTGCACCGCCGCCACGGGCGATTCCGCCAAGGAAACCGGCAAGACCGCGAAGAATCCCACAAGCGCCGCCCCCGCGTCGCTGGCCCCGACGTCACCCGTGGCCGTCATCGGCGACAAGACGATCACGCTGCAGGATCTCGATACCCAGGCGGCCGGCGCCCTCGTCAGGGTGCGCCAGGAAGAGTACGAGGCCCGCAAGCAGATCCTCGACACCATGGTCAACGACGAGGTCCTGGCCAAGGAGGCCGCGGTCAAGAAGGTCAGCAAGGACGACCTGCTCAAGACCGAGGTCACCGACAAGCTGGGCGACCCGCCGCAGGCCGACGTCGACAGTTTCTACGAGCAGAACAAGTCCCGCTTCGGCGCCCAGACCAAAGAGCAGCTCGTGCCCCAGATCGCCGCCATGCTGAAGGGCCAGAAGGCGGCGGACGCGCAGCGGGACTATCTGAAGACGCTGCGCAAGAAGTTCAGCGTCAAGACCATGCTCGATCCGCCCCGGATCGAGATCGCCGCGGACGACGACGCCTCCAAGGGCCCCGCCAAGGCGCCGGTCACCATCGTGGAGTTCTCGGACTATCAGTGCCCGTATTGCAGCCGCGCCGAGACCACGGTGCAGGAAGTCCTCAAGAAGTACGGCGAGAAGGTGCGTCTGGTCTACCGCGACTACCCGCTGCCGTTCCACCAGAACGCCAACATCGCCGCCCAGGCGTCCGAGTGCGCCAAGGAGCAGGGGAAGTTCTGGGAGATGCACAACGCCATGTTCGCCAACCAGGCGAAGCTGGCCCAGGCCGACCTGATCGAGACCGCGGGCGGGATCGCCGGCATCGACAAGGACAAGTTCAAGTCCTGCCTGGACACTGGCAAATACAAGGACGAGGTGCAGAAGGACGCCGACGCAGGCCAGAAGTACGGCGTGACGGGCACGCCGACCTTCTTCATCAACGGCATCCCGATCGTGGGCGCCCGCGACGTCAACTCCTTCGCCGAGATCATCGACGAGGAGCTGGAGCGGAAGCAGTAGACATCTAGTCGTCGACCCCGGGCAGCTCGATCCCGAAGCGCTCGGCCACGCCGACGACGTCCCACCGCAGCTCGTCGAACTCGGCGATGAGCGATTCCTTCTGCTCCTCGACCGCGTCGTCCCAGCCCTTCGAGGCGCGCGCGTGCAGCGCCGCGAGGCGTTCCTCCGCGCGGGCCCGGGCGTCCTGCGTGCGCGGCGGGTTCCCGGTAAGGCGGGCCTCCTCGGCGTCGAGCGCCGCCAGGATGTCTTCCTTGACCGCCTCGAGCCCCGCGAGCGGCCCGGCTCCCTCCGGGTCGAGGCGGGCGCGCCGCTTCCGTCGGGCCTCAGACTCCCGGCGCAGGCGATCGATCTCGGAGGCGGCTGCGCGCGCCTCCTCCTCGTGCTTCACCTTCTTGAGGGCCTTCTCGCACCAGTCGATTAAGCGCGGGATCTCGCCGTAGCTTCCGGACGTCAAGAGCGCCCAGGCGGCGCGCAGCGGAACCCACGGGTCGTCGGGAAAGGCGCGCGCCGTCTTCTCGAAGAGGCGCAGGCCCTCGGCCGGCTCACCGCGCAGGATCAGGATCTCCGCCCGACGTTCGTCGCAGCGCTCGCGCAAGTTTGAATCGATCTGCTCGACCCGGTGAAGCAACGGGAGCGCCTCGTCGTAGTCGCCGCGGTCCTTCAGCAGCTCCTCCAGCCGGAACAGGATGTCGGGGTAGTCCAGCGCGGGATGTGGGGACGTCGAGGCGGCGATCCGCTTGAGAACGGCGATCGCATCCTCGTGGCGCTCGAGCTCCTCGAACGCCTGGGCGGCGGCCCACAATACGTAATCATCGGCGTCCTTCAGGTCGAGGCCCTCGAGCTCCTCCTCGTCGACCTCGTCCAGGAGGCGCATGTGGGCGCGGTACTCCTCCTCGGGCAGCTCACGCTCCTGCCGGGCGAAGCCCCAGGCGTAACCCTCCGCGGCGAGGTCCTCCTCGTCATTCACAAGTCCTCCTCGTCGCGGTGCCAGGCATCCTCCAGGAGACGAAGGTCCGGGCCGAACAGGCGGACGAAGGTGTCATAGCCGCCCTCGCCACGCGCCTCGGCGCGCGCGTACTCTTCGAACGCCGGGCGGTGGGCCCCCTTGGCGCCGTGCAGGAGGAAGTGGACCAGCGTCCACGAGGCGCCGTACGCCCGGATCGTCCGGTCGCCGCTCCACAGCGGGTCGCCCGCCCTCGATTCGAGGAGGGCGCGCAGCGGCATCGGCCCGTCGTCGCGTATCCTCTTTATATACTCGTGCAGGGGCGTGCGCGGATCGAACTGCAGGCGCACCGAGCCCGTGATGATCGTCCCCGACCTGCGGATGTCGCCCGATTCGATGTTCAGCCGGCCGCCTATCTGCGAGAAGCCGAAATACGTCGCGAGCCCCTCCTCGAACCACTGCGACGGCGGAGCGCCCGCCCCGTAGACCCGCTCGTAATCGAGCATGTGAATGGCTTCGTGGATGACGATCGGCACCGGCAGGTGTCCGCCCATCCTCTCGCACGGCACCGAGAGGATGCGCGACGACGGTATGTACTCGCCGACGAAGCTCCACACTTTGGGGCGGCCGGCCGAAGCGCCCGGCGGCGGCGGTTCCGCGGCCACCCCCACCCGATCGGCCTGCCACAGGCGGTGCAGGCGGTCGTGGTCGGCCTGCCGCGCCCAGGCGTACACCAGCACCTGCTGGTTGAACGACCGCAGCGACACGATCGGCGCCCAGAACTCCTCGTGGGCGCGGATGGTCGCCTCGACGACCTGGCCGAGTGTTCTGGTCTCCTCCTCGTCCAGGACATCGGTGCGGATCGCGAGTTGCCCGATGTCCGTGCTCACCTGCCTGATCCCCATCACCCGGGCCGCCTCGTTCAGATAGGCCTGCCGCCGGCTCTCCGCCATGTAGTCCGCGATGTCGCTCTCCACCGCCTGCTTGAGGGCCTCTCCTTCGAGCCCGTTCTTCTGGTGCAGGATTTGGTACGACAGCTCGCCATCGGGGCGCGGACGGAGGGCGTAGTAGACCTCGCCGCGCTTCAGGAGGAGGTAGTGCAACCCCTCGGCGCTCACCGGCCCCGCCAGCCCGCCGACGCGCGCCTCGTGCAGGGCCTTGCGCACCGCCGCCGGCAGCGTGGCCGCCGACACGAACCCCCAGTCGCCACCGCGCGCCGGCCCCAGTCCTCTCGACGGGGCCGCCACCTTGTCGAAGGGCTCGCCCGCGCGCACCCGGCGCAGCGCCTCCTCCACGACCAGCTCGTCGTCGGAGACGATGGCCTCGACGTCGAACAGGGCGCGATGCACCCAGCCGCGCGATTCGGGAGGAAGGCCGCTGAACGTCAGCTCCACCGGCCGGAAATAGGTCAGCGGCTTGCCCCCAAGACGCGCCGGCTCGAAGCGCCAACGCATGACCGCGTCGATCGCGGCGCGCCGCATCCCGAGATCCGGATCCGGGCCGCGCAGCGGCCGCGCGCGGAGCGGTGTCCCGTCGGGCGGGACCTGCACCAGAAGCTCGATGTGCGCCTCGCCGATAAGGCGCGCCCGTCCCGCCTCCTCCGGGTATTCGGGAGCGACCTCCTTCGTGGTCTCGGGAGGAGGCACGAGGCCAAAGGACGCGTCCGGGGCGCCGCCGGTGTTGCCCGGCGGAGGCGAGAGCCCGGCGGGTGCGGGACCGGCCGGGCCGGGTGCGCCCCGCGGCGGCCCGAGCAGGGCGTCGATGCGTGTGGCGTCGCCTTCGAACCCGCCGGCGATCTGCCACACGCCCTCCTTCTCGCGCACCTTGAAGACCCCCTCGAGCGCGCTCGCCGAGGAGCCGCAGACGATTCGGTAACGGGCCCGGAGTCCTCCGTCCCAGGTCTGGACGATGGCGACGTCGACGGGCGTCTCGCAGCCGTCGGCCCCCGGGTGGGCCCAGTTCAGAAACTCCTCAAGTCCCTTGAGATCCTGCGCGGTCGCCGCGGCGGAACTCTGACGCTGCGGCTCGTCCGGGCCCGGCGCGGCGAGCACCAGCAAGATGAGGACCGGCACGCTCAAAAGCCGCATGGAGTCTCCGATCGGACGGGCATCAGGCTCGAGCAGCAATTATATTCCCGACCAACATGCGCATCCTGGCGTCCACCTGCATCGCCCTTCTCGCCACCTCAACCCTCGCAGCCGTCCCGCCGAAACCGGCGGCCGACGCGATTCCGGAGCGTGTGGCCGCGGCCTTCGCCGCAATCGTCAGCGTTCGGGTGCACGAAGTCGTGAAGGTGCCGGTGTTCCGCGGCGGCCGGTTCATGCGCGAGCCGGTCGAGGGACTCGGCGCAGGCTCGGGCGTGATCGTGTCGGAGGACGGCTTGATCCTGACGAACGCTCACGTCGTCGCCGGCGCCACCCGCGTGGATATCATGACGACCGACGGACGCGAGATGAGCGCCAGCGTGGTGTCGGTGGACGAAGCCTCCGACCTGGCGCTGCTGCGGGCCTCCGGCGGCCGCTTCCGGTCCGTCGCCTTCACCGACGGTGGCCTCCCCGCGCCCCGAACACGCCTCTACGTGCTCGGGAACCGCGCCGATCTCGGTCCCCAGATCGCCTGGGCCAGGATGGGGACGCACGCGAAGCTGCGCGTCGGCGCCCGGCCGCTGGAGTTCTGGTCGGAGATCGAAGCGCCGATCGGCCCGGGGAATTCCGGCGGCGCGATCCTCGACGCCGCGGGCCGCCTCGTCGGCGTCCCGAGTCTCCTCATCACCTATACCGAGGAGGCGCAGACGTCCGACACCCACGCCTCCGGCCTGTTCATCCCGGCGCGCCACGCGCGCCGGGCGATGCGGCGGATGCGCGAGGGTCCGCGGGCCGAGTGGCCGTGGATCGGTCTCCTCATGGAGGACCCGCTCATCGCCGCGAGCGACGGAACGGCCTGGGACCCGGCGCGCGGCGCGCGCGTGCGGCGCGTTTTCCCGGACAGCCCCGCCGCCGAGGCCGGCATCCAGACGGGCGATCGCGTCGTCGCCGTCGGCCCGGCCGCGACGGCCGGCCTCTTCGACGCGCTGGACGCGGTGCTCGATCTGCCCATCGGAGAGAAGACCACGATCGCGGTGGAAAGGGACGGTCAGACCCTCCGCCTGACGGTCGTGCCGTCCGCGCGCCCGGCCGATCCTCGTCCCGATCCGCTCGACGACTTCGCCCTGCACACGGGCTTCCGCCTGCAGCCGACGGCGGCGGGCAAGGAAGGCCGCAGGACCCTGTCGCTGGCCGGAATGACCTCTTACACACGGCGCGACCTTCCGGAGTTCGAGGCGACCCTGTTCGACGAGCGACCAGCGCTGGTCTCGATCCTGCCGGGCCAGAACGCCCTCGAAGGGCTGACGCGCAGGTTGCCGGTCCCCTCGCTCGTGGACCTGTCGGCGATACTCTCGCGCTGCTTCGTCGAGGAGCAGTTTGTCGCGCTGGCGCACTGGGATTTCGGCAGCGGCAAATCAGTCGACCGCGCCCACGTGCACCGCAAGATTTACCCGATGGTGCTGTAGGTCCCTCGACCCCAGTCTCAACCGGCGTCTTGAGACTCGCCGACTGAGACACTTCGAAATTCTTCTTCAATGACGAGGCTTCTCGACCAGCCGCAGAGACCCCGGGATGCGTGTCGATGCCTCACCGGCCTTTCGAGACCTCCA
>WNEQ01001893.1_pt1 | contig 11045 bp, 8 predicted proteins | sample 5399971 | NCBI WGS metagenome assembly WNEQ01 (sample SAMN13153330, study PRJNA577476) | soil metagenome | isolation source: 20 cm grassland meadow soil 2 days after 1st rain plot 5 | place: USA:California | collected 2015-09-18
GTTGTCCGCGAGATGCTCGATTACGAGCTCGCCCACGGGACGACGCCCTCCGATTGGGACTGGGCGGGCGTCCCCTTCGCCACGTCTTGCGATGACGAGCCCAACTATGGCCGGTGTATCCAGGATATGCCTCATGAATTTTTCGGAGGGACCGAGACCGACAAAGTGGGAGAACTCGGCGTCGGGTACGCGCTTTTCTACGAGATGACGGGCGAGCGGAAATACCTCGAGGCTTCGCTGCGCTGCGCGAGCGCCCTCTCCAAGCACGTTCGGGCCGGCGACGACGATCACACGCCCTGGCCCTTTCGCGTCAACGCCCATACCGGCGAAGTCCTCGCCGGCGAAGAGTACGGTGGGAACGTAGTCGCCTCAGTCCGCCTTTTCGATGAACTGATTCGCCTTCAGGCGGGCGACGTGGCGGACTTCAAAAAGGCGCGTGACACAGCCTGGAAATGGATGCTCGAACACCCGCTCAACCCGGGCAGCCGGGCCCGGGACAAATGGAGCGGATACTTCGAAGACGTGCCCAAGAGTACCGAAAACGTGAACCAGACGACACCGACCATGACCGCGTACTACATTCTCTCGCGCGAGTCCCCCTCCGCGGCGGACCCGGCGTGGATGAATCATGTGGGACACATCATCGACTGGGTTCGACAGCGATTCGGCCGCGGCCCCTACTTCGGAGGATGGGGCATTGACGAACAGGGGCCCCCGGGCGGCGGGGGTTGCTGCTCGCGGTCGGGTCTCGGGAGTGACACCTCGCGCTGGGCTGCGATCAACGCCATGTACTTTGAACTCACAGGGGACGGCCAGGCCCGCGAGGACGCCTTCCGCTCGCTGAATTACTCGACGTACTTCGCGGGCGATGACGGCAAAGTTTCTTGCTGCGGTCGCGGGTTCGGCGACCCTTACTGGTTCAGCGACGGCTACGGCGACTACCTTCGCCATTTCAATTGGGCGATGGGGGCCCTGCCGGAATTCGCTCCGCAAGGCGAAAATCATCTCCTCCGCTCAACTTCGATCGTCCAGAAAATCACTTATGGCGCTCGAAGCGTTGCGTATGCGACTTTCGACCCGGCCGCAACGGAGGTCCTTCACCTCAATTTCAAGCCCGGCCGAGTAGCGTCAGGCACGACGGCGATGGTCGAGCGGAATGACCTCACCGAGCAGGGCTATACGGTTCGGCCTCTCCCCGGCGGCGATTACGTCGTGAGGGTCAAGCACGCGACCTCTCGTGAAATTTCCATCACAGGATGAATTGTCAAACGTCCTCATGATCTCTCGCCGGAGTGGCTCTTCGAGCCGGACTCCCGGTCCGTCCTGGCAGCCCGGCTCCAGCCTGCGCTCAGCGCCCCGGACCACATCGCTCGATGGCACCCCCACGCGGTGCGTCATCAATCATCCAAAGGTCCACGAAAAATTTGGAGAGAACTCTTCGAATTAGGACTCGCGACTTCTTGTTCCAACGGGGAAAGGAGGTTCGATGAAACTTAAGGGCCGCGTTACAGTGATTACGGGGGCCGGGTCAGGAATTGGCCGGGCTTCTGCCCTGGAATTCGCGAAGGAAGGCGCGCAGGTCGTGGTGGCGGACATCAACGAGGTTGGCGCGGCAGAGACGGTAAGACAGATCAAGACAGCCGGCGGGGAAGCGCGCGCCGTGAAGACCGACGTCGCAGACCCGGATTCCGTCCGGAACCTCGTAAAGGAAACGCTCAACGCCTTTTCGCGCGTCCATGTGCTCTTCAGCAACGCCGCAATTCAAATCAACAAGACGGTAGAGGACACGACGGTAGAAGAGTGGAACCGCGAAATGGCGGTGAACCTGGGAGGCGTCTTCCTCTGCTCGAAGTTTTTTCTTCCTCATTTGCGGAAGACCGGCGGCTGCATCATCAACATGGCCTCGGTCAACGGATATTTTGTCGAACCCATGTGCGCCGGCTACTGCGCTACCAAAGGCGCGATTATTGCGCTGACCAAGGCCATGGCGATTGATCACGGCAGGGAAGGGGTCCGCGTCAACTGCATCTGTCCGGGCTACATCGATTCCGGGCTGGCCTGGAGTTATTTTGAGGCCCAACCAGATCCAGCAGGCGCCCGCCAGACTGCAGGAAAGCTCCACGCCCTGTGGCGAATCGGGAGGCCGGAGGAGGTCGGCCGCGTGGCAGTCTTTCTCGCGAGCGAGGATGCTTCTTTCATGACCGGATCGGCTGTCGTCGTGGATGGTGGCTTTGGCTCCGGGCTCGCTCCGCAGGGTTAGTCCTGGGATGCTTATTTGCCCGTGGCCGGGAGGCTGCTTGGGGCCGGGCCCCTCTGCCTCTCCTCATAGACGGTGACCATCAAAGTGCTGACAAGGACGAGGATTCCGCCAGCGACCATGGACTTCGTGAGTCGCTCGCCGTAAACAGCAGCCAGCAGCACCCCAAAGAAGGGAATCATGTAATTTGACAGCCCCGCTTGCGTCGCGTCCAACCGCGTCAAGACGTTCAGAAAAATCACCATCGAAAGGAAGTATTGGAAAAGCGCAAGAATGGCAAGGCCCAGCCAGACGGGAAGATCATAATTGAGCAGGTTGCGGAAGCCTTGCGGCTCGACGCGCAGCGTGACGGGCAGAAGTACGGCGACGACGGCATAATAGCTGTACAGCAAGACCTGAAGGGGGGAGTACCGGACAAGCAGCTTTTTGCTGTATGTGTTGTAAAATGCGCTCCCGTTCACGCTCAAAAAGTTCATCAGAGTCCCCAGCAGGAAGCCGCTGCTGGCGAACTTCAACTCTTTCCAGTTGATTCCCGAACATTGCAGAACGCCGACCAAGGCCAGGGCGAAGCTCGCCCAACGCAAGTTTGTCATGCGCTCGCCGAGGAAGATCCGAGCCATGACGGCGGTGGAGATAGGAAGGGTAAGCATCAGAAGGCCTGCATTCGAGGCATTCGACAATCGAACGCCCCAGGTGATGAACAGTTGAGCGACGACCTGACCCAACGCGCCAATCAGGATGAACTCCAGGATATCGCGCCCCGGTAGACGGCTCCTGCCTCCCGCGGGGCCCCTCTGCCGCTCGCGCCGGACGATGGGGATCAGCAGGAGGGTGGCCAAGCTTATTGGCAAAAAGGTCGCGAACACGGGCCCCATTTGGGCTTGCACCAGCTTGACCATGACGAATTGGCTTGCCCAGATGAGATTGCAGCCAAGCAGTAGAGTCCAGTCGCGCAGTCTCGACAGTTTAGGCATTCAGCTTTTTCCCGAATCGATTTTTGAGCCGCACCGGCCTGCATCCGAATACCAAGTCCTCATCGCTGGGATGTGAAAAGGCCATTCGCTCAGCCTGCAAGCCAAGTCGATCGCAACGAAAGACGGTGCCATACCCCGCGCGAGCAACTTTCGCCTTTGACATGCCACGTACGTAACCCGTAGACTCGCGGGACAGTCTAAACCTCACCGAGGGCCGTGACCAAAACCTAAGTTTCGGACCCTCGGCGAATCGAAGATTTCCATGCGGGATCTTCTCAGTCATGCCTCAGACTTTTGAACATCCTTTTTCGGGGGTCCATTTGGAGACATAATACTTCCCGTCGGTGCGCACGGCAGGATGAGTTGGACCTCACCCATCGGTATGAGCCTCTCGTCACAAGGCAGCAACGCCATGCACTTGTGCGAGCACGTCCCAGGTCTCGAGTTCCGGCGAAGGCATCGCGCATGCTTCTGAGCCCTAAGTCCTATATTTTCCACCGTGGCAAGGGAGATCCTCAGGCCCAACGGCAAGTTATTGGCCGCCTGGGGAGTGAGGCAGGTATCAGCAATCAGGCGCCCGCCGGTTCCTTCGCTCCTCGCCACTTCGCGGTTGTTTCTCCTTTTGAATGTTGACTTTTCAAGGAAAGAGTTATAACGTGGGGCCTGTCTCCGCGTTTTGATGTTCTAGTCCCGCCCGTTTGGTGGCTAGGATTGGCGAGTTTGGGGCTAATCCAGTTTAGATTCGCCCACTTCTTAATTTCCCAACGCGGGTTGGCGTCAATGTGGAACGGGAGCATGAAGCTAGGGGTAATCAGTCCGTACGTGCTCACACGGAAGGCCCTTTGCGCTTTGATGGCGACGTTCAAGGAGTTCCAAGTAGCCTTGGACGTCGACTCCGCGCTCGAGAGCTTCGATCTAATTCAAAAGGTCCGACCGGAAATTCTTCTCTTAGATTCGGCTAGCCTGGCCAGCGATTTCGAAGCAGTATCCAGAATTCAGAAGCTCATCCCGGATACGAAATTCATACTCTTGACGGAAGAACTGGACGAGGACTTCCAGCTGCGAGCAATTAAAGCCGGGGTGCAAGGGTGTGTCTCTAAAAGGGCCGATCCGCAAATCCTTCTGAAGGCTCTGAAGGCTGTCTCTCAAGGCGAGATCTGGGCGAGCCATCGAATGGCCACCCGCATCATCGGGGAATTCATGCGATGGCGGCAGCCGGAGGAGGCAGAATCCAAAGAACTTACGCGGAGAGAATGGGAGATTCTTGGACTTGTTGCAAACGGTTTCAGAAATAAGGAGATTTCAAGCCGCCTCTGCATATCCGATAACACTGTAAAGACGCACCTCTACGCCATATACAAGAAGCTCCAGGTAGGGAACAGGTTAGGCGCAGCCTTATATTATTTCCATCAGGCAAAACAGGCTGGCGACAAGATCCTGAGCGCCCCGCCCCCAGGACGGGCCACAGCACGAAGCCTCGGAAGCCTGAAGGCTGACGCGAGTTGAGGCAGATCAGATGGGCAGCGCTCTCATCTCTTAGAAGTCGTCCCGTCGGCTCTAGCCAGCAGCCCACCGTTAGCCCGCAAACCCAAAATTCTCGCCTCGACCAAGCGGTCGGACCGGAGAGGCGTTCCCAGCTTCCTAAGCCATTGGGTACGATACCTCGCAATCCGGCATAATGCCGACTAACCCATCTGGTGGCGAATCGGCTCTCTTCAGCATACCTTAAGCTCAACGAAAATCACCTGTTTGCCCGATTGCCGTGAGAGGGCCACTTTATTAAGAATCTCCAAGGAGGCGTCGCCCCAACTCCTTCCATGAGCGCGAATCGACCCGGCGAAAAACGCCGAGCGAAGAGATTTGAGATCGACTGTCCCGTGACCGTCGGACTCCGGCGCAAGGGGAACGGCCAAGCGGTCGGGCAGGGCCGCCTGCATGATGTCGCGGTTCGGGGAGCCCGTTTCTATTTGAGTCGCCCGCTCGAAATCGGCTCCAGTGTGGTCCTCCAGATTCACTTCCGCGACTTGAATGAGAGCGTCACGACCGTCCGATTTGAAGGGACGGTAATGCGAGTGGGGGAAAAGCGACCGTATGAAATCGCCGTCCGATTTCGACGCGGGGGCCGGTTTTTGCGAAGGGACCTGGAAGATTTGACGAATGTGCGGCAGACCGCATAGCGGTTGCGGGCAAGGCTGAGCTTGACTCGGTCGGAGAATCCAGGTTCCGTGCCGAGCCCCCATTTGACTGACGCAATGGGCCGACTCGCGAGGTGATTTTCAGGTTGACCCTAGCGGGTAGACCGCGGGAGAGGTTTCCCGCGGGCGCGGGCGCCGTCCGAGCAGTAAACGCGGCCCGCCTCCGAGCGCGAGGTGTCGGGAACAGGAGTCGTACGCTCGCCACGCCCCAAGAGATCCCCATTCGTTTGAACCGGGGGTAGTCGCCGGCCAGGCTTGCGCGATGGGGGAGGAAAAGATGTTAGCCCGTAAAACCAACTGCTCCGGCAGCCCCCCGCCGCCCGCCCTGGGACGAAATTTATCGGTCGCCCTTCACGCTCTCCTCGCCGTCGCAGCATTCGGGATGTTTGCGTTTCTGCAGGGCCAGGACGCTCCCTCCGCCAGGCAGGAAAATTCCACCCGCCCGGATGCTGGTGTCCTTAAGCCAGTTCCCACCTTCGAGGTGACCGCGAAAGAGGACTTCATCAGCCCCGACGACCTGCTTGAAGTTTACGTCGTGGATGTGGCCGAAATTTCGCGCGAGTATCGAGTAAGTCCCGGCGGCTCGATTACTGTGCCCTTGCTCAACGACCCAATTCCTGCCACGGGCCTCGTGCCGGCCCAGCTCGCCCAGGCTATCGGCGAAAGGTTGCGGGCCGCAGGCATGGTGACCAACCCTCAGGTGACGGTGGCGATCAAGGAGTCTCGGCTTCGTTGCGTGGCCGTTACCGGCGCCGTCAGTCGACCCCAGCTTTATCCGTTTTCTGGTCGGACCACTCTTCTGGACGTGATTTCCCAGGCGGGAGGGCTTGCCGACGAGGCGGGCACGACGGCGGTCATTACTCGCGGGGACCTCGCGATGCGGGTGCTGAGCCGGGGGAGACGAGACGAGACTGAACCTCCCCGGGTTGTTACGGCAGACTTGAAGCGGCTCCTCGAGACGGGCGATTCCGAACTTAACCTCGATTTGTACCCGGGCGATCGAGTGACGGTACAGCGCGCAGGGGTCTTTTATGTGGTTGGGGCGGTCAATCGTCCGGGTGGATTTACGCTGAAAAACGACCGGGAGGAGATGACGGTCTTGAAAGCTCTGGCTCTCGCCGAAGACCTGAAGCCGACGGCGATCAGAAACAAAGCGATAATCATCCGCAAAAATGCTCGGATGCCTGAGGGGCGAGAAGAGATTGCGTTGAACCTGCAAAGGATTCTCGCCGGCCGGGCTCCCGACCAGCCTGTCAAGGCCGACGACATCCTGTTTGTCCCCGACAGTTCGAGCAAGCGGGCCATGCGACGCGGGGCCGAAGCAGCCATTCAGATCGCCACCGGGGTCATCATCTGGCGGCGATAGGGGTGGGCCAAGCCGAGGTTTTTGCCGACCTCAAGCCGAGGAGTTCGAGGATACCGACGTGCTCAAACACCAAGAATTAGTTCCGCTGGAACCCGCTTCGCCCGTGCGAGTGAACCACTCGCCTTATTCAGTCGTGAACCTCGAGCCGCAGGGTGCTCCGAGCTATTCCGAGCTCCGAGCCTACTGGCAGGTGCTGGTCAAACATCTGGGGACCATCCTCACCGTCGCCTTCGTCATTACGGTACTGGTCGCCATCGCTTCGTTCAAGATGCGGCCGGTCTACCAGGCCACGGCTCGTGTCGAAGTCGAGGCTGAGGCGCCCCAGATCCAGTCCCTCAATGATCTCGACCGAAGTTTCCCCAGCGACCAGGCGTTTTTGAGGACGCAGGTCAAAGTGCTGGAAAGCGATAATCTCGCCTGGCGGACCATCCAGCAACTCGGCTTGGCGGAAAACCCCGATTTTGCCCCTCCCGACCTTCGCCGTGAACAGCAACTCGCGGGCTCCGCAGCCGCGGCGCCGACCCGCTTGATCAGCGAGTTCAAGGCGCGGCTTCAAGTGGAACTCGTCAGGGACAGCCGCCTGATTGAGATCAGCTTCGACAGCACCGATCCGAAGCTCGCCGTCCAGGTGGCCAACGCGCTCGTCAGCAACTACACCGAATACAATTTCCATAAGAGATACGACGCCACTCGACAGGCCTCCGGCTGGATGGAGCAGCAACTCGACGAGTTAAAGGCCAAGGTTGAGAATTCCCAGCAGGCGCTGGTGGACTACGAAAGAGAGCACGCCATTGTCAACGTCAGCGAAAAGCAGAACGTGGTGGAGCAAAGGCTGGCCGATTTAAGTCGCGACCTGACCAACGCGCAGAGCGACCGGATGCAGAAGGAATCGCTCTTTGAGCTGGCCAAGTCCAACGAGACCCAGGTGGCCTTCATCGCGCAGAACGACCTCCTGCAGCGCCTGGAGGAAAAATACGCCGATCTGAATGGACAGTACATCGACGCTCTGGGCCAGTACGGACCCAATTTCCCCAAAGTGATGCGCCTTCGAAGCCAGGTGAACGAAATCCTGGCCATCATCGACCGCGAACGCAAGCGCATTGTTGGCCGCATACATAACGACTATGTCGCGGCGCTGGGCCGGGAGAAGCTCCTTTCGGGGGCGGTATATCGAGAAAAGTCGGAAATCGGAACGCTCAATCAACTGTTGATCCAGCACAACATCCTGAAGCGCGAATTTGAGACCAACCAGCAGCTCTATGAGAACCTCCTGCAGCGCCTGAAAGACGCCACGGTCTCGGCGGGCTTGAGGGCGACCAACATTCACATCGTGGACTCAGCCCTGCCCCCCAGCCTTCCCGTGCGGCCAAAAAAACTTTTGAACATCCTGCTGGGCATGGTGGGCGGCCTGATCCTGGGGATCGTCATTGCCTTTATCAAAGAAGGTCTGGACGATTCCATCAAGACGCCCGAGGACCTGGAGGCTTTTCTTGCCACTCCTGCCCTGGCTGTTATTCCGCCGGCTCTCGCCCCACCGGGTCGCTTGAACTGGCTGAGGATTCGCCGTGAAAGGGACTCCGCCCCGGACGAGGTGGCGGAACTGGCGGTCTTGAGGCAGCCTGGGTCAGCGCTGGCTGAGTCCTACCGGTCCCTCCGAACTTCCATCCTGCTGTCCGCCGCCCCGCAACCGCCACAGGCGTTGCTCGTGACCAGCGCTCATCCCAAAGAAGGCAAGAGTTGCACTTCGCTCAACCTGGCCGTGGCGCTAGCGCAGCGGGGCAACCGTGTCGTGATTATTGATTCGGATCTGCGCAAGCCCCGAATTGGTCCGGCTTTGGGCCTGTCGGATGAGAAAGGTCTCAGCACTTTGCTCGCCGGCACCCACACCCTGGACGAGGCCTTGCAACAGGTCGTGGGACTTCCCAACCTCTGGGTGCTCCCCGCGGGCCCGCGCCCGACGAATCCCGCTGAGCTCCTTTCCTCGTCGAACATGGAAAAGCTGACGCGGGAGCTCCGCCAGAACTTCGAGCACCTGGTCCTCGACTCACCACCGCTGTTGATGGTGACAGACGCCACGGTGCTTTCGACTCTCGTCGACGGGGTACTGCTGGTGGTGGAAAGCGGGACGACGGCCCGGGGTGCGCTGATCCGTGCTCGCAGGATTCTTGAAAATGCAGGAGGGAAAATCCTGGGAGCAGTCCTGAATAAAGCCGATCTGCGTCGCGACGGGTATTACGGATACCCCTACGCCGGTTCGTACTCTTACTACGCCGACCGGACGGCCGAGAAAACTTCGAGGTTAATCGGAATGTCAGGGAAATGAGGACGAAGCTCCCGGACCTGGCTGATTGCCTCTGCTGGTTGTCGTTTGCCGTTGGCGCGTGAGCCTGGGGATCGGACTGGTAGGTGTCAATTGGGCTGGCGAATCGCCGCGACAAACAGTTCAGGCGTGAATGGCTTCCTCGAAGCAACCTGGGATGAGGCGATTATCGTTCGAAAAGCCTGTTAAGCTCCCACTCGACTCTGCGCGACGGGTGACGCTCTTCCTGCTTGCGGTAGGGCTCCTCGCAGCCCTCCTCGCGGGCGCGGTCCTCCGCGTGGCAGTCGCCGAAACGCTGGGAGACTCTTTCAGCGTTGCCGACATTCGCCGGGCTGTATCCCTTGATCCCGCAAACCCCAGACTTTATCACCGAATTGGCCTGATCTATTCCTATTCGACCGAAGACCTCGACCCCTCAACCGGCCTAAGATACCTCGCCCGCGCTACAGAGCTGAACCCTTCCCAAGCGATTTATTGGACGGACCTTGCTTCAGCTTGCGAGTGGGCCCGCGACCCTGCCTGCACGGACCGTGCCTTCACACGTGCTCTGAACCTGAGTCCCATGACCCCGCGGCTCCATTGGCTCGCCGGCAATCATTACCTGCGCACGCGGAGGCCGGAAGAAGCCTTGCGGCAATTCCGGCTTCTGCTCGAGATGAGTCCCCCGTATGCGTGGCCGACGTTTGACCTCTGCCTGGGGATTCTCGATGACCCCCAGTTGATATATGAAAAAGTCTTGGCGCCGGGCAACAATGCTCGAACAAAGTTGACGTTTCTTCACTTCTTGAGCGTTCGCGGGCGGGCTGAATTCGCCCACCGCGTCTGGAAGGAAATCGCGCCCGAGACCCGCCACTTTCCCTTTTCGGCATTTGAGCCTTACCTCCAGCGATTGATCGACTCAGACCGGTTCGACGAAGCCTTTCAAGTCTGGAATGACCTCGAACGCCTGGAAATCGTTCAAAGGGCCGCAGCCGACGATCAAAAGAATCTCGTTTACAACGGGGACTTCGAACTGCCCCCCTTGAACGCCGGCTTTGATTGGCGGTATACGGCGCTCCCGTTCCTTTCCCTCAACTTCTCCGACTCCGGCGCGTTCCGAGGCGCCCGCTGCCTCCGATTGGACTTTGCGGTGAAGCGCAACGACGATAACGAGCCTGTTTACCAGGCCGTGGCGGTCGTCCCAACTGGCCGGTACCGCCTCGAGGCGTTTGTCCGGTCCGAGAGCATCACCTCAGACAGCGGACCGCGCCTGCGCGTCCGTGACCCAGCTTGTTCGGAATGCCTGGATGTCTCAAGCGAAGCCACTATTGGAACGACACGCTGGCACGCGGTAACCTTGAATTTCTCGACCGGGCCCAAGACCCGACTCGTGCACATTTCGGTCTGGCGACCTCGCAGCCGGACTTTTCCCACGGAAATCTCCGGGGAGTTCTGGCTGGATGCCGTTTCTCTCTCGCCAGCAGGGCCCGCAAACGAAGTCGCAGGCTCGGAGCGAGCGCGTTGAGCACAACTTATCCCGCGACGACTGCGAACGCCAAAATAATTTTGATGAAGCCTGGCCATGCGCGTGAAACGCGCGGCCGCGGTTCATTCTTGGCTTCGCTCATCTTAATGGTGGGCCTGCTCTTCTTCGCGCCCCTGCCCTTCGGCTCCGTCCAGCCGTGGGCTTGGGGAGCGGTGTCGCTTCTGGTGCTTGTGTCGCTGGTTCTCTGGGCACTCGCCGGCGCCCGCCAGGGGGAAGTGAAAGTCCTTCTCTCGCCGCTTTACGTTCCCGCGGCGCTGTTTCTTCTCCTCGCGGCGATTCAGTATTGGGGTCGCCTTACGGTAGACCCGGTCAGCACCCGGGAGTCACTCATTAAACTGGCCATCGACGCGGTCCTATTCTTTCTTGCCGGGCAGCTCCTGGCGGCTGGACCGGAAAAGACCCGGGCTT
>WNEQ01001896.1_pt1 | contig 11029 bp, 15 predicted proteins | sample 5399971 | NCBI WGS metagenome assembly WNEQ01 (sample SAMN13153330, study PRJNA577476) | soil metagenome | isolation source: 20 cm grassland meadow soil 2 days after 1st rain plot 5 | place: USA:California | collected 2015-09-18
ACCAGGTGAAGCTCGCTTACCTCCTTCTTGCCGTCTTCGTGCTCAAACGTCCATAACCATTGCTGCCCCGTAACCTTGACGACCTCGGCCTCTGCTGGGGCATTGCTGACGTCCAGTAACCGCTCGACGTTCCACGCGTCCGCACCAACGTAGACAAGGACTGCGATTACTACTCCGATATAGACCCATTCAATGGTGGCGTGGCCCATTAGTGTTGCGCACCTCCAGCCCTAGCGGGAGTGATGTCGCCCCTATTCTTTGGATGTGATTCCCGGAAGCGCCACACAACGTATGCAATGGAGCCCATAACCACCGCACCGATAACAAATGCGACGACCATGAGCCTATAGAACAGAGCCCAGATCTCTATCCTGTGTATAATGTAGTTGTGGGTTGTCTGTTGCGCAAAAGCGGAATCAATGCCAAGAAGGAATACTGCAACAATAGGAATTAGGAATAAAATTATCGCTGAATGTGGAACCATTCTATTGCGTCCCTTTTCTGTTATGACTCGTTTCCCGATGTTATTTAAGGTTTTGCAAAACGCAATTCGTTTCAATCATTTGGATAGCGGTGCAAGGCCATCACGTTAACTCCAGAAAGAGAGTAAATCCTGCTTTCATGCTTTAACACTGTTAGCGAAGCGTTGCGTATATGCCATCGGTAAAGCGCTTCCGGCTTTAGGTCCAGGAGGGTAGCCAGAGCTGCCTTAATGGGGTCAAGGTGTGTAACCATAAGCACATTGCTGTCTTCATGCTTTTTCAGGGCGTCGTCAAGGAGACTTTTTACGCGCTGCTTGACGGCTGCAAATGGTTCCACACCAAAGCTGGCAAGCACCGGATCGTGTTCGGCGTAGAACCTTAGGAACAAGTCGCCATATTTCGTTGTCACCTCTTCGTAGTTCATGCCTACAAGCTTGCCCAGCTCGATTTCATAAAGCCGTTCGTCTATTTCATAATCCATGCCCAGGGTTTCACACACTATTTGCGCCGTCTCCATCGCCCTTATCACAGGCGAGACGTAGACCTTGTCTATGGGAATGCTTTTCAGCTGTTTTGCTACGTCGGCCGACTGATCCTTGCCTTGAGAAGTCAGATGCGATTCGATATGTCTGCCAACAAGGGTTCTACTGACATTGTTCTCCGCCTCGCCGTGGCGCATAAAGATAACTAGAGGCAATGGCTGCACTTGTGGACGTGAGATCACTTAATAATTTTTTAGTAGATATCCATTATAGCCAATGTAGCTCCTTTATCGTACAATGCAGAACATCATCTCGTACAACGAAATGGAAGTAAGGAAAGTGGCTCAAAGGACGACATCCGACAGGGATATAACATCTGGGTAGACCTTACAGACCCGACTACGCCGGAGTTGTTGAACGTCCAGCAATCGTTCCACCTGGACGGCAAGGCTCTTGAAGAGAATGCCAACAAATCAAAAAGACCACATGTCCGAGTTCTTGATAATCATTCGTTTACGCTCGTCCTTGACATGAAGTATGGCGACGCGCGGACGCTTGTCACTGAAGGTGTCTATCTCTTTCTCGGGCGTGGCTGGCTTGTGACCATCCATTCTTCAGAAGTAGACCTAAGGGCAATAGTAAATCGCATCCTGGAAGAAAAGAACAGGCCGATACTGGAATCGTCAGTCGATGCCTTGTACTACAACATTCTCTCAAGCATCGTAGACAAGTACGAATAGCTGCTCACAGCGAAGGAGCTGAGCGTGATAGACATTGAGCAGAGGTCTTTCTACAGGCCATCAAGAAAGATGTTGGAATACCTTGACAACCTGTCTTGGCAGATAATAATACTGCGCAGGCACTTTTGGCACATTCGCGACATCATCAACTTTTTGACCCAGATTCAGGAAGACAAACCCGACATAAAGTACTTGAAAATAGTTTATGACGACATCAATAGGCTTTACGATAGTAATGCTCACAATGGAGTAGTAGCCGCAGCGTTGTTCGTATTCTTCAAGAAAAAGCAGTGGATCTTGGTGGGAGAGTTGCCAGTCGTAAAGTATGAACGGAAAGACAAAAAGCCGATGCAACATTAATATCAAGACTCCCAGTCACCGTCAACATGAGAATAGGTATAGTTGGTGGCACCGGCGGCATGGGCGAAGGCTTTGCGCTCAGATGGTGTCAAAAGCACGATTTGATCGTTGGCTCTAGGGAAGCTCAGAAGGCCAGAGAAGCGGCAGACAATTACAGTAAGGCTGCAAAAGAAGCCTATGGGAGTATATCCGGCAGCATTTCCGGTGACGACAACATTGCGCTTGGCAAGGATGTCGATATCTTGATACTTTCAATCCCGTACGAATTCATCGACGACACTTGCGGCAAACTGGCAGGAAAGATCAGAGACGACTGCATAGTCGTGTCACCCATTGTGCCCATGACAAGAACTGACGCTGGGTTCGTCTATATCCCGCTCGAGCAGCACAAAAAGCATGCGGCGGAAATGGTTGCCGACAAGCTGCCTCCAAGGTCGAGGGTAGTGTCTGCATTCCACACGATATCTGAAGTAAAATTGAAAAACGTCAGTCAGGGCCTTGACACAGACACATTCATCTGCGGCGACGATCAGGGCGCCGTTGCCAAATTGACTGAACTTGTTTCCGAAATCTCCGGCCTTCGCCCGATCTACCTTGGGCCACTCGCCCTCACGTACCAGGCGGAGGTCCTGACTCCCATGCTGCTTAATGCAGCCAAGAGAAACAAGCTGAAGAACCCCGGCGTGAAACTGATCTGAACGCAAACGTTATCAGCAATGGCACCTTCTAAATCGTGTTGGCATGAGGTGGAAGGAAGAGATCGGGGGCAGAAAGCGCGGTAGGAATTGGATGTCCGCAATGGGCGTCCTCTTCATGGTCAGCGCCGCAATAATCCTAATAAGAAATATTGTTTTGTTCAACATCCAGCATTCCGCCGGTCTTATCGAAGACGGCACGCAATTGTTCCTTGACAACTTTGTCAACGCCCAGATCACAAACGAAAAATTTGCAATTGCAATGATCGCCGCTGGCGGATTTTTGCTTTTCTGGGGATTCTTTCGAAAAAAAGAAGACTATGGGCCGCCGGACGCACACGAATGGCGCAGACTCAATCGCTAGCATAATAATTTAATAACCTGACTTTGAATAATAGCTTGAACAAAAATTGGGCCTTATGAACCGTGTTTCAACCGTAATCAAACAAAAGGTAAACATGCTCCTTGACAAGTTTGAGGATCCGCGCGAAGCTCTAGATTATTCGTATGTCAAACAGCTGGAAATGCTTAACAAGCTGCGAAGAAGCCTAGCAGAAATCATTACTTCGCGCAAGAGGCTAGAAATGCAAAAGTCAAGGCTGTGGGACAATATACGGCTGCTTGATGAGCAAGCGAGACGGGCGCTAGACGCTGGAAGGGAAGACCTCGCTAGGCTTGCGCTTGAACGCAAAAACGCCAACCTGATCCAGATCCAGAGCCTCGATAAGCAGATAACAGAACTTCAAGAAGAGGGGCGAAAGATGGAAGATGCGGAAAAGCGCATGGCAATCAAGGTGGAGGAGTTCAAATCTAGGAAGGAAGTCATAAAGGCGAGATATTCAGCGGCTGAGGCGCAGGTCAAGATAAAAGAGAGCGTAACCGGCATCTCGGAGGAGATGGCCGATGTCGGAATGGCTATGGACAGAGCCGAGGAAAAGACCGAGAATATGAAAGCCAAAGCTCAGGCCCTAGACGACATGATAAATTCAGGGGTTTTGACAGATTATACATCAAATAAGGATGAAATTGAGAAAGAATTAGAAAAAATTACAGTACAAAATTCAGTCGAGGAAGAATTAGCAAAGTTAAAGTCAGAGAAGGAACGTAAAAAGAAACAACAAGTGGAGCAAGAAACGCATCAATGAGTAAAAAAGCAAAGGCGAAAGGCAGGATGGCTGCTAGCAAGCTCAAATCAAAAGGCAAATTACGCGCCAAAAAAGCGGTTTCCACACGAAAATCGGCTAACAGGACGCAGAAAAGGGCAATTGACGCCAAGACAAGGGCGAAAAGCGCAGGGCCATCAGTCAAGAAAATTGTCAGGATAATGGGGCATGGCCAATTCACAGTAGACAACAAGACTCTGAAGAAACTGAATGACATTGACAACGCAATGGTCGAACTTGTCAGCAAAGAGAGATCCGACGACGTAGAATTCAAGAAAAGGCTAACAGAGCTGAACAACATGGTGGTAAAGAATGGCAAGCCACTAGACCCGCGGGAGATAATCAAGTCTGACATCATATTGCCAAGCGCGGACTTGTCGATAGACGAAGCAAAAAGGCTCTTCAGAGGAGAAGGCGTTATCCCGGAGATTTAAGGGGAAGGTCCCACAGCGGATACCACAGCGTCATGTCTTTTTCAAAGGGCATTTCTTCGCCTATAGCGGACATCATTATCATTTCCTGTTCGGTGTCTCTTGTTTTCTGACCGGTTGGGACGAATGGGTAAAAGTTGTTGCGCCTGTAATTATAAATTAGGTACTGGTGACCGCCCTGCCTCTCATTTGCAAACTCGAACACCGCAGCCAGCAGCTGATCTGAAAAGCCTTTTTCTTCCACCATGTCACCTGTAGCGGTCAGGGCTGCTAGTAGATCCTCTATCCTCTTGCCCTCAAACACTATCCACATGTAGCCGTACGAGTCGGTGACTGCGCGGTATGCGAGGTCGAATTCAGGCTGCAGAGAGGTAAGGAAGCGCTTGATGTCCTGTTCCATTTCGTAAAAGAACGTGCCGCTAACTGTCTTGAAGGTGACGGCACACCTGCCAGTCACCTTGAGCCCAAGCTTCACCTCCAACGTAATGTAAGCAGAAGAAATGGAAAACAATATTTCAGAATCGGCTTTTGGCAGGCGCTTGCTGTTGATGTTGTCGCGTATTCTTTTGAAAAAGTTCAGCTCATGGCAGCCTCCATTTCCAAGAGCTTTTTCACCCTTTGATCAACCGGAGGATGAGTCGAGAACAGGTTTACAAACGAGCTGCCGGAGAGCGCCGGGATGATAAAGAAAGCGTTCATACCTTCCATCTGCCTCAGATCCTGCGTAGGTATCCGCTTCATGGTGCCGCTTATCTTGAGAAGGGCGCTTGCCAGCTTGCTCGGTTTGCCTGTCATGAGCGCGCCATCCCTGTCGGCCACAAACTCGCGGTACCGAGATATCGCTCTTATCATAAGAAAACTGACAAACCAGGTGATGATCGCAACAAGCAATACAAGTAACATTCCGCCTCCGCCGTCCCTGCGCCTTCCATAGCCGCCATACATTCCGCCGTAAAGGCTGGACTGCATCAAGTACCACGCGATTGTGGAGAATAGGCTCGCAAGGGTAAGCACCAAAACGTCGCGGTTTTTGATGTGGGAAAGCTCGTGCGCAATTACACCTTCCAGCTCCTCAGTTTCAAGTTGATCCATCAGACCAGTAGTCACCGTGACGATAGAGCTCTTGGGCGTCTTGCCGGTTGCAAATGCATTTGGCATTTTGGTATTAATGACAGCAATTCTTGGTTTGGGCAGGTTGTTGCGCGCTACTATGCGCTCTACTAGGTCATGCAACTCTGGAAACTGCTCCCTACTCACTATTTTCGCACCGGTGCTCCACAGTACTATCTTGTCGGAAAAGTACCACTGAGCCAATATCATGATACCGGCAATAACTGCTATTGGGATTGCGCCAAGGCCAACATAGGCAAGCACGCTGAGGAATACAAGGTAGAGCAGTGTGAGGATCGCAAAGCTGACAATTATTCTAGCTGTGAGGCCGTTGTCCCTCTTTTGCCAAGGAGCCTTTTTTGTGTACACACGTACTTCATGTCGGAGTCGTTTAATAATCATTCTTGTTTGTTGCAGCTGTGGCGTAAGGAGCTGGGATATTACTGTCTGCACCAGCTTGTCATGATCACAAGCTTTTCGATAAGGCAGCTTTTACTAGCCAGCTTGGGGTACTGCTGCCTGAGCACTTCGTACTCGCCAGCAACGAAGGTGGAGATAAAGCACACCTTGAATCTTCCCGAGGGCGGCATTGCAAAAGAAGGCAGTAAGGTAATGCTCGGGCAGTCATTTTATGTTAACTCGGTCAGCAAAATAATACCACCGGGTTTATTAGACGCACCTTATCATGAAATAGCTTGTGTATTTCTTTGATCCAGAATATCTGCCGCTTCGGAATATTTCAGAGTCAAGCTCAAAATAGGTTGTTGATGGCATAATGGTTACCATAGAAAAACAAGACGCGAATAGTTCAGTATGGAGAACACTGATCATTCTGAGTTCTTTGGGCCTTATTGTTTTATTTGACGAGACAATGATACTGCCGGCCATTCCGGATTTCATTCACAACTTCAACATCTCGTACAGCACATCGTCGTGGCTACTTTCAGCCTACATAATTGCAGCGGCCGTCGTGACGCCGATTGGAGGTAAGCTGTCTGATATTTATGGCAAGAAAAAGATATTGCTCATAGTGATGGCAGTTTACATAGCAGGCGTTCTGGCAGGACGATTTGCCACCAACATTGAGTTCATGCTCGCGGCAAGAGCTGCGCAGGGTGTTGGCATGGCTGCGTTTCCTATTGCCTTTGGAATCATTAGGGAAGTTTTTCCAGAGAAAAAATTTGCAATGGCACAAACGATATTTGGTTCCATGTTCCCTGCAGGGGCTGTTATCGGCCTGGTGGGCGGCGCAGCTATAATCCAAAATTTTGGGTGGCGAGCAACGTTCTTGGCTGTACTTCCCGTTGCGATTGCACTCTGGCTGATCATAGTGAAGTTCGTGCGCGTTCAGAGTCCAATAACGATGGCCGCGAACAATCCGTCGAATGACCAGACAATTGACATAAAGGGCACGCTCGCGCTTGCTGCTACGATAATATTATTTCTGACCGGCATCACTTTTATAGAAAGTAACGGTGCTGACTCATGGTATCAGATTGCCGCCCTTTTTGCCGCATCAGGGGCATCACTCGCAGCGTTTATCACAATTGAAAAAAGAACACGTTCGCCACTTCTTGATTTCAAGTTAATGAAGAACAAGAATTTTCTTCCTCCGACAATAATTCTCATGCTGACCTTCCTATCAATTTTCATGGTGTACCTAACGGTCCCAGTGATGGTCAGGAGCCCAGAGCCGCTAGGATTTGGAGGAAACGCCTTGGCTGTCGCTAGCGTTCAGTTACCTTTCATGGTTGTGTTTATGATCGGAACAATCATGTCAGGCTTTGTACTAAACAGAGTCAAAAATACCAAGCTCGCGCTAATTGGCACTGCAATCAGTACGATAGGATTCTTCATACTGCTCATGTTCCATTCTACCGAAAGCATGGTTTCAGTTGGACTCACAATACTCGCAGCTGGGCTTTCGCTTTCGATTACTGGCGGATTTAATGTAATACTCGTTTCCGTGCCGATGCAAATGACCGGGATTGCTCTTGGGATGACGCTGCTACTCAACCTGGTCGGGATGTCAGTCGGTCCTGTGTTTGCCGGAATACTTCAACAGATGTATCAAGGAACAGTAGAAGGAGTTCAAGGGCAATTTCCCACGCAGGACGCGTACAACTTGATATTCATTACAGCAGCTTTTGTCTCGCTGGCGTCGTTTGCCTTGGCGCTGGCTGTGAGCAGGAGAAAGGCAGTACCTGCAATAGCCCATGAAGGCACGCCGAAAGCGGACGAAAAAAGATAGCTATTTGCCGTTCATAAAGCGCTCGAGCTTATCCATCGCCTTTTCCAGCATTTCCTCCGGCGGCAGGTAAACGATCCTGAAGTGTCCCGAGCCGTAGGTGGAACCAAAGCCGGAGCCGTGCACAGTCAGGACGCCGGTGCTGTTTAAAAGATCAATCACAAACTCTTGGTCGCCCTTCCACCTAGTGCCGAGGTCGACCTTGGGGAAGACGTAGAATGCTCCGCGCGGGATCCTACACTGCATCCCCATCGCGTTAAGGCGCTTGACTACATAATCGCGCCGTGCCCTCAGCTTTTCCACCATTTTTGGAATGTGAGTTTGCGGCCCTCTAAGCGCCTGCACCGCAGCAATCTGCACCGGCAGGTTGGAAGCTATCCGCACGCGCGCGAGCTTGGGTATGTCTTCGCGAAGAGCCGCAAGTTTCTTAGAACCGCTGTTCATTGCGATATAACCGCATCGCCAACCAGTCATGAGGTACGCTTTTGAAAAGCCATTGAGCAGGATGACAGGCGCGTCCCTGGCGACTTTGCCGATGCCTGTGAACTGCGAATCAAAAACGATCTTGTCATATATTTCGTCACAAAGGACATAGAGGTCGTGCTCTGTGGCGATGTCTAACAACTGCTGGAGACTCTTTCTGTCAAAAACCTCTCCCGTTGGGTTGCTCGGGCTGATGATGCATAGTGCTCGCGACCGGGGCGTTATCTTAGCTCTCAGGTCTTCGAGGTCGGGCCTGCCGTCTGTGTGCAGTTTGAACTCGACTGGCTTTCCCCCGTAAAACTTCGCGTACGAAGAGTACGGCGGGTAGTATGGCCCGGGCATCAGCACTTCGCTGTTTGGGTCAATTATGGATGCCATCGTCATGTCAAGGCCCTCAGACACTCCGTTTGTGACAATGACGTCTTCTTCGGTGACGTTTAGCCCTTTTCCTGATTCCTTTTCAACAATTGCCTGTCGGAGCTCCGGCAGCCCTTCGGAATCGGCATAATAATTCTCGTCGTGCATGACCGCGTCAACAAGTGCTTTCTTTATGTGGTCGGGCGTCTTGAAATCAAATTTGACAGGGTCGCCTATGTTGAGATAGATTATCTCCTTGCCAATTGTCTTGTATTTTCGCGCGTAGGTGGTGATGTCGCGGATGGCATATTCCACGCCGTGCGTCCTGTCAGATACCTTCAAGATAGATACCTAAAGAGGATTTTGACCGAGATAAAATGTTATGTCTCCACAATAAAATAGTTTTACATAAAATCTGGGCAATAAACTTAAAGCCTGTCTGGCATGTCTGCTCCTTGCGGATGGTCGCTAATTACGACGAGGTAATGAAACTTGCGCTGGAGCGCGGCTTTTACTTTCCAAGTTGCGAGATTTACTCGGACGCCCCTGCCGGTTTTTGGGAGTACGGCCCGACAGGCGTCAATATGAAGAACAAGTTTGTCGAGCTGTGGCGGCGCGAGTTAGTACGACGCGACGGCATGATGGAGATCGACGGGTGCCAAATAATGAGCAAGAGCGTCTTTGTTGCTTCGGGCCACATCGGCAACTTCACCGATCCCATTTTGAGGTGCACAAAATGCAACTCTACATTTCGCGCAGACCGATACGTTACGGAAAAGACTGGCGAGAATGTGCCTGAGAGGATGGCAGATGAGGAGATAAACGCTCTTGTCAAGAAACACGATTTGCGCTGCCCAAACTGTAAAAGCGAATTTGGCGGCGTAAGCAGGTTCAACATGATGTTTAGAGTTGGCATCGGGCCGGCAGCGGAGGAAGCGTATCTGCGGCCGGAAACCTGCCAGACCATATTTGTCGACTTTGCCCGAGTCTTCAAGACAATGCGCGGCCGGCTGCCGCTAGGAGTCGCGCAGGTTGGCAAGAGCTTCCGTAACGAAATTGCGCCAAGGCAGAGCCTTCTTAGGCTAAGGGAATTCTACCAGGCCGAGATCGAAGTATTTTGCAACCCGAGCAGGCTTAACGAGTTGCCAAAGTTCGAGGAAATCAAGGACACGATTCTGCGGCTGTCTGACGGGTCGTCAATAACCGAGGCAACTGCCGAGGAAGCGGTGAGGAAAGGGCTGATACCGAACAAGCTCGTCGCCTACTACCTGGCTCTTCTTATTGAATTCTACGACAAGACCGGCGTCGATGTTAGGCGCAGCCGGTATCGCCGGCTGTCGGACGACGAAAAGGCCTTTTATGCTTCCATTGCGTTTGATTTTGAGGTAGAGACCAGCATAGGGTGGCTGGAGCTCGTGGCATGCAACTACCGCTCTGACTATGACCTGAAGGGACACGGCACGACCAGCAAGCAGAACCTGGAAGTAGTTGATCCTACAGATCAGACCAAAGTGCTGCCACATGTGTTCGAGCTGTCGATGGGAATAGACAGGAGCATCTATACAATCTTGGAGCACTGCTACTATGAAGACGAGAAGCACGACGACAGGGTCGTCTTGGGACTCAAGCCTTACCTCGCGCCCGTCCTGGTGGGCATATTGCCTCTTATGACAAAGGACGGGCTAGGCGAAAAGGCGCGCAAGATCCATTCAGACCTCAAACTTGACTTTGACACCTTTTACGACGAGTCAGGGTCCATCGGCCGGCGCTACCGCAGGCTTGAAGAGGTCGGCGCGCCGTTTGCGATTACAATCGACCAGACCACGATGCAGGATGACACCGTAACGGTAAGGCATAGGGACACGATGCAGCAGGAAAGGGTCAAGACGTCAGAATTGCGGCAGTACATGAATAACGCACTTGCAGCAAGAAATTAAAATCGCGAGTGGGCAAACAACATCGTGAAAGGCCGGAAAGGGATAGCGTCTGGCGACGAGATTCCGGCAGAAAAGTGGCTTGTCGCCTACCGCAACCCTGCTTCGAAAAAACGCCCAGGGGGCTCTGTCTTTATGCGCCAGTTCTACGCGCCCGGCTATTATGAAGCCTACGACACCGTCCTGACTCACGCCGAAAAGATGAACCTTGAAGTGTTGTGGTTCCGTGAAAAGCGGTCCTGTGAGGCATTCCTTAATCGCGATTTTCCCGAGCTGGAAGCAATTTGCACTTACTGCAACAAGAAATTCAGCCATACCGAGCCGGTGCCGTGCAGCCAAGAGGGCTGCAGCGCCGAGTTCTGCTCAAGGGGCTGCATGACAGAGCACAGGGCAATGCGGCACAAGAACTAGCCAGGCTATGTGCAATTCAGCAGGATTGGCGGATTGATACTAAAATAATAACCGGAATATTCGATCACCGCTTGGCCAGTTTAAGCGTTGCCAAGCGGACACGCTCAGGGTCTCCCCTGAATTGATCAAGGCA
>WNEQ01002723.1_pt1 | contig 11021 bp, 10 predicted proteins | sample 5399971 | NCBI WGS metagenome assembly WNEQ01 (sample SAMN13153330, study PRJNA577476) | soil metagenome | isolation source: 20 cm grassland meadow soil 2 days after 1st rain plot 5 | place: USA:California | collected 2015-09-18
GCCACCAGTGGAGACACACAGACAGGTGGCACAGATATCGACAACGCTGTTGTCGAATATTTGCTGGCCGAGTTTCAACGGCAGACGGGCATCAGCCTCCGCAACGACAGAGCCGCGATGACCCGTCTAAAGGAAGCTGCGGAGAAGGCGAAGATTGAGCTTTCAAACCTCGTAACAACAGACGTCGACCTTCCATTCCTGACACAGGATTCCTCAGGACCGAAGCACCTTCACACGACCCTTACAAGAGCGAAACTCGAAGACTTGGCTGGGCTGATCGTCAAGAAGGTCGAGGCCCCCATCCAGAGAACCCTGGCAGACGCAAAGCTCACGACAAAGGATGTTGACCGCATCATTCTCATCGGAGGCCAGACTCGAATGCCCTTGGTTCGCAAGTCTGTTGAGGACATCGTTGGGAAACAGGCGGAACGGGGCGTCGACCCGATGGAATGTGTCGCTGTAGGCGCGGCGATCCAGGGCGCGGTTCTTGCAGGGGAAGTCAAAGACATACTCCTTCTCGACGTCACACCCCTCTCCCTCGGCGTTGAAACCCTGGGAGGAGTCTCCACGAAGATCATGGAGAGAAACACAACCATTCCCACAAAGCGCAGCCAGGTCTTCTCGACAGCGGCAGACTTCCAGTCCACCGTAACAATCAATGTGCTCCAGGGAGAGCGTGCGATGGCAGAGGACAACCTTTCACTTGGAAAGTTCAACCTGACGGGAATACCACCGGCACCGAGAGGCGTTCCGCAAATCGATGTCACCTTCGACATAGATGCAAATGGAATTTTGAACGTGACTGCGAAGGACCTTGGGACCGGCAAGGAGAACAAGATCACGATTACCGCGTCGACGAAGCTGTCCAAGGACCAGAAGGAGAAGATGGTCCATGAGGCGGAACAGTTCGCGGAGCTAGACAAGAAGAAGCGGGAAGAGGTCGAGCTTCATAATAACGCTGAAAGTATGCTTTACACGGCTGAGAAAACCAAGGACGAGTTAAGAGGCAAAATCGGCCAAGAACAGGTCCAAGCTATCGACAAAGCCGCGGGGGCTCTCAGAGCCGCACTGTCTTCGAAAGAACCTGACAAGATCAAAGCCGCCAGCGACGAACTGTCTAAGACTCTTCAGAAGGTCGGAGCGGGAATCTACCAGAACGTCGCGGCTCAGCAGGCTCCTCAGGGCGGGACACAAGGAGCCTCTGGGCAGAAGACTGGATCATCTTCTGAAGACGATAATGTCGTGGATGCTGATTTCAAAGAAGTGAAGAGTGAAGGGTCTAAGTAAGAGAACGAGCTGAATGACCTGTAGATGGAGAAGCGCGACTACTACGACGTTCTCGGCGTTCCCCGAGGCGCGTCTAAGGACGAGATAAAATCCGCTTATCGTAAGCTGGCCTTACGGTATCATCCTGACAGGAATAAGGCTCCAGAGGCTACTGAGAAGTTCAAGGAAATCTCCGAAGCCTACGCCGTACTCTCGGATGATGAGAAGAAGACGCAGTTTGACCAGTTCGGCAGAGAAGGGGTCTATCAGCGCTATAACACCGAGGACATTTTCCGCGGGGCAGACTTCGACTCCATATTCCGGGACTTAGGCTTTGGTGGGCTTGGCGGTATCTTTGAACGGTTCTTTGGAGGCATTGGGGGCATTGGGGGTTTCGAGGGCTTTGGACCACGACAGCCCACGCGAGGGGATGACTTGGCCTACGATTTGGAAATTACCTTTGAAGAGGCGGCGCACGGGGCGGCCCGGGAGATAGATATTCCTCGGCTGTCCGAGTGCGCTGCAATGGTCGCGGCCAGGTTCAGCACGTACGGAGAGCGGGTTTTGCCCAGTTTGTACAAATAACCACTTGTCCAAAATGCCGGGGAGAAGGAACCATAATCGAGAAACCGTGCAAAACCTGCAGGGGCTCTGGGCTGGAAAGGGTCCGCCGGAAGTTGCAGGTCAAGGTTCCCGCAGGGGCTGATGAAGGCCAGGGTCTACGGCTCAAAGGTGAAGGAGACGCGGTTGCAGCTGGCCGGGCAGGAGATCTGTATGTTCGAATTCACATGAAGCCCCACCGCGAGTTCAAGAGACAAGGGAACGATGTGGTTTATGAGACGAGGATCAGCTTTCCGAAAGCTGCCCTAGGGGGGGAACTAGAAGTTCCTTGCATCGACGGAAAGGCCAGGTTGAAAATCCCTCCAGGAACGAGGTCCGGTACTGTCTTTAGGCTTGAAGGGAAGGGCTTTCCGAACCTTGACGGATGGGGCAAGGGAGACGAGCTTGTTCGCGTTGATGTGGATATTCCCCAGGACCTTTCACGGAGGCAGCGCGAGCTACTGCAGGATCTTGCCCAGGAAATGGGAGAGAGACTCTAGAACGGCGGAGTCATAGCTAAAACGGCCACTATCCCAGCTATCAAATCTTTCACTTCCCTACCGCTCCAAATACTCGCAGGTTCACGTGTTAGAAGCGTAACGCGAAGTGTGTCGCTCTCCCATTACTAGTCACACTTCGATTCTTACCCTGTACTCGCCGTAGGCCTCCCTCAGAGCGTAACTGACTTCGCCTACTGTGCAGCCTACCTGAACTGCTCTCAAGATACTTGGTACGAAGTTTTTTTCTGCTCTGGCAGACCTTGTCAAGGATCCGAGCGCGTTGTTCACTCGGGTTCTGTTTCTTGATGCTTTGAAATTTCTAAGCTGGCGGATTTGAGTTTTCTCGATCTTGGGGTCGAGGCGTTGGATTCTAGGCTCAGGACCCGCTCCATCAATGAACCTGTTTACGCCCACGATGATTGTTCGTCCCTCATCGACTGACTTTTGAAACCTGTAGGCGCTCTCCTGAATCTCCCGGTGGACGAAGCCTGACTCTATTGCCTTCCGTGCTCCACCTAGGCTCTCTACTCTCTCAAGAAGCTCCAGTACATTCCGCTCAAGGCTCCGTGTCAGGTTCTCAACATAGTAGCTACCGGCCAGGGGGTCAGCGGTCCGAGTCACTCCTGACTCGTAAGCGATGATTTGCTGGGTTCGCAGTGCAACTCTCACCGAATCCTCTGTCGGCAGGGAGATCGCCTCATCCTTGGAGTTCGTGTGTAAAGACTGGGTCCCGCCCAGGATAGCGGCTAAGGCCTGAATCGCCACCCTTGTGACATTATTGTCAGGCTGCTGGGCGGTCAGTGTTTCGCCGCTAGTTTGAGTGTGAAAGCGGAGTTTGCAAGATTCCGGATTTCGAGCATTGAACCGCTCTTTCATCAACCATGCCCATATTTTCCGGGCTGCTCTGAGCTTGGCAATCTCCTCGAGAAAGTCGTTCCGGCAGGCGTAGAAGAATGAAAGGTGAGGGGCAAAGTGGTCGATCCTTAGCCCCCTTTCCAAGGCCGCTCTTACATACTCGAGAGCGTTTGCGAAGCTGAACGCTAGCTCCTGTATAGCGTTTGCACCGGACTCTCTGATATGGTAGCCGCTTATGCTGATTGGATGCCACATGGGCATTTTTTCGGCGCAGTATTCTATCAGGTCCACTGCTAATCTCAATGAAGCCTCGGGGGGATAGATGTATGTGTTCCGGGCAATGTACTCCTTCAGAATATCATTCTGAGTAGTTCCTCGGAGAACTCTCTGTGAGACGCCTTGTTCCTGAGCCACAGCGACATAAAGTGACAGGAGGATAGGGGCCGTCGCGTTAATTGTCATGCTGGTGCTAACTTTGTCGAGATGGATGCTGTCGAAGAGCTGTCTCATGTCGTCAAGGCTGCTTATCGCAACGCCTACCCTACCAACTTCTCCGGCCGCGCGTGGATGGTCTGAGTCAAGGCCAAGCTGAGTCGGCAGGTCGAAGGCGGTGCTGAGGCCAGTCTCTCCATGTGAGATTAGATACTTGAAGCGCTTGTTGGTTTCCCGTCCTGACCCGAAACCCGTGTACTGACGCATCGTCCACAGTTTTTGTCTATACATCTCCTCGTAGATTCCCCGCGCGTAAGGGTACTGTCCAGGTAACCCGATCGACTTGGCCCACTGGGGCGGGACGTCCTTTTGAGTGTAGACTCGCTTGGAGGGTATTCCGGAATCGGTTGTTACGGGTTCAGGCGTAGATTTCTAGTCTCCTAGCTTGCTGATGGTCTTTACCAGTTTTGACGCCGCGGTTTCAGGGTCTAATTGGCGCTTGACGACCTGGTTGACGATTCCAGTCCATTCCTTCCGGGTCTTCAACCGGTCCACTGTTTCACGGTGAAAATCCGAAAACGCTGCTTCAATCAGCTCTTGTTCAATTCTTCCCTGCGCACGTTTCTCTCGCAGGTCCTTGTCGTCGAGGTGTTTGCGAAACCTCTCAAGTGAGTCGACTACCGCCGGTACTCCAGTTCCTTTCAAAGCAACGGTCTTCAACACCGGCGGCCTCCAGCCGTCCTTCTCCTTCAAGCCGCTGGCAATGTTGTACATGGTCTTTGAGGGGTTGACGAGGTCCGCCTTATTCACCACGAAGACATCACCGATCTCGCCGAACCCTGCCTTGAACGCTTGAACCTCATCGCCGAGCTGAGGCATAAGCACGACGACGACTGCATCCACGGCCGACGCCACCTCCACCTCGGCCTGCCCAGCTCCGACGGTTTCTATGATTATGATATCCATCCCGGCTGCGTCGAGAACTCTGACCGTGTTCCTAGCAGCACGGGCGAGACCTCCAATGTCTCCCCTTGAGGCCATGCTACGGATGAACACGCCCTTTTCCAGGCTGTGGTCCATCATGCGAATCCTGTCACCGAGCAGTGCGCCTCCGGTGAAGGCGCTTGATGGGTCGATGGCTAGGACCCCGACTCTCTGGGCTCTCTTGCGATACTCTTCAATCATCTTGTCGACGAGAGTACTCTTGCCCGTCCCGGTGGGACCCGTCACCCCTACCGTGAAGGCCCTACCAGTGCGGGGGTAAATCTCATGGATGAGCCGACGACACGCCTCCCCCCCACCCTCAACAACCGTAATGGCCTTGGCAAGGGCGCGATGGTCCCCTCTCGAAACTAGTGTCGATAATCCGACCAATGTGATACCCGTTCTTCACTTCCCTGTAGGATATTTCAACGTTGAAGGGTCCCTACTGGTGGGGAAAATGGAGAAATAGGAAAATCCCGTCTTACTCAGCTGTTTCGTGAGACTGTTTTGGCAGCAAGCTATTGGAAGAAAGCTCTTGGAGAAATAGAGACGCACCGACGAGCACCAGCCTCAACTTTCAACCAGGCACACTTGACGAGGCTGAAGAGAGGAAACAAGAGGTGGGCAGAGAAAACGCTCGGAGAGTGGTTGCGCACAAGCCCCGAGACGAGGAAAGAATACCGTAACCCGTCAGAAATTCCCCTCCGACGGACATACACTCCCGAGGACATATCCTACTTTGACTACTCCAGCGACGAGGGTTTTCCTGGCGAATACCCGTATGTCCGGGGTGTCTACCCTACGATGTACAGGGGAAGGCTTTGGACAATGCGCATGTTCTCAGGCTTTGGTACACCTGAAGACACCAACAAGAGACTCCATTATCTGCTCGAACACGGCGAGACAGGTCTCAGCATAGCCTTCGACATGCCGACACTGTACGGTTATGACCCCGACCATCCTCGTGCAGAGGGCGAGGTCGGACGTTGTGGCGTCTCAGTCGGCTCGTTGAAAGATATGGAGATTATTCTCGAAGGAATTCCGCTCGACAAAGTCAGCACGAGCATGACCATCAACGCGCCAGCCTCCGTGTTAACCGCGATGTACGTGGGCGTGGCTGAGCGGCATGGTGTCAAGGCGAAAGACCTCAGGGGAACGGTGCAAGCGGACATTCTCAAAGAGTACATCGCCCAGAAAGAATGGGCGTTTCCACCTGAAGCACACTTGCGAATCATCCGGGACATGATGGTCTACTGCACCAAGGAGATGCCCCAGTGGAACTACATCAGCATAAGCGGCTACCACATCCGTGAGGCAGGCTCGAGCGCGGTCCAAGAGCTGGCATTCACTTTAGCGGACGGTTTTGCGTATGTTGATCTGGGTATTGAAGCTGGGTTGAACGTTGATAACTTCGCTCCCCGTCTCAGCTTCTTCTGGAACTGCGGAATGGATTTCTTCGAAGAGGTCGCTAAGTTTCGAGCAGCGAGGCGAATATGGGCCCGGGTCCTGAAGGAGAAGTACAAGGCGAAAGACCCGCGCTCGCTACTCCTACGGACACATGCTCAGAACTCTGGCGCGTCGCTAACCTGGCAACAGCCCCTGAACAACATAGTCCGGACAACTATTGAGGCCCTCGCCACCGTCCTAGGCGGGACTCAGTCTCTGCACACGAATTCCTATGATGAAGCCTGGGCTTTGCCCTCAGAGAAGGCTGCGACGGTAGCCTTGAGGACGCAGCAGGTAATAGCCGAGGAGACAGGCGTCACAGACGTGATCGACCCGCTAGCAGGGTCCTACTATCTAGAATGGCTAACGGATGAGATGGAACAGAGAGCGTTCGAGTATTTCGACAAGATAGAACAGGCGGGAGGCCTGCTGGAGGCGATCAAGACCGGGTTCATTCAGCGCGAAATAGCCGAGACAGCCTATCGTTACCAGCAAGAGATGGAAAAAGGAGAACGCGTCGTGGTTGGAGTCAACAAGTATCACGTTGAGGAGAAGATGCCAATTGATACGTTGAAGATCAATCATGAAGCACAACGCCTGCAGGTCGACAGGATCAACAAAGTCCGCCAGACCAGGGATAACGGGAAGGTTCAGAGGTCTCTAGAGGAGCTCCGGAAGATCTTCGAGGACCCGAAGGCGAACGCCATGTACCCAATGATAAGAGCGGTCAAGGCATATGCCACACTGGGCGAGATAATGGACGTGGGCCGCAAGGTCTTCGGAGACTACAAAGAACCGCCCATCCTATAGCCAGGAAGCCTAAGGAGCGTCCGACCAGGATCTGAATCATGGCCTACACGATAAAGGAACTGAGCCCTCGGACGCTAGCAGACTTCGAGGATCTAGCCGCCCAGCAAGGATATTGTTGGTGCATGTACTACCAGCGCCCCAGACCTGTCGGAAGGAACCTCTCGAATGTGGAGAGGAAGGCGAAGAATAGGAGAGACAAGGCGGCTCTCGTGCGCGCAAGCCGATCTCACGCGATTCTAGTCTACGACGGCGAGAAAACAGTAGGATGGTGCCAGTACGGGGTCAAGGATGAGCTTCCACGGATTGACGCGGGGCGTAACTATCGCAAGGTCGCCCCTCCAGTCGAAGCTGAGAAGCTATGGAGAATAACGTGTTTCTTTGTTGACAAGGACTACCGGGGCAAGGGGGTTGCCAAACTAGCGCTCAAGGCCGCCCTAGACAGCATTAAGAAACAAGGAGGAGGAGTCGTTGAGGCGTATCCCGTTGTTTCGGAGAAAATGGCCGCGGTCGCGGAATGGCGCTGGTTCGGGACACCTAGCATGTTCCGAGGGGAACATTTCAGAACAGTCGCGCCCTTAGGCTCGAGTGGGGTCCTTATGCGGAAGACTATTTCTCCATAGTCGACGATACTCCCATTCCCTGAAGACTATCATGAAGTCTACCCGCCCCCTCTTTCGCAGGTCGCCCAAGCAATGGCGTATGACCCGGACCCGGCAGGTAGCCGCGGTGGGCAACGTAAAGCTTCACGAGGATGACATCGTCTCCACGACCGGATTCAGAACAAAGCATCTCCGACTTAGTCTTCACGACTTTGCAATAATCGTCCCGGTCTTGGACAAGAACCGCTTTGTCTTCATCTGGAACTACCGCCACCCCATTCAAGGCTGGGAGCTAGAGTTGCCGGCCGGCCTGATGGACGATGGCGAGGGTCCAGAAACATGCGCTCGGAGAGAGTTGCGGGAGGAGACAGGATACTCTGCCCGGAACTGGACGAACATAGGCTGGCTACACACGACTCCCGGAATCTCAGCACAACGGGCCCACGTGTTCTTGGCAACAGGGTTGAGAAAGGGAAAAGCCCGCCTAGAACCCTACGAGCGAATGAACACTCGAATTATCACAGTCAAGAAAGCGTATCAGCTATTGCACGAGGGCAAGCTGGTGCACTCATCCACAGTCTCAGCGTTGAGCCTAGCTGAGAAGGCTCTTCTCCGCACACCAAGTGTCGAAAAGGATTCTAGAGGTTGGCACCACAGGCGGCACATTTAGTGCTACCCGGGCTGATTGTTGCCCCGCAGTGGGTGCAAAAGTGGGCAAGTGTCGGAGCCGGCGTTGATGTTCCAGTTGGACTGATTTTAGAGCCAAAGCTTGTGCTCGTTGTCGTACCGAGTGATGGAGTGTTGAATGACGGTGTCGAGAAAGATGGAGGTGGCGTGAAGGTTGCGGTGGGTGACCAGGATGCCTTTCCAAAGAAGGCCTTCACACGTGTCCGAGTTAGGTAGTAGACCAACAAACCCGGAATGATTATGCCTGTAATGCTACCGTAGCTGCCGGATGCAGTCAGCGTAATAGCGAAAACTATCAGCAAAATGTTCGCGACCATTCCAAGAGCCCATGCCCATCCCTTCCCGTTGAGAAAACCAAACCCGGTAGCAACCCATATGAGGCCGAGCACAAGAATTATGCCGCCGAAAATGGCTCCAAGCCCGGCGAGTACTCCACCGGTTGGGCCTAGAAACCCCACAAATAGAGCTGACAACGCTATCAGCCCCAAGCCGAGGATCGTCACAGGGATCCCTGCGAGCAGGGCCAGTATTGCAATTATTGTTACGCCTAGGGGTCTCGACGGCTTCTGAGACTGCATAGGGTTCGCGTAGCAGACGGTCCATCGATTATGCTTAGCGTAACTCTACATGACGATCCGCGGTTACTGACCATGAAGGACGGCCTTGGACGAAGCGACGAAAGAAGGACTGTATCCTGGCGGCTTGGATGACTTCCTGTATCCTACCTGGCCCTTACCTAAATAACTGAAGCTCCGCAGGAGGGACACTTTGTCGCTCCAGCGGGAATGCTCGCTCCGCAGGAGCGACACACCACTGACGTTCCCATAGTGCCAGATGCGCCCGTCGATCCCATCATTCCAGGGCCCGTGGTGGCATCTGGTATCTTTGGTCGAGTGAAGTAATACGCAATAGCAGCTGGCCAGCAGAACAGGACAAGAATGATGAGAATTGCTAGATTGTATTTTCTTGCCAATGCTTTCTACAGTCCAGCGTCACCCTTTTTGAACACTTTTAAGCTTAGTGCAATTCTCTAGGATTTCAACGAAAATGGCATGCAGTCAAGTCCTGATGAACGTGCGTCGTTGCGGTTCTTGTTACTCGCGCACCATTCCGTGAAAGGCCTGTCTCATACTATCAGAATCAATCTCCTAGGGAGAACACTCTATGTTTGCGCTAGGTGCACAGGAGTGGTTTTGGGATTTCTACTCGGAACACTCTACACTAATCAGCTGATGATGGGCGTCGCTGCCCGGCCGTACCTTCTTGCGATTTTCCCGATTCCCGCTGCAACTGACTGGCTGATTCAGGTGCATGGGCTTCGAGAAAGCTCGAACTGGAGGCGAGTTGTCACAGGCGTTGCCCTAGGGCAATCGTACCTCGCGGGACTAGTTGCCTTGCTCACGGGGCAATTCCTCCTGGTGATATATGCAGGCTTGGTTTGGCTGATGTACGCGGTCATCCTATTCACCATATTTAACAAGACGAACGCGTTGCAAAGTTATCTACGCAAGTCATTCTAACTTGGGAAGCGTCTCTGCAGTGCCTCTGACACCCCTTTTCACGCTGTGGTCTCTGTTGGTTGAAGGGTTGGGAAAGACGGGACTACGGAGTGGAAATCCAGCCTAACGGCTGTCACGATTCGCCTTCTCAGCATTATCACAAGTACCAGGAAGCCAACCCCTACCCCACTCATTCCTAGAACCCCGTTCAGCTCCAGAACAAAGTCAAAGAACATGAAGAAGCCGAGGGCCCCAGCAATAATGCTAAGCCTTTGAAGATCGCTGAATCCCCGTAGAGACCAACGACACAAGAGATTCTGATAGGCAAGAGCGACTAGAAACCCGACCGCCATCGTTATCGCGGCGACGGGAATGATCGTGCTGTAGAAGAAGACCAAGAACCCCAGAGGAGCTGAAGTGCCGAGTAGAGCAAGCTTCCACTCAGCCACCTTCAACGTTGACTGTGACAATGGATTGTTGGGCACCCGTTTTGCAAACCAGCCCAGAAAGACAACCGCGGCAACACATGCAGGAAGCCAAAGGAGAAGCTCAGGCGCAAAATATGGAAAACCTACAAAACCGGCAACTATCGAGGCGAGCAGCAAAGACTGGAACAGTCTTCTCTGATTTTTCGAAAGCCACAGCTTGGCTCGCGCCTCTGGATAGTAGAGCTCAACGATGAGGATCGGGATCGTTATGCTGAAGATGGCATGGTATATCGTGAGCCACTCCGCCCAGACCCAGTTCACACCAAGCCAGCGACCATAAGTCCCAAGAACGCCTAGGTCCTTCCAAGCGGGGTTGAAAAAGCTCCGGACGAGAATGCCCTCCTCAATAATGCCGTAGGCCGCGCCTAGCAGCAGTATCGAGCGCCAGCTTTTTCCCCAGCGTCTCGCATAGTCTCGAACCAGTAAGGCACCGCTTCCGTAGAGCGATGAGAGAAAAACCAGGCCGACTGGGTTGAAGAATGCAAGAGGCGGCGAGGCCCCTGAGAGGAGTTCGCCAACTGCGGGCGAGAGCAGGAAGAGAAAGAGGATCGGTTTACGATAATCTCTTCTGGCGGCAAGGTTCTCCAAGACCGTTTCTCCAACGGTCGAGACCGTTAAAACTCGGGAAAAAGGGGTTTGGTAACCGGAATCAGATGTTCGCGGTCAGGCTGGCCTGCGATAAGGGTCTGGTTCAGCCCTTATCGTCGCCTTGGGTTCTACTTTTGGCTCCAGATTCCGATTAGGTTGCCGTGCGGATCCTTGAGGGTGCCCCAGTACCCCATTCCGCCGCCGATAGCCTTTTTCCGCTGTCCGATTTTTCCGCCGAGCTGCACGGCCTTCTTCTGTGCATCAGGT
>WNEQ01001904.1_pt1 | contig 11005 bp, 10 predicted proteins | sample 5399971 | NCBI WGS metagenome assembly WNEQ01 (sample SAMN13153330, study PRJNA577476) | soil metagenome | isolation source: 20 cm grassland meadow soil 2 days after 1st rain plot 5 | place: USA:California | collected 2015-09-18
CCATCCACCGGGAGCATAAAATAGGAATCATAGAAGAACTAAAGAAGGCAGTCGAGCGTGGAGTAACGATAAGGATACTAACAGTCGAGGACGAGTTCATAAAAGACAAACTCGATATATTGAGGTCAAGTGGCATTGTAGTCAGAAGAATCGAAACTCCACCAGAGGCCAAGTTCAAAATGCTCATTGCCGATAAGAGAGTTTCATTCTTTGTAGAGACCAAAGATGACTCTAAAGCTTCATTCGCGGAAGCAATTGGCCTTGCCGTGCTTTCGACTAGCAAACCTACCGTTTTAGCTTTCGTTACAATTTTTGAGAGCCTTTGGCGGGAAACGGAGCTGTACGAAAGAGCCAGAGAATCGGATAGGATAAAAGACGAATTTGTGAATATCGCTGCACATGAATTGAGGAATCCGATCATGCCGATACTGTCAGGCGCGGATTTGATCCAGGAAGGAATAGCTCAGATACAAGGGAGCATTGATAAGGACAAGTTCGCTGATTTGATTTCAAATGTTCAACTGGTTGTTAGAAATGCCTCCAAACTGTTGAAGCTGTCAGAAGATATCTTGCAGGTAAGCAGAATCGAAAGCGGCACGTTTAGAATAAATCTCGAACCTGTCGCCATCGAGCCACTTATCCGTTCTACTATCGTAGATGTTGAGAAACGCTATTTGGGAGAAAAGCGAAACACTAAGATTGTCCTTGAATCTAACCTCGAAATGACAAACGATAACGAAGGTCCCGAGGGATTTACTATGTATTGCGATGGGCCGAAAGTCGCCCAGACACTGTTCAACTTGCTTGACAACGCAATGAAATTTACCGGGCAAGGCAATATCATAGTTTCAGCCATAGCTCACGATACAGAAGTGATCATTCAGGTTCAGGATCCTGGAATAGGGATAGATCCTGAAATTAAAGACAGATTGTTTGAGAAATTTGCAACCAAATCTACCGGTGGCACGGGTCTTGGCCTCTATCTTTCCAAGAAAATAATTGAAGCCCATGGTGGAAGGATCTGGTGCAAAGACAATGAAAAGAGAAAAGGTACAGATAGCGGTTTCACGATTCCTTTGGACTTGCATCCAGAAACAACGGTAATGCTAGAAAAAGAATTGAATAGTTCTAACGCGCACTAATTTGGCAGAATATAACAAGAATGAGTTTCATGTCGCAATCAAACAAGGTTATGAGAATTGAGTGCAAAGCGCTTGCGCGTCCTTCTAATAGATGATGAGTCTGATATCGTATCTGTCTTGAAGCAAGGCCTAAAGCTGAAAGGGTTTGAAGTCGACGAATTCACGGATCCTCGAAAAGCGCTCGAACAATCGAACAATTCAAGCCAGATTACTATGATCTCGTAGTAAGCGACGTCAAAATGCCTATTATGAATGGATTTCAATTGTGTCGTAAAATAAGAGAGCAAGATCCAACTGTAAGATTTTACTTCCTCAGTGCCTATGATATTTACGCTAAAAGCGGAGGCGATGTTCCCAACACTAGGCTCCAAGGTTTGCATCAAGAAACCAATTCGATATGAAGAGCTGGCAGCAATATTGATGCGGAAATAATGAAAATCGAGTGTGTCAATAACCGGCATGAATAATTGGCATTTTCGACCACCTGTACTATAGTGAAAAATGAAAATCTAATTCGTGCGCCTTAGTGAGAATGCTGGCAAGCCTACGAGTAACATGATGACTGCCAAACCGGAAGCCACTATGATAGGTGTAAATCCTGACGGGTATTCTGGGACCACTACAATTCCAGTGGCTATTCCATTTCGACTCTCGTCTAGCGTTTCTCCTTGCCTGTTTATCCCCGTGATATTTACCACAATCTCATAGGTGTCATCTGCCGGAAATGAGATTGCCTGAACGTCAGTGCCATTTACGGCTAAGAGGTTATTTTTCTCCGCGACCTTAGTCCCATTCTTATCTAGCACGGTTAAATCATAACGTACATCCGCATTTAGTTGGGTGTCACCACTACTTCCTGCCACATTCTGGCCATCTGAAAAGTTAATGCTTAACTTGGATTGACTGTTTGATGCCAATTGGCTAGGCTGCCAAGACATGAGAACTCGAATTCCAGCGGTAGTCACAATTTGAGTTGAGGTCTGCTCGTGTGTTCTCGTATTAGTGCTGATTGAAAGTGAGAATGACATGAGATTTTCATTTACTGAACTTGTGTTTGATTGCTGATTATGAATTTGAGCTAGCTGAATTATGGCAACTTTGTTAATAAGGTAATGAACTATGTACTCGGTTTCCGAAGAGTACGGGTCTACGGCAACTGCTAGGCCGGTCAGTGGTATTTTGTTGACGGTTGGGATGAATGATGTGGAATTTAAGAAGCTTATGAAAGATTTTGGAACCCTCACCTCTTCATGAACAAACATGTTATTGTTCGGACTTTGGATGCGCTCTAGATCCCAGTCAAATGGCATGACCAAAATATTGTGAAAGTTGTGGGGTCGTAGCTGAACTGTCTGAGCTTATCATAATAGGAGATTATTGTAACGTCATGATCCTCATTGTTGTATTGAATTTTAGTCTGAAACGATTCTCCCATGCTCAGCCAAGAGTCAAAGGTAGGTGCAAGATCAGGATCAAAAAAGTTTTGGTCATCAGTCATTCCAAGAATTGTTATCTGGAAATGGTATAACCCACTATCTAGCAGCATTGGAGCTTGAACATCCAAAATTCCATCGACACTACCAGTCTTGCTTACCCACGAGCTGTACGTTTGTTCCCACTCGCCGTTAAGCACCGTAATAGGTCCTTCCGTTGGAAGAATATTCAGCTTCAAAGGACCACTGTGAGAGTGAAACGAGAGAATCATCAGATCTTTATAATCTTTGATGACATGAACACCGTAGGTAACGTGCTGGCTTGTTTCATTGTTACTAGAGTCAAAAAGCCTGAGCTGGAGTGATTTGTTTCCAGCACTTTCAGGATTAAGTATTTGAGGATCAATCTTTATGAAAAGACTTATCGGCCTTCCTGCTATTATTGAAGGCGGCAGGCTCTCAAAGCTCAATCCATCTGCATGAGCATTTTGAAGAGGAGATTTGAGTAGTATTGGAAAAGCACAGATGCCCGCAACTAACGTTACCATCAGAACAAACAATATGCAAGCCTTCTCTAATCCAACAATGGGCAGAATCACTCTCCTATGCTGCACTGTATGCTTGCAGTATAATAGAATTTAGTCAATTAAGAAGCATTAGCAGGACAGATAGAAAAATAGCTACCGTTAGAAAGGAGAGCGATGATTTAGATTGTCTTTGGCTTTTGAATGGCCTTTAGCCGTTCTAGTAGTCTATCAACGTCGCCTTCGTCGTCTTTCACGGCAGAGTTCAGGTCTCGCAACTTCGGGGCTGCAGAAGCGTCTTCTACCTGCTCTACGAGCAATTGTGGTAGAAACGGTTTTTGAATCAGTTCCACAACTCGTTTCAAGTCATTGACAGAGTCGGCAAGTGTGTCGACAACATATGCAGATGTAAAGATAATTCTCTGGTCTGGGTTAATTTTGAATATCTCTTTTGCGACCTGCATGCCATCTAGCAGTGGCATCTTGTAGTCAAGAATGACGACATCAAAGGGCTTGTTAGTGCTCCTGTATGTATTGAGGCATTGGCGCCCGTCATAGGTTACGATAACTTTGTGACCTCTTTCTTCGAGTACCGCAGCGTACAATTCCACAGTTACAACTTCGTCTTCTGCCACTAGAATCCGCATGAGTTACCTTATCACGTCAGTTAGCGACTATTAATGAATTGTGGTATTCTAATGGTTCAAGGAGATTTGTCTTTTCTTCCAAACAGTCCGATGGTCTGTCTTAACTGCTTTTTATGTAATACATTAGGCCAATTACTTCGATTTGTGTTCTTAAGAATTGGCACATTCGTGGAATGTACTATTTTAACTAAGGCATTAGACAATGTGTACTGCAACGCTAATAAATAAATGGACATACGAAGTGTTCTAATGATGTTATGCTTATGATGAAATTAGAAGTACAAACTGGTTATAAAGCAATTATCGCAACAATGTTTTTATCACCCGTAAGGGCGCTCGTCTTACGTTTGTCCAGTAACGAATCTGACACTGGCGATGAGCTGACTCGGATCGCAGGCTCTGTAGTATTGAGCGACAACCCGTCCCAGCAGCTGAAATACTGGAGGAAAAGGTTTGGCGTCAAGCAGGCAGATCTTGCAAGAAAGATGGACATCACGCCATCCGTCTTGAGCGATTACGAAAAGGGCCGTAGGCCTTCCCCCGGAGTCAACTTCATCAAGCGCTACCTTATTGCTCTCTACGAGCTGGGCGAGGCAAACGGAAAAGCGGAAGAAGTGCCACCGACGCCAGTCGCCAATGTGCATATAAGCCAGCCCTGACAAAAGCTAGCGCATGCCTCTCATTCTAGTGTCACTGTACCCCGGCAGAACCAAGGAGCAGAAGGACGAATTTGCAAGAGCGGTAACAGACGCGGCTGTGCAGATATTAAAGACCAAGCCAGAGCACGTCATAGTCGTCTATGACGAGAAGCCCAAGGAGAACTGGTTCCAGTCTGGCAGGTCACTCTAGCCAATCTACGATCCCGACGACCTTGAACTCCAGACAATGGCAAGCGGGATCATTAACGCGGTAAAGAGATATTCCGTCCCTTACGAACTCCTGACGGGTCGAGATCTGGGAAGAGCTGCAGAGGAAGGGCAACCGGTTCACGGTAAGCGGCAAGGGGCTTGATTTCCTTTACGAGTCTGCACGGTGATTTGACGCTTGATGTGGCCATAAAGACGCTGAAAGGCAAAACTCAGTAGCAAACTATTTTTATTTTAGGCATCTTCAGTGCACTGCTTGAAGAGAATTGCAGTAGTGCAGATGCGCTCGTCGGAAGACAAGCATGAAAACCTGAAAAAGTCGATCGAGATTGTTGGCGAAGCGGCTGGCAAGGGCGCGGATCTAGTATGCTTTCCAGAGTTCCAGATGGCTTTTTCGTCAGCCAACCAGTCTGCAATGCAGCTGGCCGGCATCGCTGAAACCATCAGGGGCAACTTTATTTCAAAACTTGCAGTGGCCGCGAAGAAAAATAAAATTGGAGTTGTCGCGACGATCTATGAAAAGAGCGGCAGGCCTCAGCGCGTCCACGACACTGCAGTCATGATAAGCCCCGTCGGAAAAGTCTCATCGGTTTATCGCAAGCTGCACCTCTACAATGCGCTTGGGTTCAAAGAATCTGAAAAGCTGGTGCAGGGAAAAACCATAGTAAAGCCTGAAAGAACAAATGCCGGCAGCGTCGGGCTCTTGATCTGCTATGATTTGAGATTTCCAGAGCTGTCAAGGATCCTGACGGTCAAGGGTGCCGACGTGTTGGTCGCGCCCTCCGCGTGGGTGGCAGGCGAAATGAAAGAGGAGCACTGGCAAACAATGGTAAAGGCGAGGGCAATTGAGAACGGCTCGTATGTGGTCGCGCCCGATCAGGTTGGCAATATTTATTGCGGCAGGAGCATGGCAGTCGACCCGTTTGGTGTAGTGCTCGTCGATATGGGGCAGCGAGAGGGCGTCGAGGTGGTTGAGATCGATAAATCGCGAGTGCAGCAGGTTAGAAAGTCATTACCCCTGCTTAAAAGTCGCCGGACAGACGTGTACAGATTATCGTACTAGTACAACAACGCCAGATGGTGGTCATTGTGAGAAGTCTTCCACTCGATCTTGCATTCGCGCTTGTCAAGAGGGCACAGGAACCTCTCTCTGCAATATTCGCACATGTGTGCATGATCGCTGTACATTCATTTGACATTCGTTTTCTTATTACGTTAGTGGAAGGATCTTAGCGAAGCTCACTATAGAAAATCATTTCTTTCTTGCAGGGCACTGCATGTTGATGCAGATTTTCCACTGCTTTGCCCGCCTTGCAAAAACTACTCCAATGATGGGCCAGCCGCAGTCGGGACATGCCTTGCGTGCCGTCCGTATCAAACCTTTTTGCGGCAAGGGCGCGGTGGCTTTGCAGCCGGCAGAATAATTCGAGCAGCCGACAAACCTCTTTTTTGTTTTGTACGATCGTATCATTCGCAGCTGCCCCTTCTTGCACACCGGGCATGGGCCGATCGTTGCGGCCTGCGCGCTGTCTGCAAACGCCGCGTCGCCTATCCGCTCCCCAATGTCGACCTCTTTTTCCATAAATGCCGCGAGCGATTCTACCAACTTGTCTACCGACAGCTCTATGACTGAAATACTTTCAACAGAGCCCTGTTCCACCTTTTCCAGTTGCTCCTCCATAGACCTTGTCAGCTCTATTGACACTATGGCCGGTACGAACACTCTCATAGAGTCAATGACTGCAAAGCCGAGGTCTGTCACCTCGATCCCGCGTTTGTCAGAAGCAATGTAGTTTCGCTTGAACAAAGTGGCGATGATATCTGCCCTTGTAGCCTTTGTTCCGATCTGCTCTTGTTCCATCTTTGCAAGCAGACTCGCCTGGTTGTAACGGTAGGGTGGTTGCGTAAACTTTTCCTCCATCTCCACACCCAGATTCTTTACCCGATCGTCTTTGTGAAGCTCCGGGAGTTCCCGCTGCTCCAGCCTGACGTACGGCTTGTAAAAAATCATCCAACCTTCGTAGACTGGCGTCCTGCCTTCAGCCTTGAAGATGTAGCCGTTCACGTCTATCTTAACGTCAGTGTGCCGACTGACTGCTGGATCGCCAAACGTCGCGAGGAATCTTTTCACGATAAGGTCATACACTTTGAACTCAAGGCCGCTCAGTTTCTGCCGCGGCGCAACACCTGTGGGATAAATCGCGGGGTGCGCAGGGTCTGCCATCTTTCCTTCATTTGGCACAAGGCGATCCCTTGAGAGGAGCATTGACGTCAGCTTACCATAAGATCCGATCTTTGACAGACCGGAAATTATTTTACCATACACTATTGAAGGCGGCAGCTTTTGGCTCGATGTTCGTGGATATGAAATTAGTGCTTGAAGGTACAATTTCTCCGCTATCCCAAGCGTGTAACCGGGACCAAGCCGAAACAGCCTGTACGCCTCACGCTGCAAGTCGCCGATGTTAAATGGCGTTGGTGCTCGGAGCACCACCTTGTTTTCAGCTTCATCGCTTACGGCCCCGTCCTTCCCAATGCATGCGCTTACGATTGATTTGGCTTCAACCAGTGTCTCAACTTTCGGTTTCTCGTATTGCGCAGAAAACGTCTTCCCATTTTTTTCAAATTGCGCAGCTACTGTCCAGTAGGGGTTGGGAACGTGTAGCCTGATTTCCAATTCCCTGTCGACTACAAATGCAAGGGTCGGTCCCTGCACCCTGCCAATCGAGAGGTTGCGGTATCTTCTGGCTGTCTTGAGCGACTGGGCAAGTGCCCTTGACAAGTTGACGCCGTAAATGAAATCAAGCATGTGACGCGACCGTCCAGCCTCTGCAAGGCCGCTGTTTGGTTTCACAAGGTTGGCGAACGATTCCCTAATTTCGTCGTCAGTCAGGGTTGAGAATTTTGCTCGTAGCGCCTTTTCGTACTTGCCGCCACACGCGTACTGCAATATGCTATGGCCTATCACTTCGCCTTCTTGGTCGTAGTCGCACGCGTGTACAAATACCGACGCGTCTTTTGCAATATCAGAAATGACCCTGATCGCTCTAGCCACCCTTGGGTTCTTGACATTTGGTGCCCACTCTAGATCAAGCACTGGATAGACGCTTCTGTTCCTAGTCGCATCAGCCACACCGTAAAGGTGGCCAAGCGCCGTGCAAACTTTGTAATGCCGCCCATCACTTGTCACGTCAAAAACCGAAATGCCTGCCGGCCTTGATTCCCTTGCGTCGCCAAGCGCCTGCGCAATCCTCCTTGCAGCATCAGGCTTTTCGCAGACAACAAGCGTGTACAAACATTTAATTTTGCAATTTTGCTCATATTAACCCGATCATTTAGTAGGCTACACAATGCCCTTGATTCTTCTGCTGCAACCGTAATCAAGCTATTTATAATACAAAACGCCAATTTTCATGAGATGACTAACAGTAAAGTCTGCGTCCTTGGCGCCGGAAGCACAAAATATGGAAAATTGAATGAAAACATCATCGAGATCGCACTAAATGCGGCCAAGGATGCCATCGAATCAGCCGGGATCACCCCAAAGGAGATCCAGGCAGGTTACATCTCGAATGTATTCGGGGTTGCCGACAAGCAGGTCCACATGGCGCCTGTCATCATGAGCAACCTTGGCATCTCCCACGTTCCTGGGCTTACAATTGAATCAGCGTGTGGCTCAGGCTCTGTAATGTTTAGAGAAGCGTACGCCAACGTGGCGGCTGGCTTTTACGACTGTTTGCTTGCGCTTGGGGTTGAAAAAGTAACGCACACAGGCACGGTGCACAGCACGACTTTGTTCTCCTATTGCTCTGATTTTTTCTATGAAGGTGGCAACGGCGCGTCTTTCCCCGGGCTTTTTGCTTCTATGGCTCGCGCATACATGAACACGCACAAGGCAACTGAAGAGGATCTGGCAAACGTCGCGGTTAAGAACCACGACAACGGCCTCTTGAACCCAAAGGCGCACGTGCACAAGAAAATCACAGTAGACGACGTTTTGAAATCGCCAGTGGTTGCTTCGCCATTGAAATTACTTGACTGCTGCCCGTTCTCTGACGGTGCTTCCGCGACAATCCTCTGCAGCGAAGAGTTTGCAAAAAAAAGTGGCAGGCCATACATGGAGGTAATCGGCTCTGGCAGGGGCGCTTCGCCGGCAGCTGTTCAAGGCAGAGAAGACATTACCACGATCCCGAGCACAGTGGCTGCGGCAAGGCAAGCTTACAAGATGGCCGGCGTGACCCCGAAGGACATCAACTTTGCCGAAGTGCATGACTGTTTCACGATTGCAGAGATCATCGACATTGAAGATCTTGGATTTTTCCCCAAGGGTAAGGCTGCCCACGCGGTCAGGGACGGAGCCACGCGCCTCAAGGGCGAAATTCCAGTCAACCCATCCGGCGGATTAAAGTCAAAGGGCCATCCGATCGGCGCAACAGGTGTCGGCCAGGTAGTTGAAGTGTTTGAGCAATTCACAGGCAAAGCCGGAGAGCGCACCGTGCCAGGTGCCAAGATCGCGCTTACACACAACTTTGGCGCCACCGGCGCAAGCGCCGCGGTCCATATATTCAGAAAAGTTGACAGGAAATGATGGAGAAATTGTCAGCGCAGGAAAGCACTCATCAAAAATTCATCGAGGCTGCGAACAGGAAAAAGATACTTGCGCACAAATGCACTAATTGCGGCCACCTGATGTTGGAGACGGTGCTCTTTTGCGAGAAATGCTCTGGCAGCAAGTTCGAGCACGCAGAGCTTGAAGGCACCGGAACAGTGGTTACATATACAATCCAGGCAGTTGCGCCTGAGGGCTTTGAGGACGCCGGTTCGTATGCATGGGTCGTATTCAAGATAGACAATTCTCAGTTGAGAGCATCAGGATTTTTGCCAGGTATCAAGACCCCTGCGGAGCTGCCTATAGGCACCCGGGTGAGAGTGGCAGGCTTTGATCCTAAGCATGGCCTGATGCTCCAGAAATAGCGCCTGTATGTAATACTGCACACCTAACTTTCTCTTATATCCTCAACACGCGTCTCTACCATCGTGTACATGTTTGAATCCAAGGTTTACGAATGCCAATCTTGTAGCCAGTTCTTCTTCTTCAAACTAGATGCCGACGATCACACGAGCAAGACTGGTCACGCCAAATTCAAGGTGATTGATTGGACATCACCGGCACAGCCGTCGCCTAGGATCAACAGGGCCGGCAAGACGCCGATCTAGCGTAGCAGCAGTCGCGCGTTTTGTAAAAAACTGTCAAGGAAACTTCTCTTATTCCAGTTATTGCAGGCTGCTAGTATGCTATCGGCGGACGTAGTTTGCGGCAAGTGCGGCTCAATCATTTATCAGATGCGAATGCTCAAGTCAGTCAAAGACGCTTTGCGAGCGACAAACAGCCACTGCCCCGTGTGCGGCGCAGCACTCAATCCCGGCGACTTTGCTATCGCTGTTAACAAGCGCTAATTCAGGCGGTCGTGCTTGCGGAAGCCACCATAGTATGCGAGCGCCGCGATGCCTATTGCAACCAAATACCACGCGGGTACCACAAAGCTGCCAACGTCTATTGCGCCCAGGTGCAACGAGGTCCAGTCTGTCGATTGCATCAATAGCCTACCTTTCGGGTCGCTCTCAAGCGGCACGGCCCACCTGTTGACAAACCATGCAAAATCTTCGACAACTATCGCTGTGATGAGGTTGGCAATGCCCACGAATGCCGCTTTGACACGCTTATGCCGGCCAAGCAGCTTGAATAACATGTCATCCCACAGCGCAGCAAAGCTGATGAGAACAAAGATGAAAAGCATTGGAAATAGATGATATTGATACATGTTTCCAATAATCGGCTCAGTCTCCCTGCTTCTATCGAAATTCGAATCGGTGACCACGACCTCTCCGTTTGAAATCTGGAGCGCCGGGTCCTTGATGTAATAGTATTCGAGGTGGGCAAAGCTGATACCAAACACGACTCCAATGATCGCGGTTGAGATGAACTCGATCTTGCGCGCACCAAGATGTCTCGCAATGTGCTCTCTCTTTGAGAGACGATTGCGATCCTCGTCTGCCACCATCTCGACTATGTATATTGTGTATCACTTTTAAAGATACAATTTTTTTCGTAGCTTAGCTTTATAGCAGCTTTTGGTCCATAGACGTCAACACAGGGAGTTTTCCAGCTTTGCTTAGCGGATTGGTAGTAGATGGCAGGAGGAGACAAGCGCCAGCAATTCATGAGCCAGATCACCAAGGCAACCGGCGTAGTCTATAACCAACTTGGACGTCTCACGATGCTCGAGAAAAAGCTTGCGTCAATAGAGGCGTACTACTTCGAGCAGATAACCTCGAACATCAAGTCGGCCAACAACAGCCGTGCCAAGATGCTCGCAACTGAACTGAGTAACT
>WNEQ01001905.1_pt1 | contig 11004 bp, 13 predicted proteins | sample 5399971 | NCBI WGS metagenome assembly WNEQ01 (sample SAMN13153330, study PRJNA577476) | soil metagenome | isolation source: 20 cm grassland meadow soil 2 days after 1st rain plot 5 | place: USA:California | collected 2015-09-18
TTGCTCATCGACGTGACCAGTTCTTCCCGGATTGCGTCCAGCGGAGGGTTCGTCACTTGCGCGAACAATTGCTTGAAATAGTTGAACAGCGGCGGCTGCCGGTCGGATAAGACCGCAAGAGGCGTGTCGGTTCCCATCGAGCCGACGGCTTCTTCCCCGTTCTTGGCCATAGGGCCCATGAGAATCCTCAGATCTTCATGGGAATACCCAAAGACCTGTTGGCGCAAAAGAACGGTTTCATGACTGGGCTCCGGAACCGGGTGGGCCGGAAGCTCAGAAAGACGAATGAGGTTTTCGTTCAGCCATTGCCGATACGGTTTTTCGGAAGCGATTTTGTGCTTCAGTTCCGCATCATCGATGATGCGGCCTTCGACCGTATCGATAAGCAGCATTTTCCCCGGTTGGAGGCGGCCTTTGACCAATATCTCCTGGGGTGGAATGTCCAGCACGCCGACTTCGGATGCCATCACCACCAGACCATCCTTGGTCACGTAATACCGCGACGGGCGAAGACCGTTTCGATCCAGCACAGCGCCTATGCGGATACCGTCCGTGAACACCATCGACGCCGGGCCGTCCCACGGTTCCATCAGGCAGGAATGATATTCATAGAAAGCCTTCTTCTGGTCGCTCATCGTTTCGTGGCCGTCCCACGCTTCGGGAATGAGCATCATCATCGCGTGTGGAAGCGAGCGACCACACATAATGAGCATCTCGAGAGCGTTGTCGATCATCGCTGAATCGCTACCCCCCTCGACGATGACAGGCAAGAGATCGCGGACGTCCTCGCCGAACAGTTCGGATTCGAAGACGGCCTCACGCGCTTTCATCCAGTTGATGTTCCCGCGAAGTGTGTTGATCTCGCCGTTATGCGAGATGTACCGGAACGGGTGGGCAAGCGACCAGCTCGGAAACGTGTTCGTGCTGAAGCGCTGATGCACCACGGCAAGCGCCGACGCGATTCGCGAATCGGCCAGGTCCGGGAAGTAAATCTCGATTTGTTCGGCCGAGAGCATTCCTTTGTAGACGATCGTACGCGCCGAGAAACTGTCGCAGTAGAGTTCAGATGTGACTTTTTCGATTCGCTTCCGAATCAGGTAAAGCTTTCTTTCGAATTCATCGACGCTCTTGATGTAAGGATTGCGGCCGAGGAAGACCTGTTTGAACACCGGTTCGACGGCCTTCGCCGTTTCACCTATGGGCGAATTGTTCGTGGGTACATCGCGCCACCCCAGCACCCTCTGTCCTGCGCGCGTCACCGCCGCTTCGATGATTTCCTTGGCCCACTGTTGGGAATGGGAGTCGCGTGGTAGGAAAACCATTCCGACACCGTAGTTGCCGGGCGCCGGCAGGTCAAAACCCAGTTTCTTGCACTCCGGTTTCAGAAAGTCGTGCGGAATTTGCAGAAGGATGCCGGCACCATCACCGGTGTTGGCCTCGCAACCTTTCGCGCCGCGGTGCTGCAGATTGACCAGGACCTGGAGTGACCTGCGAACAATCGCGTTGGATTTTCCTCCGGCAATATCGACAACGAAGCCAACGCCACACGCATCATGTTCAAACTGCGGATCGTATAATCCTTGTTTTGGCGGCAGTGCTGAAAACATATCGATAGACCTCACCCGACAGAGTGCTTGCCCAAAAAGGTTCACCTACTCTATTCGTTTTCGGAAAATAAGTCATCCTGCAAAATAAAAGTACTTTGCATAAGAACAACTAATGTCTTATCTTCTCTAGGCAATGAACCTTGATACCTTAAACCTTTATTGCGATGTGATCCGGTCAGGCAGTTTTTCCCTTGGCGCCGCGGCTCACCGCATCTCGCAATCGGCGGCCAGCCAGGCGGTGCGCCAATTGGAAGAAGAACTGGGAGCACAGCTCATTGATCGGACTAAAAGGCCGTTCATGGTGACCCCGGAAGGAAAGAAGTTTTTTGAAGCTTGCTTGGCACTCCTGGATAACTTCGAAAAAGCAAAAGCGGAGATCACGTCTCAGCGGACGCTGGTTGGCGGTGCGGTTCGTGTTGCCGTCATCTATTCCGTTGGTTTGCACGATATGGGAATTCACTGCCAGCAGTTCACGACGCGTTACCCCCAGGCGAAGGTCCGGTTGGCGTACTTGCATCCGCATGAGGTCGTGGAAGCCGTGATCAATGATGAAGCCGATCTCGGAATCCTGTCGTTCCCTTCACCGCACCGGTCGCTGACGATCATCCCGTGGCATTCCGAACCGATGGTCTTCGTGTGCCACCGTTCGCATCCGCTGGCAAAAAGGAAAGCGGTTTCGTTTCGCGAACTGGACGGCGAAAACTTTGTTGCCTTTGATCGCGGTCTTAGCATTCGCAAGGCTATCGATAAAGCCCTGCGGCAGCGCGGGGTGAGCGTCAACATCGCAATGGAGTTCGATAATATTGAAACGATCAAGCACGCGATCACCATTCAATCCGGAGTCAGCATCCTGCCTCAACCCAGCGTAGTTCGCGAAGTTGAAACCGGCATTCTGGCGGCGATAGCCATCGACATGCCCGAACTGGTGCGCCCGATTGGAATCATCCATCGCCGGCAGAAACTACTCACGCCAACTGCCCAGGAGTTACTCCAGTTCTTGAAAACCCAGAAGCAGTGATTGGGGGGCGCACACCTGAATTCCCTGAATTCAGGTGTGCGCCCCCTACTCGATATAAAACGGTATTGGGGTGAAGCAAAGGACGAATATGGTAAGGCCGATCCACCCCAGCCACTGGTGCCGCTGTGTCAGGGGGATGGAATCGTCAAGCGTGACGGGATGGCGTAAGCCGATCAGGAGTAAGACCACGCTCCACAAAAGCCAACCCTGCCAGTAGAAGATGCCTAGCGGGATCAGCGTGAACACAAAGGCTTCAGAGATTCGTCTGTGAATCCCGCGAAACAGAGCATAGGAGACATGGCCGCCGTCAAGCTGGCCTACAGGAAGCAGGTTGAGCGCGGTTGCAAAAAATCCGAACCACGCGGCGAAACCGATGGGATGCAGATTGATTTCCATTCCGGGCGGCGGCATTTTTCCAGTAATCATTTCCATCGCTTTGAAAATCAGCGGTTCGCCGAGCATTACACTCGAGGTCGATGGATTAACGGCGGTGAAGCCGGATTTTGCAAGCGCGATGAGCAAAGCCGGAACAGCAAGCACGAAGCCGGCGATCGGTCCCGCAATACCCACCTCTAACAATGCGGCACGGTGCTGAATGGGCGATTTAATCCGGATAAAGGCCCCCATCGTACCCACCAGAGTTGGCGCAGGAATGAAGTAGGGCAGTGTTGCGTCGATTCCGTAATACCGGCAGGTCAGATAATGCCCCATTTCATGAGCAAGCAAAATCGTCATAATCGCCAGGCTGAATGGCAGCCCTTTGACGAGAGTCAGAGGGGATCTGAAGATCTCTCGAAAGAATGCGGTAAAGTCGGTGAACGTGTTGTTGAACGAGGACATGAGAAAGGCGCCCATCACAACCGTAGTGAAACAGGTCAAGGCAAACAACGCGACGTTCACCCAGGGAAACTTTTGTTGCGGTGCTTCCTCGAATAGTATTTCGGCGGAAGAATTAAACGTATTGTCCATGAAACTCTTTTTGTTTAGCGTCGGGCCTTGTATGTCGGCTGCGCAACCCCTTGAGGCTGCGCGCTATCGCGCTTGCGCTTCGCGCGGCCAGCCCGTTTCGGTACACCGCTTTTTTTTGAGCCTGCGCGCTATCGCGCTTGCCGCTCCGCGGGCGGCCTTCTTGATCGGGCAATGGCCGGTCCCCCCACGCCTAGAGCGACTGCAAGTCTTTGCCCGGCTTAAAGCGTACCGCTTTCCCCGGCGGGATGTTCACTTCGGAGCCGGTGCGGGGATTTCTGCCGATGCCAGTCTTCCGCGGCTTCACGGAAAACACGCCGAAACCGCGCAACTCGATCCGGTCGTTGGCCTTCAGGGCATCCTTCATGCAATTGAAGACGGTGTCCACAGCTTGTTCGGCTTTTGTCTTGCTGACTCCCGTCCGCTCGACAATCTGATTCACAAGATCGAGTTTGATCATTGGAACCTCCGGTTTTTGGTAAAGCCCGCGACTACAATATGTTGTACATATTTTTAACATCCAGGAGGTGAGTTAAGCAATGGCAATTAAGGCCGATCGGTGGATACGGCAGATGGCTGAGACATACGGCATGATTGATCCGTTCAGTTCCTCTCAAGTCGCCGAAGGGATGATCTCCTACGGATTGTCATCATACGGATACGATCTCCGGCTGGCCGATGAATTCAAAATATTTACGCCACCGCCCGGCGCGGTGCTGAATCCAAAGGCAATTCCTCCGGAATTCTACAGGGATCATCGCGGCCAGTATTGTGATATCCCTCCAAATGGGTACGTACTGGGTCGGACCGTCGAATATCTGCGCATCCCGCGGGATGTTTTGACCTTGTGTGTTGGCAAATCCACGTACGCGAGAACCGGCGTTCTCGTGAATGTCACGCCATTCGAACCTGAATGGGAGGGGTTCGTGACCGTTTCGATCGCGAACACGACGCCGGTACCCGTGCGCATTTTCTCCAACGAAGGGTTGTGTCAGGTCCTTTTCTTTCAATCGGATGAACCATGTGAAGTCTCGTACAAGGATCGCAGGGGGAAGTATCAGGCACAAAAGACGATTCAACTGGGCAGGACATCAGACGGCTAAACCGCCATCAATCTGAATGACCTGTCCTGTAATGTAGCTCGCTTGCGGTGAAAGCAAGAAGAGAGCAACGTCTGCGACTTCCTCGGGCTTCCCGAACCGGCCCAGTGGAATTTGCTCCAGGGCTTTCTGGCGATATTCGGCGTTGAGAGTGCCCGTCATATCTGTCTCGATGAAACCGAGAGCCAGAGCGTTAACGGTGATGTTCACTTTGGCGACCTCTTTTGCGAGCGCCTTGGTGAAGCCGATCATCCCGGCTTTGGATGAGGAGTAATTCACCTGGCCCGGCATACCCACGATTCCACTGATGGAGCTGATATTGAGAATGCTTCCGGACTTTTGCCGCAGCATGATACCGACGACGGGTTTGGTCAGGTTGAACACGCCTTTCAAATTGGTGTCCAGAACATCATCCCAATCTTTTTCGCTCATCAGCGCGACCAGTTTGTCCCGTGTAATACCGGCATTGTTGACCAGAATGTCAATCCGTCCAAATCGCTCTTTAACCTGTTTCACAAGATCTTTGGCCTGATCGAAGCGCCCCACGTCCACTTGAAAACCGATGACCGTTTCGTTGTTAATAAGTTCGTCGGCCGCCGATTTGTTTTGCAGATAAGTGAAAACAACTCTCGCGCCGCCGCGTGCGAGCGCCTGCACGATAGCGCGGCCGATACCGCGACTGCCGCCGGTGACGATTGCCGTTTTACCTGAAAACATAGAACGGGATTTTACCGGGGAGTGTTGCCGAGCGAAAAGCTGATTCTCGCCGTCAGGATGACAGGCACTGCCTGCCCGTTCAGATAAGTCGGTTCATACTTCCAGTGCGTTAGAGCTTCAACTGCGGATTCGACGAGCATCGGCGGGCCGGAAATGGCTTTCACTTTCTCGACTGTTCCTTCGGCAGTCACGGTCGCTTCCAGGACCACGACGCCTTCGACGCGAGCGCGCTTCGCCTCAGGCGGATACTTCGGCTGCTCGATGTGAACAATCTTCGGCTGCTTCACGTTGCCGCCGACGCGAACCGGTGCGGGCGGGGGCGGTGGCACATTGCCAGTTCCCCCTAGCACGCCCCCAAGCAGACCGCCCGCCGGACTGGCCGTGGCTCCGCCAGTGACACCGCTTCGCGCCTCGGATATGCCTTTAGGAGGAGCGGCGTCGACGATTCGCGCAATGTCTTTCGGTATGTTGACAGGCGCCGTCAACTCAGGTTTCTCGACCGGTTGGGGTTCGACCACAGCCGGAGTCTCGCGCACTGCTGCCGCTGCTTCTACGGGATGGGGCTTTGGTTCAGGCGCTTTGCTGATGGACAACGGGGGCGGGGGAGGGGGGGCCGCCATGTACAACGTCGTAAGAAGCTGAAATTCGCCGAGTTTCTCCGGTATGACCATCTGCACAAGGATAATTCCGGCGACCAGCAGTACGTGAATGCCGGCTGCCAAGAGTATCGCCCGCGGCTTCTTCTTATTTTTCTGCGGGATAGTCTCCGGAAGGTCGTCGAACATATACAAAGTCTTAGACGTAAAGAACGACACGATGGAGGGTCTTGTCCTACAGTGTTGACGAACCTCTTAAGACGTCGCGCACGAACCAGCCTAAAATTGCCGGTTTTCGTGCCGCTTCTTTGAGCCTGTACGGCAGGCCGGCGTTGCCGTAAGGAACATAAACTCGAGTCGGAACGGCCAGCTCCCGCGCAATCTGCAACATAGACCGCTGCGGAAATCCGTAGAGCAGTTCGAGTTCACACGAAGCAATACGGTTCTTCAGGTATTCCAGACATTTGCGGCCGAGTTTGGGATTATGTGTAGCAACGGCCACGTGGCGTGCGCTTTTGGACGCTAGCCGCTCGGCGATTTTGAGAAATCCCTCACTCGGATCCATTTCATCGCCGTTCGCCGCGGCCCACTCTCCCTTGACAAGCCGTATGCGCAGATTCCATTCAATCGCCCGATCCACATCCCGTAAGCTTCGCTGCCACCGGCACGGCAATGTGCATCCCAGATTGGGATAAACGCGACGCGCTTCTTCAATCAGAGCAATCGTTCTGTCTACCGTTTCTGGAGACATGGCATCGAAATGGACGGCGGTGTTTGTGCGATGTGCCTGGTCGAGGATTTCCTGGATGAGCTTCATATCGAAACCGAGCGCTGGAGCTTTTACAGAAAGGTAGGAACCAGAGGGCAGATCCCGAATAAGTTCAAACAAGCGTAAATAGCGTGCCGTGGTAACGAGAGGCGAATCTAAAGGCCGGTTCCAGTAACAGACTGTACTTGCGATACCTGACGATGCAAAACGCTCGCAAACGGCACGGGCGTTGCCTAGGGTTGGTCCGGCGATATAACTGCCGGCCGCTCGCTGAATCAGGACCTGAAATGCCGATTTAGCCGTTCCCATCCGAATCTGGCGGCGTCCCAAATGAATGCCGCGAGCCCCCGAACGTTATTGGGATATGCCCAAACCGAGACGCACGGCCGCACATCTGTCGTCCAGACCTGAGTCCATGGTTCAGCAGACCCTAGAAATTCGAAGGTCCGCAAGCCGCGCTCCGCTGCATATCGCAGCGTTTCCACCATCAACAGATGGCCGGGCGAGCAGCGAGCGAACTTTTCGTCGTAGCCGACCTTCAGGAGCCAGAAACGACCGCCCGATTCGACCGCGATCTGAGTCGCTGCAACTTCTCCACCTATTCTCATGAATGACAGACGTAGAATCCCTTTCTCGCTGGCGATGGTTGCGTACTTCTCATAAAACTGCCGGCGGTGCGGATCGCTCAACAGCGCGGATCCCGTGCGGCCTTTCCAACCTGCGGCTTCGACGCGAAAACTTTCCGCAAGCAGCGAAGGCAACTGGTGTGGCCTGGGCGAAAGGACTTCGTAATCGATCGGACCGATGCTGTGCGCCTTCCGTCTCGCTCGCCGAAAGCTGGATCTGCGGCTGGGACTGAGCTTCTCTTCCGGCTGAGTCCAGGAGGTGTCCAACTGGATCCATGGGTATCCTGTCGCCGGCCGCGTGATCAACACGCCGCGAGATTTAAATGTTTCTTTCAAGGCGTTCAACACGGGTGAATCCGCCGGAACACGCCTTAACAGCAAGGGACGCTGCAACCGAACAAGAGCATCGACCAGGCATGTGAGCGACGCGAAATCGGAATGCGGAAAATCGGTAGGTTCATACAACTCATCGACCCCAAGGCATTCCATACGATTCAGCGGACCGGATCGCATGATGAAAGGGCCAAGAGCACGCGGCTGATCTGTCCCGACAACAATCAGCTGCAATTCACCGCATGTGGCGAAGGCGTCGGTACACGCCTTGACCCAGGCGTACTGATGCATTGGGCTGTTCACCTCCTCAGCGATGAGGTCCCATCGCTGAGCCTCGTTTTCGACAGCCCGAAACTCCTGGACGATCCGCACGGAAGTACTCACATCATCGATTCAGCAAGGAAAGCCCCAAACACGGGAGAGGTTAAGTCTTACCCCGGAAACACGTGGTTAAGGGCTTTTCGGAGTTTGCCAGAGCGGTTGCATGGAAGCCCGCTTCCCTTGATATCGAAATGAGTACCGGCGTTCTCTCATTGCGCTTCCTTACAGAAGCGGTATTATGTCTCGCGAGAAGAGGCCGGAGGAAAGTGCGGCCTCCTGCACAAGGAGATGAGCATGAGCAGAGAAGACGATTTCTTTGGCGATTATGACGAATCGCCGGATAACGCGGGCACCGGGCAGGAAGATACCTCCGAGCCGCTGATCGAGTCGCCGGCTGAACCCGAACCCGCCATCGGCGAACCCAAACGGCCGGCCAGGCCAAGGGCCAGACCCAAGAAAAAAGCAAAGACAAAACCTAAAGCAAAGGCAAAGGCAAAGAAGAAACCCGCCAAAAAGAAGGCGAAGAAAAAAGCAACAACCGCCAAGAAAAAGAAGGCTGCCAGGCCGAAACGCAAAAAGTAGGATGGATGGGCGGAGATTCGGGGAAGGCACCGAATATCTTGTACTTCAGAAATTCGGTGCCGATCCCCGAATCTCACCGAATTAATGTTTCCCATCGGCATTCGCCTCCATGCTATGCTCTGGGGGTTAACTGCGATGCGAGTCGCGTCGTATGAAACGGATCTAGGAGCCTCTTGTCACGGTTTGGAGAATTGATTCTGCTTTTTGATTCCTTTCCCGCCACACCCACGAAGTTCCTTACAAACTGAATTAGGAAAAACATGTCAAAGAAAATCTACGTTGGTAACTTGTCGTTCAGAACGACAGAAGAAGAACTCACGACCCTTTTTGAGCAGATTGGTGCTGTCGAATCCGTCAGCATCATCACCGACCGGGATACGGGCCGCTCAAAAGGTTTTGGATTTGTTTCCATGAGCGATGAAGACGCTGAAAAAGCGATCGCTGCGTTGAATGGCAAGGAAGTCTCCGGCAGAGCGCTCACCGTCAACGAAGCGCGGCCGATGGTGAAAAGAGAGTTCACCAGTCGCGCCGGCCGGAACAATCGCTGGTAAAAATCTGCAAGCATTCCCCTCCTTGGGGAGGAGGGGAATGCTGTAGATTAACTCCGTATGGAGTCTGTCGCGAAAGATCTCGAATCCCTCCTCAAACTAGCCGATCGGTTACGCGACGTTAAAGATGCGGAGGCGTCCATTCGTCCGGCGCCGGGCAAATGGTCTAAGAAAGAAATTCTTGGTCATTTGATCGATTCAGCTGCGAACAATCATCAACGATTTGTCCGTCTGCAGCTGGCTTCGGTGGTGAACTTGCCCGGCTATGATGGCGATGAATGGGTGCGCCTGCAGCGTTATCAGGATCGGCCCTGGTCTGAAATTATCAATCTTTGGCAGATGTACAACGTGCAACTGGCTGCACTCGTCCGCACGGTTGATCCAAGAACGCTGGGAAACGTCTGGCATACTCCCGACGGAAAAGACCTCGACCTCGAATTCATCATGCGGGATTACGTCGTTCACATGCGGCATCATTTGGATCAAATCCTGTAGCGTCCGCTACAAATTCTCCTCTTTGTTGATAGAATCTCGCATTTTGAGTTGCAGCGGGTGAAACGATGAATATCGCCGTTCCAAAGGAAACTTTGCCCACAGAAAAGCGGGTAGCGCTCATCCCCGATGCCATCCCGCCACTGACAAAAATTGGTCTGTCCGTCGTATTGCAGTCTGAAGCCGGCCACGGAGCGTATTTCGAGGACGCGGACTATGAAAAAGCCGGCGCGACAATTGTTCCTGAAGCAGCGAAATTGCTTGCTGAGGCCAACGTCGTTCTCAAAGTGCAAAGACCGACGGATGCGGAAATCGCGATGATCCGTGAAGGCGCCGTGCTGATCTCGTTTCTATATGCATCGGGCAATGCGGAATTGCTGCAACGTCTGGCGGGGCGCAAAATCACGGCCTTGGCGATGGAGTTAATGCCCCGTATCAGCCGCGCGCAATCAATGGACGCGCTCTCATCGCAAGCGAACATCGCCGGATACAAAGCTGTACTCATCGCAGCGTCCTCCCTCCACAAGTTTTTCCCGATGCTGATGACGGCGGCAGGTATGGTCACAGCCGCGAGAGTGCTCGTACTAGGCGCCGGCGTGGCCGGTCTGCAGGCTATTGCTACGGCGCGGCGGCTTGGCGCGCAAGTCTGGGGCTACGATGTGCGGCCGGTGGTGAAGGAACAAGTCGAGAGCCTGGGCGCGAAGTTCTTGCAATTCGAATTAAGCGCCAAAGATCTCGAGGACAAAGGCGGGTACGCCAGGGAACTGTCCGAGCCGGACAGAGTCCGCCAGCAGCAGTGGCTCGCCGATCAGACTAAGGAATTCGATGTGGTCATCAGTACCGCCCTGGTGCCTGGCCGGCCTGCGCCACGACTCATCACCAAGGAAACTGTAGCGCGGATGCGGCAAGGTTCGGTCATTGTCGACCTTGCGGCGGAGGCCGGCGGAAACTGCGAATTGACAAAACCGGACGAAGTCGTGGTTGCCCACGGAGTGACGATTCATGGGCCTACAAATTTGCCGAGCACAATGGCGGTGCACGCCAGCCAGCTGTACGCGCGCAATGTAAGCGAATTGGTGAAGACCATCACGAAGGATGGCAGGCTGAATCTCAATTTTGATGACGAAGTGCTGACGGCTGCTTGCGTGACTCACGAAGGTCAGATTCGGACAGGAAAATCATGATTGCTCTACTTGCTCAGGTTCCTCCAGTGGCCAATGCTCTACCTTCTGACGTTGCGACAGAAATCGGTCTTTATATTTTTATTCTCGGAGGCTTTCTCGGTTACCACCTCATCACTCGTGTGCCGCCGCTCCTGCACACTCCCTT
>WNEQ01001906.1_pt1 | contig 11002 bp, 11 predicted proteins | sample 5399971 | NCBI WGS metagenome assembly WNEQ01 (sample SAMN13153330, study PRJNA577476) | soil metagenome | isolation source: 20 cm grassland meadow soil 2 days after 1st rain plot 5 | place: USA:California | collected 2015-09-18
TACGGGACTGGACGGAACGAGAAGTGCGCTGACTGCATGGTCCATTGCGGCTACGAGGCATCGGCCGTGAACGATACGTTTAGTACGCTGCGAGGATTTGGCCGGACCGTCGTGGCCACACTCATGCCAACTGCCCGCTAGTTGTTTGCTCGCGCCTTGTGCCTGACGCTCAGCCCCACAGCACGAGTTCACCATCGCTGGAAGGACGGCTCTTCCGGCCGGCGAACGCAACGGAGCTGCGAGAAGCGGTGGAGCTCGCCTTCGACTACCGTGGCGATGTGACGCTGGAGCTGCTCACCGCAGGGAAGATCGAGGGGTACATCTTCAATCGCAACGCGTTGGCTTCCCCGCCGTTCCTGCAGCTCTTTCCCAAGGGACAGCCGGGCGAGATGAAGATTCCGTATGCCGACATCGTGGCGATCGCCTTTACCGGCGAGGATACTGCTTCCGGACAGTCCTGGGAAGCCTGGGTGAGGAAGAAAGAGTCGGAGCGCAAGGCGGAAGCCGCCCGCATCGCCAGGGAAGCCCAGGCCCGCGGCCACTTGTAATCAGCTTTTTTTTCCGAAAGGCCTCCAGCGCTGATGGCCGACGACAGCACAGCTTCCGGTGCCCGATCCGTCGAAGACATCCTCGCGGGCGGCTATACCGTCAAAACCTTCGAGTACCTCCGGCAGGGCTGGGACGCCTTTACGGACAATCCCGTCGGGTTTCTCGGGTTCACGCTGGCGTTGACGTTCGCTTCTCAGGCCGTTCCGCTGCTGGCTCCCGTCGTCGGCCAGTTGCTCAGCATGGCGATCCAGGTCGTGATGTTCGCCGGGTTGGCTATCGTGACCTGGAAGCAGGCTCAGGGCGGCGGCACGGTGTTCGCCGATTTCTTTCCTGACTGGAGGACGACGGCTCAATTGGTCTGGTGTACCATCGTCGGTCTCCTTCTGATTGTCATCGGGCTCGCGTTCTTAGTCCTTCCCGGCATCTACCTGTTAGTGGCATATACCTTTTCCTACCTGCTGATTGTGGATCGGCGAATAGGGGTCTGGCAGGCGCTTGAAGGCAGCCGCCGGGTCGTAAACAAGCACTGGTGGGGGGTCCTCGGATTGACGCTGGTGATGCTGCTCCTGATCGGCATCGGCGGAATGATCGGTGCGGGCGTTCTTGGGGTTCCGATCGGCTATGGACTTGCGGGGTGGTTCCCGGAGGTGAGCCTCGATCAGCTTCCCCTCGCCCTGCCGGCCACTGGTGTGACGATCAACCTGGGCATGGTGATCGGGGTGGTGAGCGGCATGATGGTGGGCGGGGCCGTCGGGGTGGCGGTCTCCGGGGGCATGCTGGGCGCCGCCTATGCCGACATCTTCGGGCTAGCCGGCTCCTTGAAGGCACACTCTTAGCTTAGGGGCTAGTACTGAGCTCTACCCCGTTTGGGGAGGGGCCGGTATTGGCTGCTGAATTTATTGACAAAGGTGCACACCTGTGTTAGATAGGCCGGGCTTTAACAGAGTTGGACGGACTATTTTCAAGGTGTTGAGTGCGGGACCGTCGTGGGGGGGCGCGGCGGTTTTTTTCATTCTGGTTGGACTTATCGCTCCATACCCGACCTGGGCCACCCACGAGACCGATCACCGGTTTACCATCTCAGGCTACGTGCGAGACAAGGAGGGGAAACCGGTCAGGGACGTTCGGGTGCAGGCCCGGGACCTGCGCGACCAGAGCGTTGATCCCGTCAACACTTACGCGGATGGAGGCGGATTTTACAAGATGATTCTCCACCTGCATAACACCAATGCAGGGGATCCCCTCCAGATCACGGTCAAAGACGAGCGAGCTGGCGTCGACGAGGTGAAAAAGATTCGGGCTGAGTTCGATCCGAACGACCGGCGGACCGAGCGAGGGACGACGGTGAACTTCGGACCGGAGCCGGAGCGATCGGCGGGGGGCGGGCTGGGAGGATTGGTTGGGGCGGATGAGGGGTCGTCATACTGGGTGTACGGAGTGGGAGGAGTCCTGGCCTTGGCGGCGATCGGTGCAGGGGTTGCCTGGGCCCGACACCAGCAGGCCAGGGCGGTTCCCAAGCGACGCGGAAAAAAAAATTGAGCACAAGAGGGAACGGGGCCTCGGGCGCTTGGCTTCGGGGGCATGGGGCATGACGACCTGAAGCGAAGCGTCTTTTTTATGCGAGTGATTTGCAGAGAAGAAAGGAGCTTGAGGGCGGCTATGAACAGCAACGGTTTGATGGCACTGGCGATGATCGGGTGTATGGGAGTGCTCCTGACGGGGTGTGAGGCAGAGGAAGGCCCGATCCAGCCCCCTCCGCCTGCTCCTCCAGAGTATGCCGACAAGCACATGCCGGCCGGGTGGTGGGCCGATGAAAAGATCATCGCCGAGGGCAAAGAGGTTTTCGAAGGTGTCAAGAACATCGACGTCAATTGCTCCTCCTGCCACGGCAAGGACGGGAAGCCGGTCAAGGCGGGCGCTCGAGACTTCCGCAAGACCGAGCGGATGAAGCTCTATTCCGACAGCGTCTGGTTCTGGCGGATTTCGGAAGGCGTCCCCAATACCAAGATGAAGGCCTGGAAGAGCAAGCTCCCCGAGGAAGACCGGTGGAAGGCCATGGCCTACGAGCGGACGTTCGGACTCAAGGGGATGGGCTATGATGTGGCCAGGCAGGACTGGGTCCCGCTGGCCGAACTCGGGAAACCAGCGCCCGCGGCACGAGCAACCCCGGCGGCCGGCGGTGGTAAGACTCCAGCAGCGGTCCCGGCCAAAGATGGCGCCAAGAAAGGTGGGAAATAACAGGCCCATGGGCGGCGTTTTCAAGGTTGTCCTGATCGCAGCAGGCCTCCTGTGCGTCGGAACGGCCGTCGCGTACGGCCAACTGCCTGAGCCCAGGGCGCACGAGTTCCCGTACGCCGGCAATCGGGCGGCGGTCTGGGTTGTCGCGCAACTCCATATCCTGTTCGCGGCATTCATCTTGGGCGCGCCGATCTTCGTGGTAGTGAGCGAGATCCTCGGCTGGAGGAGCCAGGATGCCCGGTACGAGCGGCTGGCCAAGGAGGTCACCAAGGTCACGGTGATCCTCTACAGCATGACGGCGCTGACCGGCGGCCTCTTCATCTTCGTGCTGCTGGCCACCTACCCGCAACTGACGGCGTGGCTGATCAATCACTTCTTCGCCGTCTTTGCCGTGATGTATCCCCTGCTCTTTATCTTCGAGACTATCGTCCTCTATCTCTACTGGTACACCTGGGACGCGCTGCAGGGGCCCAAGAAACTCCGGCACATCGCGCTGGGAGTGCTCCTGAACATCATCGGGTTGGCGACCCTCATCGTCATCGACGGCCCGACGGCGTTCATGAACACCCCGGCCAAGTTTGCAGAGGGGGGTATGGACCTGAGGACGTTCATCGAGACCACAGCAACCCTGTGGGACAAGATGAACAACTACAGTTGGTGGCCGCTGAACATCCACCGTACCGTCGGCAATGTGGTCTTCGGCGGGTTCATCACGGGTCTGATCGGGGCGTACATGTTCCTGGCTGCCAAGAACGACGAAGAACGCGCCTTCTACGATTGGTTCGGGTTCGTGGGCAATCTGATCGGGGTGGGCGCGCTCCTGGCCCTGCCGTTCGCCGGCTACCTGCTGGCGTACGAGCTGTGCGACTACGACGCGTCCATCTGTCCGTACATGATGGCCGACCAGCTCTCCATGTTCTTTGAGATGCAGGGGGCGATGGTCGGGCTGATCTTCCTCGCCAGCAACTATTACATCTGGCTCAGCATGAAGCGAATCGAAGGATTGGAACAGATCCGGATGAGGACCACTACGCTGGTTCTCATGGCGAGCATCCCCGTGGTCTTCATGCTGATCTGGACCAAGTTTCCGATCCCGGACAAGTTCGCCCTCATTTTACCGGCTTTGTGGGTCGCGCTGTTCGTGATTGCCGGCCGATTCCTCACATGGACCGTCGGGGCGCAGACCCTGGTCAAGGTGGCGTTCCTGATGGTGATCATCGGCAATGCCATCTGGATGACCCCCCATGCCTTCGTCGCGACGCAGGCGCTGGCCCCCGACGACGGCTCGCTCAGCCTGCCACATGGGGAGCTCAGCCTGGGCTTTGTGGCGATCTCCTGGGGGGATTTGGCGCTGATGCCGGCCAAGAACGCCGCGGCGTTTACCTTGGTCTTCGTCACCGTCGTGAACTACATCCTGTACAATCGGGCTCTGCGTCGGGGGCGGATCGTCTGGGGCAAGATCGACTTCGCCGCCCAGTTCGTCCTCGTCTTCCTGGCCTTCAGCGCGATCTGGACGATGTCGCTGATGGGTGCGGTACGCGAGCTGACCCGCAAGTACTTTCACGTGTTCAACCTCCAATACGATTTCACGCCCGAGTCCTTCACGCCCACGCTGGCCTATTCCAGTTGGGTGTTCACCGGCGTCACGCTGACCTTTTACATCGTCGTGAGCTTTGCGATCATCTTGACGCTGCGAGCGGAGAAAGGGAAGGCTCACGCCGAGACAGCGAAGGTGGTCCCGGCCGCGGCCGGCGCGGAATAGGGGCACCCACCGTGGCAGCGCAACGAAGTTTCATCGGGGTGATCGCCAAAAGAGGGTTCCAGGGCATCCTGGCGGCCGTGGTGCTTTGGCTGGCGTCCCGGTATCTCTTCCACTTCCCACCGGTGTTTCAGGTCATGTTTGTTCTCTATGCCTTGCTCGGGACCGGCGTCTTTATCTTGCTGGACGCGCCGTCTCTCTCCCCCGTCAGCGGTCTCAAAGCGGTGGTCTTGCTGGTGGGATTTTATGCGGTGATCTCGCTGGTTTACATTGCCGGCGCGAGCGCGCTTCCGCAGTATGATCCCATGGTCGAAAAAGGGAAGATCGAGAAGATTGTCAAGCCCAAGTTGGCGGCGACCGACAAAGGCAAAATCGATGAATTGCTGAAACGCACGAAAGAACTCGATGCCGAGAGCCAAGCCATCCTCAAGCGGCTGGAAACCTTGGGGGGCGAGAAGGCCAAGAAGATCGAAGCGTCCATCGGAGGCGGGACCGCCGCCAGCGGAGGACCGAGGGCAGTCGGCGGAAACCTGGTCGCGCTCGGCAAGGAGCAGTACGAGCTTCAGGAGTGCTACAACTGCCACAAGATCGGTGGGAAGGGCTCGGTCAAGAAGCGGGGGCCGGTGCTGGACAACATCGGCAACCTGATGAAGCCCGAGGAGATGAAGGAAAAACTCATGAATCCCCGGGCGTGGATGGCGGAAGGCTTCGAGAAGGAGTACAACAAGAAACTGATGCCCGACAAGTACAAGGAGCTCATGTCGGACCAGGAGATCAACGAGCTCGTGGCGTATCTGTCGACGTTGAAAGATACGTCGGTCCAGACGCCCAAGCCCCTCAAGAAGTAAGCGATCGCCGGATACCAGCGCCATGGTCACTCCGCAGCCCAAGATCAAATCCAAGGTCCGCTGCGCGGATGGGGAAATCGGGGAGGTCGTCCACGTCATCGCCGATCCGCTCTCGCTGGACGTCAGCCACATCGTCGTGCGCGCGAACGGGACCGAGCGACAAGTCCCGGTCAGCGCGATCGGCGCAGTCCGCGACGAAGCGGTCCAACTCACCTGCAATGTCGCCCAATTCAGCGGCTTTCCCGAGCTCAAGCGGGAAGACTTCATCTCTTCGAAAGAAGTCGAGATCCCGCACTTGGAAGACCGGATCCGGGTGGAGCCCGGGGAAGTCCTCGTGCCGCTCCCCGTTCTCGAGAAAAACTGCGCGCGGCGGTCGTTCTTCGCCGGCTTCATCAATGTCATCGGGGTGCTGATCGGCCTGCCCCTCGTCTGGCCGGTCCTCCGGTTCATCATGAAGCCCATGTACGTCCCGTACGACAACCACTGGATCAAAATTGGCAACGTCAGCAAGATCAAGGCGGAAGACGTGGGTGTACAGTTCATCTTCAAGAAGTCCTTCAAGGACTCGGTGCTTGAGCGGGAAGAGGACAAGAATCATTGGCTGGTCAAGGCGTCCCCAGAGACGCTCAAGAAGATCTACCAGCACGGCGACATTACGTTTTACGACGAAAACGGCTCGGTCGTCTGGGTCAACAACCAGACGGTCCCCTACGTCGCCTTCTCCGGCAAGTGCCCCCACCTCGGGTGCGGCTACAAGTGGCGGTCCCATAAGACGCGGGGCCAGGTCTTTCTGTGCCCGTGCCACCTCAGCATTTACGATGCCGCCGGGATGGTCCTGGACGGGCCGGCCCCGCGCTCTCTCGACGTGCTTCCGATCAAGGTCGCCGCCTCCGGGGACATCGAAGTCATCGACGTCGAGTACAAGGCGGGCAAGAAGGAGCAGATTCGGATCGCATAGATGAACGCGATCTTTCAGAAGGTGTACGACTTCGTCGACGAGCGGATCGGTCTGAAGACGCTCGAGGCCAAGCTGATGAACGAGCCGATCAAGGGGGGCTCGCGCTGGGCTTATGTCTTCGGCTCATGCCTGCTCTTCATCTTCATCATGCAGGCGATCACGGGCATGCTCCTGATGTTCTATTACATCCCCAGCGCCGACCATGCTTACGCCAGCACCCAGTACATCATCCACGAGGTGGACTACGGGTGGTTCATCCTGAGCTATCACTTCTGGGGCTCGTCGGCGATGGTCGTCATGGTCTTCGCGCACATGTCTCAGGTGTTTTTGTGGGGGGCCTACAAGAAACCCCGGGAAATGATCTGGCTGGTCGGGCTGGTCCTGTTTGTGATCGTGATGGCCTTCGGTTTTACCGGCTACCTTCTGCCGTGGGATCAACGGGCCTACTGGGCCACGACGGTCGGCGTCGAGATCATGGACAAGACGCCCGTCGTGGGCGATTTCCTGGCCCGGTTCTTAAAGGGCGGGCCCACGCCGGGGCAGATGACCTTGAGCCGGTTCTTCGTCATCCACGTCATGATCCTGCCGGCGGCCCTGATGGGCCTGGCGGGCCTCCACCTCTTCTTCTTCCGCTCGGCCGGACCGGCCGGACCGTTCCGCGGGACAACGGAGGAGTTTAAGGCCAAGACCGATTTCTTCTTCCCGCGCCAGGTGTGGAAAGACATCGTCGCGATGGCGGCGGTCTTCATGATCATCTGTACCTTGGCCTTCATCGAACCGGTGCAGTTGCTCGAACAGGCGACGCCGGATCCCGGGGAGTACCATCCCGAACCGGAATGGTATTTCCTGTTCCTGTTCCAGATGCTGCGCTGGAAGATCTTCTCCGGCGAATTCGGCCAGTTCCTGGGGGCGATCGCGATCCCAGGCCTGTTCCTGCTGCTGTTGGCCGCGCTCCCGTTCATTGACCGGAGCCCGGAGCGCAACATCTTCAAGCGGCCCATCGCGCTCCTGTCCTGGACCGTCGTCATGATCGGGATCGTGGTCCTGACCGTCTCCGCGATCCTCAACCGTGAATTCTTGGAATGAGGTGAGCCAGGGGCATGGCCCATCCCGTTGAAAGCATCTCCTCCATCAAGCTGGCCTGGGCCGTGTCATGGTCGGCCTTCTGGACGGGATTCCCGTTCAAACTGATCGTCGCTCTCCTCCTGCTCGCGGGGCAGGTTCACCCGTGGGAAGGCGCGGGGCTCGTCACGCTGCTCGTGGTGTCGGTCCCGATCGATATCTGGGCGGTGGGGCTGACGGCCAGGACGGTCTTCCTGGAGCGGCTGGGCATGGAAGTCAAGGGCCCGGTAGGGGTGAGCTTGTGGTGGCAGGGGGCGGTGCTGGGCGCTCTCGTGTTGGGCAGCGGCTATTACGCGGTCGGCACCACTGTGGCCGTCGGCCAAAAGGTCGCAGCGGCTATTATTGCTCTCATCAAGAAAGTCTACCCGAAGCTTCCGATCGCCGAGCAGATCACGCTCGAGTTGCTGCTGTGGACCATTCCCACCGCGATCGTCCTTTTGATGGTTGTTTTGCTTTGGCTGCAACTCTTCGGATGGCGGGTGAAACGGTTCGTCGTCACCTCGGGCCAGACCAGTGCGGCAAGTTTCGTGGAGCGCGTCCGTCAGTGGGATTACGCGCGCGTGCCGGCCGATCCGACACTGGTTCTGGTCTCGTTCGCTGGGGTCATCGTGACGCTCACGGTCGTGTTCTGGGTCCTGCTGCCGGTCACGACGCCGACGCCCCACCCGGATTATCCGCTCCAGCAGGTCCAGAAGGCCTCAAAGCCGGTCAAGCCGGAAGAGCTCATCAACAAGACCGAAGCGACCCTGAAGAAGGCGGAGGCCGTGCTGGCGGCCCTTGAGAAGGAAAAGAGCAGGGAAACGACAAAGGGCAAAAGCAAATAAAAGGAGAGATCGCCATGGGACCGCATACGAGCCATCGGCGCTCGGACAACAGACAGGCACGACAGGCCGGCGCAGTCGTCCCGGCGACGCGCGTGTGGGCATACGCGGCGCTAGTCTTCATGCTCTTCACGGTGGCCGCCCCGCTGGGCCTGGCCTGGGCGCAGGAAGCCCCTGCGGGGCCGGCGACGGAGTATCGCGACATCCTTCCCGGTGTGGTCGGCAGCCGGAACCTGATCTGGATCATCGCGCAACAGCACCTCCTCCTGGCGGGCTTCGTGCTCGGGGTGCCGATCTTCGCCTGGGTCTGTGAGATCGTCGGGGTGCGGACCGGGGATCCGCGTTACGATACGCTGGCCAAGGAGTTTACCAAGTTGTTGACGTCCGCCTATGCCACCACCGCCCTCTTCGGCGGCATCCTCTTGTTCCTGCTGATTGGGCTGTATCCCAAGCTCATGTCCTACCTGACAGATGTCTTCTTCCCGTCGTTCCTCGTGTACTGCGTGCTGTTCCTGCTGGAGACGGTGACGCTGTACCTCTACTGGTATGGATGGGATTCGATGCAGGGAGCCACGAAGGGGCTCCACCTCTTCCTGGGTTTCCTGCTGAACGTGTTCGCGTTCTTCATCATGATCGTGCCCAACTCCTGGGCGACCTTCCAGGCCAGCCCGGTTGTCATCACGGAAGGGAGCATGTGGGCTAAGGCCTGGGCGGCGACCTGGAATCCCACGTGGTGGCCGGTGAATGTGCACCGGTTGATCGCCAACGTCGTGCTGGGGGGCTTCATCTGCGGCGCCTATGCCGGGTTGAAGTATCTCATGGCCCAGAGCAAGGAGGAACGCGTCCACTACGACTGGATGGGGTACGTCGGGAACTTCATCGGCGTATTCGGGATGTTGCCGCTGCCGTTCGCCGGGTATTGGCTGATGCGGGAGGTCTACCAGTACAACCAGCAGATGGGGATCACGCTGATGGGCGGCTTCCTCTCCTGGCTGTTCATCCTCCAGGCGATGCTGATCGGCATTCTGTTCCTGGGAGCCAACTATTACTTCTGGCTGGGCATCATGTATCGCATCCCCGGCTCCGAAGCCAAGTATCGGAAGCCGATCCTGACGATGCTCGTGATCTTGCTCATCTGTCTCGGTGTCTGGATGACTCCCCATTCCCTGGTCGCGAGCCTAGAAGAGGCGCGGAAAATGGGTGGCACGCACCATCCGATGCTGGGGGTTCTTGGGGTGATGTCCGCCAAGATGACCGTGGTGAATGTCATGATTCTTGTCACGTTCATGAGTTTCGTGATGTACTGGCGGGCCGGCAAGCAGGAGACCGCCACGTGGGCCAAGGCGGCCAAAGTAGGCCAAGGCGTGATTCTGGGGATTGCGACGGTGGTCATCCTCGTGCTGGGGGTCTGGGGCTATTTCGTGCCGGCCATCACCCGCATCAACTACTTCTCGACGACGCAGGTGCTGGTCATGCTGTTCGTGTTGTTGACCATTACGCCTTTGACCGCGCTCGTGCTGAAGAGCGCCAAGACGACCACGGAGATGGTCTGGGGCATCATGCCCCCACGGGCCGCGTACGCCCTCGTGTTAAACGCGGTCATGGTCATCCTCCTCATGACCCTCATGGGTTACGCGCGGTCATCGTCAAGGGTCCACTGGCACGTGTACGGGGTGATGCAGGACACCTCGCCATACGCCTACTCACCGGCTTTGGGCTACGCTGCGGCCTTCATGGCGCTGAATACCTTTCTGTTCTGTCTGATGGTCGCGTTCATCTTCTGGGTCGCCTCCCTCGGCGGAGAGAAGAAGGGAGGCGCTCCTGGGAAGGCCCGTCTGAAGGAAGCCGCGAGGCCGGCTGTCGCAGGGGCCCGGTGACCGCGACTGCTCAAGAAGAGGGGAGGCAGGCGATCTCGTGACTGAAGTCCAGCTGCTGCAGACGATCGGGTTGAGCGTCGTGGGCCTGGGAGGAGCAATTCTCCTCTTTGTGAAGGCCCGCTTTGTCCGCGTCGTTGCCTTTGTGTCCATCGTGTTGGGGGGCTTTACCTTGGTCGCCTTAAGTATTCCTCAAATGGCTTCGTTGCCCCCCGCCGTTGAGAAATTCGACGTGGCGTCCATCAAGGACAAGAAGGAACTGGCCTCGATCGGCCAGAAGATCTTTTTCGGCAAAGGCCAGTGCGCCCTGTGCCACACCATCGGCACTGGCGAGGGCCGGTGCCCCGATCTCAAAGGAATCGGGTCCAAGCTCACCCGCGACTTCATGTATGAGAGCCTGACCCAGCCACAGGCCTACGTCTACATGGACTACCAGCACGTCGGCCCACCGAAGTTCTTCCCGGCCAAGATGCCGTACATCAACAAGAAGCCGATCGAACTGAACAAGAACGAGATCCTGGCGGTGATCGCGTTTTTGCAGAACATGTCCGGCGAGGAAGTGACCGTCGAGCTGTCCGAGATCGAAGCGCCGGGCTCAGCAAGCTCGGCGAGCAGGAGGGGAACGCTATGACATTGGCCATGAAAGGGGCCATCCTGTTGGTGGCGGTGTTTTTGGTCCTGAAATTTGGCCTCCCGCTGATTACCGCGCCCTTGCCCATGAGTCTCATCTGGCTGTATCTGTTTCTGACCACCGTCGGCGTTGTCGTGTACGGGACGCTCAGCGGTGAGACCACGCGAGAGTTGCTGGGCCCCATTTTTCGGTTTCTCGGCGG
>WNEQ01001909.1_pt1 | contig 10998 bp, 9 predicted proteins | sample 5399971 | NCBI WGS metagenome assembly WNEQ01 (sample SAMN13153330, study PRJNA577476) | soil metagenome | isolation source: 20 cm grassland meadow soil 2 days after 1st rain plot 5 | place: USA:California | collected 2015-09-18
ATCGTCTCGATCGGTCGTTGCGTCGCCGACAGGCCGATCCGAACCGGTCTGGTGCGGGTCTCCGCTTCAAGCCGCTCCAGCGAGAGCGCGAGGTGCGCCCCGCGCTTGTTCGGCGCCACGGCGTGGATTTCATCCACGATCACGGTCCGGACATCCTGCAGGATCCTGCGACTCTTCTCGGCGGTGAGCAGCAGATAGAGTGACTCCGGCGTCGTGATCAGGATGTGGGGCGGCCGCCGGAGCATGAGCTGGCGATCCCAGGCCGGGGTATCGCCGGTACGCACCGTCACGCGGATCTCGGGCATCAGCAGGCCCGCCGCCATCGCCGCGTTCGCGATCTCCGCCAGCGGCTGTTGCAGGTTTTTCTGGACGTCGTTGCTGAGGGCCTTCAAGGGCGAGACATACAAGACCTGGGTTCGGTCTTCCAGCTCACCCGCGAGCGCCTGCTTGAACAGGCTATCGAGGCAGGACAGGAAGGCGGCCAGCGTTTTGCCTGATCCGGTGGGTGCCGCAATGAGGAGATCCGTGCCGGACGCAATCGCGGGCCAGCTTCGGGCCTGCACGTCGGTGGGCGAGCCGAAGCGTTCACCGAACCAGTTCGCAATCACGGGATGAAATAAGGAGAGCGCCATGCGGACCGGATCTTACCACGCCGCCGGGCTCGGGTACACCTCGCGGCGCCCGACCCCTATGCGGTCTTACTTAAGAGGTCGCCACCAACAGGTTCTTATACACGAAGAAACACGATGTCCGCCAGACAGACCGCGAGATTATTGATCGAGTGGGCCACCATTCCGGGAAGCAGGCTGCCGGTTTTTTCGTACGCCCAAGCCCAGAGCACCCCGGTCCAGAACACACTGGCAAACCCCAGCGCCCCGTAGCCGTGCGCGGCGGCAAACACCGCGGTGCTGATCAGTGCGGATCCGATCCATCCAAACCTCCGACGGAGGGTCGCGAACAGGAGCCCACGAAAGACCATCTCTTCGAACACCGGCGCCATCACCACGTACTCCACGATGCTGGTCCCCAGCACCGGCACAGTTCCCCAGACCAGATCCTCGTCAAACCATTCGGTCCAATGGCTGGTGAGATGGAGCGAGACTGCGACCAGCCCCAGCACCCACTCACCCACCACCCCAGCCGCCAGCACGGCCGGGACCACAACAGCGAGTCGGCCCCACCTCGCCTGAGACGGCCGGAGCCCCAGCCACTGACCAAACCCCACGCCCGTCGGCCTCAGCAGATGCCGATACGCCAGGACGAGCAACGGCAGGTTGATGAGGGGAATCGCCAGGCCCCTGAGCAGCAGATTGTCCGCCTCGACGAACTGGAGGCTCAACGTCAGGACCGCCCCCATCGCCCCGCCCCTGACCAGCACCACCGCGGCAATCCGTCCACGCCACGGGGGCGGGACATGAGACGTCCCGATGCTCAGCGCACCGGGATCGCGACGGCGCGCGACGATGACCACCAGCGCGATGGCTCCCGCGACGAAAAGCGCTATTTCGATGGCAGCAAATTTCCGAGTCCGCCCCAACAGCAGCTTTCCGCGAGCAGCCAAGGTCTCCGCTACCGACGAGAAGAGCGCCCGATCGCCGGCACGCGTCGCCAAACTGATCGCCAGGCGGTCATAAAACCAGTCCGACGGAAGGATCTCTGCCAGGTGCGCCTGGAGCTCCAGCTCCACAGCCCGGTCCAACCTCGGCTCCAGATAGCTGGCCCTGATCAGCCGCGCGAAAAATGGGTAGGGATTCCGGCGGCCCTCCCAGTCATCGGCTCTGTGGCGGACTTGATCCAGTCGACCGGCTTCCGCCTCCAGGGTGGCAAGATACAGGTGGACGACGGGATCCCCCGAGGACGCGGCGAGCTCCTCATACCAGACGATCGCCAGTGCCTGTTCATCGAGACTCCCGCCCGAGGTCAGGTCGTAGAGCAGCCGCTCCCATGCAGGCGCCTGCCTGAGGGCTTCTTCCAGGTCCATCATGCGGCCGACCATGAGCGCCAGCGCGTGGTCCGGCGACGCGATCCGTTCAAGTCGAGGCAGAGTGAACTGGAGCCATCCGAACAGTGCGAAGGCGGATATCAGAATGAACGCGGAGAGGATCGTCAGGACCGGTGAGAAGTGCGGCGGGCGCGGGCCAGCGCCAACAGGAATGCCCTCTTCGTGCGGAAGGAGCAAGGATGCCCCCCCGTTGGACGCCGGCTGATCCACCGAACCCTCCGAGCGCGCGGGAGTATAGCACGGCGAGCACTCCGCGAGGAATAAAGCCGGTGGCGGGAATGTTTGCGCTTCGCTATACTAGCCGCGTTCGAAGGGCAGACTGACGACCTTGGACTCCATCGCGTTGAAAGGCCCATCATGATGGAACGCTTCGGCGAACTTGCTCCTCCGGCGCGCTTGCTGCTGGGTCCCGGCCCGAGCATGGTCCATCCACGCGTGCTGCGCGCCATGGCGTCCCGCTTGCTGGGTCATCTGGACCCTGCGTTTCTCAGGCTGATGGATGAGATCCAGGAGATGCTCCGGGACGTGTTTCGAACCGGCAACCAATTCACGATCGCCGTATCCGGCACCGGCTCGGCCGGGATGGAAGCCGTGCTGGTGAACCTGACCGAGCCCGGCGATCGGGTGATCATCGGCATCAACGGGGTGTTCGGCGCCAGAATGGCCACCATCGTGGAACGGTGCGGCGGCAGGCCGATTCGCCTCGAAACGCCCTGGGGCCGGATCGTCGAAGCCGATGCCATTCAGCAGGCGCTCACTCGGTTTTATCCGGTGAAAGCGGTCGCGCTCGTCCATGCTGAAACGTCCACCGGAGTCCGCCAACCGTTGGAACAGATCGGGCCGCTTTGCCAGCAACACAGCGCGCTGTTCATCGTGGACGCGGTCACCTCCTTGGGGGGAATACCGGTCGAAGTGGATGGTTGGGGAATCGATGCCTGTTACAGCGGAACCCAGAAATGCCTGAGCTGCCCGCCCGGCCTGGCCCCGCTGACGCTCAGCGACCGCGCGGTGGAGGCGATCCGGCGTCGAACGACGCCTTGCCAGAGCTGGTACCTGGACCTGTCGCTGGTGGCGGATTATTGGGCGGAATCGAAGCGGGCCTATCACCACACCGCGCCGATCTCGATGCTCTACGCCTTGCGCGAAGCGTTGCGACTTGTCCTCAGTGAGGGTCTGCAGGCTCGTTTCGAGCGACACGGCTTGAACAGCATCGCGCTCATGGCCGGCCTTGGCGCCCTTGGCCTGACCCCATTCGCCGAAGAAGGGCACCGGTTGACCACCCTGCACTGCGTCACCTTGCCGGTCCAGGTCCAGGACGCCCCCGTCAGAGCGGAGCTGCTGCAAGAGTTCGGGATCGAGATCGGAGGTGGGCTCGGTGTTCTCCACGGGAAGGCCTGGCGGATCGGGTTGATGGGCGAGTCGTCGACCCAGGCTAACGTGCTGACCCTCCTCGGCGCGCTCGAAAAGATCTTTCTTCGCCACCGATGGATCACGCAACCGGGAATCGCTCTGCAAGCGGCATCACGGACCTACTTCGGTCACGGCCAGCAGGTCCCCGTCTAGAAGCCTGTCACAGCGCGATCCGGTCGAGTAGAAGGCCGATGCGTCCATAGCGCAGTCTTCAAAGAAAGGGGCACGACGAACACCATGAAACGCTCTCTTGTACGGGGAACGGTCTTCGTCCTCCTGATCATGCTGGGAGGGGTGGGGTACTGGGGCATCGAGGCACTGCTCAAAGGGTCGGACCAGCCGGTGACCATCCTGCCGGAGAAGGTCGCGGACTACGCGCATGCCATCATCGAGGCCAACCGCACCGTGTATGCGACCAACGTCGTGGACAAGATGCAGGAGAAGGGCATCGTTGAAGCGGCGGAACACTGGCGACAGGAAAATGCCTTGCCCCTTCCGGCTCAGTTCTTGATCGAGACCGGCCGACTCGTGGCGGAAAGCGGCGTGGGGATCAAGTACCGGCTGGCGAGCTTGTGGCCCATCTACGTCTGGAACAATGCTCAGTCGGATTTCGAGCGGAAGGGACTGGAGGCCGTGGCCAAGAATCCGGATCGGCCGTTTACCGGATTTGTCCGGATCGGGCGGGAGAGGCTTTTCCAAGCGGTCTATGCCGACCGGGCCGTGGCCCATGCCTGCGCGGAGTGCCACAACCGACACCCCAACAGCCCGAGGCGGGACTACAAGCTCAACGACGTCATGGGAGGGATCGTGATCACGATCCCGGTCGGTCCGTAGCGCGGTCGCTCCGCCGAAGGCTGAGGTTGAGGCTCAGGTTGAGGCCGAGATCCTGATATCTCAAAAAAGCCAACATCTCTTAACTCAACCTTAACCTCAACCTAAACCTGCGCTTCTCATCAGCGCCGGACGTAGAAGAGTTCCAGCGCGTCCCGGAACCCATAGAGGCGACCGCGCTGGAAAGAGTCGCGGAGACGCTCCTTCACTCCTTGGACTGCTTCCCCGTCGTCCCTCTCCACGACACGCTGGGAGATCATCATCTGTACGGCCACGTCCAGCAGCCGCTTCATCCTGCTCTCCATCTCCGGCGTCACAAACTCGTGCATCACTTGTCTGGCGCGGTCTATCACGAGGCTGTCCTTGAAGGTGTCATAGCCCTGCTGGGCAACCGTCCGCTCCCGAATCAGGTCCAGTTCAACCTTGACGCGTGCGACGTCCTTCACCAACAGTGCGAACACCTCCTTCCGCCCCTCGTCGTACAGCTTCTTCTCCATCTCTTCGAGGATGACGGCGGGATCCGGCGGCGCTTCTTTGACCTCAAAGGCGCCGAACCGTAATCGTTCGTATAACGTCCGCTTCTCGGGATCGCCGATCACCTCGTAGGCCGCGTTGATCTCCCGGATCTTCGCCTCAGCCTCCTTGCTGCTCGGATTGCGGTCGGGATGATACTGGAAGACCAGCTTTCGGTAGGCCTTCTTGATCTGCTCGTCGGAGGCGTCCCGCGATACACCGAGCGTCTCGTAATAGTCCAGGTGAGCCATATTTGCGCGAGACTATAACATCAGGTGGAGGGACCCGCAACGCGCCGAAACTAAACGCTTCGTAGATGTACGCTTCTGCACTATAATACCGCGCTCGAACTCATCGAGGATGATGCGGTGAGACCAACTTCCTGGCGCGAAGGCGTCACTCCATATCAATGGCTCGTCCTGCTGGTGGCCTGGCTCGGGTGGGTCTTCGATTCCATGGACGCGACGATTTACGCCATCGTCCTCCATCCCGCGTTGGAAGACTTGCTGACAGCCTCGGCTGGCGCCGGACCGGTCAGTCCGGATGCCATCGGCCCGGAGGCCATAGGATGGTACGGGGGGATCATTTTTTCCATCTTCCTGATCGGCTGGGCCATCGGCGGCGTGCTGTTCGGGGTCGTCGCGGACCATCTCGGCAGGACCAAAACGCTGATCATCACGATTCTGATTTATGCCTTATTCACCGGCGCGGCGGCCCTGTCGCAGACCTGGTGGCACCTGGCGGTCTATCGGTTCGTGACGGCGCTGGGGATCGGCGGAGAATGGGCGGCCGGCGCGACGATCGTGGCGGAAGTCTGGCCGGAAGAGAAGCGGGCCAAGGCGGCTGGGCTCTTGCAATCCGCTTGGGCAGCAGGGTTCTTCCTCGCCGCCGCCCTTAACCTCCTCTTACGCAGCTACGGCTGGCGAGCGATGTTTCTGGTGGGCATTCTACCGGCCTTCGTGTCCCTCGTGATCTTTCTATGGGTGAAGGAACCGGAGCGGTGGGTGAAGGCCCGCATCCGTGAGCTAGAGTCGGGGGCGGTCCGTCGCGGGAAACTCCCGGAACTGTTCCGTGGCAAGCTTCGCCTTCCGACGCTGGCGGGATCGCTCCTGGCCTTCGTGGCGGTCTTCGGACTCTGGGGGGCGACTAACTGGACACCCACCTTGGTCAGAGCCCTGCCCGACATGCAGGGGCTGGACCGCAGCACGTTGTCGAGCAATGTGAGTTATGCGATCATGGCGCTGAATGCCGGGGCCCTCGTCGGCTATTTAAGTTTTGCTCCCCTGGCCGACCGGTTCGGGCGACGCCCTGTGTTCGCGCTGATGTGTGCCGGCAGCCTCGTGATGCTGCCGATTACCTTCTTAACGCCGCATGCCTTCGCCCATGTGCTCCTGCTGCTTCCGGTGCTGGGCTTCTTCAACAACGGCATCTTCACCGGCTTTCCCATTTATCTCCCGGAACTGTACCCCACCCGCATCCGGGCGACCGGCGCCGGCTTCTGTTTTAACGCCGGCCGCGTGCTGGCCTCAATCGGACCGTTTCTCACCGGCTTCCTGGTGACGTCGCTGGGCAGCTTCGGGCGCGCCGCCAGCGCCATCGCGCTGATCTACCTGGTGGGCCTTATCGTCCTGCTCTTCGCACCCGAGACGCGGGGCCGGCCGCTGCCGGACTAACAGGCCACGGTCTCGCATGGGCGCAGCGGCCATGCGCGCAGCCGTCATCTGATTTTCACCATTCGTTTCACCAGCTCGCGCTCTTCCGCTTCGGTCTTGACCTCGCCGTTCAGGCGGGCGTCCAACAAGCGGTTCAGGATTGTTTTATAGATCGGGCCCGGCTTGAGACCAAGGGCCTTCAGATCGGCACCGGTCAACACTGGTTTGACCTGTCTGAACCTGGTCAGGTAGGCCGCAATCTGGCGCGTGACCGATCGGGAGTCGGTCTTGGCCGTCATGAACAGGAGGACCTCCTCGGAGAGTCCGGCCAGGGCGCGATACGTTTCGGAAGGCCGGGGCAGCGCGTGCGTGGCGAGCCGGCGGAGCACGCCATCCGTCACCGTGTGGCCTGCTCTGATCGCGGCGGCCTGCCGCGACGGAAACGCGAGCCGTTTCAAAACCTCCCCGACCGCCTTGGCAGAAAGCCCCTCCATGAGCGCCATGAAAGGGACCAGCCAGGCTTCAATTCGAGTGGGAGGGAACTCCGAATTTGTTCGGTCAAGCTGCCGCCGCCTGCACCGCTCCAAAATCTTCTCGCCTGCTCTAAGTACCCGCTCCAGCCGGGATGACCACCTGAGATCGGGGTGAACAAAGCGAAGGAGGTCCAGCCTGCCCAGACGCGCGAAGGCCCTGTGCGGCTCCTTCTCGGAGCACAGACGGACCAATTCCTCCCGCAGCCGGTGTCCGGAGAGCCGAGCGATGAGGCCGGTGGTGACCACGCCCTTGATCAGCGTGCGCGTGCTGTTGTCCAATCGAAACCCGTATCGCTGCTCGAACCGGATCGCCCGAAAAACGCGGGTCGGATCATCCACCAAGCTCAAGTCGTGGAGCAGGCGAATCGTCTTCGCCTTGAGATCGCGCCGCCCCCCATAGAAATCAAGCAACTCCCCGAAGTGGCGAGGATTCAGGCGGATGGCCAAGGTGTTGATCGTGAAGTCCCGGCGGGACAGATCTTTTTCGATCGAACTCGGCTGGACCGTGGGCAATGCGGCAGGATGCCGGTAGGATTCCGCTCTGGCCATGGCCACGTCCAGCTTGAAGCCGTCGGGGAAGACCAGAACCGCAGTGCCGAAGCGCTTGTGGGCCTTGATGCGAGCGCCCATCTCACGACCCAGCGCCCGGGCAAATGCGAGGCCGTCTCCCTCGACCACCAGGTCCAGATCCAGGTTGTCCCGACCCAGCAACAGATCCCGAACAAATCCCCCGACTACAAAGGCCGGCATGCTTCTCTGATCCGCCACCTCGCCGGCCTGGCTCAGGAGGGCAAAGGCCCAGTCCGGCAGACGGGCCTTCATCAGCCCGCGGAGATTGGGCTTGGGCGCGCGGTGTCCCGGTGGTCCGACGATCCCCATCCGGGGATTCTAGCAGGATACCCGCGGGGCGTTAAGCACTGACCGACCCTTGCAGCCCGACGGACGAAGATGCAATACTGAAAACAGGACCTCCTGAAAGGCGGACGCCAGATGACCCCAGAGCCTGTGGGAGACCGACCCGAGATTCCAACCGGTCCCATTGCGCTGGCCATTGCTGCCGGCGTGCTGGTGCTCGACGTCTTCACTCCGCAGGAAATGCCCCCGCAGATGCTCTACGTCCTCTGCATCCTGGTCTGCTTGTGGGCCCGTCACGAGCGAACCCTTTGGGGGATGGCCATCCTCTGCACAGCTCTGACCGTGCTGGGGTCCTACCTTTCACCGCCTTCGTTCGACCTGAGCCTCATTCTCTTTAATCGAACGACGGGGATCCTGCTGATCTGGCTGACGACCGTACTGGTCTGGCAGTACCGCCGCACACAGGACACACTCCGTCTCTTGAACAAGGAGCTGGAGGCGCGTGTCGCGCGGCGGACGCAGGAGCTCTCACAAGCCTTTGAGGAACGCGAACAACTTAACCGCGACCTGCACGACGACGTCCTGCAATCACTCTACGCCGTGGGGTTGGAGCTGGAAGCCGGTCTGCCGTCGAGCCGCAACGATGCGGGAGGCGTGATCGGGCACATTGACCAGGCCTTGCATCAGCTCAAGCATGTGATGCAGCAGATCCGCAACTATATTACCGGCTTCCATCCCTCCAGTCGAGAGACACTCGACATCGCCCTCGCCGCGCTCGTCAAGGACATGACGGTCGCGCAGGGGCCGCACCTGCATTTGACCATGGACCCCGGGCTGTCCGACGGCCTGTCGTCCGAGCAAATCGAGTCCATCCTCCTCATCGTCCGTGAAGCGCTGAGCAACTGCGTCCGACATTCTCGCGCGCAGCAAGGGTTCGTGACCGCGCAAGGACAGCACGGCACTCTCCAGATTGAGATTCAGGATGATGGGGTGGGGTTTGACCCGGACGTTGCCAGGAAGGACGGCCATGGGTTGGCCAACATGGCCGCACGCGCCAGGGCGATCGGGGCGGAGTTCAGGATTGTGTCCTGGCCTGGCCACGGCGTGCACATTGCGCTCGACCTTCCCCTCCAGCGACGGAGTGTCTGGCTATGAGCTCATCTGATCCCATCCGGGTTCTGTTGGTCGATGATCATGTAATCGTCCGTGAAGGGCTCAAGATGGTGTTAGGGCGGGATACCCGGATTCGGATCGTGGGCGAGGCCGGCACGGCCCGAGAGGCGGTTTCGGAAGCACTGCGCACCAATCCGGATGTGGTCCTCATGGATATCCGCCTGCCCGACGAGACCGGGGTTCAGGCATGCAGCGACATTCTGGACCAGTGCCCTCAGGCCCGCGTGTTGTTCCTGACCTCCTACGTGGACGACGACACGGTCTTGGCAGCCATTCTTGCGGGCGCCCATGGGTACCTGGTCAAGGAGATCGGGGTGGAGATCCTGGCGGAGTCAATCAAGCGCGTGGCGGACGGCGAGAATATCCTGGATCCGGCAGCCACCCAGCGCGTCCTCGCCTGGGTCAAAACCCACGGCGGGGCGTCATCCGATCCCTCGCGCGAGGCCCTCTCGCCCCAGGAACAACGGGTCGTGGCCCTGGTCGCCGAGGGCAAAACCAATAAGGAAATCGCTGCCGAGCTCGGACTCAGTCCCAAGACGGTGAAGAACTACCTCTCCAACACCTACCAGAAGCTCCAGATTACCCGCCGGGCGCAGGCCGCCGCCCTGTTCGCCAAACAGTCTGCCAGTAGGGCCAATCGGCCCTAGTTTTCTAGGGCCGTAAAACTTCGTAGCAGTTCCCACTCCGCTCTACCCATTCTCCCGTTCCCCGCTATAGAGTGCGGCATGGTTCATGATTCGGAGGGACATCGTGACACGCAGCAAATCGCATCTTAGTATCCTCACTGTGCCGAGATGGCGGCGGGAAGGGGGACTGCCATGGACTGTCTTCGGTGTCACGGAATGATGGTGTCGGAGAGATTCGACGAAGTGGAGGGATATTCTCGGGAGATCAGTTTTTACGGATGGCGGTGCGTGTGTTGCGGGAATATTTTCGATCGCGTCATCGCAGTGAATCGGCTGAAACCGCATCTCCCGCCCGGGAAGAAAATGAGAGAGCGTTTTCTCGTCGCTGACGCGGTGAAGAGCTGGGGAATGGATCTCCCAGCAGCCTGAGAGATCGGCTGCTGCCTGCCGCGCACGGGAACGTATCGGCAGCAGTCAGCGAATGTCCTGAAAGAACATTCTAGGCAGGACGGGCAGGCGGAACTCCACGTACAGGATAATCAGCAGCACGGCAAGCTTCATCGCGTTACCTTCCTGAACGCGATGTCGCCGTAGTAGGAGGTCGCAGATTCGCCGGTGTTGTCGGTATCGGTCATGATGGCCACGCCGGAGATCATCGGCGGCTCTTCACCGAACGCCTTCTTGTAATCCTCGTAGACATTCTGCTCCTCGCTGACCCAGGTGTTGAGCTTCTCCTTCCCGCTCTCCACCACAAACATGATGACCTTGTCCGTGTAGGTGTTGGGCAGCATGGTCCCCTTCGGCGCCTTGCTCTCCCAGATATAGTTGATGGCACCGATCGGCGGGTACTGGCCATAGAACATGTTGATCGCCTCGTACTTGGCCTTCTCGAAAAAGCCGACATTCTTCGGGTTGTACTCGAAGGTGATGTAGATCCGCGCCGGATAGTCGTCCCCTTCCTTCTGGCTCACATCACCCTTCTGGAGAATATTCGCCACCTTCCAGCGCCACTGAACGATCGGGTAGTCCTTGGGATTGATCCTGATCTCCCTGGTGAGCCCTGAAGAGGCCGCGTCACTGACAGCCTTCACGGCGACGGTTTCGCCGTCCCTCACCAGCGTATAGGTGGTATGGCGCGGGATCTTTTTAAAGGTCAGCGGCTTCCAGCCGTCCGGCAATGTCTGGCCTTCAGCAGCAGCGGAGAATTTACCTACCTCGATCACCGGATCAGATTGGGCATCCGCGTATGCGGGCGCGAGAAGTAAAAAGGGCAATCCGATGATGAGAAGTCGATGGGCTCTATGCGGGCGTTCCGTCTCTACACCCATTTCCTTCCTTTTCATCGGAGCGGGAGGCAGCCCGTTCGCCCGCTCCGCTCACCGCATCCAGGCGAACAGCTTGCT
>WNEQ01001910.1_pt1 | contig 10977 bp, 4 predicted proteins | sample 5399971 | NCBI WGS metagenome assembly WNEQ01 (sample SAMN13153330, study PRJNA577476) | soil metagenome | isolation source: 20 cm grassland meadow soil 2 days after 1st rain plot 5 | place: USA:California | collected 2015-09-18
CGCCTTCACAGAGAATGCCGATCTGAAGGACGGACGACAGTGGATCAACGCCTGGGGCGACAAAGGTTGGGCCTTCACAAAAGGCAACTCGCCGCTCCTCTGCTTTTCGATCACGCCGCGCCAGGCGGCTTTTTTGCGCCGGCTCATGGCCCGAAACTCCAAAGTGTACGTCAAAGCCGTAGTTGACAGCCGCACCTACTCCGGAACCTATCCTTATGTGACCGGCATCATCCCAGGGACTGAACCCGAGGAAGAGGTGTTAACGCTGGGCCACACTTCGGAACAGGGAGCCCAGGACAATGCAACAGGCGTCTCTGCCATGCTCGAGTCGTTGGCGACACTCAACCGTCTCATCAATGCCGGCAAGTTACCCAGACCTCGTCGGAGCATCCGCATCCTGGCCATGGGAGAGCTTTATGGTTCAATGCACTATCTCACCATGAACCCCGAGCGAACTCGGCGAACGGTGGCCGCCATGTGCCTGGACACCCCCGCAGGCTTTTACCATCTTGCCGGGACGGAGTACACGTTTTACATGGATCCGCACGTTGCGAAGTCTTATGTCGATGCTTTCATCTTACACGTTGCTGCGACTTATCTTTCCAGCCTCAGGCCGCCCCGACCCTGGCATTGGAGGCCATTCACCCCGGGAACCGACAGCTACCTGAGTGATCCGACGATCGGGACCCCGACGGTGTGGAGTTACAGCGGCAGCGGTATCCACACGCATCACAACAGCGAAGACAAACCCGAGACGGTGGATCCTCTCTCCCTTCGTGATCTCTCCGTGATCAACGCTGCTTTCTTGTACTCCCTGGCCGCCGCTGGCGAACCGCAGGCCAACTGGCTCGCTCAATTGGCGCTGACACGGGGTGAGGAAGAGATCCTGAGCGCGGCCGCGCCGGTTTTGGAAAGCATTTCTGCCCTGCAGAGCGGGCATGAACTGGAACAGACTCTGGCCGAGGGACTCGAAAAGATCGATTACCAGGTTGACCGCGAAAGTCAGGCTGTTCTTTCAGTCATGCGCCTGGTACCCGAAGCGCGACGCGAATCCGTCGAGCATTCTCTCAATTCTCTCCGAAGGGAAGTCCGGCGCTTCGGCGAGGAGCAGTCGGACCGGCTGCGAGCCGCAGCCAATCAAAGAGGCGCCGAGCTGGGAATCGCCCAGCCTGTCGTGCCGACATCTGCGGGGCCGGACGAAAAAATGGCGGAAGCGTCCGCCATTGTTGTAAAGCGGAAAAGGTTCGGCACGATCCCTCTGGATGAGCTCCTCCCAGATCAACGAGATGGATATCCATCGGGTGCATGGGATATCGTTGCGATTACGGCGTTGTACTGGTGCGATGGTCATCGGAGTATTGCCGAGGTCATTCGCCTCACTCGGCTGGAGCTGGGCCCTGCCGACTTTGATTTCGCGGGATATTTCCGTTTCTTGGAAAAGCACGGCTATGTTGAATTCCTGAAACGGTAACTTCAGGTGTGTGGAGGAGGAAGCCCGATGAAAGTCCTCTCAGCCAAGGGTCTTCGCCTGCTGGCCGCAGCATTTTTTTGCGTGATGGTCATCGTCGCCGTGCGCCTAGGCTACGCGGGAGAAATAGTATTGCCCTCCACGGCCCTGGAGCGTGAGGGACCTGTCCGGATGGCGTACCGCACGGGTTCTCTCGTGACCGGCAAAGGGGAGCTATCCGTCAAGTGGACTGACGTCTACGGCCGGGTCGTCGAAAATCGCAAGATTCCGTTTGTCCTGACCGACGAATCGGAGGTGGGCTTCACGCTTGACCTGCGCCGGGCAGTGGCAATGCGGAATGAACTAACCGTCCATTTCTCTCTGGAGGGCGTGAACAAGAAAGGCGAGCGAGATCACCGGGAAGAAGACGCGCAGACTTCCTTCGTCGCTCGGCCGCCCGACCGCAAATGGTGGGACTACTCGATCATCATGTGGCAGGACCATACCGCCGAGCACTACGCGCTTTTGAAAAGCCTCGGGATCAACGCCGCAATGTACAGCGGCAAAGCTAAGACCCCACCCGAGGACCTGTTGAAAACCGACCTGCGCTGGTACGCGGAGAACGTGGCGACGGATTTCTATGCGGAGTATCACCGTTGGTTCCCCGATCGGCCCGTGCACTGGAAATTTCAGGAAGCTAAGGAACTCTACCGGAAGGACCCCGCGAGCAAAGAAGCCTTCAAGCGTCATCCGAGCCTGGTCGACCCGGAATGGCTCCGCCGGATTCACGACCGGCTGGCCGAGTCCGCCCGGATCAACTCACCGTACCACCCGCTCTTTTACAACCTGGGAGACGAATCGGGGATTGCCGACCTCGCCGCATACTGGGACTTCGATTTTTCCGATCAGTCGCTCGTTGAGATGCGCCGATGGCTGGAGGAGCGCTATGGCACGCTCGACGCTCTGAACCAAGAGTGGGGAACTGGCTTCGGGCGGTGGGAACTGGTTACGCCCATGACCACCAACGAGGCGATGAAGCGCACCGACGACAACTTCTCCGCCTGGGCCGACTTCAAGGAGTGGATGGACATTTCCTTCGCCCGGGCCGTCAGGATGGGCGTGGATGCCGTCCGCTCCGTCGATCCAGACGCCTACGTGGCGCTTGAGGGAACGCAATTGCCCGGCTGGGGTGGATACGACTACGCACTCCTGGCGAAGATCCTTACGGCGATCGAACCATACGACTATGCGTGCAACGTGGAGATCATTCGTTCCCTCAATCCTGAAATGGCGGTTGTGACGACATCTGGAGGAGGCGGGCCATGGGAGAAACTTCGGGTTTGGTATGAACTGCTCCACGCGAGCCGCGGCCTGATCCTGTGGGATGCCAAGTCGGAGTATGTTCAAAAAGACGGTTCGATTGGTCGGCGCGGTCGTGAAGCGGAGCCCTACTACAACGAGATCCGCAGCGGAATCGGCGCGCTCGTAATCAACAGCAGGCGAGTGGCCGACCCCATTGCCATCCACCATTCCCAGGCCAGCCTGCGAATCGCCTGGATGCTCCAGCACAAGCCCGAGGGCGAGGCATGGGTCAATCGCACCTCCAGCTCTGACGAGAAGGACAGCAGCTTTCGATGGGTGCGTGAGTCCTACTGCCGCCTCATCGAAGACCTTGGCTGGCAATACAATTTTGTCGACTCCGCAATGATCGAGCAGGGAGAGTTGTTAAGTCGCGGTTACCGGGTCCTGATCCTGCCGGACTCGAGCGCGCTCTCCGCGGCGGAAGCGAAGGCCATGCGCGAATTCGTGGAGCAAGGTGGCGTGTTGATTGGCAATGGCCATCCCGGCGCCTTTGATGAACACGGCAGGAGGCTTCCGCAACCGCAACTCGCCGACCTTTTCGATGCGCAATCCGCCGCACCTTTTACGGTACGCCATCTCGGGCAGGGAAAGGCGATTCATTTAAATGTCGAAGTCTTAAACTACTATCGCGACCGGCTCCTGGGCAAAGAGAAGGACCTTTATCAGTTGATGGGCAGTTTGTTGAGAGAAAATTTGGAAAATCCCCCGTATGCCGTCACCGATCCATCGGGCGCTCCCGTTGTCGGCATCGAGACCCAGGTCTTTCGCAACGGCGGCGTGACCATCGTCAGCCTGCTCACGAATCCTCAGCTCTCGGTCTCCGACCTTGGTCCGCCGGAGGCCATCTCGAACCGGCGCTTTGAGAGTCCGCGCACAGTCGTACTAACCCTGCCGGACGAGTTTTTCGTTTACGACGTCCGGGCCACGAAGGCGCGGGGGAAAATGAAGAAGATCAGCGTCAACCTGAACCCTTATGAACCCAGCGTCTTCGCAATCTCTCCGGAAGCCATTCCGCGGCTCAGGCTGCTGGCGCCGGACCGAATTGGCCGTGGTGAGACGGGTCAAATCGGAGTGAGCTTTTCCGGAATTTCGCCCGCGGCCACCCATGTGTTTCACCTGGACGTTGTGGACCCGTCGGGAAAGATCGTCCCGCAGTACTCCGGAAACATCCTCGCCCCTAACGGTCATTCGGCGAAACTCCTGCCTCTGGCCCTGAATGATTCCCCGGGCAAGTGGGAGGTCCGCGTTAAAGACCTCGTGAGCGGTCAGACAAGAGTCTCCACCCTCGAATTATATTGAGCGTGGGAACGCTCCCTGGATACCCCGAAACGCGAACAGAAGACGGAATAATTATTTCACCTGCACGGAAAGACTTGCCATTTTCTTATTGTGGCTTGTTCGTCGATTTGTGCAGAGCCCCAACGGAAGGACAGTCAGCCCGCTTCACACCCGGTACGGCTTTCTAACGAGCTGTCCATACCTACAACTTCGTCCACGTTGAATTCAGGGAAGTTGATGGTGTCCCTGCCGATAACTCATCCGCGGTGAATTTGTGGAAGTTACGCGATTTCAGCAGCCGAATCATTGTGCGCACTCCATCGCGGGGACTATTGTGGGGACTCTTCCCGACCGTGTCTGGCGACTTACGGCCAACTGATAGATGCGGATTGGTTTCGCCTTAAGGAAGCCTACGGCAAGTATTTCTTGCCTTGGACGGGAACCCACACGTGGAGTGAAGGCCGCAAGTGAGCCACTCGAACGTCTTCAGTACAGAAGTACCATACCAAGCGAAACCACAAAGATTTAGCATGAGGAAACCAGGCAACTTCCAAGATTTGGTTTTGGATGGGCGGGTACCGTCAGCCAGGGCCGGGAATACCTTCAAGGGAAGGGAGGATCATGTTAAGGAAAGTCCCTTGCACGTTGCTCATGCTATTTGGAACTCTGCCGCTCTCGGTGGGCGATACTTCACACCTCCAGAGCGTGTTGACCGTTTCAAGCCCGGCAGACTTTGAGTCAGCGTTCTCATTTGTAATGCGACACGAGGACCCTGGACTAAACGGGATTATAACGGTCGATCAAGGTGGGCGGACCCGGTTCGGCGTGTCCGAAAAAGCACACCCAGAAGCCTGGAAGAACGGCCCTCCGTCGTTCGACGATGCACTGAAATTGGCCCAAGTTGAGTTTTGGGACCGGCATAGGCTGGCCGGGGTCAATAGCCAGGAAGTTGCCAACTACATTCTGGATATGATTTACAACGAAGGCCCGGCCGCTATCAAGAGGGTCCAGGTTGCCCTGAACGACTTTGAATTTGTTGCCGTCGATGGAGGGCTGGGGGCCCAGACTTTAGCCGCGATTAACAGGCAGGAGCCCGCGGATTTCCTGCGAGCTCTGTCACATCATCGAAAGCTCTTTTACAAGCATCTCGCTGACGAAAACAGAGTCAACGCAAGATGGCTTCCTATTTGGTTGCAACGAGCGGCAGATGGGGTGCCGGAGCCACAAGCATGATGCGTGCCTACCAATAACTCCGTCCGTGTTGAAATTATTGATGTTTAGCGGTCTCGACTGCTAATCTTCCCACCCATGCGAACCGTGCTTCTTCCTTTGAAACATCTGAGCCGCCGCCTTGATGCCGTGCTGGCGAGCGTAGCCGACCAAACTCAAGCGAAAGTTAAAAGGGTTCTTCATTTCCCGAATCAGGTCGAAGTAGCGAGGCGGACCGGTCATGGCCCGCCGATTTTAAAGCCGTTTGGCGGCCGCCTTGCTCGCCCCCCAGCAAGGCAGCCATCTCTCTCCTCCGCTTCTCACTCACACCCTTCAACCCCACAGGGGGGATACGATGTACCCTTCCAATTCCATCATCACCTCTGGGTTGCCACCGCAATTTCTGATATGGTATTGTTTTGCAAGTTTTGTACGCAGTCAGGGCTGACTTTTTGGCGGATAGACAACCATGATTATCCATCGAACCTTGAGGCTCATCGCCATTGGTACAGTTTCCATCGGTTTCGGACTGCATGCCCTGAGACTAGTGGCACAACCACAAGGGACGCCTGAAAAGGACCTCGCCACCTCCAGAAAGGTTGACTTCCAAAAGGATATCCAGCCGATTTTCGAGAAGTCCTGCTATAGCTGCCACGGACCGAACATGCAGATGAACGGCCTGAGGCTGGACACAAAACAATCTGCTTTTGCGGGTGGAAAGTCGGGCAAGGTGATCTTGCCGGGCAAGGCGTCGGAAAGCCCGCTTTATCGGCGGGTGGCGGGAATCGGAGATTTGGCCCGGATGCCGTTCGGCAATCCGCCTCTCGATCCTGCGCAGATTGAGCTGATTCGCATCTGGATCGATCAAGGCGCGGACTGGCCCGATAGCGCGTCAGCGAAGCCAGTCGAGATCAATAAACACTGGGCCTTTATCGCCCCCAAGCGCTCACCCTTGCCCAAGGTTAATCATCGTACCTGGCCGAGGAATCCCATCGACTATTTCATCCTCGCTCGTTTGGAAAAAGAAGGGCTCAGACCCTCGGCGGAAGCAGATCGCGTGACCCTGCTCCGCCGGCTGAGCCTTGACCTGATTGGGCTTCCTCCGACACCAGGGGAGGTGGATGCCTTTCTCGCCGACAAGAGCAGGAACGCCTACGAGAAACAGGTTGAGCGTCTTTTGCGATCACCTCATTATGGCGAGCGTTGGGGCCGAGTCTGGCTCGACGCAGCGCGCTATGCCGACTCGGACGGGTATGAAAAAGACAAGACCCGGAAGGTCTGGTTTTACCGGGATTGGGTGATCAACGCCCTCAACCGGGACATCCCCTACGACCAGTTTATTGTCGAACAGATCGCGGGTGACCTCGTTCCGAAGGCGACTCAGGACCAAATCGTAGCGACCGGCTTCCTGCGCAACTCCATGCTGAACGAGGAGGGTGGCATTGACCCGGAGCAGTTTCGCATGGAAGCCATGTTTGACCGAATGGACGCCGTCGGGAAGGGAATCCTAGGCGTCACCATCCAGTGTGCCCAGTGTCACAACCATAAGTTCGATCCGCTTACGCAGGAAGAGTACTACCGCATGTTCGCATTTCTGAACAGCAGTCACGAAGCGAACATTGCCGTGTATACACCGGTAGAGCAGATGAAGCGTGCGGAAATCTTCCGGAAGATCCGCGAGATCGAGGCCGGGCTCCAGCACCGTTACCCCGATTGGCAGGAGCGGATGGCCAGGTGGGAAGACCAGGTCACACACAACCAGCCGGAATGGATCGTAGTGCGACCCACGGTGGAGGATATCACCAGCGGCGGTGAGAAGTACCTTCCCCTCAAGGATGGATCTTTCCTGGCGCAAGGATACGCACCGACCAAACATCGCGTAAAAATGACGGCCCGCACGGATATGGAGAACATCACGGCGTTTCGGCTGGAGCTGCTGAACGATCCCAACCTGCCTCAGGGCGGCCCAGGCCGGTCGATCAAGGGGACCTGCGCGCTAACGGAGTTCGAAGTGGAAACCGCCCCGACCGACGCTCCGGACAAGGTCACAAAAGTGAAGATCGCCAACGCCACTGCCGACGTCAACCCGCCCGAGACGCTTCTTGAGCCCATTTTCGATGACAAGAGCGGAAAGCGCCGTGTGACAGGTCCCATCGAATACGCCATTGATGGGAAGGATGAGACTGCCTGGGGAATTGACGCCGGGCCCGGGCTTCGTAATCAACCGCGGAAGGGGGTGTTCACGGCGGAGACCCCCATCCCCAATCCGGGCGGTACGCTGCTGACGTTCTACTTAACTCAGAACCATGGCGGATGGAACAGCGACGACAATCAAAATAACGACCTGGGGCATTTTCGCCTCTCGATCACGAACACGCCCGGTGCGACGGCCGATCCGCTGCCCATGAAGGTTCGCGAGATCTTCTCAATTCCTCGCGAGCAGCACACGCCGGCGCAGGTACAGGCTATGTTCAGTTACTGGCGGACCACCGTTCCCGAATGGATGGAGGAGAACGAGAAAATCGCGGCATTGTGGCGTGAGCATCCCGAAGGCTCCTCGCAGCTGGTACTCCAGGCCCGCGAGGAGGCGCGCAAGACCCACACCTTGACGCGCGGGGACTTCCTGAAACCTAACAAACTCGTGACTCCTGGTGTGCCCGCCTTCCTCCATCCTTTGCCTCGCGACTCGTCCTGGCAGGGAGGAGAGCCCACGCGGCTGACGTTCGCAAGGTGGCTTGCGGATCGTAACTCCCCGACGACGGCCCGCTCCGTCGTGAATCGCATCTGGCAGGCCTACTTCGGCATCGGGATCGTGAGTACGAGCGAAAATCTGGGGACTCAAAGTGAGCCGCCGTCGCATCCGGAACTTCTGGATTGGTTGGCGGTCGAGTTCATGGACCGCGGCTGGAGTTTGAAGGTGCTCCACCGCCTGATCGTGACCTCCGCCACCTATCGTCAGTCCTCTCGATTGACGCCGGAGCTTTACGAACGCGACCCGTACAATCGTCTGCTGGCCCGCGGTCCGAGATCCCGAGTCGACGCGGAAATTGTACGGGACATTGCGCTGGCGGCGAGCGGTCTACTCAACCCCAAGGTGGGAGGTCCCAGCGTCTATCCACCGGCTCCGGAATTCCTGTTTGTCCCCCCGGCGAGTTACGGTCCGAAGCCCTGGCACGAATCCACGGACGAAGATCGCTATCGCCGCGCTCTTTACACTTTCCGCTACCGTTCCGTACCCTATCCCATGCTGCAGATTTTCGATGCTCCGAATGGGGATGCTTCCTGTGTGCGGCGCGCCCGCTCGGATACCCCGCTGCAGGCATTGACGACCCTCAACGAGCCGCTGTTCCTGGAAACCGCGCGCGCGCTGGCAGCGCGAACGCTGCGGGAGGGCGGGATGACGGATCGGCAGCGCCTCGCCTATGCCTTCCGCCGTTGTCTTTCAAGACGGCCCAGTCGCGACGAAGTATCCGAACTCCTGGCGATTCTGAATAAGGAGACGAAGCGTTTTGGCGAGGGTCAGTTAAGCCCCTGGGACCTGGCGGGAGCAAGTCCGGCCTTGGCGCCGTTGTTACCCAATGGGATTACGCCCCCTCAGCTGGCCGCGTGGACAGCCGTCTCGCGCGTCTTGCTGAACTTGGACGAAACGATAACCAAGGAGTAGGCTCGAAGGAGAGGTACGATGAATTGCCAGGATCATTTCTATCGAGACGCTGACCCGAAAGAGGTCACGCGACGCTGGTTTCTTCAACAGTGTGGCGTAGGCCTGGGTGCGATGGCGCTCGGCCAACTTCTCGCCGAGGCGGGGTTTGCTGCGCCCGCCGGCGCCCAATCTGCTGATCCGCTCGCGCCCAAACACCCTCAATTTACCCCGAAGGCCAAGCGCGTCGTTTTCCTCTTTATGGCAGGGGCGCCGAGCCATCTCGAACTTTTCGACTACAAGCCCCAACTGGCCAAATTCGACGGGACGCTGCCCCCTCCCGACTTGGTCAAGGGCTACCGGGCCGCCTTCATCAATCCGAGCTCCAAGCTGCTCGGCCCGAAGTTCAAGTTTGGCAAACAGGGAAAGTGTGGGGCGGAAATCTCCGAACTGCTCCCCCATTTGGCGCAGGTCGTCGATGACGTCGCGATCGTGAAGTCGATGGTCACCGACGCGTTTAACCACGCGCCCGGCCAGCTCTTGATGAATACCGGAACGCAACAATTTGGGCGGCCGAGCATGGGAGCCTGGGCGGTCTACGGCCTTGGTTCGGAAGCGAAGGATTTGCCCGCGTTTGTCGTGTTCAGCTCAGGCAAGAAAGGTCCGAGCGGCGGCAATTCCTGCTGGGGGAGTGGGTTCCTGCCCACCGTGTATCAAGGCGTGCAGTTCCGGAGCAGCGGCGATCCGGTCTTGTATCTCTCCAACCCGCGGGGAGTGGACGACGAACTCCAGCGCGACACTCTGAAGTCAATCAATAGCCTGAATCGGATGCGGCTGGACGTCACGGGCGACCCGGAAATTGCCACCCGCATTAGTTCATTCGAAATGGCTTTCCGGATGCAATCGAGCGCGCCGGAGCTGATGGACTTGTCGCGCGAGCCGAAGCACATCCTGGAAATGTATGGCGCTGAGCCGGGCAAAGCGTCGTTTGCCAACAACTGCCTGCTCGCCCGGCGGCTGCTGGAACGCGGAACCCGTTTCGTTCAGCTCTACCATGAGGCCTGGGATCAGCACGACCGGCTGGTCGAAGACATCCAGCAAAACTGCAAGGACACCGACCAGGCGTGCGCCGGTCTCATCCAAGACCTCAAGCAGCGCGGAATGCTCGACGACACCCTTGTGATCTGGGGCGGTGAATTCGGCCGAACTCCTATGGTCCAGGCGAGCCAGGGCGTTGCTAACGGTCGCGACCACCACCCTAACGCCTTCACCATGTGGCTGGCAGGCGGGGGCGTCAAGCCCGGCATCACGTTGGGCGAGACCGACGAGTTTGGATTCAACGTCGTCAAGGACCAGGTGCACGTTCACGACTTACACGCGTCCATCCTGCAATTGTTGGGATTTGATCACACAAAACTGACCCACCGCTTCCAGGGGCGAGATTTCCGTCTCACCGACGTCCACGGGAACGTGGTGCAGAAACTCCTCGCCTGACAAGTAAGGAGCGTCGGCCTCAGCTCGAGAAACTTAGAAACAACGCGCGCTAAGCCGAGCGTAGTTGTGCGAACCCGTCCCGCCTCAGAATATCCTGTGTCTACCAAAAATCCCATTCGTATTGAATCTAAGGAAGTTATTGGACATGCCCGGACAAGCCAGCATCCATCCTGTAGCCGGCTTGAGCGGATCCGAACGCGAGACCCCTGGCCTGGAAGGCAAGTAGCAGCGAAGTGGTACTCGCTTTTGGATCTCTTGCGAAGATAACGGTCTATGTCATTGGATACGTGGAGGTTATGGCGCGCCCGGGGTCATTCGAGCACCCGGCCCCTCGCCTCGTAGGCAGGCCAGCTTTTCGCATTCTGTCGATGCTTTCCCATATTTTCCGTACGCTTACACCAGTTCGGGGAACCTGCTTTCGCTCAAAAAAGATCCCCTTTTGGCTCAGTCACATAGATTTTTGGCACATTTTTGGCACAGGGTAGTAATTGTCGACCGGATCGCGAGCACTTCCAGAAATCGAATCCTACTGAATTTTTCGGACCAC
>WNEQ01003736.1_pt1 | contig 10938 bp, 10 predicted proteins | sample 5399971 | NCBI WGS metagenome assembly WNEQ01 (sample SAMN13153330, study PRJNA577476) | soil metagenome | isolation source: 20 cm grassland meadow soil 2 days after 1st rain plot 5 | place: USA:California | collected 2015-09-18
GATCGAACGTTTGACGAAATCCCTGTTGTCGTTGAAGTCTTTATCGCTGAACTGAACTCCGCGCTTTAACGCATGCTGCTTGAATTGGTCAATCATGGCATCCGAAACCTGGAACGACCGATCAACGGGAGGATTCTTTGCAAGGAAGTCCCGCACAAACGTATAGAAGGCGAACTTGCTCACCAGCAGTGTCTGGAAGTCATTCACCTTGGGTTCTTCGACAACATAGTCGGGCGTTATTCCGCCGCCTCCGAAGACAATACGGCCGATATCGGAATGCTTGATATCGTCCTTCTTCGGGGGCGTGGTCTCGCGATGGTTGTAATAATCAAATTGCGAAATTTGAGAGTAGTCGCGCTGGATAAGACGGCCGCTTGGGGTGTACCACTTCTGGGTCGTGAGTGCAAGGCCGGCATTTTTGCTCAAAGGATAGACCGACTGCACGAGGCCCTTACCAAAACTGGTTTGCCCGACGATGAGCGCGCGATCATGGTCCTGAAGGGCGCCGGCAACAATTTCCGACGCGCTCGCGCTCTGCGGGTTGATCAGCACGACCAGAGGAAACAGATTCTCGGTATTCAGTTTTTGGGAGGCGTAAGGCCGATTGGAGCCCCGTGTCCGGCCGCGCGTCTCAACGATCAACTGTCCTTTTTGCAGAAAGGTTTCGCACACCTCGATCGCTTCCTGAAGAAGACCACCCGGATTATTGCGAAGATCGAACACCAAACCGTCCATGTTCTTCACATCCAGTTTTCGAAGCGCATCGCGCAATTCCTGGCCGGTCGTCTCGGCGAAGCTCTCGAGTTTGATGTAGCCGACGCGGGGGCGGATCATGTACGAATTGTTGATGGTGAACTTCGCGATTTCGTCGCGAATGGGACTCATCTCGATCGGCTCCTCGACTCCAGGCCGCGCCACGCGGATCTTCACTGAAGTGCCACGCGGGCCCTTCAGCTTGGAAACGACTTCATTGAGGTCCATGCCCTGTGTCGGTTCACCGTTGACGTGGCTGATGACGTCGCCCACTCGAAGCCCGACCTTTTCCGCCGGTGACCCCAGAAAGGGCGGGGAGACGACGGTCACTTTTCCAAACCGTGTCGTGACTGTGATACCTAAGCCGTAATACTTGCCCCGCTGGTCTTCTCTCAGGGAGTTGAACGCTTTGGGATCAAAAAACTTAGAGTGCGGATCCAGTGTGCGGAGCATCCCATCGATTGCTCCGTACACCGCCTTATCGGCATCCACATCCGTCGCATAGTTCTCCTCGACAAGGCCCAACAACGCGGAGAAATGCTTGACAGCCGCATCCACATCATCGTCGCCTTTCGTCGTGGCTCGAACCTGGCCACCAAGTACACCGCCAAGAACCGCCGAGATCATCAGCATCAGGACCAGGAAAAAAATCGCGCGCGACGGTCGAAATCTCATTGAGTCATCTCCCTTTCATAAGAACAGTCAACGCATTATAACAGAAGCGCCTGCGAACTGGTGAGGGCTCGAATTTCTCACGCTGTGGGTTGTCACCCCATAGTGTCAGACGGCACGCCAGGCGCCAATGTCGTCAATAAAGTGACCCCCGCCGGTTTCGACTGATGCTATCATTATCGCGGCTGTAGGAGGTTTCATGGGTCAGCTCGGTTTTTCTGAGATGTTGGTGATTTTCATTATCGCCCTTTTGGTCTTCGGACCTAAGAAGTTGCCCGAACTCGGAAAATCTCTGGGAAAGGGCATCCGCGAGTTCAAAAAGGCGACAGAGGAGCTCAAATCGAATTGGGAAGACCAGGTCAAGGACATCGCCACGCCCCTGAACGAGGTCAAAAGAGACATTCATAACATGGGCCAGGACGTGAAATCCGACTTCTACAAGTCGCTCGAAACAGCAGCCGAGGCACCGCAACAACCTGCGAATGCCTCGCCAGCAACATCCCATCCCACGAGTGAACCGGCGGTTTCGAAAGAACACGCGTAATGCCCGTTGATACAGATCGCCCGCAAGAGGACGAACAAGAAGAATTACACGGCCAGATGTCGTTCCTCGATCATCTCGAGGAACTGCGCAAACGCATCATTCACAGCCTGATAGCGGTTGGTGTTGCGCTTACTGTCTGCTGGACGTTTGCGGACGCGCTGTTTCGCACTGTCTCCAGGCCTATTCTTAAAGTGGGCATCTCCTCTCTTACCGTTTTCTCGCCAACAGAAGGCTTCAATCTCGAACTCAAGCTGGCGCTGATGGCGGCTGTCTTTCTAGCGTCGCCGTTTGTGCTGGGCCAGGTATGGCTCTTTATCGCACCGGGCCTGTACAAACACGAACGCCGGTACGCGTTACCCTTTATCTTTTTTTCATCTCTGCTGTTCGTGACCGGCGGCCTGTTCGGCTATTTCATCGCATTTCCGTTCGCTCTCCAGTTCCTGCTCGAATGGGAGAAGAACATGGGGGTCACGACGGTGATCAACGCGAGCCAGTATTTCGACCTGTTCATCATGGTCGAGCTTGGCTTGGCCGTGATCTTCGAAATACCAGCGGTTATTTTCGTCCTCGCTCGCATTGGCCTCGTCAGCGGGTCCTTTCTGCTCCGCAACACCCGATACGCAATTTTGATTGCCTTCGTAGTGGCCGCCATCATCACGCCCACTACCGACATTCCGAACATGATGATGATGGCCATACCGATGGTTGGGTTGTACCTCCTGGGTGTTGTGGTCGCTTACGTCTTCGGTAAGAAGCGGACAAAGGAGCCGGGAGACTAACGGCTGACGCTCTGACTCACACGCCGGTCGATCTCGGGCAGGCTTGAATAGACGACGTCCCCCACGATTTTCAAGCTGTGCGCACTTACCTTGTCGATCGTGTCGCAAGCCTCGTGCCAGCACGGATAGTCGAAATCGATGAGGTCTGCGGCAGGAATCGAAGCTTTTAAGTAAGGTATATGGTCGTCAGAGATCTCCAGCTGTTCATCGGGAAATTCCCTGCTGTAACCCATCGAATGCGCCGTATCCCAAATCAGATTCTTCAACCAGGCTGTCGATTGGCTCTCTTTACGGATATTGAGATTTTTGTCGCCAATCATGTCCACGAGAATCAGCGCCTTCAGGTCGTTCAGCTTCCGGTCGCGGTACCGGCGGTCGACATCATGGCGGCTGCCGTAAACGCTGTCGTCGTCCGTCCATTCCACAACCGCTTCTTCTCCATCGAAGAAGACAAATTCCAGAGTATTTTCCAGCTTCAGCCCCGCGGTCGCACGGGCGAACTCGAGCAGCCACGCGGCGCTGGAACCTCCATCATTAGCTCCCGTGAAAGAAAATCTGTCGAAGACCTTGGTGTCGTAGTGGCCCGTGACCGCGATGGTGGTGGGCCTCGATCCCGGACGTACAGCGCGAATGTTCACCATGTGCCGGAATCCCCTTGGCGTGCGGGCATCGAATTCGTCCAGATTAGGCTTCAGTCCTGCCTTTGACAATTCCGCAACAATGTAGCTCCGCGTTTTTGCCAGCGCTTCACTTCCGGCGGGACGCGGTCCAAAGCCGACAATCGTTCGAAGATCCGTGTCAGCTCTCTGTTCATTGAAAGGCGAACTCTTTGGCGTAGGAGCCGGCGTACGTTGCAACCCGTAGATCAGTACGACCAACACCAGTGGAAGTGCGACGATTGCTTTCATCGTGCGTCAAATTCTCGCACACATTCGACCCAATGCTATGCTGATTTTGGGTCCTTTTGGAGGTGAATCGAATGAGAGGATTTTCGAAAAGTCAGGTAGTCTGGTTTTTCTTTTCAGGGGCGGCCGTAGGCGTGGCCGCCGCACTGTTGTTTGCGCCCAAGACGGGTGTCCAAACCCGCAAGGATATTCGGCGATTCTCGAAGAAAGCCGTCGATCAGCTCGACGATCTGCAGAGCGATCTTCGGGACCAAATCAACGACGGCTACGAACAGGTGATGGAAGTCTTCGACAACGTAAAGGAATACGTCGAAGAAGGCAAAAATAGATTACAGAAGATGATCCGTACGGCTTAGGTGTAATGGACGGTAAGGGATTCGAACCCTCGGCCTCGGCGTTGCGAACGCCGCGCTCTCCCAGCTGAGCTAACCGCCCGAGCTAATTTTTCGATTAGAGCACCAGGGTGCAGGAAGTGTCAATGCACGCTCCGCTGTAGCGGCGGTCCGCGTAGCGCAAGCGCGATAGCGCGCAGCCTACAGGCAATGACCGCCGACAGTCCTATAAATGGAGATCGGCGGCGGTCATAGACCGCCGCTACAGAAACTGGACTTGCTTGCCCTCCATGACTCCTGTACGTTGCTAGTTGTGAATGGATCCCTGGCACTCCTGACTTTAGGCTTCGTTTTGGGCCTGAAGCACGCCACGGAGGCAGATCATCTCGCGGCCGTTTCCTCGATTGTTTCCGAGAGACATTCAATTTGGCAGTCGGCGTCCGTCGGATTACTGTGGGGCGTCGGACATACGGCAGCTCTGCTGGTCGCCGGCTTCGTCGTCATTGCGATTGGCGTTGCGATTCCCGAGCAAGTGGCAAACCTGCTCGAGCTGCTCGTTGCCTTGATGATCATCTTTCTGGGAACGCGCGTCCTCTACATGATTCTTCGCAATCGCCCGGATGTTCATATTCACGCACACACCCATAGCGGCCACCCCCACATTCATCTCCATTTTCATGACCAGTCTCACGCCCACAATATCGGACTGACGCACAATGATGAGCACAACGGCCTGACGGGCTGGCGGCCGGTGCTGGTCGGCATCGTTCATGGATTAGCCGGTTCGGCCGCGTTGACGCTTCTGGTGCTTTCCGAAGTAGTCCGGAACGGCAGTGCCATGCTCGGTTTCGTGTATTTACTCGTGTTCGGATTGGGATCCATCGCGGGCATGCTGGCCATGACCAGCCTGATCGGTATACCCATCAGTCTGGGCGTTCGTTTCTTCCGCAGCGCGCTTTTACCCATGCGCGCCCTTGCCGGCGTATTGAGTACGACGTTTGGCCTTGTTTACGCGTTCAAAATTATAGAGAAACTGTCTGCGTTCTGATCGCGGCTCCTGGCTCTGTTTTGAACTGGCCTTCCCAGCGAGCGACCACTACGGACGCGAGGCAATTTCCCAACACGTTAACCGACGTCCGCGCCATATCCATCAGCTCGTCAATTCCCAGAATGATGAATACCGGCTCGACCGGAAGGTGGAATGATGCAACGGTACCGAGCAGGATGACGAGTGCGGCTCGAGGTACGCCGGCAACACCTTTGCTCGTCAGCATCAGTGTGAACACCATCAGGAGCTGCTGGCCGAAACTCATCTGAATGCCTGCGACCTGCGCCACAAATACAGAAGCGAGGGAAAGGTAAAGGGAGGAACCATCAAGATTGAAGCTATAGCCGGTTGGGATGACAAATGCGACGATCTGCCGTGGAACCCCGATACGCTCCATTTGTTCCATTGCTCGGGGCAGAGCGGCCTCCGAGCTCGTGGTTGCGAATGCAATCGATACCGGCTCCGCAATGGCTTTTGCAAACTCCCGAATCGGTACTCTGGCCATAACCGCGACGGGCAGGAGAACGCAAACGATAAACGCCAGCAGTGCGGCATACAGCGTGAAGAGCAGCTTGAAAAGATTCACGAGAACGCCCAGTCCCATGTGTCCCACGGTATAGGCGATGGCCGCGCCCACGCCGACTGGCGCGAACATCATCACGATGTTTGTGAACTTGAACATCGTTTCCGACAAACTCTCGCAGAAGGAAAGAACGGGCTGGCGCTTGCTTTCCTTCACCAGAGCCAGCGCAATACCGAAGATGATGCTGAAGACGACGATCTGCAGGACCTGACCTTCAGCAACCGACTTCGCAATATTTTCCGGAAAAATGTGGAGAATGATGTCGGACGCGCTTTGCGGAGGAGGCGCATTCACCTGTGAGGGCGTCGTGGCGGCCGGCATCGTCACGCCCACGCCGGCTTTGGTGAAATTGATCGCCGCGAGCCCGATCAACAGTGCGAGTGTTGTCACAACTTCGAAATAAACCAGCGCCTTTATTCCCATTCGTCCGACTTGCTTCAGACTCGCGTGTCCGGCAATTCCCACAACCAGCGTGGAGAACAACAGCGGCGCAATGACCGTTCTGATCAGATTCAAAAAGATCAGGCTCAACAGCCTGAGGTTAATGGCGACGCCGGGCCAGTCGTTACCGACCTCTGCTCCCGCAAGCATGGCCACGAAAATCCAGGTCGTGAGTGATTTTCGCCGCCAGGCATAAGCGAAAAACACAAGTATGACGAGCCAGCGGATGACGACCATGACGTTGTGCTCGCGTTATCTGTAGGCATGGTTTTGACGTGTCGCCAAACCCACCAGGCCACGGCCAGAACACCGATAATCCCGATAACGAAGTCGAAGTTATGGAACCAGGCCTTCAAGGTCTCGTTTTTATCCCACTGTTCGCCGAGAACCTGACCCACATAAGCAAGACCCAGGCACCACGGAAGTGAACCGAGGAATGTATAGACTACGAATCGAGTCATGTTCATTCTTGCGACACCGGCTGGAAAAGCTATAAACGTCCGGATCACCGGCAAGAGCCGGCTGGCGAAGACGATGAGCTCACCATATCGCGAGAACCACCGGTCGGCCAGGTCCAGGTCGTGCTTCGAAATCAGAATATAGCGGCCGTATTTTTCAATGAGCGGGCGTCCTCCATACATGCCGACCCAGTACGCCACAATGGATCCCACGACGCATCCAGCTGCGCCTGCTATAGAAACCCCCCACAAATTGAATCTCCCTGTGTAAACCAGATAGCCCGAAAACGGCATGATGATTTCCGAAGGCAAAGGAATACAAGCAGATTCGATCCCCATCAACAGCACGATGCCGGGATAACCCAGCGCAGAAATCGTGCTGACGATCAGACCAGAAAGTATTTCGATTATCCGGGCAACCAACTTTTCCTCCCTCGCGGCGTCGAACTAGTATCTCGAATTTTGGAACCGCGCAAGCATAAGAAAACGACGGCCCGCGGTCATATAACGAAAAAACTTGTCGCGGACGCATAGCCCTTCGGCTACAATCGCCCGGCTTATTGCTTGATAATGAAAGTAAATACACTTATTGGTATTCAATTGCTGATCGGTTCCCTTCTCTGGGCGCAGGAAGACACCATTTTCAAGTTGAATGTGAACGTGGATCTCACCGAAATCCACGTGAGTGTCACCGATGAGAAGGACCGTCCCGTCGGGAACTTAACAAAGGAAAACTTCCGTGTTTTCGAGGATCAAACGGAACAGAAGCTTTCCGTCTTCAAGCATGAAGATTTTCCAGTCAGCCTGGGGCTGGTCATTGACAACAGCAGAAGCATGGAGCCTCGCAAAGAGCGGCTCGATGCAGCGGCTCTGTCATTCGTCCGCAAGAGTAACCCGGACGACGAAACTTTCATTGTGCACTTCGATGACACGGCCAGGCTGGATCGGGACTTCACCGACAGCATTCCTCTTCTCGAGCAGAGCCTGACCAGCGAGAAGCCCTACGGCCAAACCGCAATCTATGATGCACTGATTCTGGCACTCGATCACATGCATTATTCGCGGCATACCAAGAAAGCCATACTGCTGATGACCGACGGAGTCGACAATTCCAGCAAACACACATTGAGCGAAGCTGTCCAGGCAACCCAACAATCTCACGTCGCCGTCTACACCGTCGGGCTGCTCAGCGCTTCGGGCGGACAAAAGGCCGAAGACTCTCTTATACGGATTGCTGAGGCAAGCGGCGGCAGAGCCTTCTTTCCGGTAACCATCGATGAAGTGCGTGCCGATATGGAACGGGTTGCGCGGGACCTTCGCGAGCAATACACACTCGGCTACATACCGTCAAACCCGTCACGATCCGGACAATGGCGCTCCGTACGAGTGGAAATCATTCCACCTTAAATTTTCGTCAAAATTTCGGGACCCTGCGACGTAACCGCTACGGTGTGTTCAAAATGCGCAGAGGGCTTTCCATCGGCGGTGATGACGGTCCAGCCGTCTTCGAGGACTTTCACCTTATCGGTTCCCAGATTGATCATCGGTTCGATGGCAATAACGAAACCGGGCTTGATTTTCGGACCCTTGCCGTTCTGGACATAATTCAAGACTGGGGGATCTTCGTGAAGCGACCGGCCAATGCCGTGCCCGCAGAATTCGCGGACGATTCCATAGTTGTTCGCATCCGCGAGTTTTTGAACCGCGGCTGAAATATCGGAAATGAAATTTCCCGGCTGGGCCTGTTCGATCGCGCGATATAGACATTGCTCGGTGACTTTCACGAGGCGCTCGATTTCAGCAGGAATTTCGCCGATCGGAACCGTCACGGCGGAGTCGCCGTAATAACCATCATAGATCACGCCAAAATCGAGCCCGACAATGTCACCCTTCTTCAACAAACGTTTCGGCGAAGGAATGCCGTGAACAACCTGCTCATTGACGGAAATACACAGACTTGCAGGGAAGCCCCGATAGCCCTTGAACGCAGGCTTCGCCTTTTTTTTCAGAGTCAGGTCTTCGGCAATCCTGTCGATGTCGGCGGTGGTCGCTCCTTCTCGAATGTTTTCGCGGAGCTCCAACAGGATCTCCGCAACGATCTTGCTGGCGCCCTTCATCGTTTCGATTTCTTTCGGGCTCTTCAAGTGAATCATCAGTAAACATTCTAACAGGTGCACGCTATAATGCGGGCCCATGAAACTCGATGGAAAAAAAGTTCTTATCGTGATTCCTCCCACGCAGTTCAGAGAAGAAGAATTTTTTGAACCACGCAAGATTCTCCAGGATGAAGGAGCGACCGTTGTCGTCGCCTCTACCGCGGTCCGGGTCTGCCGCGGCATGAAGGCGGGTTCAGTGCAGGCGGATATCTCAATCGCCGACGCAAAGGCGGACGATTATGCAGGATTGGTGCTTTGCGGGGGTTCGTCCGTACCTGAATTCTTCTGGAACGACAAGAAGCTCCAGGAACTTGTCACAGCAATGGCGGCCGCCGGCAAGGTCATTGCTGCTATTTGCCTGTCGACGGTTGTGCTGGCCAAGGCGAAACTCCTCGCCGGACGCGAAGCGACTGTTTATTTTCTTCCGCAAGCTATTCAGGAATTGATGGATGCCGGCGCGAAGTACGTTAAGCAAACCCTACTCATTCATAACAACATCATCCTGGCGGAAGGACCGCCGGATTCCCAACGCTTCGGCCAGGCAATCCGCGCAGCTTTGGCAGGATAGGCTATTGCATACTGTAGCGGTGGTCCGCGAAGCGCAAGCGCGGCAGCGCGCAGCCTTAAGAAGTGACCGCCGGCGGTCATAGACCGCCGCTACAGCTCGGAGGTTGAGATGTCTAAATTTGTGAAAGCTGCTCCGGTTTTGTTTCTATTGTTCGCCGCGACTTACTTTGGTGTTCGGGTGCACGCGCAGCGTCCGCCGGAGCTGGACGCGACAGGAGCTGCATTCATGCGCGTGAATATCAATCCTACGGATATTCCGCCCATGGTAAACATCAACCCCTATGAAACGGTCCCGAAAGTCGAGGTGACACGTCTGCCGGACATTCGCGTACCCACCTCGGGATGCGAGAATCGCCAGAATTTTCAGACCGGAATCGGGCGGTCGATCTCAGGTCCGCTGATGATCACATACCTTCATCTTCCGCAGCAGACCGTAGCAACCCTGGCCGACGGGAATGGTAGTCACACGATGAATCTGGGCGCGGCAGGCCAGATCACGACGGCAATTTATCTTCAGTCGAACCAAAGGTTGGAATTCGATTCCGATATCATGTATTCCGGCTGCAGGCCCGATTAAAGAGCCGCCGCCAGCAGCTCATGTGATCGGTCGGTCACTACCTGCTGAAGATTATTTCCGTGGCTGTCAATCGTGACGACAGCAGGAAAATTCTTGACCTCCAGTTCCCAGACGGCTTCCGGACTACCGAACTGCTCCAGGCGCACACTCAAGACCCGCTGAACGCATTGTGCATAGATTTGCGCGGCTCCACCGATCGCATGGAGATACACGCAGCCGTTTTCCTGGCAGGCCTTTTGCGTCTTCGCGCCCATGCCGCCTTTTCCGATAACTGCTTTCACACCGAAACGCTTGATGATATCGGCCTGATAGGGTTCTTCGCGTATCGAGGTTGTGGGTCCGGCCGCGACAACACGGTATTGGCCATTTTCTTTCAAAACCACAGGGCCGCAGTGGTAAATAACGCCGTTTCGGATCGCGTCAAGCTCTCCTCCGTCGTGCAGATATTTGTGCACGGCATCCCGGCCGGTGAAAACGATGCCGTCAAGCAGTACGACGTCGCCCACTTTCAGCTTCCGAATATCACCGCCGCTCAAGGGCGTGCTCAACCGCACCACGTCCGCCGCAGGCAACGTAAGATCCGGTACTTCTTCCTGGTGCTGGAATTCGTGCGGCGCCTGGTATAGCCACTCGACGACGTTGCCGCTTACATCCAGGACAACTCCGCGACGGCGATAGGCCCAGCACATGTACGCTACGGATACGAAGTACGAAGCAGGCAAGCGGTTCAGCTTTCCGACCTTGCAGCAGCCCACAGTAAACTTGCCGGAGAAGCCCATGGGCCCGATATCCAGCGTGTTGGCCTCTCGCATGATCCGGGCTTCAAGCGCGGCTAATACCGGATCCGGGCTTGTATCGTCAACGTTTCTCAAGAGCTGGCGTTTGGCGAATTCGTAACCCGAGGCACGGTCGCCGCCGACGGCGACCCCAATGAACCCTGGACCGCAGCCTTTGCCCTGGGCCCGCCAAATCGCATCGAGAATACAAATGCGAATGCCTTCGAGATTTCTATCAACGCGTTTACCTTGTATCTCCGCGGGCAGGCTGTATTGCGCGCTCATGTTTTCGCAGCCGCCCCCCTTCAGGATCAACCGGACGTCAATGTTGGAATCGCGCGTTTGTT
>WNEQ01001921.1_pt1 | contig 10937 bp, 6 predicted proteins | sample 5399971 | NCBI WGS metagenome assembly WNEQ01 (sample SAMN13153330, study PRJNA577476) | soil metagenome | isolation source: 20 cm grassland meadow soil 2 days after 1st rain plot 5 | place: USA:California | collected 2015-09-18
CGACAAGTCGAAGACTCCAGACGTCACGCCTCTGACGCTGGATGCTCCGGCACCGGTGAATGCCGAGGAAGACGCGGCATACAAGGCCTTTCAAGCCGTGAATCAGAATGATTCCGCCAAGAAGATTGAGCTCGGCGAGGCTTTTCTCCAGAAATATCCTGAAAGCCGCTACAAGTCCCCGGTGTACGGTGCTTTGACTTATGCGTACCTGCAGGCTGGGAACACGCAGAAGATGCAGGAATATGGCGAAAAGGAAATCGCGATTGCGCCGAACGACGTTTCCACGCTTGCGCTTCTCGGGCAGACACTGCCTCGGGGCCTGCATGGTAGTCCGACTACGCCCGAAGCCGTCCAGATACTGGCCAAAGCGGAGCAGTATTCCAAGCAGGCCATCGAGATTACGCCGACTCTCCAGAAACCCGAGAACTTGACCGATGAGGCCTTCACATCTGCGAAGAATCAGACCCTGGCGATGGCCCACAGCGGGTTGGGATTGGTCTACGTGCGGCGAGGGAAAAACGCCGAAGCGATTCCGGAGCTCGAGCAGGCCGTGAAGATCGATCCGAATCCGGACCCGGTCAATTACTATTTGCTGGGAATGGCCAACAAGATTACGTCGCATTTTGACGATGCCATAGCCGCCTTCAATAAATGTTCAGCCATGGCCGGGCCTTTGCAGGGCACCTGCAAGGCACAAGGGGAAGACGCTAAGAAGCTTGGCGCGACACAACTGAGCGCGCCGAAGTGAGCCGGCTCGCCCCCACGGCGGAATTATGCAAGAGACCATCCGGATCGCGGACGGCGCGTTTGAGGAACGTCTAGGGTATAAGTTTTCGGCCAAGGAGCTTCTCGAGAGAGCGCTCACCCATAGCTCTGCAGTCCCCGAATTGCGTTCGGCAGGCGCTGAAGAGGCGGTTGCTGCCGTGCTTCCCAGGGACAATGAACGCCTGGAGTTTCTGGGGGATGCCGTCCTCGAACTGCTTGCCAGCGAATATCTCCTGGGAGCTTTTCCGGAATGGAGCGAGGGACAGCTTTCCAAGAGCCGTGCGCGTATCGTGAATGCAAGTTCGCTGGAGATGGCTGCGCGTCGCCTGCGCCTCGGTGAACACTTGCGGCTGGGACGCGGTGAAGAGAAAACCGGAGGTCGCGAGAAACAGACACTTCTGGCCGACGCGTTTGAAGCAGTGGTGGCTGCGGTTTACCTGGATGGCGGACTGGGTGCCGCCCGCGAGGTCTTGCGAAGGGTCCTGTTTGAGCAGGCGCTTGAAGAGCGCGGCGAGCGTATCGCGGAGTCCGATCGAAAATCCGCGTTGCAGGAACTCTTGCAGGGACAGGGGCGTGCACCTGCGGAATATCGCATGGCTGGAGAAAGCGGCCCAGACCACCAGAAAGTCTTTCAGATCGAAGTTTGGATTGACGGGGAGTATATGGCGACAGGCGAGGGCAGCACGAAAAAAGAGGCGGAGCAACGCGCGGCGCGTAGCGCCTTGGACCAACTCAAACGCGCGCAAGCGAAAGGCTGACGCGGAATGCCGGAAGAGACAGTAGCGGAAATCCAGGAGCAGGCGCCGGAAACAAAGCAGGAGCACCACGCCGACCAGACCACGATTTCCGAATACCTGGAGTCGCTGTTGGTAACGGTGATTCTGGCGCTCTTTGGCACAAGTTTCATTGTGCAGGCCTTCAAAATTCCGTCGGCTTCCATGGAAGGCACGCTGTTGATCGGCGACCATTTGCTGGTGAATAAGTTTATATTCGGCGGCACAGGCGCCTGGTATGAAAAAGTGCTCCCATACCGCCAACTGGAACGCGGCGACATTATCGTTTTCAAATACCCTTATGCCGATCACCAGCACTTCGTCAAACGGGTTATCGGCCTGCCTGGGGATCACTTGAAACTCGTCGACCAGGAGATGTTCATCAACGGAAAACCGCTGCCGGAACCCTATGTCGTGCATGACGCAAGTGCTCCCTACGACCCTTTGAATTACAACTTTCCTCCGCCGAGCCGGCAGTTGTTTACTTCCGCGATGCAGCCGGAGTGGGCGCACGAAATGCGCAAGTATATGCATGGAGATGAAATCATCGTGCCGCCTGGAAAATACTTCGCCATGGGCGATAATCGTGATCGCAGCCTGGATAGCAGGTACTGGGGGTTTGTTGATCGTGACGCGATCATGGGGCGGCCGTTCTTGATTTACTGGTCGGTGGATGCGAAGAGCGCCGACTACAGTGGAGAAAGTACCTTCTGGTCCAGATTGGTGGGCATTTTTGAGACGATCGCACATTTGCCGTCTCGAACGCGTTGGAGCCGCATGCTCCATACCGTGCATTAGGAATTCAGTTCGGGATTTGAGGGGAGCACACTTTTTGATTCGTCCAAAGGATGGGCTCGGCTCTACCTTTTTGCGAATGAGTCTGCGAAACTTCCCAGCAGCATGAACAAGCTGCAAAAGTGGTGGAGACCTGCGTTGGCGATCGTCGGCATCGTCATCGCCTTGCAGGTCAGCGTGTCTCTGCTTGTTCGCACTAACCGCGGGCATGCCTATCTGATAGCGCATCTGGAAAGGGCGTTTGGTCGGCAGGTGGAAGTCGAGAGTTTCGACGCGCGGATTTTGCCCCGTCCGCAACTGGATGCCAACGGTGTAACCGTCGGAGAGGACCCTTCCTTCGGCTATGAATACTTTCTGCGCGCCGAAAACCTGAGCACCAATCTGCGTTTGTTGGGCCTGCTGCGGGGCCATTTTGAATTTGGGACCATGGCTCTCAATAAGCCGAGCCTCATTCTGGTCCGGAATTCGGAGGGCCGCTGGAATCTGGAGAGGTGGCTCCCGCCGGCAAAGACAATTCCAGTGCAAGACTTGGCCGTATTCGGGCCGGCCTCGCCCGTCGCCCCGGTCAACCGCCTGGAAAAAATCGAATTCGATGATGGGCGCATCAATTTCAAGACCGGCGATGACAAGTTACCCTTTGCATTTACAGGTGTTTCAGGGAGCGTCGAGCAGATTTTGCCGGGGCGTTGGCAATTGCAACTCTCGGCTCAGCCCTCGCGCAGTGGAGTTTCCCTGCAATCCGCGGGAACGATCAAAGTCCTCGGCGATGTGGCGGGAACTTCCGCGCGATTGCAGCCTGCGGGAATCACGCTGCATTGGAGCGATGCGTCACTGGCGGACGTCCTGCGGCTCTTCCGTGGACAGGATTATGGCGTGCGCGGCACGTTCGCTCTGGACGCCACAGCGAAAAGCGGTGCCGCCAAGGACGATTTGGCGGGAGACTGGGATTTCTCAATCCGCGGACGCACCGGTCAAATCCATCGCTGGGATTTGGCGGAGCGCGCCGATAATCCGCGGCTGAATCTCAGAGTCAACGGACGCTGGAACATTGGTTCGGGGAGCTTTGTCGCGGAAGAACTTGCCGTCGAGGGTCCGAAATCGAATCTTCGCGGGCAGCTCCGCGTCGTTGGCGGAAGCGCGCCCTCGATGGAATTGCGGTTGGATTCCCTCGGGATACAGGCGTCGGACCTGCTGGCCTGGTATCGCTCGTTTCATCCGGACGTTGTCGAGGGAGTGACGGCGGAGCAGTATTTCACCGGTGGCATGATTCTGCGCGGCTGGCCGCTGTCTTTGGAATCGGCGGCACTTTCGAGCAGTGGTGGGATCGTAAACGTGCCGGGGTTCGCGCAACCTGTGCGAATCGGTCTCTTCAACGGAGGCTGCGAACGGGGCGTGCTGGCGATTGGGCCTGTTCGCGTTGCGCTCGGAGGCGAACTTCGCGATGTAATGACGCCGAAACGCCGCAGGGTAGCGCTCGCGATGGAAAACGCCGCGGACCTGACTTTTACGCACGATCTAAATACGCAGGCTGGAAGCATCAGTATTGAGGGGAACTTTTTCAAGGCGGAGAATTTCCTTAAGCTGTCCGCGGCATTTGGCCGTCAGTTGAATCGTGGCTGGGAATTGACGGGACAAGCCACCGCGGTCATTAAGTGGGAGTGGAAACAGCCTTTCACCGGCAGGTGGAACGGCAGGATTGGGTTCAGCAAAGCAAATTTGAGCGTCGCGGGATTGAACCAGCCGCTGAAAATCTCCGAAAGCGCCCTGGACTGGGTCGACGGACGGCGTATCGCGCGTGTGATGCGAGTCGAAGGGTTTGGCGGTACGTGGACAGGAAACATCGAGCAACCCGCAGAGTCCGATGATGACAATGGTCCAAAGTGGATTTTTCATTTGCGCGCGGACCAGTTGAATGCGGCGGACCTGGACCGCTGGGTCGGACCACGAGCGCGGCCAAGTTGGTTGCAGCGGCTTTTGCCGCCGCTTCTGGGAGGGTCGGCGCCCAGCCCTCCGGCGAGTGAGCTCGTCCGCCGCGTGAATGCCGAAGGCGAGCTCGACATCGGGCAATTGACAATCGAAAAGTTGAAGCTGGAGCAAGTGCAAGCCAAGGGCTACCTCCACGATCTCCATCTTGATATCCGTGGGGCTCAGGCGGAATGGGCGGGCGGCAAAGTGCATGCAAAGATAAACGCGAAGTTCCTGCCGCGGCCCGTTTATGACGTTTCTGCGGAATTGGACCGCGTGAACCTCGCGCAACTGCCGGGAGCAGGCCGCATCGCGGAACGCTTGGGTGGTTTCGCGACGGGCACTCTGCGCGTGAAAACCGAAGGTGTGGGCCGTGACGAACTCCTAGGAAAACTCGCCGGCCGCGGCGATTTTCATCTGAACAAAGTGGAGTTTCGCGGATGGGACGTGAACGCAAGCGTCGCCGATGGAGAAGCGCGCGCCGGAATTTCGCGTTGGGCCGCGGGCGAAGGCTCCCTCCGTTTGCAGAACAGCAGTATTGTCCTAGAGGATTTTCGTCTCGATGGCGGGCAACAATCGACGCTCGTGAATGGAACGCTCAGCTTTGGGCGAAACGCGGACCTGGAGATCGAAACCGTCAGCGCGCGAAAAAGCAAGGACCGCAAACCCAGCGATTTTGGCACTGGACGCGTCCTGAAGATTTCAGGGCCCCTCGATGGTCCAAAAGTTTCCGTGGAGAAAGCGGGTGTACGCCAGCCTGCGGACTAAACTTCTCGATTCTTGAATGAAAATATTTTTCAGACCTGGAGGAAAGCGAGCGATGAAGCGTCACGCCCTGTGCTGTGCAATGGGATTGCTGATTTTGACGCCGCGCGCGAACGCGCAAAAATCGTTCACGCTCGAACAGGTAATGAGCGCGCCTTTTCCCTCCAGCCTGATTGCGGCAAAGAATTCCAACCGCATCGCTTGGGTTCTGGATCAAGAAGGCCGGCGCAACATCTGGGTGGCCGAAGGGCCCGCATTCTCGGCACGGCAGCTCACAAAATACAGCGAGGATGACGGCCAGGAGCTCTTGGACCTCCGTCTTTCCGCGGACTCCAACACGATTGTCTATGTGCGCGGTGAAGGCAAGAACGCAGTCGGCCAGGTGCCGAATCCCACCAGTAATCCTGCAGGAGCTGAGCAAGCGGTTTGGACCGTCGCCTGGAACGGCGGCGAGCCCAAGCGTGTGGACGCCGGCCATTCCCCACAGGTTTCTCCACGCGGAACGATCGCGTATGTCAAGGATGGACAGATCTGGCTCGCGCCTCTGGATGGAGTCGACAAGCCGCAGCAACTGGTTGTCCGCGGGCAAAATTTTGGCCCGCACTGGTCACCCGATGGAAGCGGTCTGGCTTTCGTGTCCGCGCGAACCGATCACGCCTTCATCGGCGTCTATGACGTTGCCACCAAAACGATTCAATTCATCGCGCCGTCTGTGGATTCCGACGCCAATCCCGCGTGGTCGCTCGACGGCAAGCGTATCGCTTTCGTGCGGCGGCCCGCCGAACCGCGAGACGAGCCGCAGGGTTTCTTTATTGCGCCGGATAAGCCGCACCGTTGGGCCATCTGGATCGCGGATGTCCCCTCTGGAACAGCTCACGAAATCTGGCACAGCAGCGCGACGCCGCAGGGATCGTTTCCTTACATGGCCGAAGATACCGGAGGCGGCGTCATCAACTGGGCCGCTGGCGATCGACTGGTCATCGCTTCTGAAGAAGATGGGTGGCTGCATCTCCACGCACTCTCGGCCGAAGGCGGCGCAGCGAAGCTCCTCACTCCCGGCAATTGCGAAGTGGAGCAGTGGTCCTTCACGCCCGATAAGAAAGGTATCCTGTTTAATTCAAATTGCGGCGACGTGGATCGCCGCCACATCTGGAACGTGTCGATCGACGGAGGCACCCCGGGACAATTCACTCGCGGCACTGGGATCGAGTGGGCTCCCGCTGTGCTTAGTGACGGTCGGACACTGATCTATTTCGGATCGGATGCGACTCACCCCGGTCGCCCTTTCGGTACCTCACTTGCGCCCGACCGCACGACCGGCGCCCTAGCGTCCGGAACCTGGCCCAGGGATTTTCCTTCCAACGGCCTCGTCGCGCCACAGCAAGCTCTTTTCAAATCCGACGACGGTTTGGAATTACACGGGCAGCTTTTCATGCCCGCGGGATTGAAGCCTGGCGAAAAGCGCCCAGCCGTGATTTTTCTTCACGGCGGCCCCATCCGCCAAATGCTTCTCGGCTGGCACTACATGTACTACTACTCGAACTCCTACGCCATGAACCAGTACCTCGCCAGCCGCGGATACATCGTTCTTGCGCTGAATTACCGCAGCGGCATCGGCTACGGCCGCGCGTTTCGCGAAGCCCCGGGCCGGGCAGGTCGCGGCGCAACCGAATATCAGGACGTGGTCGCCGCGGCAAAATATTTGCAGGGCCGCAACGAGGTCGACGCAAAACGCATCGGACTATGGGGCGGAAGTTACGGCGGCTATTTGACCGCCCTAGGTTTAGGGCGCAACTCCGATCTGTTCGCGGCGGGCGTGGACCTGCACGGCGTACACGACTGGCCGACTGACAACTGGGAAGGAAAGAACGTCCCTGCGGATCTGAACAAGCTGGCCCGTGATTCCTCTCCCGTGACTTCCGTCAACACCTGGAAGTCGCCGGTACTTTTTATTCATGGCGACGACGACCGCAACGTTTATTTCACGCAAACGGTGGACCTCGTCGCTCGCCTCCGCGAAAAAGGCGTCGAGATCGAGCAACTCGTTTTCCCCGATGATGTGCACGATTTTCTGCTGCACCGGCATTGGCTGGCGGCCTATCACGCGGCCAGCGACTTTTTCGATCGGCATTTCAAGATGCCGGGAAATTGAACATACGCTTTGAAACGCAATCTAGTTCCTATCGCCGGATTGTCGCTTCTCGCCGCGGCCACTCTCTGCGCCGGTGACAAGCGTGTCCATTTCCTTCCCCGATTGCAGCCCGGCCAGACCATCACCTACCTCATCCGTTTTCAGAGCGACAAAAATGTAAAAACCGAAAGCAACGTTGTCGCCCCCATGGCGCCAGACGCGGCGCAAATCGACGCGCACGGCTTGCTGCGGCTTGAGATCCTGGGCGTTCAGCAATCAAGCAGCAGTGCAGCGATTCACCTGCGCGGTCAGTTTCTGACTTTCGAACCGAATGTCCAGCCAAGGACGCCAGAAGAAAAAAAGTCCAGCGGCCAGAGCATCGAATTCACGATTTTCCCGGATGGCTCAGTCAACGAAGTGAAGGGTTTGGATTTTCTTGTTCCCGAGCAAAAGCAAGCCTGGCAGCAATGGGTTGCGCGTTTCGCTCTTGCGTGGACTCTCCCTCCCAACGGCATGAAGGTCGGCGAAAAATGGAAATCCGGCCAAGCGGAGCAGGCAGGGGCTCCCGTCGCCGGACTGAATTGGGCGCGGCAGTCCACGTACGTGCGCGATGAGCCGTGCCATGCGAGTCAGCTTTCTCCTGCGGGAGACGTTTCCGTCTCCAGTGGTCCTTCCGATACTTGTGCTGTGCTGCTCACATCGGCAACGCTGCGGCAGAATTCGTCGTCAAAAAATGCTACCCCGGAGGATTTCAAGCTTCACGAGCTGCGGACCACGGGAACGGCGAAAGGCGCCAACGAAATCATTACCTATATTTCTCTGAAGAGCGGCCTCGTCGTGCGGGCCACGGAAGAGGCCACTCAATTTATGGATGTCGTCGTGGCCCAGGCGGACGGCTCGAATCGCGTGCACTATAATGTTGATGCCAAGAGCCACTCGGAAGTGCTCCTGGTAACGGAAGCTCCCCTGCATCAGCCCTGATTCGAACTTGCCGCCACGTATCGCCCCCGAAACCCGAAGCTTGCCTGCTGGCGTATAATGAAGGATTCGGCAGCGGCCGTCGAAGCTGCGGGAGACCCTTCCCATGAAATTTAAGCTGCACAGCAATTACCAGCCCCGCGGTGACCAACCCGCGGCGATTGATCAGCTCTACAGCGGTGTGGAAGCCGGAGAGAAGCATCAGGTGCTTCTCGGCGTGACCGGGTCCGGCAAGACCTTCACCATGGCCAAGTTGATCGAGCAGGCCGGCCGCCCAGCTCTGGTGCTGGCGCACAACAAGACTCTTGCCGCGCAGTTGTATCACGAGTTCAAGGCCTTCTTTCCGGAAAACGCCGTCGAATACTTCGTCAGCTATTACGATTTTTATCAGCCTGAGGCTTACGTTCCCTCCGCGGACATCTACATCGACAAGGAAGCCACCATCAACGACGAGCTGGACAAACTGCGTATGAGCGCGACGCGCTCCTTGTTCGAACGCCGCGATGTTGTGATTGTCGCTTCAGTGTCCTGCATCTATGGCCTGGGATCTCCGGAAGCCTATTACGGCATGCTCGTCATGCTCGAAAAAGGCCACCAGACTTCGCGCGAAGCTCTGCTACGCCGGTTTGTCGATATTCAGTATGACCGCAGCGAAGACTTGCGCCGTGGCAGCTTCCGCGTGCGCGGCGACATGGTCGAAATCTATCCCACTTATGAGGATCAGGCGTACCGCATCGAAATGTGGGGCGACCAGATCGATTCGCTGCGGCAAATCGATCCGCTCACCGGTGAGGTGCGCGGGGGACAGGAAGATTTGTCGCGCGTTCCGATTTATCCGAAGACGCACTACGTGATGCCGCAGGAGCAGCGCGACCGCGCCATTGTCAGCATTCAGGAAGAGCTGTGGTGGTGGAAGAAGGAGCTGGAGAAGCAGGGAAAATTTGTCGAGGCGCAGCGCGTCGTGCAGCGGACCATGTTTGACATCGAAATGATGCGCACCATCGGCTATTGCCACGGTATCGAGAACTATTCGCGCCACCTCAGCGGCCGTTTGCCGGGGGAAGCGCCGCCAACCCTCCTCGACTATGTGCCCCAGGACTACCTGATGTTCATCGACGAATCGCACCAGACTGTTGGTCAAGTGCGTGGAATGTTCAACGGTGACCGCGCGCGAAAACAGACCCTGGTGGACTACGGCTTTCGAATGCCTTCGGCCCTGGATAACCGGCCATTGACTTTCGAGGAGTTTGAAAACCGACTCAATCAAGTCGTATACGTCTCCGCAACACCTGGTCCGTATGAGCTGACGAAATCAGGCGGCGTAGTTGTGGAACAGGTAATCCGGCCGACCGGTTTGGTGGACCCGCAAGTGGAGATTCGTCCCGTGAAGGGTCAGGTCGACGATCTTCTGGAAGAAATTCGCGTGCGTTCGGAGAAAAATGAGCGCGTGCTGGTGACCACGCTGACGAAACGCATGGCCGAGGATTTGTCCGAATCTTTTTCGGAGATTGGCGTCAAGTGCCGCTACCTCCACTCCGAAGTGGAAACGCTCGATCGCATTAAAATTTTGCGCGATTTGCGCCGCGGCGAATTTGACGTGCTCATCGGCATCAATCTACTGCGCGAGGGTTTGGATTTGCCGGAAGTCTCGCTGGTGGCCATTTTGGATGCGGACAAGGAGGGATTCTTGCGCAGCACTACTTCTCTGATTCAGACAATTGGCCGGTGCGCCAGGCACATCGAAGGCAGAGCAATCTTGTACGCCGACCGCCGCACCGACTCCATGAATCAAGCCATAGATGAAACAAACCGGCGCCGTGCAAAGCAAGTCGCTTACAACAAAGAAAACAACATCACACCCATGTCCATCATCAAGTCCGTGGATATGGAGCTGGCCAGAATCGTCGAAGCAGACTATGTGACCGTTCCCGTGGACGACGCCAGCCTCGATGCCGCCACGGCGAATATCAAGAGCGAACAGCAACTCGCCGAAATGTTGCAGCAACTGGAAACGCAAATGCGCGAAGCAGCCAAGAAATTCGAATTTGAAAAAGCCGCCCAGCTCCGCGACCGTATCCGCGCGCTAAAGCAAAAAGACGTAGCGGGCCTATTTTCGGCCGAAGCCGCTTCTGTTTGATCCCTGAATCAACCAGCTCGAAAAATGCCCTGGGAATTGGTATCCAGCGTTGCCCTCAGGTTATGCTAACAATGAATGCCGAATAGCCTCGCCATCATCGGTGCGGGACGTGTGGGCCGAACGCTGGGACGCGGGCTGCGTGAAGCGGGATGGAAGATTGGATCGGTAGTTACCCGCAGCGAGGCAAGCGCGCGACGCGCCGTTCATTTCATTGGGGCAGGGAAGGCCTGGGCGGGATTGACGCGTCAGGTCCTCTTGTCGCAGGTTATCCTGATCACCACGCCTGATGACCAGATTGCAGCCGTGGGGCGAGAGCTCGCACGGATCGGTGAAGGAGAATTGCGTGGGAGAGTTGTTCTGCATACCAGCGGCGCCACGGACTCCAGTGCCCTTGAACCCTTGCGGGCGCACGGGGCGATTGTCGGATCGATGCATCCTCTGCAATCCTTCAGTGGTGTCGCTATGCCATCGCTCGAAGGAAGAGTCTTTGCGATTGAAGGCGAAACGCAGGCGGTGCGAGTCGCGCGGCGAGTCGCGCGGGAACTCGGTGGATCGCCCGTGCGCGTCGCGGGAAGCAAGAAACCCTTGTATCACGCTGCTGCGGCAATGGCCTCCGGTCATATTCTGG
>WNEQ01002223.1_pt1 | contig 10927 bp, 19 predicted proteins | sample 5399971 | NCBI WGS metagenome assembly WNEQ01 (sample SAMN13153330, study PRJNA577476) | soil metagenome | isolation source: 20 cm grassland meadow soil 2 days after 1st rain plot 5 | place: USA:California | collected 2015-09-18
GCGCTTGCTGAGGATCATTTCCAAGGTTTCAGGCTCCAGTTCGCCCCATGTTACTTGGTCTTTCGCCTTCCTCAACATTCCCAGCATGTCAGGGTTTCCAAGAACAAGTCGTGCGTTGAACTTGCTCTCCATTCCCAGCGACTTTAGCGCGAGTTCCATTCGCGGGTTGTCACCAACCGTTCCTCTGATCCGAACCGCCAAGAAAAGCTTCGGGTGCGTTGCCGCCCCTTCGGTTGTCTGATTCTGGTTCATATCTCTATGACACCCAGTCGCTCGGAGTGACTACACTGTATCCCATGGCCAAGGCATCGAATACTGCAAGGGCCGATGAGGTTAAGGTCGAGGTCGACCCATAAGTTCTGGTCCAACAATCCTTTATTCCGGCCAGCTTCAACACGGATTTCGGTATCTCACCCGCGACCAATCCTAGCCCTCTGGGTCCAGGAATGAGTTCAATACGCACACTCCCGCACTTACCCTTCATTATGAAAGGAAGGGCGTGAGGTCTTCCGCATCGGCATTCCCAGCTGCCGCAGCCTCGGCGAACTGGCATGACATTCAGCTTGGCTTGGACGGTGCCCTTGTCGATAGCGGTTCTTACTTGTCTAGCTTTTCCTTCGCCAATGCCGATGTAGCCTTCTCCGTTGCCTATTGCTACGATCGCACGGAATCTCGACCTTTCCCCGGCATCCGTCTGCTTCTGAACGAATCCGATCCCGAGAACCTCCTGTTGAAGGTTGGGGAGGAGCGTGTCAACGATCTCGGGTTCCATTATCCTCAGTCCCTGCGTAAATATCTCGGTCAAGGAGACTATCTCCCCTTGCTGGACGAGCTTGCCTAGCTTGGTCTTAGGCAACCATCCAATTTCCTGTTGTTGCGAAGGTGCTCGTTGTTGGTATCTCTGTTGTTGATAACTCAAAGCTTGACCCTATGCCTTTTCTCCAATAACCGTTTGCTGTATCCGAACTGCTACCTGGTCGAAGTGACCTGTAAGATCTTCGGGTTTCATTCCTCTAGATATGTAGTGGCTGAACCTCTTCTTGTACTCTTCACTGGACTTTTGGGCAAGAGTCTTTGCATAGCTAGCTATGTGTCCACCCGACAATCGCTGCTTGTCCGGCAAGACGTCGGTAGAGTGTGGTATGTTTAGTCCCGAGTCCGCGAGCCCTTTCAGTGCGGCGGCCACTTTGGATCCCTTTGTAATCGACCTCAGACCGATGTCCAATATGGCATCTTTCACGCCGTTTGCTTGGGCTCGTTTCCCAGCTAATAATGCCGTCAGGTAAGCGCTTGGAAGGTTGCCGGTTCCGCCTTGCCATCCAAGTTTGGATAATTCCTTTGACGACGCGGACGCTTTTACCACGTCACCTTTCGGTCGTGCCTCGCTTATCTGTACGTAGACGTGATCATTGGTCAGTCGAACCACGGCTCTTGGTCTGCCGGAGATTATTAGCGATCTTCGTTGCCTGTAGTCCGTCCGACCTTCTCTTCTTCGTCGGAAGGGGAGTGAATATCGTGGTCCGCTGGCCATTTTTGTTACCGTTTCCTCAGCATCTGGTGTGTCTTCAGATACTCATCAATGTGGGATGTACTTCTGAAGGCACCGCCCTTCGCCATCCCGACCATCACCTTGTAATCTTTCGGGGTGATCTGTCTCTTGTCTCTAAGGCCCCGTAGCTGCCTGCGCAACGCCCTAATCCGATGGACCCAAAGACTTTTTCCTAAGCCGAGTCCTCCTTTCCTACTGCCAGCCTTCTTCCGCCTGCCCATCCGTTCTCTAGCCCGTCCTCGACTCACTCCCTTTTTCGGAAGTGCACGAATCCGACCTTCTCTAATCAAAGTGGCTATTTCCTGTCGTGTGATAGCTGACCCAACTCGGTCGCCTTCTTCAGGGTCAATCCATACTCTGGTTTCGCCGGCTTTCAGTAAACTAGCAGCTATCCGTCGTTGACTACGAAGGCTCACTTGTTACTCTCCTCTTCTGATTCTTCTTTCGCGCTGATTGTTCGAGTTTCTGTATCGTCTTCAGCGGCAGAATTTGTTTCCTCCTCCTCTGTAATAGAGGCTGATTCTACATTAGGCTGCTCGACTCCATTCGTTTCGGACCCGACATTGGGCTCTCTTTCTGGAAGGGCTTCCTCGACCGGTCTCGCTGCTGGTTCCATTGTTCCTGGATTAGCTATCTTGACCTTCAGCTGGCGAGCCTTCTCTAGGAAAACGAGTCGCTTCTTTTCGCCGAGCTGGTGACTGAAACGGACGATGTGTTTCTTTGAATCGATCCCGTCAAAGTCTTTCTCCTGCTTGACTAGCCTTTCTTCTAACCCGCTAGGGTGCAATCCTCGAATTGATCCTTCTGTTCTGAATCCCACGTTTGGCTTTCTTGGCCAACCGCTAACCTCTAGCCTAATTCTACTCGTGCCGCCTCTGGGTCTTCGCCAGGCTGGTTTGACCCTTTTGAGTCTCCAGCTCTCTTGACGTTTGAAGCGTCTCGCCAAATCCTATTTCTTTCCTCCCTTCTTCTCCTCAACCGCTCCTTTCAGTGAACCTTTGCCGGAGATGTATATCCCGTCAAGAAACACTCTGAGATCCTTTTTCTTGATTTTGGTGGCGTTCTGAATATTTGCCGCAGTCTGGCTGACGCTCGCAAGGCTTGATCCTTCGACGATAACATCTTCGCCTTTAACAGTCACCTTCACGTTCTCCAGTATCTTCGCGTGTCTTGGGGTTTTCTCGCCTGTGAAGTTTTCTATCCTGACTTCCTTGTTCTTCTCATCTGCTTTTATCGTGACTGGGAAGTGGGCGTAGACGCTCTTGAGTTCGTACCTATACCCATCAGTCACGCCTTTGAGCATGTTGCGAATGTGTGCGGCCGCTGTACCGAGCATTCCAAGTTCTCTCTTACGAGGCCAAATGGTTGTGATGACTATGCCATCGTCTTTCCGAGCGAGTGTCACGGGAAGGTGAGACAGGTCTTCCTCCAGAGTTCCTAGTGGACCGTTTACGCTTACTCGTCTTCCTTCTAGCCGCACAGTAACGTTCTCCGGAACTCGGACTGTGCGCTCGACGCTTTCTTGCCTAACCATGGCTCTCGAAATCTCCTCTATTCCCTCTATTCCCTAGAAGACGTAGCCTAGGAGTTGGCCTCCGATGTTTTGATCTTTCGCTTCCTTGTGCGCCATTACACCCTTAGCCGTGGTGAGGATGAGTATCCCGACATCCCTAGATGGTAGGTATTGCTTTCCCCACTTTTCCAAGTCTTCGACTGTGGCTGAGAATCTCGGACGAACGCTGCCACAATCGTTGACTCTTCCTAAGAGTTGGATCTTGAACTTGCCGCCTCGTCCGTCATCAACGAACTCGAACTCCCCTACGTAGCCGTACTTTTGCATCACTCTCAATACGTGACCCATTAGCTTCGAGGCCGGGTAGACTATGCATTCGTGCTTGTGTCGCTCTTCGTTATTGAGGATCGAAGAGAACATGTTAGATATTGGCTCCATCAGATCATCAAATCCATTTTCACGAGTACTTCTTGAAGCCTAGGCTCTCAGCTACTTCCCTGAAGCATTGACGACAGAAGTTTAGCCCGTATTTTCTTATCACTGGGCCTGTTTGACCGCATCGTTTGCATGGTCTGCTTCCCTTGCCATATTTTCGTATCTTCTTTGGCTTGATCTTTGCCATTATGTTCTCAACCTACGACCTGTATTGGGTAGTTGGACTGGATGAAGTTGATCGCTTCTTCCTGTATGACTCTGTGGGACTTGCTGATCCTAGCAGGCCTTATAGATTTCCTCTTGATCCTATAGCCCGGTCGTTCCAAAGTGACGTGTACTGTGGCTCCGAATATCCCGAGCTCAGGGATGTACTTGGTCCCGGGTATTTCGATGTGCTCCTTTATGCCGAAGCTGAAGTTTCCGTAATTATCGAAGCAAGTCTTGTTGACTTTGTTGGAAACGGCTTCTAAGGCTCTCTTTAGGAATTCTCCTGCCTCATCTCGCCTTAGAGTAACGACTGTCGCGATGGGCTCTCCCTTTCGAACGTTAAAGTCCTTGACGGATTTGCGGGCTCGCTTCGTAGCGGGCGTCTTGTTAGTCAGTTGGTTGAGGACTTTTTTGGCCCTCTCTAGGGGGTCACCGGACTTTCCAGTAGCTATGTTGAGAGTTAGCTTGCCAATCCTTACAGCCCGCATCGGATTCGCGTCCTTTTCTGTATCTTCAACAGTCTTGCCTGGGATTGTTGTCAATGTCATCTTCGCTCACCTATCCTAATTTCACGAGGGGCACTTCTGCTCCGATTGGCATGACATAATCAGCAGGCGTATCGAACGTCTCGTTCTCTGCCTCTAGCCTTACCATTTTTCGTCTCGCGTAGGTTCCCGGGGTTATTTGTGCAAGTTTTCCGTAGGCGCCTTGGTTCCTGCCATCGGTGACTAGCGCTATAGTGCCTGGTTGAAAGGAGATCACACGGATCACCTTCTGATCGGGGATCGAGAGTTGAAGTGAACTTCCGACTCTAATGTCCTGTTCGGATTTTTGCCTCTGCTCTTTACCGTAGAGTAAGGTCCGTCCATCGTGCAGACTAAGCTGGCGGCCCCCTTGCCTGACAGTGCTCTTTCCGGTCACTTTGCAAAGTTTGTATTTTGCCTCGTTCTCAGTTATCAGTGTGAGTTGTAGTCCACCTCCTCGCTTTGGCAATACTCGGAAGATCTGATTGGCCCCTTCTATCTGGACGACATCCATCAATCCAACGGGAAATCGGTGATCTCTACGAACCATTCCGTCAACTCTAACATGGTCAGAGTCGATGATTCGTTTCGCTTCGTGAGCAGTTTTCGCGTATCCCAGAATATCTCTCAATAGAAGTACGAGGGGGAGACTTTTCTCGCGCGCGTGCGGGCCCGGCCTAGTCATTGGGGCCCAAGTCTCTTCTTTACGATGTAGAGGCCAGAAGCCGGGCGATGGTTCGCGCTTCAGCTGTCTTGAGCCGGCCTTTCTTCCCATCTAGGCGGCGGCCTCCTCGGTATCCCTATCCCTTGCGGTTTTGGCCTTGTCTTCAAGGAGGCTGCTTCTCCATTTGTCGGAGAGGTTGAGGTTTGTGAGTATCACTTTGCTTGCGTGGACCGAAAGACGGGAAGGTTTCCCCCCCGCGGTTTTTTCACGGGTCATTCCTTCGACAAAGACTCTAGAGTGTGTTCTGTCTATCGTGTCTACCTTGCCCTCGAGCCCGGCGAATTCCCCGCGCAATACTCTGACGCTGTCTCCTTTTCTGATGGGGACTGCGCGCGTGCTGTACCTAGTTTTCAGATCGTCTGCTAGATGGGCAGACACCCGTCTCTTTTGTGATGAAGAATCATTTCTTGATTGTCGGTTCATAGTCTATATCACCGTACTCGCTAGATTTGCAACTCTCGGCCAGCGTTCTGCCGCCTCTTTGGCTACCGGGCCTCTTATTTCCGTGCCTTTGAGTTCGCCTTCTGGCGTCATGATCACAGCTGCGTTATCTTCAAAGGTCAGTCTTGTCCCGTCAGGCCTTCTTACTGCCCGAGCCTGTCGGACAACAACTGCAGGGAAGACCTGCTTCCGTAGATCTGGTGCTCCTTTTGCAACAGACACCATTATCATGTCTCCGACGCATGCGGCCGGCTTTCGTCTCAAACGTCCGCGGTAGCCTCGGACGTTGATGAGCTTCAATTCTTTTGCTCCAGTATTGTCCGCACAGACGAGCCTCGATCCTATTGGCAGACCGCGAGCTATCCTTGGGCGGTACTCGACCATCCCTCTTGCGCTTACCGCTCTCGTCTTCGGTGCTGGCATGCTAGGCGGAGGCTCCTCCAGTTTTTTCGACTACGACAAAGTTGACTTCTTTGCTCAGTGGTCTGCACTCGGCTATCGTTACCTTGTCACCTTCAACGGCTGCGATGCAAGGTGGGTTATGGGCAAGCATTTTGCCGCGCCTTCTCTCGTACCTACTGTACTTCGGGTAGTAGTGAAGATAATCTCGCTCTATCGAGACAGTCCTGGGCGTTTTGGAGGATGCCACTATACCCTCGAATATTCTTCCTCTGACTGAGACCTTCCCGTGGTACGGGCAGAGCAGATCGTTGCATCCAGCCTTAGGAGGCTTAGCATCGAGACCGATGTTCCTAACTACCATTTCCCAATTCCTCTCTTGACCCTATCCTCCGGACGATATCGAACGGTTTCTCCCTGCACTTCAACTGACCGCTTGCCTGGAAGCTCAACTAGAAAGCTCGACTTCTCTTTTGGCACCTTGAGCGATCGATGGTTGGTGCGTATTGTGAGCATATTCCTAGACTCATCTTCCACTTTTCCGGTTACTCCGCATATTCCAGGATCCGGGGCGGACAATACCTTGACTCTGAGGCCTATCCATTCATGTGCTCTAATCGTGCTGGGATCAATAGGCATCTGGTTATGCTACCTCCTCCTTTGCCAACGGTGCAACGGAGGTCTGGTTCAGCGCTGTTAGTAATCGTGCTATGGTTCGTCTGAGTTCTCGTATCCTAGCGGGGTTGTCAACGGTTCCGCCAGATTTGACTGAAGTCCGAAGTTGTGCAAGCTCTGCCCGGAGTTCTGTGACTCGCTTCCTCTTCTCCTCAGGAAGGAGCTGGTTCATCTCACGTTTCCTGAGTACTGGCAACTTCCTCTTGCTTCTCCTTTGCCTCTATCACGATTGGTGCGGCATCCTCCGGTTTCTCCTCGATTGACGGTGGCTCGCTTGTCCCTGTTTCTGATGCCGCCACAGCTGTTTCCGTTGCGACAGGTTTATCGCCGATGGCTGCGGCTATCTGTGGGATTTCAGCTTTGATAACTGGATGATCGAAGACGTCGATATTAGGCGGGAGGATACGTACCTTAATCCCGAACAGTCCTTGTTTCAATTGAATGTCCTGTACCGCTTCTTTCACGTACTTCAGTACTGGCTCTCCTACTCTGGGCAGGTATCCGGCCTTGAACTTTTCATAACGTGATCTTTCAGTAGTTAACTTCCCACGGATCACAATTTCGACTCCGCTCGCACCTGACTCTAAGACCCGTTGTATTCCCCAGTAAGCGGCTCTGCGGAAGTGGACGCCTCGCTGTAATGCCATTGCTACTTGGGCGGCTATAACTTTGGGATCGAGTTCAGGAACGTCTATGGTGGCGACAGATAGTTGTGGGTTTTCGATGTTGAATTTTTGCTCCAACAATTTGGTGAGATCTTTGATGCTCTGGCCTCTTCGTCCGATGACCATGCCTGGTTTTGCAGCGTAGATTACTACCCTGGTGCCGACCGGGCTTTTCGTAAGTTCGACATGGCTATACCCTGCACGTTTGAGTTCTTTGGCGAGATGCTCGTCGATCTCCAAGCGTCGCGAGGCGTCTTTTACAAAATACTTGGTAACCGACAATTCTTCCTAATCGGCCTCGTAACCAACAATCTCAATATGCGTCATAACTCGACGTATAATGTCCGAACGCCCGAAGGCTCTTGGGTTGCGTTTTGCAACCGAGGGACCCTTTTGCGATGCGGCATGAATTATCCGGAGTCTTTCTGGATCCAGGTTCCGGAATTCCGCGTTAGCTTCAAGTTCTTCTAAGAGTCTTAGAAGTCTTCCGGCGGCCTTCTGTGGGAATCGTCCGGCGTACCAACCTTCGGCCATTTGCCTTCGGTGAGGTACTTCTTTCTTGAACCTCTTGTATGGAATGGCTTCCTTTTTCGCGATAACACGTTCAAGCAGTTCCTTGGCTTGTCCGATCCGCATTCCTCTAATTGTCCGACATATTTCGACCGCTGCTTTGGGGGATATTCGAAGTTCTCGTCCAGCAGCCTTTACAGTACGGTCGGGATCAAGGCCGCTGACGGAATATCCCAGTTCGGGCATTTCTTGTCCAATCCGAAAGATTCCACCACAGCCGGGTGGCTTGCCTAAAAAAGTTGTCTGGAGTGAAGACGATGATCATGACAGGTACTGGTACTAGTCTAGCTTGGTTACTCTAGGCTTATGCTTGGTCCAAATGTCCTCTCGTTTGGTCGATTATGGAAGCAGCAACAGCTATGCTGGTCAATCCAAGCGCGATCGAGCGAGTTCATACTGGCATTCCAGGGCTCGACCACGTCCTAGAGGGGGGCTTTCCAAAAGGTGCGAGGGTCCTCCTCGCGGGAGGTGCAGGGTGCGGGAAGACGATCTATTGCGGACAATACCTGTACAAAGGTGCCACACGATACGGGGAACCGGGCGTTTACGTGACAACAGAGGAGCCACCCCAAGAGTTTCGATCAAACATGCTCCGATTTGGATGGGACTTCAAACGCCTAGAAGCCGAGAAGAAAATTGGGATAATTGATGCGGTCTATCAGCGCGTCGAATCCGAACTGGCAGAACAGGAGAGCCTACAGGCGATATTGTACAATCTCCGCTCCAAGTTGGCCGAGGTAAAGTCCCTGGTGGAGCAGATTGGAGCAACCAGGCTTGTCGTCGACTCACTACCAGGTTTTGGTTTTCGCGTGACGGACCTGAATACTCTGCGAGAGATATTCCTCGAGATCGGTCTCCTATTGAAGGACGTAGGTTGCACGACGCTGATGACCACGGAGATTGTCGAGGGGTCGGGCTTGATCAGCAGGTATGGCATCGAAGAGTTTCTGGCGACGGGGGTCATGGTCTTGTCGTTGGTGAAGCAGGGCTCTCCTTTGAGGAAGGTGTTCGTCCGCAAGATGCGTGGGACCAGTCATAGCTTGAACGATTTCGCCTTCAGTATAGGCAGGGATGGCGTAGCGATCAAAGGACCGATAGGAGTTCGTAGTGTCAGCGGTGGGCGCAGGCGTCCTCATTCCAGTAACGGTAGAGGAAAACGCTGAGGCCAGGGCCGACACGAACAGTGTAGAAGTCGTGACTGGGACTGTTCCAGTATCCGCAGTTGGCGAGGTAGTGGAACAACGGATTGAAACAGTGGAGCAACCAGATGTCCCGTCCTCTGGAGAGAATGTCAGTCCTCGTGGAGATCAGCAACAACAGGTGTAGTGTGTAGAGTTGGAATATCTCAGAAGCGGCATACAAGCCTTTGATGAGACAATGGGCGGGTTGCCAGCGGGTAGTATTATCCTTCTTCTCGGGGAAGAGGATACGGGGATGACTACGTGTGCTCAGCAGATCCTGCATCAGGGGTTGTTAGATGGGCGGCCAGGGGTTTACTTTACCACTGGAAGGTCATGGGAGGATGTTGTTGGTGAGATGGATATCTTTGGTTGGAAGTTGCAAGAATATTTTGACAAGCGTCAGATGTGGTTCATTGACAGCTTTAGCATGAAAAAGGGGGGAGGCCATCGTGGGACTGGACAAGTGTCCTGGGATATTGGTCCGGCGAACTTGTTGATCAAAGAGTTTCCGCGCGTAGTAGCGCCGTTAGGTAAGAGTACATTGGTTGTTGATAGCTTGAGTGATGTGATCCGGTCGGCGCCGTTTCCGACGGTTGAGCAGGCCTTGAAGGTGTTGCAGGCGAATGTTCGTGCTGCTGGTGGCATCTATGTGCTTCTTGGTTCAAAGGGGATTCATGCGGATAACGTGGTGAACACTGTGAAGTTGATGAGTGATGGTATTGTGGATCTTTCCACGGAAGCTTTTGGAAGTGAGGAGTATACTAGGAAGATGCGGGTTTTGAAGATGCCGGGTGCGGCAGCGGACATGAAGATCTATACTTACCGGGTTGGCCCAGCAGGGATTGAGATGCAAGCGTTGCACAGGGTGAGGTAAAAGGAATATTGATAGAATTACAGGTTGAGGTCATTGTGTCACTACTGACTCAGTGGTGGTTCTCCTTGTCATTATTGATCAGCTCTTGGGCTGGTTTTGGGATCTGGTTCCTCAGAAGGCACAAGAATGGGCCGAAAACGGGTCCTACGAATACTCCTGGCAGCGTGAGTTTCAACATTGGCAAGTCGAAATTGTCTGAGGAGGAGATATTCAGGATACTGACTACTACTGAGGTGAATATTCAGATTGTGAGGATTTGTGAGGATCCCCGGAGTGCGAGGGAGATATCGAAGGCGCTAGGGGAGGTCTATCCAGGTCACCGGGAGAAGGGGTTTCCAGCGGATAAGCTGGGTGAGCATTTGGCGAATTTGGAGCGTTTGGGAGCTGTGAAGTTCAATGGTGACAAGTGGGAGGCTAGCGATGTGGGAGTCAAGATGGTCCGCAAGTACTTCGGCTAGGGGAGCACTAGCAAGATTAGTTCGGGCTCAGTGTCGAGAAATTTCCAGCCAGGGGAATCCAGCAAAAAGAATTCTTTTTCTGGCGTAGTTTCCACGGATTGGTGCCTCGTGGATTTCCTCGTGGCCTGAAGAGAATTCTTGTTTACGCGAAATTATTGTGGAGTCGCTGGTCAAGGACGAATCCAGCCCCCGTTTTGTGTCTTGAGACATTTATTGATTGTGCTCCCTTTTTTCCAAGATGGGCCTTGTTCGGTAGACTTAGTTTGACATTGTGGATGAAGTAAACGTTCTTCTTTCTTCTAGTGCTGATATGTAGAATTGACATTTTCACGCATCCCTAGCCGTTTTCAAGGCGTTTCCTAGGTGGTTTCCAGGGAATTCGATTGTTCAATAAGCGGGTCGCGAATCCTTTTACGAGCTTTCAAACCTCGATTCCCGCTTGAGCTTCCCTTGCAGACTCCCCAATGGCTTCTTCAGAATGAGCGTCGCGTTCTACTGCTCATTCTGAGTCTTGGCTGTCTTGTTCAGATTATTGTGACTTTGTTTACGAATGGTGGTGGCGATCTCCAGCATGCGTACGTGCCTACGGTAACGAGCATCTTGCACGGGCAGAATCCCTACCTGTCGGGGCAACCCTGGAACACCGGGTATCCCCCGTTCTTCTTCCTGCTTCTGGGAGGTGTGGCCCTGCTCGGCTCATTGGGGGGATCGA
>WNEQ01001924.1_pt1 | contig 10926 bp, 10 predicted proteins | sample 5399971 | NCBI WGS metagenome assembly WNEQ01 (sample SAMN13153330, study PRJNA577476) | soil metagenome | isolation source: 20 cm grassland meadow soil 2 days after 1st rain plot 5 | place: USA:California | collected 2015-09-18
CACGCGTTCGCCGATCTGCTCGGATTCGAGCTGGGCGATCCGTTGGATGATGTCCATGACGAAGCGCCCCATCGCAGTCGAGGTGTCGAGGGACTCGGAGGCGGACACGAAGTCCTTCTTCCACTCCCCCAGGTTTTCCATCATTTCCATGAAGTTCCGCGAGTTCCGGTGGATCCGGTCCATCTTGATGACGAGCAACGCGTCCCATGCGTCCCGTTCGGCCATCATCTTCTGATACGCGGGACGTCGGATGTTCCGGCCCGAGTGGCCTTCATCGGTGTAGCGGGCCGCGACGGACCAATCCCGAGCGAGGCAGTACGCCTCGAGCCGCTCCCTTTGCGCCTCCAGGGAAAAGCCTTCCTTGGCCTGGTCCTCGGTGGAGACCCTAGTGTAGATCGCGACTCGGATCTGTGCACCCATCCCGCGGCGCGAAGGAGCGTCAAACTAATAAAGACTGCCGGTCGGACGAAAGTCTGACGCACTGATGTACGATTAACATCTATCAAAGAAGGCAAGACGCGATCCGAAAGGGCTTCACTTTTATCGGTTTGTATGGATATTTACGACGGTCATTGACGGACTTCGTGCTACTCCGTAACAGGGAAAATCGCCAAATCGCTCGTCCATGGAAAAGTATCGCTGGTACCGTCGCAAGCGCGCATATTATTGGTCTGAGCTGTTCTACCCTCCCGGGAATATTTCCACCCGAGGATATTCCTCATTTGGGCTTGCGCGCCCGCAGGTCGGCGAGGACTTCCTTCGCTCGATCCATCCGCACCTTTCGCTCCTTGACCAGGATCTCAGCCACGCGGTCGACTTCCTCGCCGACGGCCCCGACTGTCGCCGCCACGTTGCGCGCATGGAGCGACATGTGCCCGCGCTGAATGCCTTCGGTCGCCAACGCTCGGAGGGCCGCGAAGTTCTGCGCCAACCCGACCGAGGCGATCACCTCCGCGAGTTCCTGCGCCGTCTTCACCCCGAGGAGCCGGACATTCGCCTTCGCGGTCGGATGGACCGCGGTGGCGCCGCCGACCAGGCCGACCGCCATCGGCAGTTCAATTGTCCCGACGAGATCTCCGTGGCTGTCTTTCTCCCACGACGTGAGGGAGCGGTACCCCCCGGACTTCCACGCCGCGTACGCGTGGGCCCCGGCCTCGATGGCCCGCCAGTCGTTCCCGGTCGCCACGACGACCGCGTCGACGCCGTTCATGATGCCCTTGTTGTGGGTCGCGCACCGGAACGGGTCGGCGTCCGCGAACGCGTACGCCTCGAGGATTCCCTCGACGACGTCCTCTCCCGGGATGTCCTCGGTCCGGATGGCGTCTTTCGCGAACACGGCCCGCGCGCGGACGAGACGCCGCACCGCGAGGTTCGAGATGATCCGGAGGTAAACGCGGCCGCCCGTCCATTGCTCGATGTGCGGGGCGACCGCCTCCGCCATCGTGTTCACGGCGTTCGCCCCCATCGCGTCGCGGCAGTCGACGACCAGGTGGGTGATCACCATATGTCCCCGCTTCGTATCCACGACCCGGACCTCGACGTCCCTCGCGCCGCCGCCGACCTTCACGAGCATCGGATCCTTCTCGTTCGCGATCGAGAGGATCTCGTCTCGGTGGTGGAGGATCGTCATCCGCGCTCCGTGGGGATCCGAGACCCCGACGAGCTGGATCTGGCCGATCATGATCGGACCCGACGTGCTCGCCGAGAACCCGCCCCGCTCCCGCGCCATCCGAGCCGCGTTCGAGGCGGCCGCGACCACGCTCGGCTCTTCAATCGCCATCGGGACCAAGTAATCGCGCTCGTTGACCCGGAAGTTCACCGCGATCCCGAGGGGGATCGGCATCGCGCCGACCACGTTCTCGATCATCCGGTCGACCTGGTCGAACTTCAACGCGCCCGTATTCCGGATCGTCTCGATTTCCGCGTCCGAGAGCTCTCCGAACGATCGGATGACTTGCCAGCGATCTTCGGGGGTCTTCTTGTAGAAACCCGATACCTCGGAACTCTTCACGGCGGCACCGTGCGTCGGAGAAGACTGTCCCGCCATAAAGGCATCGCGCGGCGGCTCACGTCGCGAGGCGGGTCCCGCAGCTCGGGCAGAATGACATCCCGGTCGCGACCGGCGAGCCGCAGTGTGTGCAGAAGCGACCCGTCGCCGCGGTGGGAGGCTGACCCGCGTCCCGCCCGGTCGGTGCGGGTTGGGCTGCCGGCGGTAGCGGCGCGTACGGCGGATATCCATAGGGGCCCGGGTACGCCGGGTACATCGGCGGATGGGACTTCGTCACCTGCCCTCCCTCCGCGACGATGAGGATGACCCCGACGATCAGAAGAGGGATGCCGATGCAAAGGAAGGGGAAGAACAGGACTCCGATGACCGACAGGGCGGCGCCAATGACCAGCAGCAGGGCGCCCGTGGTCAGCTCGGCCAGACGAGTCTCCCTCCCGTCGTTTCGACGAATTCGCGCATAATGATATAAATATTGCTTGCGGGAATGCCGCGCGATAGAGACCGCGTCGTAGGGTGAGCGAGATGCCCGTCATTCTGGGAGACATCGCGACCCCGTTCCAAGCGACCGCGGCGGGCTCTGCCGTCGGATTCTGGCTTTTCCTTCTCGGCCTGTACGTCGCCTTCCTGCTCATCGGGTTGTGGGTCTACCAGGACGCCCGGATTCGCGGCATGAACAGCCTCTTTTGGTTCGCCATCGTGTTCCTGGTCCCGGTGTTCGGATTGGTCGCGTACCTCATCTACCGTCGAGATCGCCCGCTTTGAACGCCATGCGCCCCTCTGGCGAGGGGTCGCGATTTCGCCTTTCGGAGTTCGAATACTGGCCTAACGTTTGTCAAGATTCAGGCGGGGCCAGAACGTTTAAACCATGTCACAACATGACGCCGCCGGGGTTATTATGGAGGAGCCTACACCTTCGGGACCGAAGCCTGCCCCGAAGAGCAGAGCAGTGTGGATTGCGGTTGCGGTTATCGTCGTGATTGTCGTGGTCGTTCTGGCCGCGGTCCTGGGAGGGGTCTTCGCCCCCCCGGCGAAACCCGCACTTCGGATTGGGACACTCCTGTCTCTGACTGGCGGACTGTCTCTCTTTGGGCCCGGCGATACGAAAGGGGCCAATTTGGCCGTTGAGGAAATCAACGCCGCAGGCGGGGTCTTAGGTCAGCCCATCACGATCTTTAATGAAGACGATCAAACGAATCCGACGGCCGCTGCCGCGGCCGCAACGAAGCTGATAACTCAGAATCATGTGAACGCGATTGTCGGCGCTCAGTTCTCGGGCGGCTCCCTCGCCGCGATCAAGATTGCGGGCGACAACGGGGTCGTCATGGTGTCGCCTTCGGCGACGTCCGTCCTGTTGTCCGACCTGACCGTGACCAATGGCTGGTTCTTCCGGACGATTTCCTCGGACCGGCTTCAGGGCACCGTGGCCGCCAGCTATCTGGGCGTGAACGCGTCGTTCAAGCACGCGAACGTCATGGTCATCAACAACCCCTACGGCAACGGGTTGGGCGCCATCTTCAAGACGAAGTTCCTCGCAGCGGCCACCGGGAACACCGTCAACGACACCGTGGTGATTCCGGAAGCGCAAGCGGACTACACGAGCGCGATTACCCAACTCTTTGCAACGGATCCGCAGGTCGTTTACTTCGTCGCGTATCCGGACACCGGACTGACCGTGATGAAACAGTGGCAGGCGGGGCTCCTGACGCATCCCGGATGGAACCGGCAGTGGGTGTTCTCCGAAGGCCTTCAGGACCAGGTCTTTGTCGACCAGCTCCACGACACATCCGTTGGCGTGGATGTCACGAAGCTGTGGGGCACGGCACCTGCAGCGCCCGTGTCTTCGTTGTACAACGACTTCGTGACCCGGTACAAAGCCCGGTATTTCAACCAAGCCCCCCAGTTGTACGCCTCGCACACGTATGATGCCGTGTACTTGATCGCTCTCGCCGCCCAAAAGGCCGGCGCGGTCGACGGCGCATCGATCAAGGCGCAACTGCGGACCGTATCGGGAGGGCTCTCAACAACTGGGACTGTGATTCACGGCGGTCAGTGGGCTACGGCGTTGACGACGCTGGCTGCTGGGACTGCGGTCAACTGGGAGGGCTCGAGTGGGTCCGAGAACCTGAACGCGACGAATGACCCGGCCGTCGGGAGCTACGAGATCTGGGGCGTGAACAGCACGTTCAAGATCACCCGGCTCGCGTTCTTTGGTGAGTCCTTGATCCAACCCGCGCCGCCTCAGCTTTCCACGTACCAAGCCCGATCGGTACAGAACGGCTTCGTGTTCCAGGTCCAGGCCGTCGCGATTTCGCGGCGGACCTGAACCACTTTCCCTTTCTCTTCTTTCCTTTTTGTTGGTGAGGGCGAGCCCTATCCACCGAGGTAGAGCCTCGCCACGTCCGGGCTGTGAAGGAGCTCTTGGCCCGAGCCTTGGAATCGGTTCCGCCCGGTCTCGAGCACGTACCCCCGGTCTGCGATGGCGAGGGCTTTCTTGGCATTCTGCTCGACCATCACGACCGCGGTTCCCTTGTCGTTGATCTCGACGATCTTCGAGAACACCATGTCGACCAACTTCGGGGCGAGTCCTGCCGAAGGCTCGTCGATGAGCAGGATGTCCGGGTCCAGCATCATCGACTTCGCCAGAGCGACCATCTGTTGCTCCCCGCCGCTCAGGGCTCCAGCCCGCTCCCGCACCTTCGGTCGGAGATTTGGAAAGAGTTCGATTGTTCCGAACGCTCGTTTCCGAATCTGGGCGTCAGTCATCATGCGAGATTTCACATCGGGATCGTTCGTGCGATTCCATGGGACAGGGATCGGCGATGTTCTCCGGGTGATCGCGCCCATTTCGAGGTTCTCCAGGACCGTGAGGGAGGGGAAGGTGTTGTTGGACTGAGGCACGTAGGCAAGGCCCATGAGCACCAAGTTGCGAGGATGGATGCCCGTGATGTCGGCCCCTCGGAGCAGGACCCGCCCAGCCGTCGGAGGAAGGAGACCGAAGATGGTCTTAATCAGAGTCGATTTCCCGGCCCCGTTCGGGCCGATGATCGCCACCATTTCCCCCTGGTCCAGGACCATCGAGACCCCGTGCAGGATCTCCATTTCTCCGTAGCCGGAGTGAAGGTCCTGCGCTTCGAGAAGGATGGTCATCCCCCGAGGTACGAATCGATGACGACCGGGTTCGACTTCACGCTGGCCGGCGTTCCGTCCGCGATCGTGCGCCCTTGGTGCATGACGATGACTCGATCGCACCGGTTCATGACCACGTTCATGTCGTGTTCGATGAGGAAGAAGGTCCGACCGCTTTGCCGCAGTCGCTCGATGAGGTCCATCAAGCTCCCGGCCAACGTCGGGTTCACGCCGGCCACGGGCTCATCAAGCAAGACGAGGCTGGGGTCGCTCATGAGCGCCCGCGCAAGCTCAAGAAGCTTCTTCTGGCCTCCAGAGAGACCTTTCGCATGCTCGTTTGCAAGTGCGTCCAACTGCGTGAGCTTGAGGACTTCCCGCGCCCGCGCCCGCCACATCTTTTCAGCTCGCACAACCTCCCGCGGCTTGACGAATAGATTGAGCAGATGCTCTCCGGGGTTGTCTTTCGCCGCCAGCACGACGTTCTCCAGGACGGTGAGGTTGCGCAATTCGTGGGGGATTTGCCAGGTCTTCGTCAAGCCAAGGCGAACGATTTCGAAGGGCGGCAGGCCGTCAATCCGCTTGCCGTTGAACCAGATCGCGCCGTCGTCAGGGCGATAGAGTCCGGCGATGATGTTGAACAGGGTGGACTTCCCCGCGCCGTTCGGGCCGATGAGGCCGGTGACCGACTTCGGCGCGACGGTGAGAGTGCAACGGTCCACTGCAACGATTCCTCCGAATGTCTTAACGACCCTTTCGGCTCCCAATATCGTGTTCGGGTCCATGCTCCCCCCTCTACCGGAGAACGCGTTTCCTCTCCCGGAGAATTCCCTCCGGTCGGTAGATGATGAGGACGATCAGCAACACGCCGACGAGCATGAGCCGAATGTATGGGATCGTGTCCGCCAGAAACTTAGGAGCTAGGTCCTTGAGTTGGACGGAGAGCCACTCCAATCCGTAGATGACGAAGGCTCCGATGATGGCACCTCGATGGTTGCCGGAGCCACCGACGATGACCATCACCCATACTGAAAACGTGACCGCCGGCGCAAAGCTGCCCGACGGTTCGACGTAATTGATCGTAATCGCGAAGAACCAGCCGGCGAGCCCCATGAGCGCTCCTCCCAGGGCGAACACCTGGAGCTTGTACCCGGCTGTGTTCTTGCCGAGAGCCATCGTGGCCTCTTCGTCCTCCCGAACGGCCCGCAGCACCCGGCCCCACGGGGACTCTACCATGAACTGGAGCACGATGAGCAACCCGAGCAAGATCGCGGCCCCCACGGCCACCTTGGTCATCGTGTTCAAGAAAGCATCCGGCGGATTGAACTCGATTGGCCCGGGGATTCCAGGGATTCCAATCGTGCCGGCCGTCACCGATTCCAGGTTGATAGCGAAGATTCGGACGACTTCCGCGAAGCCGAGCGTCGCGATGGCGAGGTAATCGGCGCGAAGTCGCAACGTGGGAAGGGCGACGAGCGCGGCGGCCGCGCCGGAGACGAACATCGCGACCAGGGCCCCAACCGGGAGCGGGAGGGAGTATCCCCCCAGGTGTCCTGGGTAGACTTTGATGCCTCCAATGATGAGGGGTGGGGCCGGCGGGGTGATCGCGAATACCGCGACGTACGCCCCGATGAGGAAGAAACCAGCGATGCCCGCATTGAACAGGCCGGTGTACCCCCATTGAAGATTGAAACCGAGCGCGAGCATTGCGAACATGATCGAGACGAAGACGTAGAATCCGATGTTGGTCAACGTTCCCGTATCGATCGCCATTCCGCCTCAGCCTCCCTCTTCTCCCTCGACCTGTTTAGCCTGCGCCGGCCGTCGGCTCAACGCCTGCGTGATCCGTTCGACGAAGAACACCCGTCGTGCGAATGCGGGGGGGCGTCCCGCGATTCCCCAGGGCCGCAGGATCAGGACGCCGATCATGATGATGAACGGGATCGCGACCTTGTACGCCGTCGAATGCTCCAGGCCGATGACGCTCGGCTGCCCGAGCCAGATTAACAAGGGCACCGACATCTCTTGGGAGAGCCCGATGACAAGGCCGCCGAGCACCGCTCCGTAGGGAGAGCCGATCCCGCCCACGATGACCGCGGCGAAGATGAGCAAGAGGACATTGAATCCCATCACGGGACTCAACACGCCGCTAAGGCCGAGCAGGACGCCCGCAGTGGACGCGAACCCGCAGCTGATGGCCCACGCCGCATACGTGACTCGTTTCGTGTCGATCCCGGTGGCCTTTGCGAGTTCGAGGTTGTCGGCCGTCGCCCGCATCGCCTTCCCGAGGTTTGTGTACTTAAGCAGGATGTGGGCAGCGAGCACGAACGAGAGACCAACGACGATGGTCCCTATCCCCCGGATCGGATGGATTCCTAGACCCGCCACTATCGGAATCTCCTGGAGGGCAGGGACGGGATAGATCCACTGCTGGGTCGTCGCCACCGTGCGGATTCCGTTCTGGATGATGAGGCCCAACCCGACGGAGGCGACGATCGGGGGAACCGGTCCGCGGCCCTCGAGATGGGAGAAGATAACGATTTCCACGAGAATCCCTGCGACCGCGAGTACGATGAACGAAATGATGGCGCCCCAGACCAGTGAGAGGCCTCCATTCAGGTTCACCAGCAACGCGACGTACGCACCCAAGGTCATGAGGTCCCCGTACGCGAAATTCGCGAATCCGCGGATGCCGTAAATCAACGTGAGCCCAATCGCGGCGACGATGACGATGCTGCTGACGACGAATCCCGCGAGGGTGTACTGAAGGATGGCGATTCCGAACGTCGCCGCAAGGCCAGCCAAGAACGCCAAGAAGATGATCGCGACGACCACGGCGCGGAGCAGTTGCCGGCGGAACGCGGGAGTGAAGCGAAGCGCCGCCCAGTTCAGGCCACGGGGCCAGTACCGTCTAGGTAGGCTCGACCCGGAATCTCCTCCCATGGTCCCGTCAGTCTTGCGAGGAACGTGCTGGCGCCCAATAACCTTTGCCCGCGCCGCAAGAAAGCCTTTACAACCTGCGGACCTTCCCGCGCGCGTGAGAGCCGTCGACCGAGTCGTGCTCCTTGAAGCGTCGGGAGCGAAGCATCTTGTCATCCTCGACCGAGACATGCTAACGGTGCCGTCCATCGGGGTGGTCCGAGCGGACGTGCTGCGCGCCTCGATCGGACGACGCTGGTCGATCGGCGGCCGAGCGTACCTCGTCCTCACCCCCTCGATTCGCGACCACATCGGTTCCTTGCGGCGTGGCCCTCAGATCGTCGGTCCGAAAGATGTCGGCGCCCTCGTGTGGAACTGCGACATCAAGGCGGGCGATCGGGTGGTGGAAGTGGGCAGCGGCTCTGGCGCGCTGACGCTCGTTTTGGCCCACGCCGTCGGCGCCGATGGCCACGTCGTGACGTACGATGTGCGGTCGGACTTTCTGGATGTGGCTCGTGGAAACGTCTCGATGGCAGGTCTCGGAGGACGCGTCGAGTTCAAGGTCGGCGATGCTCGGGCCGGCATCGTGGAAACCGGTGCGGACGCGTTCGTGGTGGACATCCCAGATCCCTGGGAGGCGGTGGGGACCGCGATGAAGGCCCTTCGGCCCTGTGGCCACTTCGCTTCCTACTCGCCTAACGTCGAGCAGGTGAACCGCACGGTCGCAGCGCTGCGCGCCGGGACGTTCGTGGAGATCCGCACGGTCGAGATCATCGAGCGGGAGATCGAGTCCTCCGAGTCCGGGACCCATCCGTCCTTCGCCCCGCTGGGCCACACGGGGTACCTGACCTTCGCGCGCAGCGTCCTCGAGACGTTCTGACGGTTGAAGCGCGCCGAGAACACGGTGGGCCGCTCATCCCACCTTCATTGCTTCGAACCGAATCGGCTGGACGACTCGGCGGGCCAGCTGGGTGAATCGGTCCGCATGTTGCGTGTGGACGGGCATGACGACCTTCGCGTCGATGGTGCGGATCATCTCGCCGACCTCGCGTTCGCTGAGGTGTCCTGAGGCGTGCAACTGGTGTCGCTGCAAGCCGAATCGATCGAGCCAGTGCTGCAACACCGCATCGTTGACATCGTCCTCCTCGAAAGGCTCGCTCTTCGAGTGAATGAACGGCGATCCCGGCGGCGGCCGCAGGTCGACCAGCTCCGGGAGATGCCAAAAATCGAGCTGCACCAGGTATTCGGAAGGCCGAGCGGCGATTTGTTCCGCCGTCACGACGCGGTCCTTGAGTTTCGCCTGCAACTCTTTTTCCCACGGGTCCGTTTTTCGCATGAGGCGGTCGAACAACACCAACTCGCCCTCCTTGACCACGTCGGGCACGGCAATGTGAGTGTCCTTTTGTAGGGTCAGGAGGAGATGCGCGGTCTTCGCATTCACGACGAACTTGCGACCGACCGCCTGAGCCGTCTCGAAGAACGTGCGGATCCGGTCCACATCCCGCCCCGGGAACGTGACGATCGCGAGCTTGTCTTTGAGCGGCGTCAGGAGCCGGATCGCGTCCGCCTTCACGTCGGCCTCCGTCATCGTCCCGCGCGGATCGTCTGGCGCGACCCGCGTCCCTTCCGTGATGAGGACGACCGGTTTAGCCGCGGCCGCGGCGGCGATGAATTCCTCGGTCAACGCTTTCTTCGGCCCGTGGTGCCGGAGGTCCCCTGTGTACGCGATCGTGCCCTCGCTCGTGTGAACGAGGTAGCCGTACGCCGCCGGGGCGCTGTGGTCGACATGGATGGGTTCGACCTCGAGGCCGTCCACGGTCGTGCTCTGGCCCGAGCGGAACGTCTGATAGGCGTGCGTCCCGAGCCTCAAGATCGGCGCTCGCGCGGTCGTATCGAGCGACTCGAGGATCGTCCGCGCGCCTTCCCCCAGGTGGACGGGGATGTTCGGATCGACGAACCGGAGTTGCTGCGTGTGGTCGTAGTGGACATGGGTGATGAAGATCGCCGAGAAGGCGGGCGGTTCCCAGGCCATCTCGGTTGGGTCGAGGGCTTCGGAGGAGTAGAGGCCGGGGATCCGCTTCATCAGGTCCAGGGCAAAGTAGTCCCGGAGGCCGAACCGGTCGCGCGGCTGAAGGAACTCGACGAAATATTCCTCGCCGAGGTCGAACGGCGCGCCCATGTCGAGCCAAATCCGGGCATCGCGGTCCTCGACGAGGATCTTATTTCCACCGATCTCGCCGACGCCGCCATAGAAAGAGAGTTTCGCCACGGCACGCCTCGGGTCCGCGGTCAATCCGCGAGCTGCACCACGATCACGTCCCGAACCGCTTTCATCGACCGGAAGCTGAGCAGGAGCCGTCCCTCGGGATCCGTCTTGAAGAGACGCGTCTCGACCGTCTCCGCCGGCGTCACGAGGAGCGATGGGATCCGGCCCGTCTTCGTCTCGACGAGGAAGTCCGCCAGGACCCCGAGGATCTGGCCGTCCTCCGTCATGACGGTCTTGCCGCGGAGTTCCGTCGCAAAAACCTTCATTCCCGCCGCGGCGCGTATCCTCGCTTCCTTATTTTTCCTTTCTGGCCTCGGAGGCCGTGACGCCGAGACGAAACCGTCTGCCTCAGAGGCAAACGAATTGGCGAGATTGGGGACGGCACTTTCTTATAGAGCCGGCGGCGTTTCTTTGGTCCCTCAACGGAGGCTCCCACCTTGGACAATATCGTTGTCGAACGCAGCGCTTTCGTCGGCCTCGTCACCTCGGCGGTCGAGGCGTACAATCGTGAGACGAACGGATTCCTGGTCGGGAACCGCGGGACGCGGCGAATGAAGCAGCGTCCGCGCGAGGTGACGGTCCTGCGGGCCGCGTATCCGCTCCAGACGGA
>WNEQ01002797.1_pt1 | contig 10920 bp, 8 predicted proteins | sample 5399971 | NCBI WGS metagenome assembly WNEQ01 (sample SAMN13153330, study PRJNA577476) | soil metagenome | isolation source: 20 cm grassland meadow soil 2 days after 1st rain plot 5 | place: USA:California | collected 2015-09-18
GGCCCGAGACTTTGGTGTTTATCAAGAGAATAGACATCCGCGGTTTCAAAACGTTCAGCAAGAAGGTCTCGATTAGCCTCGACAGAGGATTTACTGTAATCACCGGACCAAACGGGTCTGGAAAGTCCAACATTCTCGACGGGCTCAAGTTCGCTCTGGGAGAACTAAGCCCGAAAGAGTTGAGAGGTGCCAGTTTGTCAGATCTCGTCCACAAATCTCAGGCAGAAGGTGCCCGGTCGGCCCACGTAGCCGTCCAGTTTGAAAATGGAGATCGGAGGATTCCAATCGAATCAGACCTAGTAACCATATCGCGAGAGTTTTCGAAGGGTGGTGAAGGTATCTACCGTCTTAATGGCAGACGAATGTCGAGAAAACAGGTCCAGGATATTCTCAGCTCCGCTGACATTCAAGTCTCAGGCTTCAACATGATCGCACAGCATGCGATAACTCGGTTGGCAGAGATTGGATCGGAGGAGCGGCGAAGGATTCTCGAAGAGCTGATCGGAATTGGGGTCTTCGAAGCGAAGAAGGCCGAGGCGAAGCAGCAGCTCCAACAGGCAGACGTGAACCTGAAAGTTGCGGCGGCTAGGGTTGATGAGGTTCGGACTCGGATAGAGCAGCTTGAACTGGAGAGGAACAACTTGTTGAGGTTTCAACTCTTAAAGCGGGAGATTGGCGGGCAGCAGGCCAGGATACTTTCAGGCCAAGTGGCCGGTCTGGAGAGGAGGCGGACAAGTCTTAGCCAACAGCTGGAAGGCGAGCAGGAGAAACTCGACGCCGTGCGCGTGGAGAGGGATGCCCTCACAAAGCAGCGTGTGCGTGTAGAGGCGGAGAGGCAACGGTTCGAAGAGACGACGGTCACTAAGGGAAACCAGGAGCTTTTCGACATAGAGAGAAAAGTTGCAGAAGCTGGCAGTGAGATGGTTAAGGCGAGGACTGAGGTTGAGACTCGGAAGAATATTCTATCAACCCGGACCAAGCAACATGACGCGCTTCTCCTAGAAACCCAGGGGATAGAGAGCAAAGTCAAAGATCTCACAGCTTCTATCCGTTCACTGTCAGCACGAGGAGCTAGTGTTGAGGAGAAATATGTAGAATCGCTTGCGACCGTTCGGAAATTGGCCGAGAAATCCCGGGCCGCTCGAGAATCTCTTGTTGAGGATGAGGAGAAACTTGGCAATTTGCTAGGCGAAATTGACGGGCTTAGCAGGGCGCTCGTCGAACATACGGTGGCGAGCAAAAGTAGCTCGACGAAACTTGACTTGACGGCCGGTACGCTTCAATCTCTTGAGGTTAGGCGGCAAGAGTTCTCGCAGATGGTTGACGAGTTGAAGCTGCGGATACGTGAACTGGAGCGTTTGGAGAAGGACGAGGGGAAGAGACTGCTGGGTGTAGAGGAGAGGGCGGCTCAGAACCTGCAGCTGAAGGGACAGAAGGAGAGGGAAGTGGAAGAGGCTCTCGACGTAGCCAAGAGAGCACGTGTGACTGTCATAGAGTTCAATACCCAGAAGAGCCTGGCGGACAGCCTGCAGGCCGAGGAGCGTGCCCTTCAGAAGCTTGAGGAGATGGCGAAGCAGGGAGCCCTCGACGGAATCCTGGGAAGGCTAGAGGAGCTTGTCAAGTTTGGCGACGAACACAGGAAGGCGGTCGAAGCCGCGAGTGCCGGATGGATGAGCGCGCTCGTCGTGAAAGACCTGTCCGTGGCTGTCAAGTGCATTGAAAGTCTCAAACGGACAAAGCTAGGTCGGGTGAAGCTCATTCCATTGGACGATCTGGAGCTGAAGGACGAAGGGTCCGAGCTCACGGAAACAGTGGGTGTTGTGGGTCCACTTTCTGCAGTGATTAGATGTGATAAGATGATTGCTCCCGCCGTCGAGTTCGTGTTCGGTGATACCGTGTTGGCGAGTAACCAGAAAGCGGCGTTCCTCACGGCGGCTAGTGGCAGAAGGTGCGTTGTGATTAGCGGGGACCTCTACGAGCCGGGAGGCGGCTTGGAGAGCGGGTATTACAGGGCCCCGTTCGACGTCTCGACTCTGGTGCCCCGGTATAATGCGTTGGAGGGTTTGGAGAAGACTGTCAAGTCTCTGGAGTCGCTGGTGCAACGTCAGCGAGGAGAGATTGACCGACTGGACTTGGAGATTCGCAGGCAGGGGGAGGAGCGAGTTGAGTCTGCGAAGACGCGAGAGACACTGATGAAGGAGGTGGAGGCAGCGCGCAAGAGCCTTGAGCGGTTGAGGGAGGCGCTTCAGACGACGCGGAAGAGAATCGGCTCGCTTGAGGGGTCGATAGAGAGGGAGAAGCAGCTTCTCGACGAGATGGTTGGCAAACAGGTGGAGCTGAAGAAGCGCTTGTCCGTTCTCGAAGAGGAAAAGGCTAGGATGAGAGTCGAGCAAAGACGGCAGATTCTTGGAGAGATGGAGCAGGAGCGGGTCAGAGTGGCCGGGGAGACGGAGGCCTTGTTGAGGGAGAAGCTGGATTTGGAGAGTAAACTGGCCTCTCAACACTCCTCGCTTGACACTCTGAGGCCGAATTATGACCCGGTTCGGATTCAGCTCCGCTCGTTCGAGTCCGAGATTGGCAAAGAAGAGTCGCGAGTCAAAGAAGCCTTGGGCAGAATGGAGCAGCTTCAGCAGCAAGTGAGGGAGCTGGAGCATGAGAAGAATCGTGTGGTCGAGAGTCTGGGGGCTGTGAGCGGGGAGAGAGAGAAATACAATGTGCAGTTTGGGGAGATTGAGAAGAAACTTCAGGCTCTCTTGGAGCAGATGGACCCCGTTAACTCCACCGTTTCCGAGCTGAAGGCGGGCTTGAGAGAGGTGGATACCCAACTTGCCATGTGGAAGTCCCAACTGTCAGGCCTGGGATTAGAGGCGCCGTTGGAGGTCGGCGAGGAGGTTGTCCGGGAGGCTGAAGAACTGAAACGTGTCTTGCAGGACGAGATGGACGAGATTGGAGCGGTGAACCAGCTCGCTGTGCAGCAGTATGACTCGCAGAAAGATGGGTACAAGCAGCTGTCAGTCCGGATAACGGAGCTAGAACGGGAGAAGCTCGGCATCATCGATTTCATGAACGAGCTCGAGTCGAAGAAGCGGGACGCTTTCATGTCAGCCTTCAACAGGGTCAACGACACGTTCCAGTCACTCTTCGCGGAGATGACTGATGGTCAAGGGCATGGCCGAATGGCACTGGAGAACCCTGACAGTCCATTCGAGGGTGGACTGGACGTGTTCTTACAGTTTCCCGGAAAGCCGGAGTTGACCATGGGCAGCGCAAGTGGAGGCGAGAAGTCTGTCGCTACTGTGTGCTATTTGCTGGCGTTGCAGCAGATTCACCCGATGCCGTACTACGTGATGGATGAGATTGATGCTCACTTGGATGTTCTCAACACGAAAAGGCTTGCGACTCTGGTCCGCTCAAGGAGTAAGGGTTCGCAGTTCATTGTCATCTCGCTGAAAGACACGACGATCTCCCGGGCGGATAGGGTCTACGGTGTCTTCCAGGAGAAGGGTATGAGCCAGGTCATCTCGCTGCCTGCTCGGGCGGTAGCTGTTGATTGAGCGAGCCTGTCGGGGACCAGTTCTGGCTGAAGCATCCGTACTCGGTACTCTTCGACCTAATTCATCTGCAAAGGGTGAAGCCTTGGGACGTAAATCTGTCAGCCCTGCTCGGCGAGCTGTTGAGGGAGATGAAGGGCCGTGGGTTTATCGACTTCTCTGTGTCTGGGACGGCTCTTTTGTCTTCTGCTATTCTGTTGCGGATGAAGTCGGAGCTTGTCTTGAAGATGGAGGATCCGCCTAAGCCGCCGGTGGCGAGGCCGACAGACTATGTTCCACCTCCGCTCATGTTCCCGTTGAGGTTCGAGTCGACGACCACCTCGCTGGACCAAGTGTTGAAGGGGATTTTGGAGGTTTTGAAGGCGGAGCGGCTCTTGCCAGCTCAGCTGCAGCAAGCGTCTCGGACTCCTGAAGTGTTCGAACAGGTTGACGATTTTCTCGTGAAGATTGAGGAGAACATCAAAGCATTCTATGCCAAGGTTATCTTGGAGCATTCGCGGGGGCGTAGCATTAGCTTTCTACGTTTGCTCGGGAAAGGTAGCGTGTTAGAAGCTGTCAGGACTTTCATCATGCTCTTGTTCCTCGCTGCAGAGGGTAAGATTGGTTTGTCCCAGGACGAGGAGTTCGGGGATATTAGGGTCGAGTTGAGGTTGAGTGGAGGCTCAGCAAGTCCAGCCGCAGCCTAGTCCTTCCTCGTCTGGGAGGTCGAAGGCTCAGCAGGAGCAGTTGTGCGAGGCTGCGTTGTACGTTTCGGGGCGGCCTTTGGATCTGAAGACGTTGGGCTCGATTATTGGCGCGCGGTCTGAGGAGAGAATCAGGAGTGTAGCTGTGGCGGTGTCGGAGCGCTACAAGGCGGGTGAGAGCCCGGTTCAGGTTTTGGAGTTGCCTGATGGGAGGTGGGTGATGCAGTTGAGGGCGGAGTTTGCTAGGTTTGTGAAGAAGCTGTCGAACAGGCCTTTGTTGACGCCGGGGCCCTTGCGGACCTTGTCTTTCATTGCTTTGCGGCAGCCTGTTAACCAGTCTTACGTGGTCCGTGTTCGGGGGAAGTTGGCGTATGGACACGTGAAGGCGTTGAAGGACATGGACTTGGTCGCTTACGAGGTGTTGGGGCGGACGAAGAGGTTGAGGACGACGGGGACGTTTGCTGATTATTTCAACTTGAGTCATGATGTGGATGTGATGAAGAAGGAGTTGAAGCAGGTGTTGGCGTTGCAGGAGAGGGCGGAGGCTGCAGGAAAGCCGGGTGGAAAAGAGATTGAGGGAGAGAAACTTGAGTAGCGCCGACTCGTGACTGGCAGCATGGCTTGCAGGTTTGAGGATTCGTCTTGAGAGGGCTGGATTTTAGTGCGTCTAGTGTTAGGGGTTTGTTTCGTGCTTGTCGCCCAGTCTGGAACATCGCGGTATGGACAGGTGAAGAGCGGCAACAAAGCGGGGGATCCCGGTTTTGTCTCGCGAGGCCGCCAAACGACAAGAAATTTTTCCAGAGGAGGACCGCTAGCATGGGCTGTTTTAGGCTTATTTCTCGAGTATTAGCCGATTATGGGCTTACTTGCCCGTCAGCGAACCCTGCGGATTCCCCAAGGGTTAGTTGTGGAATAAGCGAGTCTGGAAATCGTGTGCCTGGATCGTCGAAATGGGCTGATTTATGGCGCCACCGTCAGGTTTGGGCTGGATAACGTGGTTTTCTGAAATAGGCCGATATTGGTTTAAGCAAGATTTCGTTCTGTAGAAAGACGGGGTCTCGAATGATGGGTCGGTGGTTATGGTTCCAAGCCTTGAGGATTGTGCCTCCTTTTATGCTGGCTATGGCCCTCTTGCTCTCTGCTCTCCCTCTCACGGGGCGCGCGGCACAGGCAACAGTTGGAGTGAACGTTCCTATTGTCGGTGAAGGTTTTCCGGATCGGCAGCAGGTCGAGACTACGATTGCAGTAGACCCGCGCAACCCTAGCATCATTGTCGCCGGGGCACAGGATTACCGGTTGAGAGCCGCAGGCGAGCATCGTTGGCATGGATATTATCGGTCCACAGACGGCGGAGCGACTTGGACCCAGGGACTAGTTCCAGGCTTTCCCGGAGACAACTCCGCTCTAGGAATAGCATCACCATTGCACTGGTCGAATGCAACCTCGGACCCTGTTCTGAGTTTTGACCGGCAAGGAAACGTGTACTACACAGGTCTCGTCTTCAACATTACAGGACCCGACTCCAGCTCGACTATCAGTGGAAACCTGGCCTTTGTGGCCAAGTACACGAATGACGGAGCGACCTATGATGGTGCAACGCTGATTAGAGGTGTTGCGGACGCTGACAAGCCGTGGATCGCGGTTGACACTACGGGTGGACCGAACGATGGAAACGTCTACGTTGCTTTCGATGCTACCATTGGAAACTTCTTCGCAACCGTGTTCACTCGTTCCATAGACGGCGGAAAAACGTTCTCAGCACCATTCTTCGCTCCTACGGACAAGACGGGCGGACTTCCAGGGGTCGCCGTGGACACTGCGGGAAACGTGTACGTTTCAACCGTCGCATTCAACAACATCACAGGCTTTGCACTGAACTACGTGCAAGTCACTAAGGTGACAAATGGGGGAACCGTTGTGGCAGCGAACGTTAAGGCCGTGAACCCTACGACCGGTCTCCCGTCACCGCTTCCGGGCGGACGCTTCCGCACTTTCACAATCCCTCAGATCGCAGCCGACTCGCAAGGCGTCTACTTGGTATTCGACGACTATAGAACGGGCGATGCTAATGTTCTCCTGACAAAATCCACCGATGGAGGTACGACATGGACCTCGCCAAGCCTTGTCAACGACGTCACGACGGGACAGCAGTTCTTTCCCACCATCACATCATCCGCCGGAACCCTCAGCATCGCCTGGTACGACAGCCGTTTCAATCCAGGCTCAACTCTTAACACGTTGGACCTGTTCTATACCGGTTCTATAGATGCTGGGGTGACCTTTGCGCCGAGTGTAAGAGTGACAAGCGTTTCGTTCAACCCTGAACTGGTCAATCGAACGGATGCGCCGAACTACAGAGAGGTGTTCATGGGAGACTACATAGGTATCGCCGCTAGCCCAACGATGGTCCATCCCATCTGGGCGGACAACCGGTTCGCCTGTGACACTGTGGACGCCACGTATGGATGTGTTGACCAGGACGCCCTCACCGGAACCATCACTGTTACACCCGCGCAGCCGGTCCATGATGTGTCAGTTTATGGATTCGCCGTGTCTCGGGACTTTGCCTACAGTGGCGTCCCGGCGAACCCTGTCAACCTCACCGTTACTGCTGTAAATCTAGGAAGCATATCGGAGAGCTTTACTGTGACATTCAAGGCGAGCTCGATAATCATAACGAGCCAGAATATTGTACTGGCGGCAGGCGGAAGTCTAGGTTTGAAGTTTGCCTGGAACACACAGTCTCTGGCTAGAGGTAACTACACGCTCTTGACCCATGCATCCACCGTTCCATCAGAGACAAATATTGCGAACAACGTTGCTGGGGGGCCGGTTTTTGATGTGAAGTTCCAGGGGGATGTGGTGCCTGATTGTAAGGTAGACATAATCGACATAGCAACAGTAGCCTTGGCCTTCGGGTCCACCCCTGGCAGTCCACACTGGAACTTGTACTCCGACCTAGACGATAATGGAATCGTCAACATCATCGACGTGGCAACTGCAGCTATCAACTTTGGAAAGAGTTGCTAAGCCTTAAGCGAACACCTCGGGACTTCTGACTTCTTGAATTGTCGCTAATAGTAGCCGTCTTCGTGCCGACGGGAATAGTACTGTCGGGTGATAGTCGAATGATGGGGACAACCTCCTCCCAGGTTCCGAGCCTAAGTGATTCGGCGGCGCAAATGAGCGTTCAGACGAACATGGTTATTTCGGATGCTAACGAGAAGATTTTCAGTCTCATGAACCGGTTTGGCATCGGAACCTACGGCGACGCCCATGTAAACAACCTGCTAATTGCTCATCACATCGAAGCTTTCAAGTCTCAACTGACCAAGAGTTCCACAGTCTCGACTACTAGCGACTTGGCCGCGCGCCTCCTGAAATATTTCCAGCAGTTCCACTCGGTGCAGATCCTTGGATTCGTCGTTGTCGGATATGATGGAAGTGAGCCGTGGGTTATGGGGGTGGATGTGAAGAAGAACGAAGTGAAGCGGGTAAACCGGAACCTTCAGAGTGGCGAGGTCGAATATGGAGTTCACGCGGGTGGAGACACTTCCATTGTGGGGAGGTTACTAAGTCAGCCTGTGTTCAACCCGCCTTTTCCACTATTGAACCTTCAAGATGCAGTGGACTTTTCGCGTCATCTGATCCGGACGACTATTGACCAGATGCGGTTCGAGCCCCGGTTTGCGACTGTGGGAGGGCCTATCGATACTCTCCTGGCTACTTCTGATGGGGCGCGTTTTCTCGCGCACAAGTCGTTAACAGCGTCCTAGCACTGGGTCTGTTTTCAGGAGGGATTGCCGGTTTCGAGAATTGTTCCTCACTGCTCTTGTGGTGGAGAGCTGGTCATCGTGGGAGAGGTCAGGTCCGCTGATGGATGGAGGACAGGTTTCAAGCTAAAGTGCAAAAGCTGTGGGAAGGCATGGACGTATTCAGGAGGAGTCTACCGCCAAGACCAACTAGAAACGGGAGGATGAGCAACGTTGTCTCTTGACGCGATGGCGGAGGAGATTCAGAACCAGACAGAAGACCTTCCAAGACTGGCTCTAGAGTTCAAGAGGAATGGTCGAAGTATCGATGCCTCTGAGACTATCTTCACAGGGTCTGGGGATTCCTACGCCTCGGCCCTATTCGCGCGAGAAATCTCTGGCTGGAATGCTCGTGTCGAAGACCCGTACGAATTGTTGAACCATCCCGCGAGTACCCGCGGGAAAGTAGTGGTCGTGATATCCACGAGCGGGAAGACTCGGACCAACATATTACTGGCCAGAAAAATTGCCAGAATTGCAAGGAAGACGATCGCAATAACGTCAAACGCGGACAGCCCCTTGGCGAGAAATTCTTCCGAGACGCTTGTACTGAGATATCGAAAGGCTGAGAGATTAACGGCCGGGACCGTCAGCTTCACCTCGAGCCTGCTCGCATGCGCATCGTTGATGGGGAGACTCCCAAAAATCCCACTCCTCCAGGGAACCCTAGAGCATGCGCACCAATGGGCTCAGAGGGTCAGGCTGTCAAAGAACGGATCGGTCCTGTTCGTAGGCACGGGTCTGGGGCATGCTTTAGCCGAGTACGGTGCATGCAAAGTCCAAGAGGTTCTTGGCATAAGAGCTGACGCGGTCTACTCTGAGCAGTTGGGGCATGCGCGGCTTTTCTCGGTCCGGCCGAGCAAAGACCTGATCGTAAGCGTCAAGCCGAAGTCGGGTCGAAAAGCTAGGGCGGTGGCTAGATCGCTCTCCGAACACGGATCTACTGTCCACACTCTAGAAGGGTCCTCGATAAACCCGGTCATCTGGAGTATCGAAGTAAGCTTTCAGCTGCAGATGCTAGCGCACACTCTTGCAAGACGGAGACGTATGAAAGAGTGCGCGTTCGTGGCTGATAGGAGTAAGCTCGCGCTGAGTAGCAGTTTGATTTACTATCCATGAGGTCGCTTGTTTCGACAGCGAATGATGCTCCGTCCCGAACCTTCTCTGTCTTGGGGTTCAAAGCTACTGAGTGGCCCACTATTTTGAAGACAGGTATGTCATTTACCCAGTCTCCCACGTGAATGCATTTCTTCGGGATGATTGACATCCAGCTACAGTACTTCTTGAGTCCCTCGGCTTTGTCTGGCAAAGGTTCGTTCTTGTCGGTTACGATTCCGTCCTTGACCTCCACCTTCGAGGCGGTGTAGCCGTTGAATCCGAAGCTTTCGACGAGGTACGAGCATAGAAAGTCTGGATTGTCTGTCAGGAGGGTTACTCCAAGGCCGTGGCCTTGAAGCTTCACGACTGTCTCCCGTATGTTCCGGATCGTCTCGACCTTTACCACTTCCCTCAGAATGTCCTGGACGCGCATGCCTGCTAGGAGTTTGTATTGTTGGTCGAGGCATTCTCTTAGAGTGATTCTTTTCTGGTGGTACATCTTGTCGTAAGTGTTCCAGCGTTCGCCTATGCCTAAGGCTTGGGCGGCGGTTGTGAGCGCTGCTCTCCTGAACAGGGTCCCGTCTACGTCGAATGAGACCATGGAATAGGATGTGAGAGGCATAGGGCTGCGCGTTCAGTGATTACTATTGTTTTCCTTTCGTTTGTGCGAGAAGTTTGGAGTCGTCGCTAGAGTGGCTCGACATAGCCATAATTGTCGCGTACTATCTTGCGGACCTTCTCGGCTTCCTCTGTCGTGTTCTTGTTGAGGTGGATGGTCACAATGTGACCCTTCTGAACTTCGCTCTTCAAGCCGAGTTTAGTGAACCCTGCAACGGCCTCGTTTAGGGAGAAGTGGTTTCCGAAGGTTGCGATCACGACTGCTTTGTTCCTTTTCTTCGAGCCGAGGCTGAAACGTGACTTTCTCAGCCCTTCTGCTAAGCCGTACGCCATGGGTTTGGTTGACCTTTGCGATTCTCGTGTCTCAGCTTTGACTATATGGTCATTTGGGGCACGGTACTTGTTCGGGTGGGCCGTTTTCCGAGGACCCTTCCAAGCTCGACCTCAACGGCTTTTCTCCTGGCCCGTTTTCCCCCGTACCACCTCTCGATTTGGTTGTCGCCATACTTGCGCCTGAACACTTGGAACGCGTGGGCTAGCCTCTCTGGGACGAGCTTGCCGATTCCCTCAAAGAGTATTTCCCCGGCCTCAACTTGGACCTTCGGGTTTTGGGCAATGTTCCTCCACCATTGAGAATCCTCATGTGCTAGAAACAGGAGTCGCCCATCTTCGAATACAAACCAGAGTTCGACATTACGCTCCGAGCCTGTCTTCCTCCCCCGGGTTGTTAGTTTGAGGTAGGGTGTTTCTTCGAGAAGAAGTTCGCTGGTAGCCAGGTCTCCCAACCAGCCCGGGTTAGGGCCGAGCCAGCCTATAACCTGTACCCTTGGTCAGATATTCTGTTATTGCTCGTAGCTTTCGGCCTGGGCGGGTGCCTCTGGCTCTGGTGTGGAGCTAGTTACGGGTTGCTGGCGTTCTGGGAGGAGAGCATACCGTCCATCAGAGGTCCTGTAGACCGCTAGCCGTCCGACAGTTTCCCAGCCTTCGGCCGCTTGTCGCCTGACCTGTATTGTTACAACCTCAGCTGACGGATCTGTCTTCCCGGGCCACACTGTTAAGCTGAGAAAGTCTCCGTTCGGGAGCTTCGTTGAATATCGAGCCTTGTACTTCTGCCTCTCCAACCAATACACCCAGCTAAACGTCCTGGTTTCCGAGTAT
>WNEQ01001928.1_pt1 | contig 10918 bp, 12 predicted proteins | sample 5399971 | NCBI WGS metagenome assembly WNEQ01 (sample SAMN13153330, study PRJNA577476) | soil metagenome | isolation source: 20 cm grassland meadow soil 2 days after 1st rain plot 5 | place: USA:California | collected 2015-09-18
CGTCTACCAGGACATCTTCGAGGCGCTCAAGCCCGGCGCGCGCGAGAACGAGATCGTCGCGCTGGCCAACAAGCGCCTCTACGAGATGGGCAGCGACAACGTCGAGGCGATCAACGCGATCTCGGGTGAGCGCTGCAGCCCGCACCCGCATAACTTCACCGACCGGATCATCCGCCCGGGCGACCAGGCGTTCTTCGACATCATCATGTCGTTCATCGGCTACCGCACATGCTATTACCGGACCTTCAGCGTCGGGCGGGCCACCAAGCCGCAGATCGTCGCCTACAAGAAGGCGCGCGAGTGGATGGACGAAGCGATCGCGCTCATCAAGCCCGGCGTGGCCACCGACAAGATCGCCCGCGCGTTTCCCAAGGCGCAGGAGATCGGCTTCGAGAGCGAGATGGCCGCCTTCGGCCTCAACTTCTGCCACGGTATCGGCCTGGGCCTGCACGAGCGGCCGATCATCAGCCGGCTCAACTCGTTCGACGACCCGATGGAGCTGCAGGCGGGCATGATGTTCGCCGTCGAGACCTACTGCCCGGCCACCGACGGCACGTCGGCCGCGCGGATCGAGGAGGAAGTGATCGTCACGCCGGCCGGGGCGCAGATCATCACGCTGTTCCCCGCCGACGAGCTGCCGATCGCCAACAAGTACTGAGAATGGCGGCGGATTGCATGCTGTGCCGGGCCGAGCGGATCACGCCGTGGTTTCACGAGGACGAGATCTGCTGGATCGCCGAGTGCGAGATCTGCGAGACACCCATGGTGGTCTGGCGGCGCCACGGGGTGGACCCGCCGGACGAGCATCTCTCGCACATGCTGGCGCATCTGAAGAACGTGGCACAGCGGCAACTGGGCGAGCACTGGTTGGACCGGCACATGCGGAACATCCCGGATCACTGGCACGCGCACGCCCGCCCCGCCGGCGGGTTCTTCGGGCGCTAGAATCGAGGCCATGGCTACACACGACCGCATCCCGTTCGGGCGCACCGGCTCCACGGATCTTCAGAAGGCGCTCGCCGGGGACCTCGGCGGCGTCCCGTTCCGGACCGAGCTCTCGCTCCAGCCCGTCATCGACTTCTGGACGCGCATGGCCGGTGAGGACTCGCCCAAGGGGGCCGTGGCCCGCGTCATCACCGAGCAGGTGGCCAAGGCGCCCGAGCTGCTGGGGCCGCTGACCGACTGCGCCGTCGTCGAGCGCCACGCGGACCTGCTCGACCTGTTGATGGCCGCGGCCTTCCCGCCGGCGGGGCGGGACCACGCCTACGGCGCGGCGATGGTGCCGTTCCAGCTGCACGGCTTCTACGCGACGCCGCCGATGGAGCGGCTGCTGATGACGCCGGACGACTGGCGCCTCAAGGGCCGCGTCAACCTCGACGCGCCCCTCGTGGGCGCCATGCGCCGCGCGTACGCCTACGCGCTCGTGCTCCAGCGGATCTACGGCATCGAGCTCGAGCTCGACCATCCGCTGATCCTCACGGTGCCCGACCCCGAGACGGGCCTGGATCGCCACTTCCGCCTGCTCTTCGACTGGACCTTCGTCGAGGTCGAGGCCAAGGGCCCGGTCCCCGAGCTGCCGTCCGACATGCGCCGGCGGCTGCAGACCGATCTGCTCGAGGCCGAAGGACTGAGCGACCTGCTGCCGTCGGATCGGTTCGTGCTGCGCGGCTTCTCGATCCTCAAGGCGGTGGAGGTCACCGACCAGGAAGTCCTCTCCGCGCTCAAGCGCGACCTGATCGACCGTGAGTCGATCGTCTCCAAGGAGCGCTTCTGCGGGGTGGAGTCGCGGCTACGCACGCTCTTCCGCCGGCCGAATCTCAAGCTCGGCATCGGCGCCATCGACGGCGAGCGCGTGCTGATCCTCAACGACTTCTCCTCCCACGAGCACTCGTGCATCTTCGCCGACTCGGCGCATCACAAGGTCTCGGAGTTCGCGGGGACGATCTACGCGCGCGCGGTGCAGACCGGCGAGCCGATCATCGTCGAGGACCTCGCCGCGATGCCGAACCGGACGCCGGTCGAGGACAGTGTGCTCGCCTCAGGCGTGCGCACGCTGGTGGTGGCGCCGCTGCACTATCAGGATCGCGTGATCGGCACGCTCGAGCTGGGCTCGGCGGTTCCCGACGACATCGACGCCGCGCACCTGCCCAAGCTCCACGAGGTGCTGCCGCTGTTCGCGATGGCGGTGCGGCGCAGCATGGACGAGTTCAACGCGCGCGTCCAGACCGAGATCAAGGAGCGGTTCACGGCCATCCACCCGGTGGTGGAGTGGCGCTTCCGCAAGGCGGTCCTGGACGGGCTCGAGCGCACGGGCGATCCCGGCGCCGCGGAGCTGCAGCCGATCGTCTTCGAGAACGTCTACCCGCTGTACGCGCTCTCTGACATCCGGGGCTCGTCCGTGCAGCGCGAGCGCGCGATCCAGGCCGACCTGCTCACCCAGCTCGCGCTCGCGCGTGAGGTGGTCGACGTCGCCTACAAAGCCCGCCGGCATCCGGCGGTGGACCAGCTGCGCTAACGTGTGGAGCGGCATGCCGAGCAGATCCGGGAGGGCGTGGCCGCCGGCGACGAGATGGGGATCATCTCCTTCCTGCGCGCCGAGGTGGAAGCGCTCTTCGATCACCTCGGCGGCTTCTCGGAGGCGGTGCGCGGCGCCATCGAGGCCTATCGCGGCGCGCTCGATCCGCGCTTCGGCGCCGTCTACAGCCAGCGGCGCATCTTCGAGGAGAGCGTGACCCGCATCGCGGACACGATCTCGTCCTATCTCGACCTCGAGGAGGAGGCGGCCCAGGACATCTTCCCGCACTACTTCGAGAAGCAGAAGACGGACGGGGTGGACCACCAGATCTACGTCGGCGCCTCGCTCGTCGAGGACGGGCGCTTCGATCCGCTCTATCTCAAGAGCCTGCGCATCTGGCAGCTGATGGTCGCGTGCGGCGTCGCCGCGCGCGCCGACCGGCTGACCGCCGAGCTGCCGGTGCCGCTGCACACGACGCACCTCGTGCTGGTGCAGCACGCGCCGATGTCGATCCGCTTCCGCTTCGACGAGAAGCGCTTCGACGTCGACGGCGCGTATGACATTCGCTACGAGATCGTCAAGAAGCGCATCGACAAGGCCCTGATCAAGGGCACGACGGAGCGGGTGACGCAGCCGGGCAAGCTCGCCATCGTGTACGGCCAGGCCGGCGAGGCCGCCGAGTATCGCGGCTACCTCGAGTACCTGCGCCACCTCGGCTATGTCGCCGGCGAGGTCGAGGACCTCGAGCTCGAAGAGCTGCAGGGCGTGCACGGCCTGCGCGCGCTGCGCGTGGCCGTCGCGCTGCGCGACGTCCCGGCCGAGCCGGTGGCGGCCCAGGCGTTTCGTTCGGTCGCGCGCTGAGCCGGTGCCGCGCATCGCCGGCGTCCTCTTCGACATCGGCGGTGTGGTGCAGGACTCGCCGTTGCACGCGATCGCCCGCTACGAGCGCGACCACGGGCTGCCCGCCAACGCGATCAACCGCGCCGTCGTGGCCTCGGGCGAGGCGGGCGCGTGGTCGCGGCTGGAGCGCGGCGAGCTGACGCTGGACGCCTGGTGCTCGCCCTTCGAGGCCGACTGCCGCGCGCACGGCGTGGCCGTGGACGGCAAGCGACTCATGCAGTACATCGCCGAGGCCGGCCGCGAGCGCCCCCAGATGCTCCGCGCCGTGTCGCGCCTCCGCCGACACGGCCTGCGCGTCGGTGCCTTGACCAACAACTGGGCGCGCGACGAGCCGGAACCGGGCCCGCACCGCCTGCGCCCGCACTTCGACGTCGTGATCGAGTCGCAGGCCGTCGGCATGCGCAAGCCCGATCCCCGGATCTATCAGCTCGCGTGCCGCGAGCTCGGCGTGACGCCGCCGGAGACGGCCTTCCTCGACGACATCGGATTGAACCTCAAGTCCGCGCGGGCCCTCGGCATGCACACGATCAAGGTCGACGACCCCGACACCGCGCTGCGCGAGCTCTCGGCGCTCGTCGGCGTCGACCTGCTCGGCTGAGCGCCGGCCGCGGCGGTCGTATCATGTCCGCATGGCCACCGAGCGGGGACGTCTGCCCAAGGCGCGACGCGACGAGCTGAACGAGCATCTGCGGCGGATGCTCGACCGCTGGTACAGCAACGCGTACGAGGACGACAACCTCTTCCTCACGATGGCGCGCCGCCCCGGTCTGCTCGACGCCACGTGGGGCTTCATCCGCTACATCTACGGCGGCGGCTCGAGCATCGAGCCCGAGCTGTTCGAGCTGGTGCGCGTGAAGCTGGCCTGGAACAACCGCTGCGTGCACTGAAGCCTCGCGCGATCCTCCTCGGCCGTGAGCCGGGGCGCGTCGGAGGACCTGGTGGCCAAGCTCGCCGACTACGAGGGGTCGGATCTGCCCGAGCGAACGAAGATGGCGCTGCGGCTGGCCGATCGGCTGACGGGCGACACGCCGACGGTGGACGAGGCGTTCTACGCGGCGCTGCGGCGGCACTTCAGCGACGACGAGCTGCTGGATCTCGGCATGACGATCACGTTCGCGAGCGGTTGGCAGCGCTTCATCGAGGCGTTCGGGATCGTGCCCGACCGCTGGCGCGACGGCGCGGCGCCGCCCTTCCACGCGCTCCGCGACCGCGACGGCTGACGGTTCAGTCTGTCGCGCGCGTCGCCTTCTCCTTCAGGAGCCGGTCGATCGCGGCGCCGGCGAATCCGAGCTCGCCCAGGATGGCGCGCGTCTGCGAGGCGAACGGCGGCGTCGGCGCGCCGGGCTGAAAGCCGTCGCCGTCCATCTTCACCGGCGGCGCCAGCACGCGGACAGGCCCGAGCGCGGGGTGCGGCAGGTCGTGGAAGAATCCGTTCGCGAGGGCCTGCTCGTCGTCGAAGAGCTCGGTCGAGAAGCGCACGGCGGCGCCGGGCACGACGACGTCGTCCTTCGTCGCGTAAGTGGGGTAGTAGACCTCGAGCATGGCCGGCGTGCGCGCCGACACCACGGCCGCCTCCTGCTCCTCGAAGGCGCGGCCCGCCGCGCGCATCTCGTCGAGCCGGGCGCGCACGGCGGCGTGGACCGGCCCGTCCACCGACTCCACGCGCAGCATCGAGTTGTTCTGCGCGACGAGCGCCGCCATCATGAGCGCGGCGCTCACCTCGCCGCCGCGGCCGGTGCGCTCGCGGCGCAGGAGTGCCCCGGCGATGCCGAAGGCGAGCGACAGCGCGCAGATGTAGTCGGCGACGGGCGCCTCGCCGCTCGCGGGCACGCCGGCCTCGACCTTCCCGAGGGAGGCCATCAGCCCGGTTCGCGCCTGCACGACCAGATCCATGCCGGCGAGCAGCGCGTCGGGCCCGTGGCGGCCGAACGCGCTGACGCTGCCGACGACGAGCCGCGGGAAGCGCGGCGCCAGCGACGCATAGTCGAGGCCGAACTCCTCCGCGAGACGGGGACGAAAGTTCGTGAGCACGACGTCGGCGCGCCCGAGCAGTCGCTCGATGACCTCCCGGGCGCGCGGATGCCGCAGGTCCAGCGGCAGCGAGCGCTTGCCGCGGTTGCGCGAGAGGAAGTGGCGCGTGTCGCCGCCCGGAAGCGGTGCGAGCTGGCGCACCGGATCGCCCTCCAGCGATTCGATCTTGATGACCCGCGCGCCGCCCTCGGCGAGCAGCTGCGCGCAGAACGGAACCGCGATGAACTGGCCGAGCTCGACGACCTCGACGCCGGCGGACGGACGGGACGCGTTCATGGGCGCGCTGGCGTAGCACGCGCGCCCGTCTGCTATTCTCTGGGGCCATGAGCTCAGGCCTCGAGGACCGCTTTCAGACCCTGCACGAGATCGTTCGCGCCGCGAAGCAGCGCCTGCCCGCCGGGGAATGGGACTACCTGATGGGCGCCACCGAGACCGAGACGACGCTGCGGCGCAACCGGCTGGCGCTCGACTCGATCGCGTTCCGGCCGCGCGTCTTGCGCAACGTCTCGAAGGTCGACGCGACCTCGACGTTTCTCGGCCGGCCCGTGCGCATCCCGGTGATGTTCGCGCCGATCGGCTCCGTGGAGTCGTTCACGCCGGGCGGCGGCGCCACCGCCGCGCAGGCCTCGGCCGAGTTCGGCGTGCCGCAGATGCTCTCGAGCGTGTGCAATCCCGGGCTGGAGGCCGTGGCCAAGGCCGCCGACAACTTCCGGATCTTCCAGCTCTACGTCCGTGGCGACGACGCGTTCGTGGACGACTGGGTGCGCCGCGCCGTCGACAACGGCTATGCGGCCTTCGCGATCACCGTCGACACCGCCAGCTACAGCCGGCGCGAGCGCGATCTGGCGCGGCGCTTCGTCAAGCCGTGGCGGCAGCGCGCGACGGGCCACGATTTCCAGGCGGCGTTCTCGTGGGACAACATCAAGCGCTTCAAGGACACGCACACGATCCCGCTCATTCTCAAGGGCATCGCGACGGCCGAGGACGCGGCCCTGGCCTGCGAGCACGGCGTGGACGTCGTGTACGTCTCCAACCACGGCGGCCGGCAGCTCGATCACGGGCGCGGCTCGACCGACGTGCTGCCCGAGGTCGTGCGGGCGGTCGGCGGGCGCGCGCGCGTCATCGTGGACGGCGCCTTCCAGCGCGGCACCGACGTCGTCAAGGCCATGGCCCTGGGCGCCGACCTCGTCGGCATGGGCCGCATGCCGTGCATCGGCCTCGCCGCCGCCGCCGCCCCGGGCTGCGTGCGCGTGATGGAGCTGCTGGAGGACGAGATCCGCATCGCGCTCACCCTGCTCGGCGTCTCGCGCTGGAAGGAGCTCGACGCGACGTACCTGCACCAGGGCGCGCCGGTCGTCGCGGTGCCGCGCGCGACCAGCGCCTTCCCGCTGCTGGACGAGCCGGGTTACTGAGCGACTACCAGGCGAGGATCTCCGGCCGGAAGTCCTCGATCCGCTCCTTGACGACGAGGACGGGATCGATGCCGTAGAGCCGGCGCGCGTTCTCACCCAACAGCTTCTTCTGCACCGGCTCCGGCACCCCGAACCTGGCCATCGCCTCCAGCGCCTCCCAGACGTCTTCGGCGTCGTGATGCGGATAGTCGGACGACCAGATGCCGACGTTCTCGTAGAGGTCCCACATCCGGTAGACCGGCTCCTCGTCGCTCTCGAACGCGATGAAGCAGCGGCGATAGAAGGTCTCGGAGGGGTCGGCGACCGTCCGCTCGCGGCCGCGCTGAAACGCGTAGAGGTCGAGGAAATTGCGGCTGCGGCCCAGCACCATCGGCAGCCACGTCGCGTTGGACTCGAGCACCGCGCACTTGAGGCGCGGGAACTTCTCGAGCCACCCGGTCATGAGCACCGTCGTGAGCCACGTCATCGCCTCCATGACGAAGCCGAGCGACTCGCTGGCGTCGATGGTCGGCTCCATGGCGAAGACGATGTTGCTGACGAACTGGCCCGGCGAGTACACGACCGCCTCGTCGGTGAAGAGCAGGCCGGTGCCGGCGCCGCGGGTCTGCGCGATGCGCTGGGCCCACTCCGGCGTGAGCGCCTCGCGCGACGGAAACGTGTGCATCGCGAGCACGAGGCCCAGCGCCTCGAACTCGCGCCACAGCGGATCGAACTCGGCCAGGGTCGGATAGCGGCCGTTCCAGAAGCACGGGCGTACGGCCGCCGCCTTGAACCCCTTCGTCGCCACGCGGCGCAGCTCCGCGATCGAGTGCTCGACGCTCTGGATCGGCAGCACGGCGCACGGGAAGAGGCGCCGGCGGTCGGCGGCCGCGTAGTCGTCGACCCAGTCGTTGTAGGCGGTGGCGAGGACGCGCGCGGCCTCGGGGTCGCGCACGAGCGCCAGGCGCACGAACCACGACGGGAACAGCATCACCTGATCGGTGCCGAGCGCGTCCATGTCGCGCAGACGGGCGTGCGGGTCCCGACATCCCTTGAGGCGTCCGAAGCGCGCCTTCCACTCGTCGGTGCCCGGCGTGAGGCGACCGACCTCCTTCTTGTTCCAGCGCGGCCAGCCCACCTCTGCCGCGTTGGCGCGCTCGCGGGAGGCCGGCACCGCGCGGCCATTGATAAGAAGCGTGTCGGTATCGGTGTGGAAGTGGAACTGGGTCTTCGCCCACGTGCGCACGCGGGAGGGCATGTACTCGTCCCAGATCTCCGGCGGCTCGACGATGTGGCTGTCGCAATCGAAGACGGAGAACGACTTCGTGGTCATCGGCGCCTCCTGTCGGGATCGATGCCGCGCGGGGAGGCTACCACGAGCCGCCACGGGCGCGGGCGTCGCGGTACACTTTCCCGCGGAGGAACAGGCCATGAGCACGAATCCCGCGCCGCGCGGCCACGCCGTCGTCGTCCAGCCCGACGAGGGCCCGTCGTACTGGCAGCCGGTGCCGGCCAACGGCCACGCCGATCCCAGGCTGACGCCGGACCTGACGCGCTTCCCCGCGCTAGCGATGGGCTACCAGACGATCGCGCCCGGCGGCCGCGTGCGCGAGCACTCGCACGGCGACCAGATCGAGCTGCAGGTCTGCTTCCGCGGGCGCGGTCATGTCGTCGTCGACGGCGCGAAGCATCTGCTCGTGCCCGGGACGGCGTGCTTCCTCGGCTACGACGTCAAGCACGAGATCGTGAACGACGGCGGCGAGGAGCTGGTCATGCTGTGGCTGATCACGCCGCACGGCCTCGAGGACTTCTTCAAGGCGATCGGCCGGCCGCGCACGCCGGGCCAGCCCGCGCCCGCGCCGTTCGCGCGGCCGGAGGACATCGTGGCCGTCGAGCGCGCGATGGGCATGAACGACACGCGTGCGTAGCGTCGCGACCGTCGCCCTCCTGCTCGCCGTCGTCGCGGCGCCGGTGAGCGCCGCCGACGTGACGCTCGTCGGCGCGGACGGCCGCGCGGCATTGTCCGACGCCGAGCAGACCGCCATCAGCGGCATCGTCAAGCGGGAGGCCGAGAGCTGCAGCCTCAGCTCGGTCGGCTATCCCGACATCTTTCGTGGGTCCAGCGCCGCCGACCGGTGGCGTGAGGCCGAGACCGGGCCCCACCTCTACGTCCGGTACGAAACGCCGGTCGTCATCCGTCGCGGCGCCCGGGGCGGGCCGCCCGTGCGTGCGTCCGAGGTACTCATCGGGATCGATCCGAAGTTTCCGCGCCAGCCGCTGGAGCGGCCGGCCGTCGACAACAACTGCGCGATCCTCGAGCGTATGAGGCGACGCTCCTAGCGATGCCGACGATCTCGATCGGCGACGCCGACATCTATTACGAGGACGCGGGACAGGGGCCGCCGCTGATGCTCGTGCCCGGGCTCGCCGGCCAGGGCTCGTTCTGGATGTCGCAGGTGCCCGACTTCTCGCGCGACTTCCGCACGGTCGTCCACGATCACCGCGGCGCCGGGCGCAGCACGCACTCGCCCATCACGTACTCCGTGGAGCAGATGGCGGACGACACCCTGCGGCTCATGGACGCCCTCGGCATCGACACCGCGCACTTCGTCGGCCACTCCACCGGCGGCGCGATCGGACAGGTGATCGCCACCGAACATCCCGACCGCCTGCGCAGTCTGGTGCTCAGCGCGACGTGGGCGGGGCCGGATCCGTTCTTCCGGCGGCTGTTCGAGAGCCGCAAGCAGACGCTGCTCGACTCCGGCGTGGCGGCGTACCTGCGGGCCTCCGTGCTGTTCCAGGCCACGCCGCGCTGGGTGAGCGAGAACGACGAGTTCATCACCGAGCTGCACCGCGTGACCGCCGCGAGCTATCCGCCCGTCGAGGTCGTGGCCAGCCGCATCGACGCGATCCTGCGCCACGACCGCCGGCGGCAGCTGCTGCAGATCCGCCTGCCGACCCTCGTCATCGTCGCGCGGGACGACACGATCACGCCGCCGTTCTACTCCGAGGAGCTGGCCTCGGCCATCCCCGGCGCCAAGCTGATCGTGCTCGACGGCGGCGGCCACTTCTCTCCCGCCATCCACTCCGGGCCGTACAACGCCGCCGTCGGCGCCTTCCTGCGCGCCGTTCGCTGACCGTTCCGAGGAGGGCTCGATGAGGATTCCGGCCGCTCAGGCCAGCGCCGCGACGATCTCGCGCGCGAGCCGCGGCAGCTCCGGATCGCGCGCGCCCATCAACAGCACGACATCGCCCGGCCGCGCCTCGCCGGCGACCCAGCGCACGACCGCCGCGTGGTCCGGCGCATACGCGCAGCCGATGTCGGCCGCGAGGTCGCGGCTCCCGAGATCGCGCGTGACGGTGCCGCCCGCGTAGAAGATCTCCGCGTAGCAGAGGCGGTCGGCGGGACGCAGCAGGCGCGGCAGCATCTCGCGCAGCTCGTCGCGCAGGAAGCGCGCGGGGCCGAAGCCGTGCGGCTGGAACACCGCGACCACGCGCGCCGCCGCCGCCTGAGCGGTCGTCAGCGCCGCGCGGATCTTCTCGCCGTTGTGCGCGAAGTCGTCGATGACGCGGATCCCGGTGCGCGTGACGCCGATGGTCTCGAAGCGTCGCGCCACGCCGGGGAAGCGCGGCAGCAACGCCTCGATGTCGACGGCGCGGATGCCGAGCTCGAGCGCGACGAGCGCCGCCGCCCCCGCGTTCTCGAGGTTGTGCAGTCCCGGCTGCGGCACCTCGAGTCTCACGTCCCTTCCCCCCCAGCGCAGCCGGCCGGTCGCGCGGTCCGGACCGAGCGCGCGCGCGGACACAGGCGCCGCGGCGCCGTCGGCGATACCGTACGACGTCGCGCCGACGTCGCGACCGATGGCGGAGGCCTCGGCGCAGCGCGCGTTGACGAAGAGCCGCCCGCACTGCCCGGCGAACGTCGCGAACTGCTTGCGCAGCGCCTCGAGCTCCGTGTGATCGCGGCTGATGTTGTGGATCAGGCCGAGTGCGGGGTGATAGCCGCTCAGCGTGCCGTCGGACTCGTCGGCCTCGGCCACGATGGCCCCGTCGACCGGGCCGGTCACGAGACAGCCGCCGC
>WNEQ01001936.1_pt1 | contig 10895 bp, 12 predicted proteins | sample 5399971 | NCBI WGS metagenome assembly WNEQ01 (sample SAMN13153330, study PRJNA577476) | soil metagenome | isolation source: 20 cm grassland meadow soil 2 days after 1st rain plot 5 | place: USA:California | collected 2015-09-18
GCCGGTCACGATCGACCAGTACATCTGCGGCACCGAGAAGGCGGGGGAGGACCTCGTCGTGGGTCCGCAGGGCGGCGTGAGGAACGCCGTCGTGTGGCTGCAGACGCCGCCTCCGGGCGCCGCCTGGCCGAGCGCGCCGGTCAAGGTCGAGATGGATCAGAAGGCCTGCGTGTTCGTCCCGCGCGTCGTGCTCGTGCCGGCAGGGGGGACGGTGGAGTTCCTGAACAGCGACCGCCTGCTGCACAATCTGCACAGCGCGAGCACCCACAACCCGACCTTCAACCGTACGCAGCCGCGCGGCCGCGTCATTCCCGTGACCTTCAGCAAGCCCGAGATCATCCAGCTGAACTGCGATCTGCATTCGTGGATGCGGGCGTGGGTCGTGGTCGCGGACCACCCCTTCTACGCGGTCAGCAACGAGGCCGGCGAGTTCACCCTGCCCAACGTCCCGCCCGGCAAGTACGTGCTGCAGATCTGGCAGGAGACCCTCGGGATCACGAGCCGCGAGGTGAGCGTGGGCGCCGAGGACGCCCGCGTCACCGTCGAGCTCAAGGCGCCACGCTGATCCGCTTGCTGGCCTCCCACGCCGCCGAGTGCGTCGGCTCGGCGAGCGCGCGCAGCCGGCCCCCTTCGTCGAGCGCGATCGTGAACGTGACCTTCGGCGCCGAGAAGACCGGGTGCAGGTACACGCGCGCGATCTCCGCCGTGTCCTTGTAGAGCGCGATGTAGCGGATGTGGTGCTCGGCCAGCGAGGGATGCTCGCCGCCGGCGCCCACGCTGACCGTGACGTCGAACCACTGGCCGCGTTTCACGGAGTCCGGCGCCGTCATCTTGGGCGTGTGCTTGGCGTCGTAGGAGGTGTGCGCCTCCTTGAACTCCGGCGTGAACTGCTCTTCCTGTCCCGCCCGGGTCGCGCCGGCCATCACGAGCAGCACGCCGAGGAAAGCGAAAGTGGTCGTGATCCGTCGCATGCGTTGCCTCCTGTCGGCTCAGCCCTCGGGCACGATCTCGCGGATCTTGGCGAGCAGCGCGCGCGGACTGTAGGGCTTGGCCAGATACGCGGTGGCACCGGCGGCGGTCGCCTTCTGCTCGTCGCCGCTGAGCGCGAACGACGTCACCACGATGATGGGCACCGCGGCGGTGCGCGGGTCGTTGCGCAGCTGCCGCGTGGCGTCCAGCCCCGACATCTTTGGCAGCTGGATGTCCATGAGGATGAGGTCCGGCGGGGCCGCGAGCGCGGCGGCCACGCCCTCCTCACCGTCCGTCGCCTCCCGCAGCCGATACGTGGTCCGCGCCAGGAGCTGGCGCACGATCTTGCGGTTGTACTCGTTGTCCTCGACGTACAGGATCGTCTTGTCGCTCATAGCGTCGTCGCGCGCTCCACCCGGAGCGGAATCGTGAAGTAAAAGGCCGATCCCTTGCCGAGCTCGCTCTCCGCCCAGATGCGGCCGCCGTGCAGCTCGACGAACTTCTTGGTGATGCTGAGCCCCAGGCCGGTGCCGCCGAAGTCGCGCGTGGTGGTCGTGTCCACCTGGCGGAACTGGACCCAGACCTCGTCGAGCTGGTCGGCGGGGATTCCGATGCCGGTATCGGAGACGCGATAGCGCAGCCGGTCGCCCTGCAGCTCGACGCCGACGGCCACGCGGCCGTGGTGCGTGAACTTCAGCGCGTTGCCGACCAGGTTCAGCAGGCACTGCATGATGCGCTTGGCGTCGCCGTAGGCGTCCGGCAGGTTCGGCTCGACCTCGGTGACCAGCTCGAGCCCCTTGTCGTCCGCGATCGAGCGCAGCGAGGCGCGCACGGTGGCGACGACGTCCTCGGGCGCGTAGTCGCCCAGCGACAGCTCCATGCGGCCGGCTTCGATCTTCGAGAGGTCGAGCACGTCGTTGATGAGACGCAGCAGGTGCTTGCCGTTGGTCTGGATGTCGGCCAGCGGCTCCTTGAGCTCCGCCGGCACGTCGCCGTACAGGTCGTCGAGGATCATCTCCGTGAACCCGAGGATCGCGTTCAGCGGGGTGCGCAGCTCGTGGCTCATGTTGGCCAGGAACTCCGACTTCGCCTGGCTCGCCTGCTCGAGCCGCAGATTCAGCGCGCGCAGCGTGTCGGCCGCCTGCCGCTGCTCCGCGTCCAGCCGGGCCAGCTCGCGCGTCGTCTCGTTCAGGCGCGCGGCCAGCGCGCCGAACTCGTCGCGGTTCGGCACGTCGACCACGCCGCCGAACCGGCCCGCCGCCACGTCGCTCAGGAACGCGTCGGCGGCGCGCACGGGCAGGATGAAGGCCCACGAGATGACGAAGCCGCCGATGAGGGCGAGCGCCACCGAGACGAGGGCGAACGCGCCCATGACCACGATCGCGCGGCGGTTGGCGCTCTGGATGCTGGCGCGCAGGGCCGCCATCCGCTCGTCCTCGTGCTGCGCCACCACCCGCACCAGCGTGTCGATGGAGCGGTAGAGCGGGTCTTCGCGCGTGAGCTGCAGCTCCGTGGCCGCCTCGATCTGGCGGTCGCGCACGAGGTTGGCGATGTCCGCGACGATGGTCATCGCCTCTTCCTGGCCCGTGCGGATCTTCTGGATGATCTGGCGCTCGGCGTCGGGGGCCTGCTGCTCGATGCGGGCCAGCGTGTCGTTGAAGCGGTTGTTCTCGCGCAGGATGTTGGCCAGCGCCGTCTCGTCCCGGACGAGCAGGGCCATGCCCGTGAGGTGCATCTGCATGGCCAGGGAGTGCTGGAGCCGGTGGGACAGATCGACGCGCCGGTGGGCCTCGTCGAGCCAGTCGGTCTGTTGCGACATCCGGCGGATCATCTGGACGCTGAACCCTCCCATGAGGATGAAGAGCAGCGTGACCAGCAGGAAGGCCGCGAGCAGCTTGTGCTGGACCGACGTGCGGATGCGCGCGACGCCGCGCACGAGGGTGCCCAGAGGCGAGCGGAGCAGGAACGCAGCGAGCGGATCCGCGCGTTCGAAGCGCATTTTCACGGGCGAGTATACTCCAGCGTCGTGAGGAGCCCGGCGCGCATCCTGGTCGCCGACGACACGCCCGCCAACGTCCGCATGCTGGAGACGCGCCTGCGCCACGAGGGGTACGAGGTGGTGGCGGCGCGCGACGGCGAGGAGACGCTGGCCATGGCGTACGACACGCATCCGGATCTGATCCTGCTCGACATCATGATGCCCAAGCTCGACGGCATCGAGGTGTGCCGGCGGATCAAGCGCGACCCCGACTTTCCGTTCACGCCGATCATCATGGTCACCGCGATGTCGGACACCAAGGACGTCGTGGCCGGGTTCGAGGCGGGCGGCGACGACTATCTCACCAAGCCCGTGGACCACCAGGCGCTGGCGGCGCGCGTGCGGTCCATGCTGCGCATCAAGAGCCTGCACGACACCGTGCAGGCGCAGACCCGCGAGCTGGCGCAGTGGAACGCGACGCTCGAGGCGCGGGTGGCCAGCCAGCTCGCCGAGCTGGAGCGCGTCGGCCGGCTCAAGCGCTTCTTCTCGCCCCAGGTCGCCGAGCTGATCGTGCGCGGCGACGCCGACGATCCGCTGGGCTCGCACCGCCGCGACGTGACGGTCGTCTTCATCGACCTGCGCGGGTTCACGGCGTTCGCCGAAACGGCCGAGCCGGAAGAGGTCATGAACGTGCTGCGTGACTACCACGCGCGCATGGGCGAGCAGGTGCTCGCGCACGAAGGCACGCTCGAGCGCTTCACGGGCGACGGGATGATGATCTTCTTCAACGACCCCGTGGTCGTGCCGAATCCCGTCGAGCGCGCGCTGCGCATGACCGTCGCCATGCGTGAGGCCATGGAGGATCTCGCCGCGCAGTGGCACCGGCTCGGCTTCCAGCTGCACGTCGGCGTCGGCATCGCCCAGGGCTACGCGACCATCGGCGCCATCGGCTTCGAGGGCCGCCTCGACTACGGCGCCATCGGCAGCGTGACGAATCTCGCCGCGCGTCTGTGCGCCGAGGCTGCGCCGGGCCAGATCCTCGTCAGCCAGCGCGTCTACGCCGAGGCCGGCGCGCTCGTCGACGCCGAGCCGGTCGGGGAGCTCGCGCTCAAGGGCTTCCAGCGTCCGGTCCCGGCCTACAGCGTGCGCACCTTGAAGGGATAACGCTGGCACCCACGCCCGGCTGGCTGCAGGAGAAGCTCTTCGAGCGCCGCATCGTCTTCGTCACCGGCCGGCTCGACGACGCGCTGGCGGCGCAGGCGGCGTCGCAGATCGTGATGCTGGACGCCGCCGGTGACGAGCCGATCGACGTCGTGCTCGGCAGCGCCGACGGCACGCTCGAGGCGGCATTCGTGCTCATCGACGTGCTCGACGCCGCGCACGCGACGGTTCGCGTCCACTGCCAGGGCCAGGTCGCGGGCCCCGCCGTCGGCGTCGCGGCCGCCGCCGACCAGCGCTCGGCGGCCGCGCACACCACGTTTCGGCTCTCGCTCCCGCCGGCGCAGCTGGCGGCGACTGCCGACCAGATCGCCGCGCAGAGCGAGCAGCACCGCCTGCTCGTCTGGAGGTTCCAGGCACGGCTGGCGAAGGCCACCGGCCGGCCCGTCGAAGACGTCGCCGACGACATGCGTCGCACCCGGTACCTCGACGCGCGCGAAGCGCTCGACTACGGGCTGATCGACGCGATCAAGTCGTGAGCATGCACGGAATTCGCGCGCGCGCCGCGTTTCGCGTGCTCGGTGGAGTCGTGGTGTGCACGACCGTCGTCGTCGCATCGGCCAGCTTCGCGCACGGCGCCGAATCGGTCTGGGAGGCTCTACGGGCACCGGGCGCCGTCGTCGTGCTGCGCCACAGCTATGCGCCGGGCGGCTTCGATCCTCCCGACGCCCGCCTGGACGACTGCTCGACGCAGCGCAACCTCGACGACAACGGCCGCGCGCAGGCGCGGCGGATCGGCGAGGCGTTTCGGCAGCACGGCATCACCGTCGGCCGTGTGCTCTCCAGCCCGCGCTGCCGCTGCCTGGACACCGCGCGCCTGGCGTTCGGACAGGCGCAGTCGTGGCTGCCACTGCAGGGCGCGCTCAGGGACGCCGAGCTGCGGCAGCGCCTCGTGGCCGAGATCAAGCGCGCGATCGCCGCGCACCGCGACGGCCCGCCGCTGGTGCTGGTGACCCACGGCAGCGTCGTCAGCGATCTCACCGGGCTCAACGTTCGGATGGGCGAGCTCGTCGTGCTGCGACGCGGTGGCGACGGCACGCACGCGGTCGCCGGCCAGCTGTACGTGGAGTGAGGGCCAAGGCCGCTGCACGCCGCGCCGGGGTGGTCATCTTCGTGCCAGGTGCCACGGTCGGCTGACGAGGAAGTGTTCGCCCGCATCGCCGCGCCGCCGAGGCCGCGTCCGGCATTGCGTGCACTTAGACTCCGACGATACCTGGCGCGGGCATTGCGTCTCGAGTCGTCACAACCCGGCCGCTCCGCAGTCACAACGTCCGACTGGAGCGCGAGTGATGGACCATCGCCGTTGGCCGCGTCGCGAGGTGGCGTGGTCGGTCGTGCTCTTCGTCACCGACGCGGACACCATCGTGACGAAGACACTGGACGTCGGTCTCCACGGAGTTCGCCTCGCCGTGAGCCGCGAGGTGGCCGCGCAGATGCTCCGCTCCGGCGAAACGTATCGCATCGAGGTCCACCTGCCGGGCAGCCAGGCGAGATTCGTGCGCCTCGGCGAGGTACGCCACATCGGCGAGCGCGGTGTCGGGCTTCGTACGCTCGAGGCGCTGCCCGGGCTGCTCATTCAGCCGCCTCTCGGTCGCTCCGCCGATCGCGCCCGCCATGCCTTCGCCGCGTCCCGGGAGCCCGCCAGAGCCTCGTCGCTCGCTCGGCGATTCCTTAGCCGCCTGACGACCCGCTCCTGATTGCGAATCATCCGGCACGGCGCTCCGCGCCGGCCAGGTCACTCTCTTAATTTCGCTCCTTTACGAAACATGGCGCGTCTGGTCTGACCTTTGCTCCAGCACACGATCCGATGCATGCCCGGAGCACACTCTCCGGACGCTGTCAGCAGGACAGATGGACTTCTCACCGGCGCTCCTGCGCGGTGTGCCGTACGGCACGGTCGTCGGGACCATGACCACGCCGCAGGGACGCTTTGCGTTCACCGGCGTGTTCCGCCTGCCCTTCACCGCCAACTATGCCGGGCCCGAGACGGGCGGGGCGACGCTTCGCCAGATCTTCTGCCCGGCGACGCCGGCCGCCAACGCGTACGCGCCGCTCTTCGATGGCTACGACCTCGCCTACGTCGCGACGTCGGACGGCTTGCCGACCGGCAGCTGCCTCGATATCGGCCCGAAGGAGCTTTCCCTCGGCTCGCCCCTGGTCCGGTTCGAGATCACCTTCGGTGGTGTCGTCCAACCTACGTCTTCGTCGTGGTGGAATCTCTACAGATAGGGCGACGACTGAGAGCGGAACGCAACGGCAGCTGATCGAAACACCGCCATCGCGCCGGCGGTCGTCGCCGCTCCGAGCGGACGCAGAAACTCCCGCCTGGCTCGGGTTACAATCCCCGCTCCGAGATCGCCATTCGGACGAGGAGGATGCGATGGCGGATACCCTCTACCGGCGTCTGGGCGGCTACGATGGAATCGCGGCCTTCGCCGACAACCTGCTGCCGCGGCTGACGGCGGATCCCCAGCTGGGCCGCTTCTGGAAGCATCGCGGCGATGACGGCGTGCGCCGCGAAAAGCAGCTCCTGATCGATTTCCTGTGCGCGTCCGCCGGTGGCCCGCTGTACTACGTCGGACGCGATATGAAGCTGTCCCACCGCGGACTCGGCATCGACGAGCGCGACTGGCATGTCTTCGTGGGCCACATCAATGCTGCCCTCGACCACTTCAAGGTCCGGAGCCAGGAGAAAGCCGAGGTGCTCGGGTTCGTCGAGAGCCTCAAGAAAGACATCGTGGAGTAGCGATGCGCGGCCCGCACGGGATCGCGGTGGTGCTCGTCGTGGCATTCGGCGCAGCGAGCTGCGCGACCGTGCCTCCGGACCAGGCCGAAGTCGAGGCGCTGATGTGGGACGCGGCTCGGGAATGCAAGGGTCGCTACGGCACGATCCAGAGCGTCGACCGCATCGATCACTACGGCCGGCTTCACTTCAGCTATCACGGCTCGGGCCACGAGAACAACGCGTTTCTCCAGTGCTATCAGAGCGGCTTCGAGCAGAAGCTCCGCACCGCCGCCAACCTCCCGGAGGAACGCGTCGCGCGCGAGCCCGACTCGCCGTCGCGGATCACGGTGCCGGCCGAGGAGGCGGGCGGCGTCGCCCTCATCGTGGTGCGCCTCAACGGAGCCACGGACGCTCGCATGATCGTGGACAGCGGCGCCTCCTGGACCATTCTGTCGCCGTCGATCGCCTCCCAGCTCGGACTGTCGATTCCCATCAACACGCGCCACAGCATCGCCGAGGTGGCTGGGGGCCGCCAGATCACGATGCCGCGGATCCGCCTGGCGAGCGCCAAGGTCGCCTCGGTGGCCGTCGAGAACCTCTACGTCGGCATCTACGATGCTTTCCCCAACACGCCGCAGGTGCAGGGCGTCCTCGGGGTCGATTTCCTCAGGCACTTCCGCGTGTCATTCGAGCAGGGCCGGAAGCGGCTGATTCTGGACACTCAGGAGTGACACGGTGCGAATGGGCGGTGATCATCACGCGGCACGGCAAGCCCGACGCCGCGCTGGTGGAAGCAAGAACACACGGGCCGGCGCGGGGCTGGCGGGCCTTGCTGGCGGCTGCAGGGGCTCGGAAGAGCTCGTCAAGGCGTTGAGCAGGTCCCGACGGACGCGAGCCCGGCGTCCGATCGCCCCCGACCGAGTGGCTTCCTCTTCGACACGGCCGCGATCTCCGAGGTCCTGCGGCGTCGGCGCGGCTGATTCGCAACGTAGAATGAGCGGGCATGGCGCCGCCCGCCGTGGAGCTCCGTCAGGTCGGCAAGTCCTATCGCGAAGGCGAGGCCGAGCGCGTCGTGCTGCGCGACGTGTCGCTGACGATCGCGCGCGGCGAGATCGTCGTGCTGGTCGGGCGCAGCGGCTCCGGCAAGTCGACGCTGCTCAACGTGATCGCGGGCATCGACCGGCCGACGGCGGGCAGCGTGCTCGTCGACGGCACGGACCTCACGGCGCTCGACGAGCAGGCGCGCACGCGCTTCCGCCGCCGGCACATCGGCTTCGTCTTTCAGTTCTTCAATCTCATCCCGCTGCTCACCGTCGAGGAAAATCTGATATTGCCGCTCGACCTGAACAATCGTGCGGATGCAAAAGGCGTCGCGCACGCCCGCGAGCTGCTGGAGCGCGTCGGCCTGGGCGGCCGGGGCGACAGCTATCCAGAGCGGCTCTCGGGCGGCGAGCAGCAGCGCGTCGCCATCGCGCGCGCGCTGGTCCACGACCCCGCGCTGATTCTGGCCGACGAGCCGACGGGCAACCTCGACGCGGAGACCGCGACGGGCGTGCTCGACCTGCTCGACACGCTCGCGCGCGAGGCCGGCCGCACCGTGCTGATGGTGACCCACAGCCGTGAGGTGGTGGGCGTGGCGGATCGGATCTTCGCGATTCAGCGCGGGGCGCTGGTCGAGCGCCCGCGGTAACGGCTCGCGCCGACCTTACTCTGCGGGCAGCGCGCGACCGTCTTTCACCGGGAACGACCACGGGCTCATCTGCTCCGCCGTGCGGCGCAGCGGATCCCACTCCGCGAGACGCGACCACACGTCCTCGCCGGCGGCCTGGGCGCTGGCGCGAAGGGCCGGCAGGTCCACGCCTGGGATGCGGCGGTCCTCCATGCGCACGATCCCATCGACGAGCACGGTCTCCACGTCGTCCGCGATCCCGCACTCGACCAGGCTCTTGATCGGATCGCGCACCGGCCCCCAGCGCAGCGTGTCGCGGCCGCCGACGTCCACGATGATCACGTCGGCCTTCGAGCCGGGCGCCAGGCGGCCGAGATCGTCGCGGCCGAGGGCGCGCGCGCCGCCCAGGGTGGCTGCGGCGAACACGTCGGCGGCCGAGGCCGCTCGGAGATCGCCGCCGGTGACCTTGCCAAAGTAGGACGCCGTGCGCATCTGCATGATCATGTCGCGCGGATAGGTATCGCTGCCGAGCGCGATGTTGACGCCGGCGTCGCGATAGCGCTGCCACGAGTCCAGCGTGCGGCCGCGCCGCGCGATGTTCACCGGGCAATGCGAGATGGACACCCCGCGGCGCCCCATCAGCGCCACGTCCCGGCCGCCCGCAAAGAAGCGATAGCTCTCCGCCGGCATGTTGCCGTGGCCGATCGTGAGGTCCGGGCCGAGCAGCCCGACGGAGTCCAGCAGCTCGACCGGCGTCATGCGGTGCTCGTGCAGGATGTCGTGGAACTCGATCACGCTGTAGGCGGCGTGGATGGTGATCGGCACGCGAAGGTCGCCCGCCGCCTTGCGCGTCGCGCGCAGCAGGTCGAGCGCGCACGTCTCGACCTCGCGCGGCACCAGCAGCCCCGACACGCGGCCGTCGCACGCGCCGTGCACGCGCCGGATGAACGCGCACGCCGCGTCGAATTCTTTCCATCCGGCGGCCTCGTCCACCACGCGCGTGAGCCGGCCCTGGGCATCGCCGACCCAGCGGCCCGAGTCGAAGCCCGGGCCGAGCCAGGCGCGGAGGCCGCGGCGCTCGACCTCGGCCAGCAGCGCCTCCTGCACGCGCAGCTGGCTGCCGAACTCCATGAACGACGTGGCGCCGCCGCGCAGCAGCTCGGCGATCGTGAACTCCGCGTGCAGCCGCGTGCCCGCCTCGGCGTCCGGCGCGTCGGGACGCAGGTAGCGCGGGTCGCCGCCCACGCGCGTGCCCTCGCGCGGCACGCTGATGTCGAGGAACGGCTGGCCGTAGTAGTCGGGGCGGCCGGTGTCCGTGATGAGCCGGTGCGAGGCGCGGTGGCCGCTGTGCACGTGGCAATCGATGAAGCCGGGCGACACCAGCTTGCCGCGGGCGTCGATCTCGCGATCCACGCGTCCGTCGAACGGCGGGCCGACGTGGAGCACGCGATCGTCCTCGATCACGACCACGCCGTCGCGCCACAGCGCGTGCGTCCCGCGCTCGAAGCCGACGACCCACCCGCCGGTGATCCGCGTGCGCACGTCAGGCGAGCCGCGCGGGGGCAATCATGGGCGCCTACGCTACCACGGCCCGGCGGCTCCACCGAGCGCGTCGCCATCGCGCTGGCGAGCCGGCGGCTATAATGTCGGCCTGCTGATTCCGCTGCGGAGGGGAGCCATGCCGGAGTCGAAGCGCGAGATCATCGTGAACGTCGCCCGCCTGCATCAGCACATGGACCGTCACCGGCTCGCCGCCGTCGTCGCGCGCTCCGGGATGAACTTCACCTATCTGTCGGGGCTCGCGTATCCCGGGACGCTCGCGCGACATCTCGACCTGCCGGATTCCGTGCGTGGCGTGCTCGTCGTGTGGCCGCGCAACGGCGCGCCCGTCGTCGTCCTCAACAGGATCGCCGAAGGGCTCACGCGCCGTGACTCGTGGGTCGAGCGCGTCGAGGTCTACGACGCCTACGCCGAGTCGCCCTATCACCGCCTCGCCCAGGTGCTGAAGAGTCTCGGGCTCGGCGGCGAGCGCGTCGGCCTCGAGAAGAACTACGTGAGCGCCGCGCACTGGGAGGAGGTCCAGCGCGAGCTGCCGCAGATGCAAATGGTGGACTGCGCCGCCATGATGGACGAGGTGCGCTGGGTGAAGACGGAGGCGGAGATCCGTCGCCTGAAAGTCGGCGCCGATCTCCTCGACGCCGCCTATCTCGAAGTTTTTCCGACGATCACGCCGGGCGAGACGGAGCGCGCCGTCCACAGCCGGATCATCGGCAGCTGCCTGCGCCGCGGCGCCAACTGGGCGCACGGCATCCTGAACTCGAGCCGGAACCTCATCC
>WNEQ01001937.1_pt1 | contig 10893 bp, 10 predicted proteins | sample 5399971 | NCBI WGS metagenome assembly WNEQ01 (sample SAMN13153330, study PRJNA577476) | soil metagenome | isolation source: 20 cm grassland meadow soil 2 days after 1st rain plot 5 | place: USA:California | collected 2015-09-18
CACCGCGTCCGCGGGAACGAGGTGTCCACGAACCACGGCACCGTTTCCGCCAGTGTCGTCATCGGCGCGGACGGCCCGACCTCGACGGTTGCACGGGGGGTCGGACTGCCGTTTCCCGTTGCCGGGCCCGCGATGAGCTGCACGATCGATGGCGACTTCTCCTCGGCAACGGACCTGTTCTTCGGGAACCTCGCACCCGGCGGCTACGCGTGGATCATCCCCAAGGGCCCCTGCGCGAACGTCGGACTCGGAACGTGGCAGCACTTCCACGGTCGCCTCGACACCCTGTTCCACAAGTTCCTCGACCAGCGTGGACTGCCGCACTTGCGCGGGACGGGCGGGTATGTCCCGGTGGAGGGGCCTGTGTCCCAGACCGTCAAGGGCAACGCCCTCCTCGTCGGCGACGCGGCGGGCCATGTGATGGCCACAAACGGGGGCGGGATCAACGTCTCGATGATCTGCGGGAGGATCGCGGGGGACGCGGCCGCCGATCATGTGCTTCAGAAGGTCCCCTTGACCGCATACGAACGACGATGGCGGGACGCCGTCGGGGCGCCCTTGGATCGGGGCCGACGAATCAAGCACTTCGCAGACCGGTTCTTCGGGAACGACCGGCTGCTGGAGATCGCGATGACCCTCCTGGGGGTCCGTCGCATGGGACGAGCAATCCGATGCCAGCCGCTATTCGTGGGCATCTGAAGCCGCGCAATCCTTAATTGTAGGGTGCCAATCGGGACGGTCGAGCGCGATGGAAATCCAGTTTCTGGGAGGGGCCACGGAGGTCGGTCGCCTCGGGATGCTCCTGCGAAACGCCTCCGACATTCTCCTCTTCGATTATGGAATGCTTCCAAAGGACCCGCCGCAGTACCCGATGAAGGCACCGCCCGTCGACCGCGTCTTTGTGACCCATGCGCACCTCGATCACTCCGGCATGGTCCCGTGGCTTTGTGGGCGTCACGACACCGACGTCGTCCTCACCCCGCCGACGTCGGATGTCGCGGATCTCCTGCTAGAGGACAGCCTGAAGGTCGCGGACGCCGAGGGGTACGACCCCCCGTTCGACAGTTCGGACATCGAGGCGACCCGGCGGAATACACGGGCCGTGGACTTCGGGGACACCGTCGACGCGGGGTCCGTGGAAGTTACCCTGCACTCCGCGGGCCACATCCCAGGAGCAACGATGTTCGAGGTGAACGGGAACCAGACGACGGTGTTCACGGGGGACATCCACACCCTCAGCACGGACCTCGTCAAAGGCGCCAAGCCCGTCCCGTGCGACACTCTCGTCATCGAATCCACGTACGCGGGGCGGAACCATCCGGACCGCCTCAAGACCCAGTACCAGTTCCTGGAGAAGATTCGTGCCGTGAACAACCGCGGGGGGATCGCGATCGTCCCCGCGTTCGCCGTTGGCCGCACGCAGGACATGCTCCTCACGCTTGCGGCGGGCAAGCAGGAGGTGTGGCTCGATGGGATGGGGAAAAAAGTGAATCAAATCTACATGGACTACCCCGAGTACCTCCGCTCCGCCAGGAAGCTCCGGGAGGCGATGAATCGCGTGCAGGTCGTGCGCTCGGAGCGAGGTGCCCGCCAGGCCCTGGAGGGGGACGTGATTGTGACGACCAGCGGGATGCTCGATGGCGGCCCCGTAATCAGGTACCTCGAGGCCGTCCGGGACGACCCGCGCTCGGCGATCCTCCTGACGGGATACCAGGTCGAGGGGTCGAACGGCCGGCGACTCGTCGAGGAAGGGGTCGTGGAACTCGGAGGCGCGGACGTGAAGATCCGGTGCGAGTGGCAGAAGTATGACTTCTCGGCTCACGCCGGGCACGATGAGCTCGTGCGGTTCGTCGACGAGTGCGACCCCCAGCGGGTCGTCCTGATGCACGGTGACAACCGGCAGGCCCTCGCGGAGGCGCTCGAGGGGCGCGAGGTCATGCTCCCGGTCGAAGGACAGTGGTACCCGATCTAGAGGCCGACGGTCTTCACGACCATAGCCCGCAGGGCCTTCCCGAGATACTTCAGAAGACGCGGCTCCTCCCGAAGGAGCGCCCATCCCACCTTCGAGGGGAAGTCGATGTCCCCCATCTCCTGGATAATCCGGAGGACGGCGGGATTGTCGAGGATGTCGAAGATCTCCTCGATCTGGGGATCCGTCAAGCGGGAGAACGAGTCGTGGATCGCGAGGTCCTTCCGCAACTCTTTGCCCATGCTCCCTGTCCACGCTTTGTGGTAGCGGTGGAGCATGCGGGCGCTGAAGTCACCTTTGTCCAGCGCCTCAATCGCCGTCCGGGCGCAGAACGTCGAGCACAGCAGGCTCGTGAAGATCCCGCCGCCGCTCGTCGCCTTCGCCTGGCATGCCGCGTCGCCGACGATCATCACATTGTCCGCGTGGCTGCGCTTCGGGAAGCCGAAGGGGATCCCACCGGCGATGTAAAGGATGGGCTGCGCGTGTGTCACGAACCCGCGAACTGCGGGCTGGCCCAGCATCTTCTCGAGGTACGCGTAGGCGTTGCCCGATCCAACGCAAAGGCCCACGCGGGCCGTGTCCCCGCTGGGGATGATCCACCCGAAGAACCCTGGCGCGTAGTTCGATCCCACGAAGAGCTGCACGAGGCCAGGGTCGCTCTCGACCCCGACCATGTCGACCTCGAACCCGGGGAGGATTTTCTTGGGCCGGAGGATGTCGAACCACTTCGCGACACTCGATCGGACGCCATCCGCACCGATGAGGAGTTTGCAGCGGAAGCGCTGACTCTCGCCGTCGACATCGACGAGGACTTCCACGCGGCCGTCCTCCCGGCGGGCCGCGGCGGCCTGCGCGCCGAGGAAGGAATGTACGCCATTCCGGAGGGCATCCGTGACAATTGCGCGATCGAACATCGCGCGGTCCACAACGACCGCCTCGGTCTCGCCGCCATCGATGACAATCCGGCGGCCGGAGGGCGAGAAGATCTCCGCGCCATGGACCCGCCCAATGATCGTCTCCTTGCACGAGACGATGTCGAAGACCCGCGGAGTTACGAGCCCACCGCACTGGATCGGCTCGCCGATTTCGCGATGCTCTTCGAGCAGGGCGACCTCATAGCCTGCCCTCGCGATCTGACCCGCAGCGTACCCGCCGGCGGGGCCCGCGCCCACGACGACGACGTCGAACTCCCCCGCCCGCGAGACCAGGCGGACCCCCTCACACCTTCTCCGTCATGAGGATCTGCAAGAACGCGTCGAGATGCGCGGCGAGGGCCGCATTGTCCGTGAACCCGCAGGCGGAGAGGTCGGGGGACGCGATCATCGCTCGCTGCCCATCCGCGATAATGTCCGTCGCGATGAGGCCCTTGCGATAGTACACCCGCGCTCCCTCGGGCACCTTCTGGCCCGGCTCCGTGATCAGGAGGATCTGCACGCTCCGGTGCATCGCGTTCTCAATCTTCCTCGCAAGCCTCTCGCGAATCTCATAGAAGGCGGGGGTCGCGATCGTGACGCTTTCCGACGCGGTGTCGAGCATCTCCCCGATCTTTTCCATTACGCGGGCGTTCCCCGCGACCGTGTACACGAGCTGGGGCTCACCCTTGTCCCGAAGGATCTCATGCATCATGTCGAGCTTGTCGAAGCTCTCCCCCAACCGCTCGATCACTTTCTCCTTGATTTTCGCGGGCGGTTCCGGCTTGAAGATCGTCGGGCGGCCCCGCGTGGAAATCGCAAAGCCCTTCGCGACGAGGGACTGGAGGACCTTGTAGGCGGATGTCCGCGGGATCCGTGCCGTTTCTGCGATCGCCTCGGCGCTGCCGTGGCCGTGGGCGACGAGGGCGATGTACCCCTTCGCCTCGTAGCTCGACAGCCCGATCGACTCGAGGGTCCTCGACACGTTCTCGTACTCCTTCTCGAGCTCGACGCCTCCTTCAAGAAGCTTCGAGAGCGCCGGGGGAATCATGGCGGCGTAGGATGAGCGCGTGCGGCTTAACGTTTTGCCGCGGCCCCGTGATTGCACGACGGGAGAACGTCCCGAGAAAGCTTTTAAGGACGCCTCTTTGATGCGCCGCCATCATGCTCAGCCGCCGGAAGCGGGCTCTTCTCCTCGCGCTTCTCACCGCCCTCTCTGTGGTTAATCTCATCGATCGGGCGGATGCTCAGAGCGGCAGCGTCCGGATCGCGACGGACCTCGAGCTCATTGGGCTCGGAAGCCTCGGCGGCGGGGGCCATCTCACGTGGACCCTGACGGGAGACCAGGCCCGGATCCTCCGGACGAAAATCCTGGACCTGTTCGACGAGTACCGGGCGATCCCGGCGGGCTTCCGATATGCAGGAGTCGCGAACCAGAGGATCGGGGTGCTTAGGGACGGAAGGCTCCAGGCGGTTGAAGCGAACAACTACACGGACCTGCTCGAACAACAGCTGGAGGCGGGGGGCACAGGAACCCAAGTCCGGTTCGTGAGGATCCCCGCGGTGGACCTCCTCGAGCGGGGCCTGAACGTCGACCGAAGCACGGACGGACTCGTCGGCACGGACCGGAACTCCACATCGCGCCTCGAGATTCGGTTCGTCCTCAACGCGGAGACGTTGTCGGAGAACTGGCGGTTCCGGTTCTCCGATGTCGTCCTCGCGAACGCGCTCCACCGTGTGTTCGATCTGTCCCAAGTAACCGGCCGGGGGACCTTTGACCCGTGGTGGCCCATCCAGCGAGAGAACAACTGGCATCCGGTTCTGATGACGGACGGGCTGTACGCGCTGTGGCACGGGAACGACTCCACGTGGACATCCGACCCAAGCCGCGATCCGTTGGTTGGGCGGTATGACAACTCGAGCACGAGCACAGCGCGAACGTACATGGACCTGGGCATCGGACCGACGGACCTTCGCTTCGCCACATGGGCGAACGTCTCCTTCCGCTACGTCGGAGGCGTGTCGGATTCTGGGGACTCCCTCAGATTTCAGGTGGCGACTCTGCCACCGTACACCGCGTGGTCCAACCTCACGTCTGACACGGGAGATGTGGCCCTTCCGAACACCGTCGCTTGGCGGTCGATGCAATACAACGTCAGCGCGTTCGCGGGCAACAAGGTGCGCTTCCGTCTGAACTTCACATCGAACTCGACCGGGAACAGCGCGCCCGGCTTCTTTCTCCGAGACTTCCAGATCAATGCACCTTCGCGGTTCGTGGGGACGATCGAGTCGGCCGAGGCCGACTACCTTGTGGGCGTCCTGAGCTTTCAGGACTTCGACATCCGCACGGGGCGAGCGCAACTGATTCGTACCCCCGCGGGTGAGATCCTGCTCTACGGAAACGCGTACAACGCCTCGGCCGCGCCGGAGGACTCGACCCGCCTCCGGGGCTTCGACGCCTTCGAGAACCCGCAGATCCTCTTCGTCGTGCTCATCGTCGCCGCGTACCTGACTTCGTGGTTCCAGGACGTCGTGTTCGCGCGATTCCGCGCTCGCCATCCGATGAAGTACCGAGGGGGCGCCGTCCGAATGAAGTGGCTTCCCTGGGTCACTCGGGTGTTCATCATCCTGTACATCGTCCTCTACTTTGTTCCCTCTTTCTTTGTCTTGTTCGGGGCTGCGAACGCGTTCGTCACAGGCCCCATCTTCTTGACATTCTCCATCTCCTCGACGGTGGGGCTCACGCTGTTCACTTGGTTCTTGTATACGTATCAAGCGAAGCTGATCCCGCCCGAAGAAACCCAGGTGGAGGAGACGGTCGTCGTCCCTGCGCCCCACGAGGCGATTGCTGAGGCCCCCCCGCCCCCTCCACCGGAGATGGAGGGCCTCCTTCGCCAAGGCTTCCTGTCGTGCGCTCATTGCGGAAAGGAAATCGGAGACCCCGCGGCGGCCCTCAAATGTCTGTGCGGGCAGGTGTACCACGGGTCCTGCGCGGCGGACATCAAACTGTGTCCGAACTGTCAGCGATCCCTCGTGATCCCAAGCCCCACGGATCGGCGCATGGTAACAACGAAATGTGCCTCGTGCGGGGAAATCCAGGTGGTGTCCGAGACGGCGGACCTGATGCAGACCCGCTGCGAGGCCTGCGGGGCGCTCATGAAAGAAATCGAGCGGGGCTACAATTATCTCGTCGTTGCGCCGGAGAACGACCTCGCCCTGGAGTGGTTCCACTCGATTGCGAAACGCCACGTGCCCGGACTTGCGATGAGCACGACCTTCCCGGACAAGCTCCGGAAGCAGTACGGATTCGAGGGCGTCGACCTGTATTGGCTGACGAACACGGAGACGAGCCCCAAGGTGATCGACCCGAAGCGCATCGACTTCGAAATGATGCGGACCCTCAGCAACTTCATCAAACGGACGAAGGGCGGTGCCGTGCTCATCGACGGACTCGAATACCTCGTCGTCGAGAACTCATTCGAGGCGGTCCTGAAGTTCGTCAAGAAGGTGAACGACCTCGCGAGCGTCCACGACGTCACCCTGATCGTCCCCGTCACCCAGGGCTCCCTTGGGTCCGATGAGTTCACGCTGCTGCGGAAAGAGTTCGACCGGGTGATCGAGACCACGGGGCGCGCGAGCCCTCTGCCCCCAAAACCCTAACCGCGGTCCTTGGGCCAGCCCTTCCATCGTTCAACCAACTCGTGCTTCTGACCAAGCTGGTCGAGGATGCGCCCGACGACGAAGTCCACAATCTCCCCGACGGTCTTCGGCCGATGGTAGAATCCTGGCATCGCGGGCAGGATCGTCGCGCCGGCATTCGCAAGCTTCAGCAGATTTCCGATGCCGATGGGGCTCAGCGGGGTCTCGCGGGGGACGAGAATCAGCGTCCGTTTTTCTTTCAGGGCGACCGCCGCGGATCGCGTGATCAGGTTATCAGCGATACCTGCAGCCATCTTTGCAAGGGTCGTCCCGCTACAGGGCACGATTACCATCGCATCGAAAGGGTAGCTCCCCGACGCGGGCGGAGCGGTGAGGTCCTCGTTCCGGAAGGCTCGGGTCGCGAGCTTCTCCAGTGCTGATGCTTCCCGACCGGTCTCGAGGCGGACGACCTCCTCTGCATCGCGGCTTACAATGAGGTCGATCTCGCCGTCCAATGTCTCGAGCATCCGAACGGCGTACGGCGCGCCGGATGCCCCCGTGACACCGACGACCGTCCGCATCGCCAGGCGTCAGGCGGCCTCCATAGATAACAGCACCGAATTCTTTGCGTCCGTCGAGCAACCTTCTTATACGTGCTCCCTTTATGAACGGAAACTCGGCCAGAGGATAGGCTTTGACGACAGCGTACGACGTCCCCGCGCTGCCCTTGCTTCAGCGCATTGCGGAGCACCTGCGGTCGGAGGGGAAGGTCACCGAACCGGATTGGGCGCCCTTCGCGCGGACGGGAGTCCACACGGAAAAGGCACCGGTGCAGCGGGACTGGTGGTATCTCCGAGCCGCCGCCGTGCTCCGGAAGGTCTACATCCTTGGCCCGATCGGTACGTCCCGCCTCGCCTCGGAATTCGGCGGCGCGAGGGACGGCGGGTCCGCGCCATACCACCCGCGGAAGGGGAGCCGGAACATCGTCCGCTCCGCCCTCCAGCAATTGGAAGAAGCCGGGTACGTCGCGGTGCGAGAGAAGCGCGGTCGGATCGTTACGGCCTCGGGCCGGAAGCTCCTCGACCGCCTCGCATACGACGTCCTCCTCGTCCTCGCGAAGACGAACCCTCAGATGATGAAGTACGCGCGGGTGAAGTGATGGCGATGGACGACGACGAGCTCGATGCGATTCGACGGCGCAAGATGATGGAGTACCAACAGGCCTCGGAGCAAGCCACCGCGCAATCCCAGGCCCGCGAGCAAGTCATGGCCCAGCGGCAACTGATTCTCCGGCAGATCCTCACGCAGGAGGCCCGGGAGCGCCTCGCCCGCATCGAGCTCGCGTACCCGGACCTAACGGAGTCGATCGAGAGCCAGCTGATCGCCCTCGCCCAGAGCGGGCGCGTCCAGAAGGTCATCGACGACGAGACTCTTCGGCAGATCCTGACCCGGCTGATTCCCCGCAAGCGGGAAATCAAGATCGAGAGGCGATGAGGGTGTCGCGGACGAAGCCCCTCGGTCGGAAGCTGCGGCTCCTCGCGGCGGTGAAGAGCAACCGCCGGGTCCCCGCTTGGGTCATGCAGCGCACCGCGCGGAGGTTCACGCGGCACCCGAAGAAGCGGAGCTGGCGGCGGGGCCACCTGGACAAGTGAGTCGATGGCGGAGGAAGACCAGGAGGAGCGGGTGATGAACGTCCCTCTGAGGGACGCCCGGAGGGCCCCCCGAACGAAGCGGGCGTCGCGGGCCGTCGAGGCCATCCGCGACTTCGTCGTGCGCCACGCGAAGGCGAAGCGGGAAGACGTCTGGATCGACCCGGAGGTGAACCGGGCGCTTTGGACGCGGGGAATCCAGAAGCCCCCGAAACGGATCCAGCTCCGGACGATCAAGTTCGAGGACGGCCGCGTGGAGGTATCCCTCCCCGAGGAATGAGGGGGTTTCCTGCTCAAGCGCTTGGACTTCAACGGAAACCCCTACGTCGGCGTGTACGCGGCAGCAAACGAGCAGTTCTTGGTCGTCGGACCCGAGGTACCGCGGGGGACGGGGCGGGTGATGGCGGAGGCCCTCGGGGTCACGCTCATCGAGACCACGGTCGCGGGGGCGAGCGTCGTTGGGTCCCTTGTCGTGATGAACTCGAACGGAGCGGTCGTGAGCGGTCTCGCGGAATCCGCGGAGCTGAAGCGCATGGGCCTCCCGCGGCTCGCCCGGATCGGCCACCGCCTGAACGCCGTGGGGAACAACATCCTGTGCAACGACTCGGGGGCCGTCGTCCATCCCGGATTCGACGACGACGCGGTCCGCGAGGTTTCGAACGCGCTCGGGGTCCCCGCCGAGCGAGGGACCGTGGCGGGTGTCCGGACGGTCGGTTCGGCCGCGGTCGCCACGAACAAGGGCGTGGTGTGCCATCCCTATGCGCGGGAAGACGAGATCCGGGCGCTACGAGACCTCCTGAAGGTCCCCGTCATGACGACGACCGCGAACTACGGGACGGCCCAGGTGGGCGCGTGCCTCGTCGCGAACTCCCGCGGGGCAATCGTCGGCAGTCGGACGACCCCGATCGAGATGGGGAGAATCGAAGAGGGTCTCGGGTACCTCTAGGCCGCACTACCTTCCCAGACGGCGCCGTAGGTTAGGCATGGCGCCGTATGCGGTACGACTCTGACACCACACCGGGGCCACACCAAGTCGTCCCACGGGGTTAGCTGAGGAGCGCGTCCCTCGTTTCCGCGGTGGGCGGCCGGGCCCGGATCCCGGCCGCGACGAGGAGCGTCGCCAGGACCATGAAGGAAGCCACGACCACTCTCCCGAGGAGCGCCATCATGAAGAGGGGGAACAGATACAGCACGCCCCCGACCGCGACGACCACAATCCACCAGCTTCGCTTTCGCGCTGCATCGGTCCGGGCGCCTCCGCGGGCCATGCGTCCGGACACCCCGGTCTCGTTAAACACTACTTCAAGGGCAGCCTTCCCGGAGGCAATGTCCACCTCGAGCGTCTGGACGAACCGCCCGAGGTCCTTCGACTCGGTCGCCCCTCGCCCTTCCTTCATGACGGATTCCGCAGCCACCCCCTTGCTTACCAAAGAGGCAGTTGCGGGTGGCGACGCTTTCGCTGTTTCAGGGACCTCCTTCGGGGCCGGACGAGGTTCCATTGGCGTTTCGGGCCTTGCCGGGGGCGCGGGCTGCGAGGAGGTCTCTGCGAGCTGCTTCTCCAGATCCGTGAGGGACTTCTCGGCCTCCTCGTGGAGCTCCACCGCCTCACCGACGGGGGTGCCACAATGTGGACACGTCGCGGCACCCTCCGGCTCGATCAACTCCCCGCAGGCGGCGCACCTGCCCAGTTCGGTCATCACGGCCTCGAGTTCGGCGAGGTGTTCGTCGACCTCCTTGCGGGGTTTCTTGCTCGCCATCTCGAGCGACCAACCGGAGGCCCGTTTATTAAAGTTGTCAGGAGGAAACAAACTTTGATATATTCACCGGCCGGTGGTGCGGCGGACCGATGAAGACCCTAGTCCTGACTGTCGACCGGGACGACGACGTGGGGACGAAGACGACCCTGAAGGGCCCGCTCATCGGAAGAGACGAGAACCTGGTCGCGGCGACGAAGCTCGGCCTCGCGGACCCGGAGGATTCCGACGTCAACACGATCCTCACGGCGATCTCCGTGTACGACGAGCGGGTGAAGCTCGGGGAAGATACGGAGGTCGCGACGATCACCGGGGACGTCCGCGTGGGCCCCATCTCTGACCGGATTCTGACGCAACAACTCGAGCGCGTTCTGGAGGAGGTGAAACCGGACCGCGCGTTCCTCGTGAGCGACGGTGCGGAGGACGAGTACATCTTCCCCGTCATCAGCTCGCGGATCCGCGTGGACCACGTCCGGCGCGTGTTCGTCCGCCAGAGCCCCGCGATCGAGTCTACGTACTACATGATCGTCCGCGCGATGCGAAATCCGAAGATCCGAAGAAAGATCATCTTCCCCGTCGGTCTCGCGCTCGTTGTCTTCAGCGCACTCTTCCTGTTCAATCCGGCGTTCGCGCCCGCGATCGTCGGCCTCACGATCGGCTTGTATCTTCTCATCATCTCGTTGCCGTTCCGCTCGCTCACCGAGGTCATCCAGAAGTCGATTGGATACTACGGGACCCTGCGCCGCAGGTTCGCCGCTCGGGACTTCTCCCCGATCTTCAATCTCGTCGCGTTCATCGTCGTCCTCCTTGGGATCAGCTTCGGTATCGATCTCGCCCGGGTCACTCTGAGTGCGAATCCCGGGGCCCCCGTGACCCAACTGGTCGTTCTCTTCCTAGCCGGTTCTCTCTGGTGGTTCATGGTCGCGATCCTCACGTTCGAGTCCGGGAATGCCGTCACCGCGTACCTCCAG
>WNEQ01002130.1_pt1 | contig 10883 bp, 8 predicted proteins | sample 5399971 | NCBI WGS metagenome assembly WNEQ01 (sample SAMN13153330, study PRJNA577476) | soil metagenome | isolation source: 20 cm grassland meadow soil 2 days after 1st rain plot 5 | place: USA:California | collected 2015-09-18
GATCCGTGGTCTTGGAATTAGCCTCGTGCCATTGCTGACGTCATTTCCTGCGCTCTTTATCGTGACGTTCCTGGGCAGCCTGGGCGGAGCCGCCATCCCAAACGGGCTCTCCATGCGGATCAGCGCCCGTTCGCCACGCGAGCACCTGGTGGCGGCCATGGGCGGATTCAACGCGGCCGCGGACCTTGGCTTCTTCCTTGGACCGGTTGCAGGTGGGATTCTGGCCGGGTGGGGTGTGCAGTGGGCCTTCGCAATCGCGCCTGTGGTGACCGTCCTCGCGGTGATCTGGCTGGCCCGCGATCGTTGACTAAACTGGATTCGTATGCTATATTTTAACTAGTTAAAATAACCTACAGGAAGATCCTAATGCCCATTAAAAAACCCAAATCGCCAAAATTTGTCAATGCCTTTACGGCGCGGACGCACCTCGGACGTCTCATCAGCCAGGTGTCCGAGAAGGGCGAAACCTACGTGCTCACCAAGAAGGGCACGCCCAAGGTGGTTCTCGTCGGAGTTGAAGAGTACCGGGAGCTCCTCGAGGTCCTGGCCGAGGAACAGGACCAGGAATTCCAGAGGGCCCTGAAAGAGTCTGCAGCCCAGATCAAGCGAGGTGAAGTAAGCAGCGTTGCCGCCCTGCGCGCCATCTATCGAGGGCATTGTTCCGCGACCTCCCAAAGGAGATACAAGGGCAGGTTCTCAAAGCCCTCGAGCGTATTCAGACCGATCCTCATCGGGGCCGCAAACTCGGAGGGGTCGCGGTGGGACAATGGCGATACCGTGTAGGCGACTACCGAATTCGCTACGACATAAAAGGGTCTGTCGTGTACCTGTACGTCGTCCGCCACCGGAAGGAGGTTTATCGGTGAGTGGCTCGACCGCAATAATTACCGGCTGCGAGGAGACGCGCGGCGAAGGGCGGGTTCAACGCCGCCGCAGACCTGGGCTTCCTTCTTGGGCGGTTGCGGGTGGGATTCTGGCCGGATGGGGCGTGAAGTGGCCTCCGCGATTACGCCTGCGGTGACGCTGCTCGCGGTAATGTGGCTTGTCAACGATGCCGCTCGCCCGCAGCCTGGGGCCGGATGAATTGTTGGCAGGGGAGCTGTCAGCCTCTGCGCGAACGAGAATGCTCGTCCTGAAGCGGCACTGCCCCGTTGCGTCTCAGGAAGTGAGCATAGACTTGAGCTACAACCAAGAGATTATCGCCGCAACGCCAGGCCATAGATTCGCGCCATCATCTGAGCCGAAGCCTCGATACTTGGCAACAAGAAGGAATTGCAACTTGAACGACCCCCACAAAGATTGCAGCAAGACCAATCCCATAGGTTACGTAGATCATTTTTCAATATCCCCTCCGCCACAAGGAGCCACAGACTTCGCGCCATACATCGCCATTCAAGTAAGCTGAGCGGATCTAAGCGCGGAGAATGCGATCAGCTACCATCGCGGTAAAGAGCAAGGCCAGATAGACTATGGAGTACCCGAAAACTCTGACCGCTGCGGCGGCCGTTTGCTGGCGTTGCAGCCGCACGGCCAGCGCCACGAACACCGCGCCGAGCGCACCCGCAGACAGCAGGTAGATCAATCCCATGCGCCCTACCTGATGCAGTAGAAGAGTGACGAGAACAAGCACAACCGAATAGATCACGATCTGGCGTCTCGTCTCTCCCTCGCCGGCAACAACCGGCAGCATCGGAACATGGGCACGCGCGTAGTCGTCGCGGCGGAACAGGGCCAGGGCCCAGAAATGCGGGGGTGTCCAGAGAAAGACGATGACAAAGAGCAGGATCGCCGTCAGGCTCAAGTGTCCGGTGGCCGCCGCCCATCCGACCAGCGGGGGCACGGCGCCGGCAGCCCCGCCGATGACGATGTTCTGCGGAGTGGATCGTTTCAGCCACACCGTGTAAACAAACACGTAAAAGAGCAACGCCGCCAGAGATAGGAGTGCGGCGAGGAGATTCACCAGCACCGCCATCTCGACGAAAGCAACTGTTCCAAGCAAGACGGCAAACGCGAAAGCGTACGGGGGGCTCACGCGACCGGCCGGAATCGGCCGCCGGCGAGTACGCGACATCAGCGCGTCGATGTCGCGCTCCAACAGCTGGTTGATCGCATTTGCAGAGCCCGCGGACATCGCCCCGCCGGCGAGCGTGAAGAAAATGAGCCATGGTGAAACGCGACCCGGAGCGGCAATCAGCATAGAGGCGAAGGCAGTCACGAGCAGCAAGACAATAATGCGTGGTTTGGTCAACGCGACGTAGTCCATCACCCGCTGTACTCGAGAGCGTCCTGGTTGCCCGGCGGCCTCCGGCCGGTACGCCTCTGACTCAAGAAGGCGGGACGCCAGAACGGCCAGAACCACAAGCGTCGCGAATAGCGCGGCTGCCGTCGCCAGATGCGCGGTAGTCACCGCATCGGCCAGCCGGTACTCGATGTTCAATGCGCCTAGAATGATCTGGAGGATCAGTAGCCCCACGGCGATAGCCGAGGCCGCCTGCAATTGCGGGCGGCGCGTCTGCGTCCGATAGGCGGCGGCCGCGGTGACGACGATAAGTGCGCCGGCGATGGCCGCCGCGAACCGGTGCAACAAGTGTGCGCCGACTCCTCCGGTCAACGACGGCAGTAGTTGTCCGTAGCATAGGGGCCAGTCCGGACACGCCAGCCCAGCTCCGCTGGCGCTGACGTAGCCACCAATCAGCACGAGCCCAAAGGTCGCTACGACGGTCGAGACCGCAAGCGCAGGGAACGGGTCATGCCGCCGGGGCGCCGCCTGACCCGCTATCGCAATGACCGTGATGACGATCAGTGTGGCAAAAAAGGCCATCGCCGTTCCAAGGTGCGCAACGACCAGCCACGCGGTCAGTTCATGCCGCACCGTGAGGCCGCCCAGCCCGATCTGAACAATTACCAGGACCAGGGCGAGACCTGAGAGACCTACCAGGCCAGGTTGCCCTGCTTTCCGCAGCCGCCAAGCCGCCACAGCGACAGCGACCGTGAGAATACCCACAATTGAAGCAACAAAGCGGTGACTCCACTCGATGAGCACCAGAGGGTCTAACGGTGGCATCAGTCGCCCATGGCACAGAGGCCAGTCCGGGCAGGCCAGACCAGCGCCAGTAGCGCGCACGAGCCCCCCGAGAATTATCAGGACGTAGGTAGCAACCACCGCCGCGGAGGCGAGCCGGCCGAAGGTTTTCATGATCTCTCACGAATGATTCTTGAGCAAACTCGCGGGTTCCCCCACCGGGATGAAAAGGGTCACCTGGGTGCCGCGCCCTCTCGCTGAGCCTACTTCAAGTCTTCCACCCGCCATCGCGGCGTATTCGTGCATGAGCCGAATCCCCAAGTGTGCTCCGTACGCTGGGCGCCTGCCGGTCATCTGTCTTGGCAGATCGAATCCACATCCATTGTCCCGCACCCGGAGGAGAATAGTCTCTTCCTCGATGGTGAGCCACACTTCAACCCGACGCGCCTCGGCGTGGCGGGAGATATTCACCAGCGCTTCCTGAAGCACGACGCAGGCGGCCTCCGCAACCCGCTGCGGCACCCTGAGATCAGCTTCAGGAATATCGGTGTTAAGCTCAATGCCTGGGTGCGAGGCCCGAAACGCTTCGATTAGACGTCTCGCCTCTGAGGCGATACGGCCCGGGTGCTCAGGCGTCCGCGGGGCGGTCAGTGCCCGCGCCGTGGCCTCCAGCTCAGCGAGAATGCCTTGTAGTCGCTGGATCTCCCCAGAACAATCCGGCGCGCCGACCCGCACAGCCTGCTCGCATACCCTCGACTGCAGGATCGCGGCGCCGATGGAATTGAGCAAAGTAGAGTGAATTTGATGCACCCAGAACGCCCGTTCTTCCCTAACGGAACCCATAGTCTAACCGACATCCTAGTGGAACGAAGCAAATATTAGGTCCGGATCCCCCAAGGCACTTGCTCTTGGACAGGAGGGCTATGTCCTAAGAGCCCCGGACCGACGTTCCTGGGTGCCCAGGGGATCCGGAACCTCTTGAACCGATACCCAAACCATAGCATGGGGGTGTCTCACGACTATCACATAGACTGACACGAAGAGGAAGCCTGGAGAACTGCAAGGCGCTCTTACAACTCAGGTGGCTGATTGAATCTCAAGTAGTCCCTGTTTCCGTAGCTCTGTGATGTCATTTCGCACGGTGCGTACAGAAACGCCCAACCGGCCAGCAAGTTCTCGCTGCTTCACACGTTCCCGCTGAACCAGCCCGAGCACAACGCGGCGCCGCGCAGCGACAACTGATTCCGCCGGCGAAACCACAGCCGAACTACCCGTGCCCAGAGACTTGGACAGGACGTCAACGATCTCTTCAGCCCCCAAGTTGGGAGTCGCTCGCACTCCCAAGGACCGGTTCGAGCTCCAGAATTCTCGAATGATCATCGCATTAAGAGGCATTGCCAAGAATCGCTTCCTCATCGGTTTCTTGAGCGTACCGGCCTGGCGGACTACTGTAGTGACGGCCCGACGAAGTGCTCTCGAAGCCGCTCTATGCCTGCCGGTCTTTTGCAACACACGGTATTGATTCCAGTAGACCTCTTGGATCCGCTCAACACCGTCAACACGGCGAAGAAGGTTTGCGATACGTCTCTCATACCGTGCGGCGGCCTTCAGGTTATCAAGTCGTAAGAAGACCCTCGCCATGGCCGTCGTGATGAGCAGATCAGATACGGGATCGCTATCCTCGCCGAGATGACGTTGCGCACGTTGGAAATAGCGTAGTGCTTGTCTGGGCTGCCCGAGCTCAGCAAGAATCGAGCCAAGTCTAAAGTGGACATCAACGCCTATCCAGCTCCGTGCTCCCAAAGCCACATAACGAGCTTTGCTACGTTCAGCCCATCGAAGCGCCTCTTGTGTGCGCCCGGCATCAAGCAAAACTGCTGCCATTGAGTCCTCGTAAGTGGCAGAATTCTCAACGTTGCCCGCCTCTGACACAAGCCGCAGCGCCTCGCACACGTATCTCTGTGCACGCGACAATCCTCCTGTTAATCTATGGACTGCAACCGCTGAGTTGTTCAATATCATTACCAGTGCACGAACATCTCCAGCCTGCCGCGCCACACTTAGTGCGGTCTCGCATTCACGAACCGCGTCCCTGAGCAGACCCATCGACGCGTGCGTGGCAGCTAAATGGTTCAGTGCTCGAGCCTCACCAATGCGGTCACCAATCTCCTGAAAAACACTCACCGCGCGGAGTATCAGAGATTGCGAAGTCTCTAACTGCCCCGCGAATCTATGCAGCATGCCCTTGCGCACGCAAAGCATCGCTAGATTACGCCGGTCTCCAAGTGTCTCGAGCAGACCCTCTGCCCTGTCGAAGCACTTTAAAGCTGCCACAAGTCGGCTCGAATAGTACAAACATAGTCCGATATGGGAGAGGCTGCGCGCTTCGCCAGCCTTGTCGCCAGCGCGACGAAACATCTCTTGCGCGCGGTCGAATTCCGCAGACGCCGGTGAATACCGGCGTAGATTGTCGTACGCAAGTCCTGCAGTCTCATGTGAACGCGCGACTCCGCCAACGTCCCCGATCTTACGAAAATATCGTCTCGCAAGTCGAGCGCACTTTAAAGCGTCGCCCGATGCGTTGAGTCGGATGAGCAGGTTTCCACGCAGATTTAGCGATTCAGCTAATAGCCTTCTGTCACCCAATTGTTGGGCTATCGTCTGAATCGCGGCTATGTCCGCAGCCTGCTTGTCCCTATCGCCAAGGAGATCAAGTACCTCCTGCCGCTTCTGCAGGATTCGGGCTCGAACGCGCAGGTATTGCGCGGTGCCAGAGTGAGATTCATCATGGAACTTCAGTGCTCTCGAATACCATGCAGCAGCGTCGGCATTTGCGTGGACAGATCGCGCCTTATCCCCAGACTCCTCAGCATACCCCAACGCATTCTCAGCTTCCCCGGCCATTTCAAAGTGCCACGCAAGCTCCTCTGAGCGCCAAGGTTCGCGACGCTCAAGTAGCCTTCCGGCACGACCATGCATAACGCGCAAATACGCCTTCCCAACAATTGCAGTCGCGACAAGTCTCACGAGCTCGTGGCTGAACTGATAACCGCGCTCGGTCTGCCGAAAGAAGCGAAGACCCACCAGCCGGTCGATCGTATCCACGAAGGACTCTTCGGAAATACCGACCAGTTCCTTAAGAACTTCAAAGTGCACTTCGTTGCTGGAGACCGAGGCCGTCAAGAGGACTCGCTTTGCCGCCGGATCAAGCGACTCAATTCGTCGCCGGATAATCTCCTGGACGCGGGAGGGTATCTCTCCGGAAGCCTCCACCGCCTTCATCTCCTTGCTGAGTAACCAGTGACCCTCAGGCGTGCTTGCGATCATACCCTCAGCCTGAAGGTATCTGAGAAATTCAAGCGCGAAGAGGGGCACACCACCAGATCTCTCCCATACATAATTGATCACTGGACGAGCGACACTGCTCGAGTTCAGAGCCAGACGTAGGAGTTTCCCAACTTCTCCCTCAGTTAATGGCTGAATCTGGACCTCCCTCGCGCCCCCGGCGATCAGCTGAGAGATGATGCTCCTTCCCTCCGATTCGTCTGATCTGATCGTGGCAAGAACGAAGAGTCTTTGTTTTGATAGCCGACCCAAAAGTGTGATCAGGAGATTGGCGCTGGCTCTATCGATGCGATGTATGTCCTCAAGCACCAACAGGATCGGCCGCGGGCTATCCCTCCCATTGAGCAAACTCAGAAATGCTTCTACAATCATTGCACTGTCAGATGCGATGGATGAAGCGCCCGTTGGGTGCGCGGAGTTCTTCGGTAGAGAGTCGGACACCAGCGCGTTAAGCAAGACATTTAGAGGCGGAGCCGTTCCTTCCACCCGAAGGGACTCGCATATCCTCTGCCACAGGGCCTGGACAAACACTTGATAAGGACGGGGATTCTGGAGGTCGGGACATTGCCCGTAAAGTACGTCGAACCCCCTCAGTCCAGCCTCCGCAACAACGAACTCAACGAATTTGGTCTTGCCGATTCCGGCCTCGCCAGAAATGACTGCCGCGCCACCACTTCCACGGGCAGCGTCTTCAATCGAACGGAACAAGTCAGAAGCCAGATCCGCTCTTCCCACCAGGGGGATGGATTCCGACCTAGTGGATGACGCCCTGTCGGCAAGACCTATCGGTGCAGACTCTGATCGCTCCGCATTGGGGTGAGAGCGGATGTGTAGCCATGCTTGCAAAGTGGCTTGCGACGGGGAGACATCTAATTCCCTTCTCAATAGCTGCCTTAAGATCTCGAACTGGGCTAGAGCTTCCGCGCGCCTGCCCGCTAGATGAAGCAGAATCATTAACTCCCGATTCGCATCTTCGTCGAGAGGCTCCATCTCAACTGCCTTGCGCGCGTACCGCAAGGCCATGACATTCTCTCCCGCCGCCTTGGAAATCTCCGTGAGCTCCTTGAGAAGCCCCGCGTACGAGTTCCGTAGATGACGCCTTTCCTCCTCACACCATTCCTCACTCCTATCCTCCAAGAGATCGCCCTTGTAAATAGACTCAGCAAGCCTCAGGAATTCGAGCCTCTTCTCAACAGTGTCCTGCGCCTCCCGCAGAAGCTCTTCGAACCGGATAACGTCTACCTCGACTCCCGCATGCAGGAGGGTTACTTTCCCTTCGTTCGACTGCACCCGTATGTTAGCGCAGCCGTCAATTGACCCTCTCAGCCGCCATAGCGTCGCACGGAGATTTCGTCTGGCGAGTTCGTCTTCCGTATCGGGCCAAAGGAGGCTCGCCAATTGAACCCGTTGGAGCCCCTGGGGATGGAGGATCAAACAGGCTAGCAAAGATTCGGCTTTCCTCGTTGGAAAGCATAGCTTCTCCCCTTCTGTTTCAACTCGGAACCGCCCTAGGAGAGACACAACTACACCCGACATCTTACGAACCCCCGTTTGCAGGAATACGCGCACCAGATCACGCCTTGCATAGAACAATAGTCTGCTGAACCAGCAGTCGGTCCTCGGTCGGCTGAGAAGGTGCGAGCTCGATTAGGGGGGCGAGGGAAGCGTCATAGGAAGGCCGTGATAGACTCGAGAGTATCCACGACCACCGGATCGAACTGCTTGCCTGCACCATCTCTTAGAATTCTAAAAGCCTCCTCCTTTGATCTCGCTCGTCTGTAAGGACGATCAGTCGTTATGGCATTGTAAGCATCCGCCACTAACACGATCCGGGAACCCATGGGAATCTCCTCACCCTTTAGTCCGTCAGGGTATCCGCTGCCGTCGAAGTGCTCATGATGATGCCGAACGATTTCAGCAGCATCTGTAAGGAGTTCCGCGGGTTTCATTATCTCGGCCCCAATTACCGGGTGCTGTCGCATTGCGTTCATTTCTGAGGGATCCAGCGCGGACGGCTTCCGAATTATTCGCACACTCACACCTATCTTACCGATGTCGTGCAGTATGGAGGCGATTCGGATCTTCCTAACTTCAGACTCCGCCAGTCGAAGGGACCTAGAAAGCCGGACTGCAACTTCCGACGCGTCACGAGCATGCTTCCCCGTGTACGCGTCTTTCAGATCAATTGCCTGGGCCACCATCGAAAGACTGGCAAGTTGCACATCCCTCTGATCGCTAAGAAGCTTGAAAGGATGGTAGGTTTCGATCAGCGCGATGATCGCAAGGGGCAGAACAAAATACCCGATGCTACCATACGTGCTAGTAAGGCGGCTAAGGCCCAACGCGATCAAAGATAGGAGCATCGCGTTGGAAGCAAGTACTCGACCTGAACTTGACAGGAACATCTTGACATCAATCCCATCGAATAGGCTTGCCCTGATTGTAGCGAGGGCGACTCGTGTAAGCACGTATACGAGCACAGCCATGAGTTGCTGCGTGAAACTTCGGCCCAAAAACCCGGCTGGGAAACTTACCAACGCCCCCGTCAACAGCAATGCGAGGACTACGGGGATTGTCTCCTCCCCGGCATCCTCCAAGGCTCGAGTCAAAGACATTCGGGCGAACAGAACCGCACTTAGAATGGCTGATAAGGCAGCTATGACGACCGGCAAATACGGTGGTGTGAGTATCATAGCTGTGATCACAACTGCAGGAGCGAGCGTAAGATGGCCAGCGGGCTCAAGATTAACCCGAAGCCAAGCAGCGGGCAAGATCAGCGCCAACAATAAAATGTCTCGACCGACTACCCCCGTAAGGGCTGCAGCACCTGTAGCATAAACCAATACCATGCCGCCGAAAAGCAACAGAGCCATGGAGAGATATCTCTTACCCATCTAATGCGCTCCGCCGTCCTACTTTGTGGACCGCCCGTCCCCGTCCTCGCCGATGGATGCGTTCTTCCTATTCAGCGCAAGGAAGGCATCTACAACTTCCGGGTCGAACGCTCGACCAGAAGATTCCCGCACAGCTTCTGTTGCTTCGCTTGGAGAAAGCTTTCTCTCGTAAGGGATGCCACCCGCCACCATTGACTCAAATGCCTCGGACAATGCAACAATTCTCGCCCCGATGGGAATCTGTGAACCCTTCAAGCCACGAGGATACCCACTTCCGTCATAGTTCTCGTGATGATGCATCACAATCTCGCTAACGTCACGACGAGGTAACTCGCCAGCGATTTCTGCACCCATGAGCACATGTTGTTGAATCCTCTCGATGGCAGCGGAATCGTGCTGCGTCGCGGACTCAAAGAATTCTTCCAAGCCGATCATCCCTACATCGTGCAAGAGGGCGCCTAATTCGATCGCTTCAACGTCAGGATCCGGCAATCGCATCTTTCTGGCGAGGGCGGATGCCAGGTCGGCAACTCGCCTCGAGTGGCCAGCTCCCTGCGGGAAACTAGCATCGATAGCCAACACAAGCGAGTCAATTGCCTGATTGTATATCTGCCTTTGCTGCAGATAGATTTGAACGGCCCATCGCTGGGCAGGCAAAGAGACAAGATACAAGAGCAGAGTGGCAGGATGCACAAAGACATACAATATTGCAAGCAACGCAGCGCTCGGTATAGTCAACAGGTTGGAAGATAGAGAATCCTTAAACTCTAAGAGCCAAGTCTGAAACCATGGCGTCTGCCGGAGTCTGCCAAAGTAAAAAGTAACGAAGAAGTCATTAGTCGCCTGGTGGACGAGAGAGGCAAGTGTCAAGGGCAGCAGGAACGACAGAACTCCCGGAGCGTGCGGCGACCCACCAACCAGTCGTAACACAAGGCTGGCCAGGCCCACGCTGATTCCCATCTGAGATCCGTTGAAGAAAGTCCTCCAAGGCACCCAGCCCCTCGACATCGCATGACCGATCGCATAAGCAGATCCTGCAACGAGAAGGGCTGACACGGGCTCTTGCACGCTCAGCAACACATACATAAGAGTCGTCGTTGAAGTTACGATGCCGCCGCGAGGATGCGGGATTGGGAATGTCGACGTGACCGTAATCAAGATCATGAACATTAACAACTCAGGCCACGCCTGCCAGCGGATGCCTGGGGCGAACAACCAGAGAAACGCAGCGGCGGTAAATACAACCGCCAGAACGAAGAACTGGAAGTCTCTGGGAAGTTTTTGAACGGCTTGCATAAAAAGGAAGAAACCGAACCGCAGCTACGTTCCTCTGTCACCCCAAAAACTACGGAGGAGAACTCTAGCCAAAAGACGACTCATCTTGGGAATGTCACCCTGTGCGGTAATCGACTGCTCGGAACTCTCCTCGAAGCTATTCAATTGGGGGCGTCCTGTTAGACCATTCGGCCTGTTGCGGACAACCCCGTGCGCGGCGTTGGAATCGCCGACTTGTATTTCGCTGTCGGTCCGGTTACTTTACCGAATTCTAGTTGTTCAGACGTTATCCTCTATTGCGCCTCGTTAACGTTTGGATTTCCTTTTGGTAGGGATTTGCCTGATTT
>WNEQ01001942.1_pt1 | contig 10881 bp, 11 predicted proteins | sample 5399971 | NCBI WGS metagenome assembly WNEQ01 (sample SAMN13153330, study PRJNA577476) | soil metagenome | isolation source: 20 cm grassland meadow soil 2 days after 1st rain plot 5 | place: USA:California | collected 2015-09-18
TCGGTCGCGGTGTTCGTCGTCAGGTCAACCGTGCTCGTGCTCGACGCGCTCAGCACGTTCGCCTGCAAGACGCTGCCCCCGGGAGGCGGAACGGCTACATTCAGGACTTGGTTGCTGTTGCTCGTGGAGCCGACGCCGGACTGCGAGCTGCAAACGCCCTGCGTGCAAGTGGCAGGTGTGGCAGCCGGCAGCGTCTGGTTGACGCCCAAGAGCGCGTCTTGGATACTGGCCCCGAAGGCGTTGCCGCTGGCGTTCGCACCTGAAGGATTGATGACGGTGAAATTGACCGGCTTGATCCTGGTCCGGTCCTTTACTTCGGCGCTCAACGACGTTGAAGCCCGCGTCTTCATGGACACGAAAAGAACTTTGTTGCAGGCGATTGTTCCGATTGTGTCGCTGACATTGAGGGCGAGTTCACCGAAAAGGTTGATTCCTGACGCCGTTAATCCGGAAATGCTGGGTGCGGTGTTTACCGCGGCGTCCCAAAGAGTCCCCTGACTCCCCACGGAGAGCGGAGCGAAAGTAGTGCCGTTCCACGTGAAGGCGCTCACGGTGATGCTCGCGCCCCCGTTTACGGTGTCAAAAGAGATCAAGAAGTCACCGCGAGTTCGAACCGGCATTTGCGGGCAGCTGGGAACGGGGTTAGTCGAGGGGTCCGCCTGGTTGAACTCGTAATCGATGTGAGCATCGCCGTTGTTTGACAGGCGTGACCAGTTGGCGTAGAGGAACTGCTTCTGCACCCCGCTGACAGGAAAGAAGCGGAAGGCGATCTCACCGGCGAGCGGAGGGGCACCATTTATTGAGATTTCGTTCACGACGTCGTTCTTGGGGGGAGCGCTGCCCGCGGTGCAGACCCAGGTGCTCTGATCGTTCTCCTTGGAGCCCTGGCCGAAAATATCATCGGTCTGCCCCGTCCCGTCGGTGAACGTGGTGAGGGCAGCGGGAAAGGCGCTGCTGTCCCAATCGATGGGCTCCGCCGGCGGCACCAAGTGATTGACGATTAGGTTCCCGTCGATCTCGAAGCTCCCTACCGTGTTGCCGGCAGACGCGGCGCGATTTGCGACCCGCGTGCCAATTAAGAGCAGCAGCAGAAAAGCGGTGATAATCAATAACAGGCGTGGGGCTGTGGTTGCAACCGCTCGCCAATGCCCCTGGAAAAGCGTTTTGGTGGTCATAGGTTCCTCCCCGCCCAACAATGTCGCGAAATTGAGATTTGCGGACCCACGCTGACCTTTCGATTGAGTTCGACCATTTACATTTTGACTTCTACAAGCTCTGAGCCTCCTGCGCAACGTACGCCGCAACTTTTTATAGGACAGACTTCCTGTACTACGGAGTACAGGTTTTTTGTTTGCCGATCGGTCAGCGGTAGGACTGACCTAGCCTTAAGGTGGCAGCCCTGCGGTTTTCCCCTTTCCTTTGTCAGGTATTTACCCTAGCCCGGATACGGGATTTCCCGGATTGCTATTGCGTTGGTCTTGCTTAGAATAAGATACGAATTGCGTGGACCGAACAGCACCTCGAACTTCCTGCGCTGTTGGTGCGGAGCGTGGATAATCAGGGCAAGGAATTTGCCGCCATGTTAAAATCAGACCCAGCCATACCTCTGGAAGCTTCCCCGGATTCCCGGCGCTTGTGCCAACAGATTCAAGTGCTTGCGTATCATCCCTTGGCCGCCCAATATGTACTTAACATCCTGTCTTCCCACCATGAAATGCGTGACCTGCTAGCGAGGCCGCCAGTTTTTGACTTCGACTTGCTTGGACAAGATACCTCACCTCGCCTGTTCGTCCTCGATACTTACTTGCTACCGCTTGAGCTCTCGAAAGTGACTCGACATTTGACCGTACGTTGCCCAGGCAGCAAATTCCTGGGGTTATTACCAGCACGAGGTTGTGATGATGAGGATTTACTTCGGATGCTTTACCTTGGCCTCGACGGTCTGGTTAAAATTTCGGAGGGTTTGGAGGAGGAACTTGTGACGGCGGTGAACGCGATTCTGGCTGGGGGGATTTGGGCCCCTCGCCGTGTCCTGGCAGAGTATGTCCGGCAGACCGATTGGTTGCGAAGCGACCAACTCCTGTCCCGTTTCTCGCTCACGGCTAGGGAAAGCCAAGTTCTGCAGTTGGCCTTGCGTCACCTCTCCAACAAGGAGATCGCCGGGATACTGGGAATCTCAGAGCGCACCGTCAAGTTTCACGTATCCAACATCTTTGGCAAGCTGCAAGTAGATGATCGTCAAAGCTTACCCGCCGCGATTGGTGTCACACTCGGTGAACCGCCATCCCGTAACCCAGTCCTGGTTCCGTTGACTCATGCGATAGGATAGACAGCTCCAACTACCCAGGCGGCCAACCAAGTCACTGCTCGCCGAAACCATGTGCGCCTGTTGAAAGAGTCGGGACAATAGAAGAGATTCTTGCCCCGGTTAGTGTCTAGGAGGCAGGTTGGGATCTGGCTTAACCTGGTCTCTTACTACCAGGATGGCAGCATCGCCACTTTCAGCACAGAACGCGACCCCGGTATTGAGCACAGGCCGGAAGACATGGTCGTACACGATCAGAACCTTTCAGCGGACATGCTCTATTCACGCAAGCTAAAGTAGCGTCCTCAGCGGACTCTGCTGAGCGTGGACTCGAAGGGCGTTGTCGGGTTGTTTGCGGAAGCGTATAGGGGCCAAATGAAGTGGCGCAAGAGGGAGGTAGCCTCTGATCCGACATGGCAAAGGTAACAGCCGCACGATTGAAATCAGACTCGCCGGCCTCGACGCCAACCACCACCCTCGGGCCGCAAATCGTACTTCATTCGGATCCGTTGTTCCCAATCAGATCGTCGATAGAGAAGACGAGGCGATCCCTCAAGGATTCCTTAAGAATTTGGCGGGTGTCGCAGCCCTGGCCGGCGTTTACTTTATTGCGGGCAAACTTGGACTAAAACTGGCCTTCGTGAATGCGAGCGCAACCGCTGTGTGGCCTCCTGCGGGAATCGCCCTGGCGGCTTTCCTGATCTTTGGTTATCGCGTCTGGCCAGGAAACCTGCTTGGCGCATTCCTGGTGAACTTAACGACAGCGGGTTCAGCCGCAACATCGATCGGCGTCGCCGTTGGGAACACCTTAGAAGGACTTATAGGCAGCTATTTGGTCACGAGGTTTGCCGGCGGCCGAAACGCCTTCGATCGGGCACCCAATGTTTTTAGATTCTCGGTTCTTGCCGCGATTCTCAGCACGACGGTGAGTGCGACGTGCGGCGTCACCAGCCTCTCATTAGGGGGCTTCGCCGACTGGGCCAAGTATGGACCCATTTGGTTGACATGGTGGTTAGGGGACGCGGCGGGAGTTCTTGTCGTGGCCCCTTTAGTGGTCCTTTGGAGTGCAAACCGCCGTGTTCGATGGAACCGCGCGCATTTCTTTGAAGCGGCGGCCTCGCTACTCTGTCTATTCCTCGTGGGCCAAATCGTATTCGGTGGGTCCTTCCCATCCCAAACTAAGAATTATCCCTTGGAATTCCTGTGCACTCCATTCCTCATCTGGGTAGCATTCCGATTCAGTCAGCGCGAAGCGGCGACGGCTATCTTCATGTTATCCGTGATCGCGATCCGGGGCACCCTCCACGGCTGCGGCCCCTTTGTACGGGAAACGCAAAACGAATCTCTTCTCTTGTTACAAGCGTTCACGGGCGTCACCGCGGTAATGACTATAGGCCTTGCCGCTGTGGTCTCGGAAAGGAAACAAGCGGAAGAACAAATGCGGCAGCTGGCAGTGACCGATCCCGTCACGGGCCTGGCCAACTACCGTCGATTCATGGAAGCCCTGGATGCAGAGATAAGAAGGTCACAGCGTACGGGACGACCGTTTGCCGTCCTTCTGCTGGACCTAGATGCTCTCAAGAAGATCAACGACCGCCACGGCCACCCGGTGGGGACGCGGGCACTCTGCTGACTTGCCGACGTTCTCCGAATGCACAGCCGGGCCATCGATACAGCCGCGCGGTACGGCGGGGATGAGTTTGGTTTAATCCTTGTCGATACAGGAGAGAGATCGGCCCGGGAAGTGGCGCATCGGATTTCCGGGCAGGTGGCCGCGGATCGCGAGCAGCCCGCGCTATCTGTGAGCGTGGGCTTCGCTCTCTATGGGCGAGACGGCGAGACGGCCGAAATGCTCACGGAAGCAGCGGATCGTGCCCTATATGAAGCGAAGGGCCGCAGAGGTGGAAAACTACGCGTCCCCCTACAGGGAGTGCTTCGGTGAGCGCCCCCGGGTTTTTGGTCCACTCTGAGAGCGAGTTTCCGGCAGAATCTGCCACCGGAGGAAAGGAGATTTGCCATGAAGCGGAAGCGATTTAGCATGGAGCAGATTGTAGCGGTCCAGAAACAAGGAGAGGTAGGGGTGCCGGTGGCGAAGTTGACCCGCCGAGTGGCGATTTCCGAGCGGACTTTTTATCGCTGGAAGAAGCAGAACGTTGGGCTCGAGATGGACCAGGTGCGTCAGCTCAAGCAGCAGCAGGAAGAGAGCACCCGGTTGAAGCGGTTGGTGGCCGACCATCGCACAGCCATCGCCGAGTTTGACCGGGCCGTGGGGCAACTCTTGGATCGGGTACCGACCTGAAGCTCAACTTTGTAGGGCTTTTGATACAAGGAGGAACAGCTTCAATCGGGGGGTTGAATCAAAGCGCTGCCGTAGGTCTCTACGGGCAGATTCGCGCCGCAGGCCTTGAAGTACCGGAGCCAGAAATTTTGAATATTACGAACTGCCTCGGGAGGCATTCGACTATAAAAGCCAGCCGCCGCACCGATCGCATAGACACGAGCGTCGTCCAGTCGCGGCAAACGATGTTCTGACTTTTCCGCCACGATGATCGCTTGAATTCTCGAGGCAGTCAGGTTCTCCTTCGTGAAATCGTAGTAGGAAGACTCCTCCACCATATCGGAGAAAAGGACCAAGACGCGGCGTTCGCTGGGATAGGTCTCGAAGACGCGTTGTGCCAGCTGTAAAGCGTCCAGGATGGACGTTTTGCTGGAACGCTCCTTGCGGTCCATGACCATCTTTTGCACCGTCCGTGAGATACGCTCTCGCAGGCCTTTTGATTCCTTTCGCCAGACGAGCAGGTTTTCGAGCCAGGGATTCATCGTTTTGAACGTCTCATTGACCGGAAAGGTCGATTGCGCCAACGGGTTGCTGTTGATCCGATCGACGACGAGGATATCTCCCCCCTTCACGCTGGCGAGCAATCTTTCGAAATCCGCTACATACCTCGCCCGGACCTCAGGGGTTGCGGTGCTGGCGGAAAGATCAAACAGCACAAACTCCGTCTTGGGAGGCTTTTCCTTCCCTTTGCATCCCCACAGCGCGAGAGTCCCCGCGCCCAGGCACACCGCAAGGAACAGCTTTGGCATCCGAGCATTCATGCAGTCCGCTCTTCCGACCCACTAGGTTTCAGTGCCCGGCCTGCCGTGGGCAGATGCTTTGACCGAGGCCCCGTGAGGGGATTCCTCTTGTGTATGACAGTTCCAATCGAGGGCTTGCTCATAAAAGGGAGGGTTCACGCCAACCTCAGGATACCCTTCGAGCCACTTCTTCGGTCTCGCCGTGTTTTGCCGGGTCAGAAGGTTGGCTCCCCGATAGATGTTAATCATCCGATGAACAAAATCTCTGAACTCCTCGGCTTCGCGCTTCTTTTCGTCAAACTTGTTCTGGCGCTCGGCCTTGGCCCTTTCCAACCGACTCACGACACGCCCTTGCCGCTCTTGCACCTCGGCAAACCGCCGCTGCCTGATCTGCAAATCCCTGGTTGCCAGCCTGAGTTTCTTCCTCCAGTTGTCAATCACCGGGTCGTGCGTGAGATAAGAAGCCAGAGCAGCCACGGTGAAGATCAGCAGATTGATGATAACGAAGACGAGGGTCACTGCGGCAGGATCCGCTCGTATCCCCGATGCGGCTTGCACCGTGGGCGATTCGAAGTATTTCTGGCGAACATACGCTACTGCCATGATCCCCAAAAGCGGCATCACCATCGTGAATACCGTGAAGATGCTTTCGGTAGTAAGCACCCCCTGCTTGAAGGGCTCTTTCCGAAGAAGCATTCCCAGAGCGTGGGCGCCAAAAGGAAGCCCGACAGCAAGGGCCAGGGAAATCACGTAGGTCATGACTTCGGCTTCCCCAAAGATTCGGAACACCACGGCGTTCAGCGGAATCTCTCCCACGATAATGATCGCCATGATAATCGTGTAGATAAAGGGGGACAGTTGAATCTTCCCGTAATGCTTTCCCATTTCTTCCGTGGCTTCGCGGTGTTCGCTGACGATTTGTTCATACGCAGCTCTTGCCGGCGCGGCATCCCTTTTGGACACCTCAAATTCGGACAGAGACTGACAGTAGTCCTTCTTCAGTATTCGATCTTCCCTCGCCCAGGCGGCACCAATTCGCCGGATGTTTTCGTCGGCTAGGTTCTTCAGCTCCATCTCGTAGTCGGCGAATTCTTCCGCATCGGGAGGAGGAATGTTTTTCGCCCCGTCTTTTCTGCCTCGGCGTTGGGCATACCGATTAGAATACCGGGACCAGGGTTTGAAATGCCGGTAGACAAAATCCATTGTTTACCCCTACGTGTGCTCTGGGAACCGCGCCGCCTCCACTATTCTGGATACTTCGAATGTTAGAGCACCCTAAACCCTCGTTTATCGCTCCAAGCAAACGCTGTAGTCTACTGGTCTTCAGGACAATTCTGGTACAGGTGACGCCGCGCCCCGCGCGGCCCAGTCAACATGTGGTCTTCGTGAAGTGGGTGCGCGCACCGCATCGTCGTTCCCGAGCTAGAATGTGAGACTTCATTTGGCAACGGGTGCGGGCCTTGCAATGGAGGCTATGCAGATCGCGCGCCTGCGGGCGCTGGGCATAGTGATCTCCCTTGGTGCACCTCCATTGCTAGGGAACTCTCCGGACCTGCCGCCCTTGCCCCAGATCAATATGGCGAATTTCTTGTCGGCCATCCGACGGCAGGTAGAGGAAGTGTACGCCGCTCCCCGCTGCCAAACGGGAAATAGGAAAATTGGGGCCTCGGTGCGACGGCCTCCGGCGTCCACCACTCGGGATCGAATTTTAGCGGTTCGGGATAGGAACGCGCATCGCGGTGGAGCACGCACTAACTTACCACGACGTAGGAACCGGCCGGCAGCACGTAGCGTCCCACTTTGAGGTCGGATAAGGCCTGACGGCGCAGCATCCAGGCCGGTGGGTACAGCCGAATCGCTTCACTGAAGACCATTTCAGTGTAATACAGCCTGGGAATATCACCCGCGCTCGGAAGCCTGCCAGCCAGTACGGAATCGATTTCGCCGTGGAGCTTCGCTTCCACCTCGAGGTTCTGCGAAAGCAGGTACCAAGTCCAGGCGAGGGCGTTGGCCGTGGTTTCATGTCCGGCTAAGAAGAACGTCATGACCTCATCTCGCACCAACTCATCGGACATGCCACCGCCTTCCGATTCCTGGGCGAAGAGGAGCGTGGAGAGGAGGTCACCGCGATCTTCCTGCCTCGCGCGGCGCTTCTGAACGATTCGGTTAACGGTCCCAACCAACTGCGCCCGCGCCCTCTCGAATTGCCTTGACCGTGGCAGAGGTAGCCCCTTCTGGAATTCGCTGAAGGGGCCTCCGGAGGCCCGAAACGTCTGCCTCACGACGGTGATGTGCGGTGCCAATCCCCTTCGCCTCTGACTCCACGTCGGCATCGAAGAACGGCTTGGCCAAGATGGCCATCGTTACCCCCCCATTTCCTGGGCAATATCAATGTTTCCCCTTCGCGCCACCGCTCGCGCGCTCGTCGGCCGTATTCCACCATGGTTTCCGCGTACTTCTCGATGCGCTGAGCATGAAATGCCGGCTGCGCGAGCAGGCGCTGCCGGCGATGAAGATATCGTTCACTGGTCAGCAACCCGTCACCCACCAGCCGCTTCATCTTCCTCACCCCCAGGCCCTTCACAAAATTCCACTCGCGACTTCGCAGAACTTCCTTGACATAGTCGGGGTGATCCAGGAACAACACTTCTGCGGGGCCGAGTTTGAAGCGTACGATATCGCCGTATTTGCGTACACTTAACTGGCCCGAAGTAGCTCGTCTTCGGGGCAGCTCAGTGGTAGAGCGAGGGTCTCATAATCCCTAGGCCGTGGGTTCGATCCCCACCCCCGCTACCACCCTCATTTCCAATAACTTATGCCGATTTTGCGCAACCCTCATTGTTAGTCAGAGGACAGATCCGCCTGAAATTCGGAAGGAAAGCACGGAGTCGGGTGATTCGGTCTCGAGCCACTCTTCCACGCAGTCGAATATCTTGGAGAAGTAGCTGTCCCAGTCAAACTGAGGGTCGGGGTCCAGGACCCAGACGCTCAGGTTGCGCGCAGGGGCGGCCTCTTCGACCAGTCTGAACTCCGCAGCATAGCAGGCGCGGTCGGTGCCGGCCGGATCGATGAGGTCTGCAACCCGTGCCCGCCAAGTGCCCTTGCGGGTCTCAAATATTTTTCCGTCGATAGAATGAAGGTCCTGTAGGGTTTTCATTTATCCCCTCCTGTGCCTGCGGTTGCGACCTGCCGGCTGGCGCCCTGCGTAGGCAGAGTCACCACCGACCGTTCCGAGAATTCCCGAGAGTGGTGCGGGCAAGAGCGCGGACACGGTGTTCAATCCTCGATCACGAAAATCGCCGGCTCCTTGCGTCCCCGCTCGTCGATGCCGCAATCCCGAATCTTGTACTGAAGCGCTCTCAAGCTGATATTCAAAATTTTCGCTGCTTCTTTCCTGCTCCCGTTGGTCAACTCAAGCGCGCGCAGAATCGCCTTTCTCTCGGCCTCCTTCTTCAAGCTGCGGACATGGGACTTGAGGTCGCTCAGAATGACCCCACCGCTATCGGGCTTGGCGTATATGTGGCTGGGGTTCCCGTTTCCATTTCCGAGGAACCCGAGCCGGGCCAGGACTTCCACTTCGTCGCCGACAATCAGGTAGCGTCTTACGAAATTTTCAAGTTCCCTCACGTTGCCCGGCCAGGAGTATTCCTGGCAGGCGTTAATCAGGGCAGGGGAGAGCGCCAGTTCAGCACGGCCAAACCGCTTAGCCCAATACACCATGAAGTGATTGAGAAGGGCAGGGATATCCTCCCTGTGCTCGCGCAACGGAGGCAAGTAGATCGGGAAGGCGTTCAGCCGGTAATAGAGATCCTGGCGGAATTTTCTACCTGCAATCGCCGTGGGAACGTCCACGTTCGTCGCGGCGAGGATCCTGACGTCAACTTTCGTGGTGGAAGGGCTGCCGAGTCGCGAGAGTTCGCCGTCCTGAAGGACGTGCAGGAGCTTCGCCTGCGGGCTAATGGGCATTTCCGCGATTTCGTCGAGAAGGATGGTCCCCTTGTGGCAGATTTCGAATTTTCCAGGTTTCGATCGGGACGCACCCGTGAAGGCGCCCGCTTCGTGACCGAAGAGTTCGCTCTCGAGTAATTCCGCAGGGAGCGCGGCGCAGTTCACTTTCATGAAAGTCCGGTGCGCCCGGCACGAAGACCTGTGAATGAGGCGCGCGACGACTTCTTTACCCGTCCCGGTTTCTCCCAGCAACAGGACCGGAATATCGATGTTGGCGATCTGGAGCACCTGGTGGCGGATTTCCTGCATTGCTGGGCTGACGGCGATAAATGCATCCTCTTGACCGTTCACGAACTCCTGCTCTGGAGGCGCGGCGGCCCCGCGCGACGGTGCGGGGAGCCGCACGAGATTGGCAAATTTGTCGCCATTGAGAGCCGATTCAGACTCTAGGCCGCTTGGAATGGAAGTAGTGAGACAGCCCATTGAGAATCCTCACGCCGTGAGCGTTAACGTCTGTTGTTTCTCCTGGCCTGGGCTTGAAAGCGGCGCAGAAAATTTCCTCGCTGCTGGGCCAAGATCAATTGCAGAAAAGTGTTCGCGTGGCGACCGTTTTGGCACAACGCGGAGCTTCGATGCAAAATCTTTCGCGACGAAAATTGGAATAAATCGCTTGCGGCCCCACGCAGAAATCATTTGGAACGCTCCATGCCAACTTTTCAAACGTGCATAGGATAGACAGTAGGAGTGGAATGCGCAATACGGGGAATCCACGCTTTCTGCTGAGGCAAATACCTGATGAGAGAAGGGATTACGCCCCAAGAAATCAACGGATTTTAGGGCTGGACCAGGCCGCGCCGGATCGCATACCGGACTAGACCGGCGGTCTCATGGATGTCAAGTTTCTCCATGATGCGGGTTCGGTGGGACTCGGCAGTCTTGAAGCTTATGCCGAGAAGGGCGGCGACTTCTTTGGTGGTCTTGCCTTCTGCAACTAGTTGAAGCACTTGGAGTTCCCTTGGAGTCAAGGGCTCAGAACGTAACTCGGTCTTGCCGAGGTAAGCCTCCACCACCGCCTCGGATATGCCAGGACTGAGGTAAATAAGGCCCTTGGAGACGTCCCGGATGGCCTGCACGAGTTCACCCGCGGCCCTCGACTTCAAGACGTAACCCCGGACTCCAGCTCGGAGGGCCTCCAAGACGTATTGTTCCTCGGTATGGACGGTGAGTAGAACCGTCTTCACTTTGGGCTCAGCCTGAATAATCTCCCTGGCGGCGCCGATGCCTGTGAGAAGCGGCATGGTAAGGTCAAGGACAGCGACGTCCGGGTGGAGTTCACGGGCCCGGCGGACAGCCTCGTGACCGTCCGAGGCCTCCCCCACCACATTAAAACCTTCGCGCTCGAGGATTGCCTTCAAACCCTGGCGAACAATTTGATGGTCGTCAGCAAGGAGAATTCGTAGTGCCACCTCAAATCTCCAAAGGAATAGTCACCAGGATCTCCGTCCCATTGCCGGGGCGCGACGTAATTTTGAGAGTACCGCCCAACGCAT
>WNEQ01005612.1_pt1 | contig 10877 bp, 11 predicted proteins | sample 5399971 | NCBI WGS metagenome assembly WNEQ01 (sample SAMN13153330, study PRJNA577476) | soil metagenome | isolation source: 20 cm grassland meadow soil 2 days after 1st rain plot 5 | place: USA:California | collected 2015-09-18
GTAAAGCTCGCGGGACCGTTCATGATGAGACCGGCAAAATCGGCCCAGGCGCTAGTCTACATAGCCTCGGCACCAGAGTTGGAGAAGGTCAGCGGGAAACATTTCGCGAAAGGAAAGGAGAAGGGATCGTCAAGAGAGTCCTATGACATGCAGGCAGCTGAGCGATTGTGGCAGGTCAGTGAAGAGCTGACCCGACCCAGCTCGTAAGTTTGCCGGGGCAGGGCTGACACCCAGTAATGGGCTTTCCTAGCACTCACAGATACTGGACTTGTAATCGGCGCAATCAGAGTCCTTTGAGCTCCCATCGCAAGACCTTAGCTGTTCATTTGCTACTATTTTTTCGAAACCATCAGGTCTCCAGTCGCAGTGAGTGCCCTGTACGCGTTTAGGGTTATCCACTTGCTCGGCTCCCAGAGCTCCTCAACTTCCACTAGAGCCCTTCTCTTGCTCTTCCGTGCATCAGGTTCGCGGGACCAATCTCCTTCCAGCAACCATTTCCCATCAGGGCTCCGTTTCGAGAGAATTAGGTGAACCGCGTCTTTCACACGCTCATCATCCCCATAGCCTAGTTTCGTTAGAACCCTCAGCGCGTGAAGCGCGTCATAATAGTAGTACATCGGAAAGTGGAGTGTAGTTGCGAAGGGCAGGCTGTGCTTCCAGTGATGATGGTCCGACTTGTAGACACGGTGAATAAGCAAGAATTCTGCGCCATCCTCTACGGATCGTTTCATTTTTCGGGTCCATTTTGCCCGCGGGATTTCCGAGTAAGCCCACAATGGCTCGATTGTGGACATGAAGCTGCTGTGTTTCACTTTCTTCTCTGGATAGTTGCAGTTCCATCCTCCATCGTCGAGCTGCTGCTCCGGCATCCATCGTATCGCCTTGTTTACTCTCGGGTCCTCTCCGTACCCGAAGACTGCAAGGGTCCGGATCATGTTACCGGTTAGGCATGGCTCCTCCCAGCGTACCGCCTTACCCCTCGGGTGTTTCTTCTTCCAGCTTGTCATATCCGCTGGACTGGGGCAGACAAAGGCGCCGTTTTCGAGCTGGTGTAAATCGAGGAACTTTTCACATGTTTTCTTGAGAGCCTCGTCCGGGGTGAAACCTAGCTCGCCGAGTAGCATCATAGGCCAGACTGATGCTGTCCACTTTGGGGAGTAGAACGTCTGGTCTGGAGGCCAGTATCCTTTCTTGTTTCGGGTGCGTAGAATCTTCTTGACGATTGAGGAGGTCTGGATTCTCTGCCGTGCTTTTCGTACTTCGCTATCGTTCGGAGATCGTCCGAGGACGTCACGAAGGGTGTGGTAACGGACGGAGGGATTGTTCGTTTCCAGAAGCCATTCAAGGCCCGGTTCTTGCATGGGTTCCGGGCTTTTGCGATGTCTAATCAGTATTTCCCGGAGTATGTCCCTTAGTGCATTGAGGGGTTAGGGTTCTTTGTGCTTCCGGGAAGAGCTGGTTTGTGGCGCGATCTGCCGATAATGGTACCCCCTTTTTCGAGAATCGTTTTCTATCTGGAACCGTTTTGGGCGATTTTTCGCGTTAATCGCGTGTAATCTGCTTGGATCTCGATTTTTGACATCTGGAAATCTAGGGAATTCGTTCGGGGTTAGTCGGCTGTAGAGAAATGGGCTCTCAGATCGCGATTCAGGGCTTACTCTGAACTATTTCAGGAACGATTTTGTGATGAACGCGCCTAAGATTGGACTAGCGTTCTATTGGGCAGGTTACTTGACGTACGAGACGGTCTCAATCTCCGGTGGCTCGTAGTCAACTAGCCTGCCAGCGAGAAAGTCCTCGTAGGCTTTCAAGTCTAGCAATCCATGGCCGCAGTTGTTGAACGCTATGACCTTGTCCTCGTTCTTCTCCCGGCACCTGATCGCCTCGTCAATGACGAACTGGCACCTGATCGCCTCGTCAATGACGAACTTGATGCAGTGAGCGGTCTCGGGCGCAGGGATCAGCCCTTCGGTCTGGGCGAACAGCTGGGCTGCCCGGAACACCTCGTTCTGGTGGTATGCGACTGAGCGGACGTAGCCTTTGTCGATGAGATAGCATAGGGATGGGGCCTTTCCGTGGTATCGTAGTCCGCCGGAGTGTATTGGTGGAGAGATGAACTTGTGGCCGACAGTGTGCATTTTCAGAAGTGGTGTCATCTCGGCCGTGTCTCCAAAGTCGTACGTGTACCTCCCCCTGGTCGTGGACGGGACCGCCTTTGGCTCACAGGCTACAAACTCCGCGTCCGACTTGCCGTTCAGTTTGTCCCCCAAGAACGGATAAGCGAAGCCGGCGAAGTTTGACCCTCCACCAATACAACCAACGAACATGTCAGGCGCAACATCAATGGACTCGAACTGTTTCTTTGCCTCTAAACCAATGATAGACTGATGAGTCAAGACATGGTTTAGGACGGAGCCGAGACAGTATCTGGTATCGTCATGAGTCACCGTGTCTTCTAGCGCCTCACTGATCGCGATGCCTAGAGTCCCTGGATGATCAGGATTCTCGGCCAGTAGGGATTGGCCGTACTTCGTCTCCTTACTTGGAGATGCTTTGACCTCCGCCCCGTATGTCTCCATCATGACTCGTCGTCCGGGCTTTTGGTCGTAGCTGACTCGGACCATGTAGACTCGGCATTTGAGTCCGAACATTGCGCTGCCCATGGCGAGGGCGGACCCCCACTGCCCTGCCCCGCTCTCAGTGACTACCCTCTGTGTCCCGTCTTGTTTGTTGTAGTAGGCCTGGGCGATGGCTGTGTTGGGCTTGTGGCTTCCTGTCGGGCTCGAATATTCCGCCTTGAAAAATATCCGGGCGGGAGTCCTCAGAAACCGTTCCAGTCTTCTAGCCCTGACAAGCGGTGTGGGCCTACCGATCTGTCGATATGCCTCGAGGACCTCCTCGGGTATCTTGATGAAGCGGTCAGAGCTGACCTCCTGCCGAACCAGCTCTCTGGCGAACAGTCTCTCTAGAAGCGCAGGATTGACAGGCTGCAGAGTTTTGGGGTCCAGGGGCGGGGGTAGACGTTCGGGAAGGTCCGCTTGAATATTGTAGTAGTTTCGAGGTAGAAGGTCGGCTGATAGCTGTACTCTGTCAAGATGGACTTGTTCCGTCCCCGCCGCGAGCATGACTCATTATGAGGAGATAGGCAAGATTTTAATCTTACGCGTACACTTTAGTACGCGATATGTAATGTGGGACCGCATACGAGGAATCATGAAAAGCCATCCCGAACGACTCAAGGTCGCCAGAGTCTGCGTTGAAAATGGTCTCGCCCTAAAAGGCAACCGCATCTACCTAAACCAAACCGAAATACCCGCGGCACGAGTCGCTAGGGCCGCGGGAGTCGACCGCAGAACTGTCACTGAAACAGCTCAGATGATCAACAGGGATCCCGCCCTCAAACTAATTTTCGAAAATATACAGTCAGCTGGACTCTCTCTTCGGGGAGTAGCGAAACCCCTCGGGCTGGGAACCGTGGAAATCACGGCACAAGATCCGAAAACTGTCGGAATACTTGCAGGCGTATCCAAACTTCTCGCTGACGCAGGAATAACAATCAGGCAAGCACTCGTTGATGATCCAGAACTGGTCCCAGACCCGAAGCTGACAATAATCACGGGGAGGAGTGTTCCAGGCAGTCTGATACAGGAAATGCTGAAGATATCAGGGGTCTCTAAAGTGTCCGTCTCATAGAGCGCAGAATTGCGAGATGAGTCTAGCTCGTAAGTTTTCCAACGCTTTCGACCTGTACCCCTTTCTCACTAGACACCTTTCCCAGCAAAAACGCGTCTTGTCCATGCTTCTTGAAGATGCGAATAATTCTGTCAGATTTTCGCCCTGGACAGATGAGAATCATTCCAACTCCCATGTTGAACGTCCGGTACATCTCAGAATTATCGACTCGTCCCTCTTTCTGTATTACGTTGAAGACTTCAGGGACAGGGGGAAAGCCGTTGAGGTCTGCACCTACCTTCGCCTGAGAGACTATCCGGTTTAGCTTTGCGAAGCCGCCGCCCGTGATGTGGGCGAGGCCATGAATCTCGGTTCGTCTCAATGCCTCCAGGACGGGCTTGACATAGATGCGAGTGGGTTCGAGAAGTTCTTCTCCAACGCTTCTTCCAAAGGAATGAACTTTCTCGTGTAGAGAGTGTTTCCTCAGGAGAATCTTCCGAGCAAGCGTCAGACCATTCGAATGAATGCCTGAACTCGCGACTCCAAGAATCACATCAGTCTTCTCTATCCTATCGCCGAGAACGAGCTGGTCCTTCGAGCAGATTCCAGCTGCCATTCCGACAAGGTCCATTCCACCGCCAGACTCTGACGAGAGAAGATCTGGGACGACCGCGGTCTCTCCTCCCACCACTGCCATGCCAGCCTGTTTAGCACCTTCAACGATGCCATCAGCGATCTTTCCAGAGATAGAAGGATTGGGCTTGGAGACGGCCAAGTAGTCGAGGAACGAGATGGGCTCTGAGCCGGTGCATATGAGATCGTTCGCACACATGGCAACGCAATCGATCCCGACAGTGTCGTACTTCCGCATCAGATGGGCAATGATGACCTTTGTCCCGACACTGTCTGTGTGAAGACTGAGGACCTTGCTGTTTCCTATGTCGACGAGACCGGCATAGTGACCGATCGGGAAAAGAGGATTACCCAATCTTCCCTTTCTAGCTGCGAAAGTTTTGGCTAGTTTCTTAGAAAGGATTGCGTGTGCAGAGCTGATCTGGGTCCTGTTGACTCCCGCTCTCGCGTATGACATGCGGGAGCTTGGCATTTCACAGTCTCAGTCCGGTCAAGCGCTCGTAGGCGAAAACGTACCGTTTGCTGATCTCACTGATTAACTCGGCTGGCAAGTCCGGTGGTCTCGGCGCAAGCTGGCCCATCTTTCTCGCCTCGTCTAGGCTCTTCTTGTATCCTACCTTCGACAGCCAGTCTCTGATCGGTTGCTTGTCATAACTCTCCTGCGTCTTTCCCGGAGCATACTCAGACTTTGGCCACAGTCGGAACTCGTCGGGACCAATCGAATCGGCCAGCAGAATATTCTCATCCTCGTCGAATCCGAACTCGAGCTTCAAATCCGCCAGAATGAATCCTGCCTTGTCAGCCTTCTCATTCATCTTCCGATAGATATCCAAGCTCATGTCTCTAAGTGCCTCCATTTGCTCCCTCTCCAACCATCCCTCATCAACAACCTGATCGGGTGTGATCGGCTCATCCTTCACATCAGACTTTGTTGTAGGATCAAAGATGGGCTCAGGAAGCTTCGCAGCCAAGACCCTGTCCACTGGCAAGTGAATCTCGCCTTTGGACAATCTCTCGAAGAGGCTGCCGTACAAGTAGCCGCGAACCACGCACTCGACAGGAATCATCTTCAGCTTCTTGACAACCATACGCGTCTTATCCATCAAGCGGATCATATGGTTCGGGACCTTGAGATAGTCGAACCAGTAGGCGGCGAGCTTGCACAATACCTCACCTTTCCTCGGAATTGTGCTGGGGAGGACAATGTCGTAGGCAGATACTCGATCTGTAAAGATGAAGACTAGATGATCATCGTCGAGTTCGTAAACGTCTTTGACTTTTCCTCGCTTGAAAGGCTTCATTACAAACTCGGGTTCCGGAGTGCTAACAGCCATTTCCGCGTCACTTTTTGAGGGTCGGTTCTGCTCTGTGTTGTAATATCTTCTTCCCGATTTCGGCATCCGTGATCGCCAGAATTTCTGCCGCGAGAATACCGGCGTTGGTTCCGTTGTCCAAGCCGACCGTACCCACGGGGACCCCAGAGGGCAGTTGCACGATGGAAAGGATGGAGTCTAAGTTGAGCTTGCCCGAGACGGGGACTCCGATTACAGGCTTCGTAGTCACTGATGCAACGAACCCAGGAAGCGCGGCCGACAAGCCCGCTATGGCGATGAAAACATCGGCTTTCGAGTTCTCCAAGTAATGATCAAGCTCCTTGTGGTTTCGATGGCTAGAGAGAACTCTGGTCTCGAAGGGAATTCCGAACTTCTCCAGAATGGTTTCGGCCTTCTTCGCGATTTCCTTGTCGCTCTCGGACCCCATGAGTATGGAGACGCTTCTAGGCACTGAACCGTATCACCCTGCTCTCCGTCACTAGAATCTTCACCGGTAAATCAAACTGTTCCATCGGAATCTGGTCCACAAGCTGCATGTCAAAACACACTCCCACCGACGCAGCCCCCTTCCACAGTTTCTTCAAAGCCCGGTCATAATAGCCCCGGCCCCAGCCGATCCTGTGACCATACACGTCGAACACTATCCCTGGAACAATAATCATGTCAGAAATGGACACGTCACGCGGCTTCCTCTTACTGGGGTTGGGCTCCATAATCCCGAACGGACCCGGGGACAGCTCGTACAAGCTCGGTATCTCAGAGAACAACAACTCTGGATCATCCTTCCGGGTGATCGGCACTAGGATCTTCTTCTGCGCCGCCAGAGCCTTCCTGATCAGAAGCCGTGTCTGAACTTCGCTTCCCTTGTTCACGTAGCATGCGATGGTCTGAGCCTTCGCGAACTCGGGAAGGGCAATAATGGACTCGGTAATCTTGAGACTCTTCGCCTCTACATCTGACAAGTCCAGATTGTCACGCATTTCCAGAATCCTATGCCGTAGAACCGTCTTCTCAGCCGATATTCCCATGACCCATCAGTTCTTCGCGGACTGAATCCTAGCGGCCTGCACTGTATTCTCTAGAAGCATTGCAACAGTCATCGGGCCAACCCCGCCGGGCACCGGGGTCAAGTAGTTCGCAACCACGCTGACCTCTTCGAAATCCACGTCACCCCTCAGCTTGCCGTTAACCCTACTTAGACCAACGTCAATTACCGCAGCGCCCTGCTTGACATGTCTCTTTTGGAGCATAAAGTTCTCGCGACCAACCGCGCTCACCAGAATATCCGCGGTCCGTGTAACATCTGGCAAGGTCAACGTCTTCGAATGACACATCGTAACCGTCGCATCCCTATTCAAGAAAAGCATCGACAACGGCCTACCCACGAGATTGCTGCGGTTGATAATTGTTGCACGCCTGCTCTCCATCGGGACCTTGTAAAAGGTCAACAAGCGGATAATGCCCTTGGGGGTGCACGGCACCAATACCTCCACTCCCGAGGCCAGTTTCCCAGCGTTGATCGGATGCAGACCGTCCACGTCCTTGTAGGGAACGATGCGCTCGATAATCTGGTTCTCGTCAAGATGCCCGGGCAGTGGTAATTGTATGAGTATTCCGTGAACAGCGGGGTCCGTGTTCAGCTTCCAGACAAGAGCCTCCAACTCCCTCTGAGTCGTCTCTTTGAGAATGTGATGGTTCTCTGATTTGATTCCGACCTCCTGGCACGCCTTATGTTTCGCTTTGAGATATGACGCTGAGGCGGGATCGTCGCCCACGAGGACCGTGGACAAGTGCGGATTGACGTGGTCTTTCTGGAGCTCTCTGACTTTCTCGGCGACCTCCTGCTTTACCTCTGAAGCGACCAGCTTGCCATCCATTATTATAGCTGTCAAGGCTTGATCACCACCCGTCTTCCCTCGATCTGGAGCTTGTCCTCTGTGAAGAGGCGAACAGCTTCCGGATAGATTCGATGCTCTTCACGCAGAATCCGGCTCGAGAGGCTCTCGACGGTATCGTCTTCCCGGACTGGCACGTGAGCCTGGAGAATGATTGGTCCCGCGTCCACTGTTTTCTCGGCAAAATGCACTGTGCATCCTGCGACTTTCACTCCGTGTTCCAACGCCTGCCGCTGAGCCTCCAGTCCGGGGAACGATGGAAGCAATGCAGGGTGCACGTTCATGATTCGGTTATGGTACTCGTCGATGAACTCGTCGCTGACTATTCTCATGTAGCCTGCGAGCAGGACCAGCCCCTCATTTGGAGTCACGCCATGTGATTTCAGGGCCGCGATTACTTTCCGGTCGTAATCCCAGCTCTTCTTTGAGAAGCCGTGATCGTCAACCGTTACAGTGGGCACTTGATGTTTCTCAGCGATACTGAGTGCAGATGAGTTGGGCTTGTTGCTCACGACTACTCTCGCCTGGCCTCTTGTGATGTACTTGTTTTGGACGGCATCGAGAATCGCTTCTAGGTTGCTGCCGCGTCCTGAGACGAGAACGCCGATGTGAATCATTACTCCTGGCCTCTACTAAGTGTGCGCAGCCTGCAGTTTTCTCTGCCGCGGGTTGAGAGCGCCGATGTCCGGAGTACGCGTCGCGTCTTGTAGATTCTACGTTCGATCCTGTTGCGACTACATTTAGCACCCGGCCACCTGAGGTCACTAGCTCGCCGGTAGGACTGTTTGCGGTTCCCGCGTGGAGAATCGTTATGTTTTGTTTTGGTTTGTGATGAATTGTTATTTTGTCGCCGAGCGATTGTGATGTTGGATATCCCTTGGATGCCAGCACAACAAGGACGCATGCTGAATCTCTAACCCTAGGGGCCCGGGCTGATTCCGAGTCTTCAGCTATCTCGTAGAGATGTTTGGCCAGCCCGTTCTCAACTAGGGTCGTTGTTCCCTGGCCTTCTGGGTCGCAAACTCAAGAACGTACGGGTCATCGGTTCCAGTCCGGACGATCGCGTTCAGGTTCAACACTCCCTGATAGTGAACCTGCGACTCTTCCATCGCGTCAATGATTGGTCCCAGGATTCTCCTCTCAACCTTCTCCATAATCGAGCTCGTGACCGTTGGCACTGGTGTGAAGCAGCCCATGCCGCCAGTGTTCGGGCCCGCGTCACCGTCATACGCGGGCTTGTAATCTTGGAAGACCGGGGTGACCCATTGAACCTTTCCTGCTGAGACTGTTGCCATGAAAGTAGCTTCCCAGCCCTCAACGTATTCCTCGAGCAGAACTCGGCCTGGCTCACGAGCAAGCTCGAGCTCAATTGCCTTCTTAGCCTCGACCCGGTCCGATGTGACGGTTGTCCCTTTTCCCGCGGCCAGTCCATCAGCCTTGACAACCCATGGCGGGCCAAAATAGTCGAGAGCTTTCTCAGCCTCCACGGGATTCGTGAAAGCGTCCCATCGCGGGCTAGGAATGTGATATTGCGAGCACAGGTCCTTGGTGAAGCTCTTCGACGTCTCGATTCTCGCAGCGCTTTTAGATGGCCCGAAAATTCTGAGCCTGTTCTTTCGGAAAGTGTCGCCTATTCCCGCGGCAAGTGGAGCCTCAGGCCCGACCACGGTCAGGTCGATCTTCTCCTTTCGGGCGAACGAGACTAGTTCGCCGATGCTTGTCGGGCTTATGGGGGCACATTTAGCGACTTGAGCGATTCCGGGGTTGCCGGGCGCCGCGTATAGCGCGTTGACCTCAGAGTCTTTCGACAGTGCCAGTGCCAGCCCGTGCTCTCGTCCTCCGCCGCCGACGACGAGGACCCTCACAGCGCTACGCCTTCATCTCTTCACGCGTACGCATTACCGGTGTCTTCTTGAGACCCTCGTACTTCCCCGTGACGCAGGAGAAGCACATCTCGTCCTGGCGCAGTCCTATTCCCTCGCTGAGCCCTGTTATGTCGTTGTATCCGAGTCCGTCTAGGCCTATTTCTTTCGCGACGTTCATGTTCAGTTCTGGAATGTTCAATTCTTCACCATCAACGCGTGTTGCGAGTAGTTCCTTGTGGGTTGGGAAATCTATTCCCATGTAGCAGGGGTGACGTATTGGTGGGAATGTTACGACCATGAAGACCTTCTTGGCGCCCGCGTCTCGCAGAGACTGGACTAGGTTCTTGCTGCTGGTGCCCCTGACTATACTATCGTCGACAACGATCACGTCCTTTCCGTCGACCACGGGCTTGATGATTATGATCTCCTTCACGACCTCCTCGCGGCTCTTGTCGGTCGGCTCGATGAAGCTTCGAAGACTGCCCTTCTTCCTGTAACGATCCTTCATCAAGCCCTCCTCCATCGGGATACCGCTCTGCTCAGAATATCCGAGAGCAGCCGGCCGTGCGCTGTCCGGGACCGGAATAACAACATCCGCCTTGAAAGGGTACTTGCGAGCTAGCACTTTGCCGAGCGTTCTTCTAGTCTCGTAGACGTAGTGTCCTTCAATCTTTGAGCTTGGATGGGCGAAGTATGTGTATTCGAATGGGCAGTGGTAGTGCCGGTGTGGCTCGGCGAAGCGCGTACTAACAACTCCCTTCTCGCCCAGCCTGATCAGCTCGCCAGGCTGTACATCGCGGACAAAATCGGCCTGCAAGGCTGAAAGTGCGCAGCTCTCTGAGGCAATGATGTCAGACCCTGTTTCCTCATCATGTCCAAGACAGAGAGGCCTGAAGCCAGACGGGTCCCTCGCTGCCAAGACCTCACCCTCACTTGTGAGAATTGCGAAGCAGTAGGCTCCGCTTACTTCATTGCTGAACTGTTTGAAGGCTCGCGTCCAGTCCTGCTCTCTCTTGTAATGTTGCAGGAGCCTGTAGCCTGCGAGTCTGGTGTCATTGGTGCAGTCTACGAGCTTGTAATCGCTCGTGACTCGTGGTTCGAGGTCTTCCGTGTTGGCAATGGTCCCGTTCTGTGCAATCGAAAGTTCCCCGTGAATGTCGATGGGTGAAGCGTTCTCCAGGGTTGTCTTCCCGCGGGTCGAGTATCTGACATGTCCGATTCCTCGGTTGCCGGTCAGTCCGAGGATCGTTCTGGCATTAGCCTCCGTGCCTTGGCCAATGAGTCCAAGACCTTTGAGTATTCGATGCGAGTGTACGGCTATGCCCCAAGACTCTTGGCCCCTATGCTGGAGTGCGGAGAGGCCTTTGACTATCTTCTCAGCGACGTGCCGTTCCTCTTGTGAGTAGATTCCAATAATTCCACAATGATCCTTTAGATCCTTCAAAGGGCCGCCTCCATCGTTCGCGAGAGACTGTTGC
>WNEQ01001943.1_pt1 | contig 10876 bp, 7 predicted proteins | sample 5399971 | NCBI WGS metagenome assembly WNEQ01 (sample SAMN13153330, study PRJNA577476) | soil metagenome | isolation source: 20 cm grassland meadow soil 2 days after 1st rain plot 5 | place: USA:California | collected 2015-09-18
GGACGCGGTCGGAGATTTCGGGGAGTTCGCGCTGATAGGGGCGAATAGCGGGAAGGTCATCGGGCTGGCCGATGAGATAAAGCGCGCGGAGGGCTTCCCAGACTTGCTCGTCGCCAGGGTCGACGGTAGCGACTTCGGCGCCCGCGGCTACGTGCGAGCCCGATGCCACGAAGAGGGCGCGGATGCGGCCGCTGATGGGAGAACGAAGTTCGAAGGTTCGCGGTTCGTTCTGGGAGGCTTCCGCGGAGGGATCGACCTGGAGCTTGGCAATCAAACCTCCCTGGTGAACGGCGGTTCCCGCTTTATCGGAATCCGTAACGTGGCCTGCGAAGGGAGCGATGATTCTGGCGGGTTGGAGGAGCGCGACGATCTGGGGGCGGCCGGAATTATCGCCAAAGCGGATCAGAGAAAGAGCGGCGTTGCCGCGGACCATCGGAGAAGAATCCTGGAGCATCTTGAGGAGCGCTTCGTGAAAGCCAGGCGCGGAAGTGTCCTGGCCCATGACCCAGGCGTCGGTGTTGCGAACTTCTTCGACGGGATGAGAAGCGAGGCGGATCAGCTCCGGGTACCAGCGTGCCGCAGCGGCGTCGTGGTGGCCCATGCGCTCGCCAAGTTGGACGAGGGCATGCTGGATGTGGCGCGGATGCTTTTCGTCTTGCAAGTATTCGGTGATTTGTTTGTCCGGAAGCCGGCGGCCAAACCAGGTGTTCCACCAGAAAAGGAAGGGCATGAGGACGATCAGCCAGGCGGTGACGAAAAAAAGCGCACGATTGCGCGGAGACATTTTGTGATGCGGGGACGAGGCGGGCCTTGCGGAGGAATCCTCCACGGAGAATTCGGACTGGTCACCATTTTCCGCTGAGGATGAAGGACTGGCCATTTTTTCTCGTGCCGCTAGCCCTCGTCCAAGGAAGACGGTGGCTTGGACGGCTCTGACTTGCTCTTACCAAAAAGGCCGCGGTCGCGAAGCTCCCAGAAAACGTTGAGGAAAAAAACGCCGGAAATACTGAGCATGATGAGGCTCTCGAAAAGGCCATCCACAGTGGTGATCGTGCCGGAGACGACAATCCAACCAATGCCCGCGAGAGGGATGAGGCCGAGTAAGATGGAAATCAAGAGCATCACGGCAAGCAAGGGACCTCCTCAAGATCGTTCATCGCAACGGTTCTCATCGTGGCCCGAGGTCTCAACCAAATGAGCTTGCCACACTTACAGTTGAGATTCCGAGCGTCCCGATCAGAATCGGGAAGCTCAGAATGACATCCACGGCCGCGTCTTGCCTTATGGCTTGAAGGTCGCGTCAATCGTTTTGGCATCCTTCGCGGCGAGAGTCACTTTTACGTCCTGCTCGCCGAGCTTTTCCTGGACGAACGCGATGGTGTATTCGCCAGGGGGCAGACCCTTGATTTCGTACTTGCCGTCGGGGCCGGTGACCGCGAAGAACGGGCTCTTGGTTACGTTGACGAACATGCGCATCCAGGGATGCTGGTTGCACTTTACGGGCAGCATGATTTCTTCGCGAGCGAAGGTTTTCTCGAGCGCGGCAGCCTTCGGAGGCTGCGACTCGTTCCACTCGCGGTTGCCTTTCGGTGTGGGATGGATGTTGTGAGTGGTTGGATCGCTGTTGACGATCTTGATGGTCTGATTTGCCACTACGCCCATTACGTGGGGATGATATTTGCAGCCGCTCTGATCGAGCGTGATGGCTTCCTTGGGAACGTCGAAGGTGCGGTTGCCGAGGCCCTCTTTTACGTAGACGAAAACGTTGGCGAGGTGGCCGCCGGAGGCCACAACGTTTTCAGCCGTATTCGTGCCCTTGCAGGCGGGATCCTGGCTCATGTCAATTTTGGCGGCCTTGGGGGCTTCGCCGTCGAGTTTCACGGTGCCACTGACGCTGGCGGCCGTGGCGGGATCAATCGGTGTGGCAGCGGCCGCCGGCGCCGCCGCGGGCTGCTCTTCCGTTTCCTTTTTGCCGCATCCCGCGAGCAGAACCAATCCCAGCAAGGCGGCAAGGCTCCAAACTGCCATGGATGTTTTCGTTTTCATGATTTTGCTGTACCTCTCCTAAATTTAAAGCATGAAGCAATCAAAATTATTCGGGCGCAAATTTATTCGGGCGCGCCGCGGCCACCACTGCCGGAAGATTTTGCGCCGGACGAACTGCCGGATGCGGCACTCGAACGGCCCATGGCGGCCCCCACACGACGCTGCTCTTCCGGCGTGAGCTGGAGAATGTAATCGACCAGCAGCTTCGTGTGATCCTTGTCGTAGCCCTGGAAAGAAGCGGGCGTCGGACCGGAGAAAACCCAGTGGTTGTTCTCGCGCTTGAAAAGACCGGAAGGCATGGAGGTGCCTGGGGCGATGGCTTGCGGATCGAGCATCCAACGTTCCATCCAATCGGGCTTCAAGCGGCCACGAGCTTGGAGGAAGTTTGGAGCGGTGGCGAAGCGATCGTGAGCCGGGTCGCCCGTGGCATGGCATTTCAAGCAGGGGGCGGCGGTGCTGCTGAAGAGGCTGCGCGCCATTTCGGTTTCCTTGGCGGTCAAGATGGGGACCTCTTCCGGAATATAGGGGAAAGGCTGGCGCGCGAGGGCCTGGAAGAAACGCACGAGTTTGCCCAACTCATTTTCGGAGAATGAGAACGTGGGCATGCGGACTTGCAAATAGGAACGCACGCCGTTGCGATTGGTGTCCGTGGTGCTCAAGGACGGATTTTTCAAGAAGCGCTGCAACCACTCGGGATCAACACGCGCGCCTTCGGTGAGGAGCTTCGGAGGAAGCTGCTCCTGCGCGTCCTTGTAGCGAGCCATAGCCATCAGCGAAGTTTTCTGGCCGGGAATGAGCTGGTGGCAGCCCATACAGTTATATTTCTTAACCACCCACCAGCCTTCTTGAATGTCGCGGCGGTAATCCAACGGGCGGTACTGATAGTTGGGGGGAAGCGGATTTTCCTGGCTGCCCAATAGAAATGTGGTTAGGGCGCGAATCTGATCCTTGGTGAGGTGGAGATTCGGCATACGCAGCTTTTCTGTTTCGGGCTTATCTTTGCCCTTGTCCCAGATGTTGGGCTCAGCGAGTTTGTGTTCGAAGAAGCCCTTTTGGTCATACCAGGGTTGTTTAGCAGGGCCTTCCGGCAGGCGCGCGACATCGTCTGGATCTGTAATTGGTTCGCTGCCGCCGCGCTGGGCAACTTCGGTGAGCAATGCGAAATCCAAGCGCTCGATTGGTTTGCTGCCCTCGATGGTGAGCTCTGTGCCGATGCGGCCTTCTTCCTCGAGGCCGGAAATTTCGTGGCAACCGGCACAGCCGAAGTGGCGAACCCATTTCTTGCCTTCCTCCTTCAAATTCGGATCGTCTATGAACGAAGCATCAGGGTAAGAGGAAGGCTCCTGCTTTTTCAGCGTGATTAGATAGCTGGCAACGTCTTCGGCGTCTTGAGGAGAAAGACGCAGACTGGGCATCACGGTCATGTTCTGGACCTGGAGTTCGTGGCCGTCGTTGGGACAGCGGCTGTGCTCGAGGTCGAAAACGTAAGGCAGGCCCTTTTTCTTGTAATCTTCGGGGCCGATGTCTTTCTTTTCGAGCGGGCAATAGGGACGCGTGCGCTCGCGCGCGTTGTGGACCCAACGAACCAAGTAATCGTAATTGGCCTTTTCGCCGACGCGAGTCAGGTTAGCCGCGAAAGTTCCGCCTTGCAACTGATCACCTTCGCCGATGGAGTGACAGGCGAGGCAGCCGCGCGATTCGAACAATTCTTTTCCGTGAGCGGCGTTGCCGGGCTTGTGTTTGGGCAAAGAATCGGTGAGCGCCGATTGCCAGATGAAGGCGGAGATGGCCTTGATTTGGTCGTCGTTCAGACGGAAATTCGGCATTTTCGTGGTGGCACGGAAGTCGCTGGGCTTCTTGAGCCACACGGGAATCCAATTCTTATTCAGCTTGAGGCGGATGTCCTTGAGATTAGGACCGACCTTCTTCATGTCCTCAAGGAGACTCTTGGTGGAGCGGTCGAGTTGCACGATGCGCAGGTCGAGCTTGCTATTGGTGACTTTGAGAGCGACGGCGCGATCGTTAAGGTGGTTGGCTTCCTCGTTGCTCTCGGCCTTGTCGGCCTGTTTCATCAGGTCGCCGGCCTGCTTGAAGTTATCTTTCTTCTCTTGATCGAGTTGCTTGATCTGCTGGGCGACGGAGAGCAAATCTTCGGGTTCCTTGTCGTAGCCTTCGAAACGGTGACAGCCCACGCAGCCGCGCTGGCGGAAAAGATCCTTGCCTTCGCTGACCACCCAGCCGACGTCGTTGGTAACGACGACCATATCGGCGGAATGGCAAATCTGACAGCCTGCTTCGAAGTTTCCACGAGGAAATACAGGCCAGAGCCAGTGTTCATAATTGCCATGCGCCTTTTCAACGCTGGTGGTGGCGCGCCCATTGCCCTGGTGGCAAGGCGTGCAGCCGAACTTGTCAGGATCGTGAATCTTCAAGAGCTCGGGTTCCGGGTGGCTGGTGAATGCGCGGGCGTATTCGTCCGGCTTTTTGCCTTTCAAGGACATGGAAACGGCAGTTAGCTTCACCGGCTCGCGAATGCCCATGTGGCAAGACTCACAGCGGTCGACAATATTGGAACTGTCCTCCCGGACGATATCGGCGTTGTGTTCGTTGACATTGATCTGGACAATCTTGGGTGTCCAGGCTTCCGTCTTGTTCTGCAAGCCGGTGAGTTGTGAGGGCGTGAGGTTCACCATGTGGTCGGTGAGGTAGGCATCCATCAATTCTTTCTTTTCATTGCCGGGCTTGATGATCTCTCCGAGTTCAGCGCTCAGCTCGGTGCGCTCGTTTTTCAAGTCGTTGTAAGTTTTCTCGAGTTCGTCGTAATCCTTGAAGGTCTTTTTCTTGCCGTCCGGCATTTCCGCAGTAGTGCTTTCCTTCTTGTACTCCTCGAGGTTCCTTCGCTTGCGCTCCTTTGCGGAAGGACTTGTTTCCGTCTCGATGTCATACGTCGAGGCGCTGACGTAGGCCCGACGATCGGTGAAAACATTTTGCACCGCCAGAATCTGCGCGCTGAGGTCGCGCAGCTTTTCGTTGATCTCCTTGATGCGCGGAGCGGCGCTCTGGCTGGCGCGTTCGTAATCCTGTTTGAGTTTCTGATAGTCAGCGCTGCCCTCGATTTCTTTTTGCGCGTCGCCGGACTGCGAACGGGCGGTCTTCAAGAAAGTGGAGTAGCGGTCTTTCCATTCATGCTGGAAAGCTTTCCACGGCCGCTGTCCAAAATCTTCGTCCCACAACGCCCAGAAGAGCGTGGCCATGAGAATGACCATGGAGATGACGTAGTGCGGGGCGAGCGACTTGCTGACTACCGGGTCGTTTTCGGGAATGGGCTTTTCAGGCACCAGTTCCTCCTAAACGTTAAACCAAGGTGTAATCCACACGTATTTAATGTGGAAGAGCAAACGCAACAACATTTTGATGGGCAAACCGAGCATGGTCAGGAAAAACGTCATCATGATGGAGTACTGCAGGAGGCTCATGCGCTTGAAGTCTTTCGCGTTGTGGCGGCGGAAAAAGGCATGAACAAACATGCCGCCGATGGCGAAGAAGCCGCCGACCACGACTGCGCCGAAAATGCCCTTGCCCAAGTTCGAAGTGATTCCGAAGATGTCCGGCAAATCGCGGTTGACTTCATAAATCAAACGGTTGTGGTCCCAGGTCTGCCCCGGCCAAAACCACTGCCATCCGGGGCCACGAATAAAAGTGCCGATGAAGATCATGGAAACCCACAGGATGATGAAACCGAAGAGAAAAGTTCCAATGGCGAATTTGCGCTGCTTCCAGGTGTAGTAGCCCGCGCCCAATGGATTGGTGTCGATATAGGGAATCACCATCAGGCCAAAGATGATGAGAGTGGGCATGACCACGCCGGCGATCCAGGGGTCGAAGTAAACCAGCATTTCCTGCAAGCCAAGGAAATACCACGGCGCTTTCGCAGGGTTCATGGTGAGATTGGGATTGGCGGGTTCTTCGAGCGGCGCGTTCAGAGTTATGGACCAGACCATCAGGATGATGGTGACGATGATGGCGGCTAGAAATTCCACGCGCAGGAGGAAGGGCCAGACGTGAACTTCCTTGGCCCATCCAGGTTGGAAAGGCCACGCTTTGCGATGATGCGTCTTGGCCAGCGAGGGATTGGTTTCCAGTTGGGCGATCAAGACGTCATTGGCGCTCGCCTGTTTCCAGGCGAGATAAATGTAAAAGGCCAATAGCGGGATCATGGCAATGATCGGAACGTTGTCCGGGGCGGAGAGGATTTCCCACAATTGCTTCCAATCCATGGCTATTTCTTCGCCTCCTTCACTTCGGAGTCGAGAACCACGGGCGCGGGGCCGGAGATGCCGCCATCCTTACGAACACGCCAGAAGTGCAGGATCATGAAAATGGAAGCGATGATGGGAATGCCGATGCAGTGCCAGATATAGGAGCGGAGGAGCGCGTTGGCGTCCACGATGGAACCGCCGAGCAGTCCGAAGCGAACGTCGTTATAAGGCGTCATTCCTAACTGCGCGCCGAAAGGACCTTCGTGGCCCAGGAGCGGCGTGGCGCGGGCCATATTGGTGCCGACAGTGACGGCCCAGAAGCCTAGTTGATCATCGGGAAGCAAATAGCCGGTGAAGGAGAGCAGCAGCGTCAGGACCAGGAGGATAACGCCGACGTTCCAATTAAATTCGCGCGGCTTCTTGTACGAGCCGGTAAGAAAGACGCGGAACATGTGCAGCTCGACGGCGATGACCATCAAGTGGGCAGCCCAGCGATGCATATTGCGCAACAATTTGCCGAAGGGCACATCGTGCTCGAGGTAGAGCACGTCGCGAAAGGCCTGCACTTTGCTGGGATGGTAGTAGAACATCAGCAGCACGCCGGTGAGCGTGAGGACGATGAACAAATAAAAAGTGATGCCACCCATGCCCCAGGTGTAGCTGTAGCGGACGGCGTCACGATTGATTTTGGCAGGATGCAGATGCAGGAAAACGTTGGAGAGCACGCCGAGGGCGCGATTGCGTGGCGTGTCGTCGTGCTTATGGCGGAAAATCGAAGTGTAAACCAGGGTCTTGGTAGGCTTCTTCAGAATTTCGACTTGTTCTTTGGCTTTAGCAGGAAGATCCGTTTTGAGGGATTCGAGGTCTTCCTTGACGCCAGCCTTCAGACGTTCGACCAGTCCAGCGGACTTGCCATTTTTTCCGTTCGGCGTTTTCTCTTCGGGCATCGTCTGCTCCCCCGTTCTGTAGCGGCTCGAACTGTTGCTATTTCTCTCCTACGCGTGGAACGCTTCCACCGAGCTCCCCGTTACACCGGCAAGTACGATCCTGGATCACTGAAGTGGCTTGGCTGTCCCTTGGGCCACTGATAGAGCCTGGAAGTGTCTACGATAATCTGGCCATCGGGAGCTAATTCCACATGCGCGCGATCCATGGGACGCGGCGCCGGTCCTTCAAAGTTGACGCCTTCGCTGTCGTAGCCGCTGCCGTGGCAGGGGCACTTGAACTTGTTTTCGCTGGCCTTCCAATCAGGCGTGCAGCCGAGATGCGTGCAGCGAGCGTAGATGACAAACACGCGATCGGGCGTGCGGTCCACCCAGATACGATATTTTTGCTGCCATTTGGTGTCGACGCCGAGTGCATAGTCCGAGGCATAGCCAATTTTGAAGACAGTGGGAGGTTCAAAGAGGGTGCGGGGGAGGAAGAATTTGAAGAAGGCGATGAACCATGCACCAAGGAATCCGGTGACGGTAACCCACACCAGGCGCCGGCGCTTGCGATTGATTTCGCTCGGCTCGGGACCGACGGTCGCCAAACCGCCAGCCGCTGCTGCTTTGGATGTTCCGACGGCAGGCGTACCAACGTACCTGGTTGCATCTCCGCCACCGGCAGCGGATGACTTCGCTGCTTCCGGTTTTGGTTTGGCCGAATCAGTTTCCGGGCCCGCCATGCGTTACCTCCTGGATTCGTGGTCCTCGAAAAATAATTAGGCAGCCTCGAAAGCGCCGCCCGTTCCCCCTTCAGGTTATGGGCCTGCCGCAAACAACGAAACGTTCCAGAAAAGATTGCCCTCTGCCAGCAACGAACGGAGACGATTGTCTATCGCACGCGAATATTTTCTTGGATGGGCTGGAAAAACTATAGGAAGAGGGCGCGATCGCTGAAAGCGTCCGAGGCCCGACGAATTGGGAAAGTTTGATACGGAAACATCGCGAGGTCCTCAACATTTCGCTGGACCCCCCAGAAACGAAACGGATATTACTCAAAACAAAAAATTTCGTCAATGCGTGTTTGCGGCGCTGGCCGGAAATGATTTAGAGCGCTTTCTAGAAAGAACGATCAACAACAAGAAATAATAGATGCAAGAAGCTGCTTGCGCTGAGAAAAAGCTGTGATATATTCGCCCCGGTTTGAATTCTCCGCATTTCTTTTTTGGAATATTGGGAAAGCTTCGCGGGGAAGGCTCTGGAAACCACTTCGGAGGTCTCGCACAATGGGCCTCGTTCTGCTCGTCGTAATCTGGCTAATCACCCTCGTCAGCACCTATTTTTTTGTGGCGAAGACCTGGTGGCTGCCAGCAGGGGCCTCCGCGGCGGCCGCCGGTATCGATCATCACTTCACGGTTTCTTTCTATCTCATGGGTTTCGTATTCGTCGCCGCGCAATTAGTCCTTGGCTATCTGGTCTGGAAATATCGCGAAGGCAGTTCTTCCCAGAAAGCGTCCTATTCACACGGGAACACAACACTGGAAGTTGTCTGGACGGTGCTTACCACGATTCTATTTGTCGGATTGAATCTCGCGAGCAGCTCGATCTGGGCCGCGGAACGATTCCGCGCGGCAGAGGCCAATGCAGTGCCCGTGGAAGTGACAGGAATGCAGTTTGCGTGGTACTTCCGTTACCCGGGTCCGGACGGCAAATTCGGATTGACCAAACCCGAATTGGAAGATGCATCCGCGGGCAGTGAAGCGGCTTTAGGGCTGGATGCACATGATCCGGCATCGAAGGACGACGTGGTGAGCGGAGTCATGGTGGTGCCGGTGAACCGCGAGATCGAAGTGATCTTGCGCGCACACGATGTGATTCACAGTTTTTTTGTTCCAAGCATGCGCTTCAAGCAGGACGCCGTCCCCGGCCTGGCGATTCACATGCACTTCACGCCCATTCAAACCGGGGATTACGAAATCGCTTGCGCGGAACTGTGCGGCCTCGGTCATTACAAAATGCACGGCATGCTGAAAGTGGTCAGTCAGGAAGAGTTTGACAAATGGCTGGCGGCGAGGGAGGCGGAGAAGCAATAACATGGCTACTCACGAATCGGCTGCCCACGCATCTCACACGCACGCGGCGCCGCAGGGGTTTATTCGCAAGTGGATCTTCAGCCTGGACCACAAAGTTATCGGGCTTCAATACTACTTTCTTGCGCTCACAGCGGTCTTTGTAGGCATGTTCCTTTCGCTGCTGATGCGCATTCACTTGATCTGGCCGACGGCGACACTGCCGTTCTTTGGCGAGATCAAGCCGGAAACTTACCTAAGCCTTCTGACCATGCATGGCACGATCATGGTTTTCTTCGTGCTGACCACTGCACCGCAGGGCGGCTTTGGAAATTATTTCCTGCCGATTCAGATTGGCGCACCGGACATGGCTTTTCCGGTGCTGAACATGCTTTCGTTTTGGACCACCTTCCTCGGCTTTATCGTGCTGCTTGCGGCATTTGTCGTAACCGGTGGCGCTCCGCTGCACGGGTGGACCGGTTATGCGCCGCTTAGCGCGCTGCAATCCGCCGGCCCCGGTGAGGGATTAGGCGCTGACCTGTGGATCACCAGCATTGCGATTTTCTGCCTCGGTGCGCTGATGGGGGCGTTGAACTTCATTACTACTACGCTCGATATGCGCGCCAAGGGCATGACCATGATGCGCATGCCACTGACGGTGTGGGCTTGGTTCGTCACCGCGATCCTGGGCCTGCTGGCGTTCGGCGTGCTGCTCTCGGCAGGCATTTTGCTGTTGATGGACCGCAACCTGGGCACTAGTTTTTTTGTTCCGCTGGTTACAGTGAACGGCCAGCTTACAGGGCACAAAGGCGGCTCGCCGCTCCTTTGGCAGCACCTGTTCTGGTTCTTCGGCCATCCCGAGGTATACATCGCGATTTTGCCGGCCATGGGCATGTGTTCGCAGTTGCTCTCGGTTTTTTCGCGCAAACCTATCTTCGGGTACAAGGCGATGGTGTACGCGATCATGGCCATCGGTTTTCTCGGGTTCATGGTTTGGGGCCACCACATGTTCATGAGCGGCATGAGTCCCTACACCGCTTTTGCTTTCTCGATCATGACCATGGGCATTGGCGTCCCGTCGGCCATCAAGACGTTTAACTGGCTGGGCACGCTCATGCGCGGGCGGATTCGATTCACGTCGCCCATGCTTTTTGCCATCGGCTTTGTGTCTCTCTTTGTGACTGGGGGAATCAGCGGCCCGTTCCTCGCGCAGCCTGTGCTGGACATTTACCTGCACGAGACCTATTTCGTGATCGCACACTTTCATTTGATTATGGGCGTGGCGTCGATCTTCGGAATATTCGCGGCAACGTATTATTGGTTCCCGAAGATGTTTGGGCGAATGATGAACGAACCGCTGGCGAAGCTGCATTTCTGGCTCACGTTCGTTGGCGCGTACGCCATTTTCATGCCCATGCACTATTACGGCATGAGCGCGGGTTTGCGGCGCTACTCGCAATCCACGGAAGTGGCCTTCATTCTTAGATTGCTCCCGATACAGAGATTCATAACGATTGCCGCGTTCATCACCATCGCCAGCCAGTTTATTTTTGTCATTAATCTTTTCTGGAGCATG
>WNEQ01001945.1_pt1 | contig 10869 bp, 7 predicted proteins | sample 5399971 | NCBI WGS metagenome assembly WNEQ01 (sample SAMN13153330, study PRJNA577476) | soil metagenome | isolation source: 20 cm grassland meadow soil 2 days after 1st rain plot 5 | place: USA:California | collected 2015-09-18
TTCACTTCGGTAAGGCGAGTTTTAGATCCCATACGCCACGGTAAGCGGTGTCCCCAGCGCTCTAGGAATATCAGCAGAGCCATGTATAGAAGGACAACCGACAGGATCATTCTCAATGACAAGGTAACGATTGCGGGTAGACTGAGGTTGAATTCCATTGCTGGTGGATAAATTGGTACGAATAATCCGACTGTGAGGAATGATCCAAAGTTCAGAAGATAAGTGAAAAACAATCCGCAGCTTGCCCAGTAGACGTTGCGTAGCTTATCGTAATATGAGACGAGGACTAGAATCAGCAAAGGTTGGACCCAGAGGAACCACTGGGCATGGAAGGTGTCCAGTGCGTAGTAGGCGAGGAGGAAGATGAGGAAGGAGTCTCTCATCGTGTCGAAAGACCATCCCCTGAAATGGACAAGGACGACCAATAGCCCCATGTACATCAAGGGCAGCAGGAAGAATACGTCCCAACCGGCGCCAGTCTGGACGCTAATGGAGTATCCCAAGACGAAAGTTTCGATACCCACGAACAAATTCGATCCAATCGAACCGCGATTCCAGAGTGTCAGACCGTAGAACCCGTTCACGTAGATAGGTGGCATTGCAAGATTGGCGGACTCGTAATAAGGTGCGAACAACTGAAGAGGTAATACGCCTAAAATCGGTGGAAGGAGCCCCAACAGTATTGTCTGAATAAATTTCATGGTCTTTTTTGTCGGAGAAAGGGCAGAGTTTTGCCTAATACGGAACAGGGCAAACGGCAGGAGCAGAAGCAAACCGACAGCCTTTATCGCTGCGGCCATTCCGAGCGCCAATGCGGTAGAATTTTCCTTCCTCTTCTTGTAAAGGAAGAGTGAAAGTACAATAAAGAAGGTGACCATTATGTCGTACTGTCCGATCACGTAACTGACCAAGATACTGACCGGGTTGAAGAGCCAGAGTTTGTATCCCAACAGAGCTTTCTTCGGGTCCTCGATTAGATGGAGAATCATTAAGCCAATGCCGATGTCGAAGAAGAGGAAAGGCAGTTTCATAACAAGGAGCATCTGTTGAATTCCAGGCTGGGCTAAAGCAAGAATATGCATAACCTCCGAAGGATTGTAGTTCCTGCTTGAAAGATAGAAAGATCTCATCTGGGGGGAGATTAGTGGGCCGAGTGCTCCGAAAATGGCCGAGAAGAAGAGGAAAACGATTGGTGGATCATTGGATTGGATCAATTGATGTTTGTCAAGAAGGACCAAGCTTACCCAGGCCGTCACGCTGAGGTCCCGCGACGCCGTTATGGGAGCTAAGAGCACCCTCACCAATATCGCAACGAATGTCCACTTTGCAATGATTGGTGCCAAATGCCTCACGGGAGAGGGTAGAAGATAGTTGCGCAAACGAGTTCCCACTCTTGGAGTGCTCAACTCCATGTCACGCTAAGGGGGTTGAGCTGGAATAACCGAAAATGGGGCGTGAGAATTCGACGGTCGGCACTTCGGCCAAAGACGGGAACTTCAGAATCCTGAATCCCAACATCAGGCTGATGACTGAGTTCTCAGGGGGAATAAAGAAGGGTTTGAGCAAAACGATCTCTTCGTGCCAGTCGTGAGTATTGTATGTCTTCTGAAGGATTGTGACGTTCCAGCCAGCGCCGAGTTGCAACGCAACGGTGCCAGCGACTGAGACAGAGCTTGTTTTCATCCAGATGTCTAGGAATGGGAGTTGAGTGCAGTTCACCGGGGGAACGACCGGAAGCCTAACTCCGTAGAAAGTCTCCAGCTTGAATCCAGTGGAGTTGCCTGCTATCGAAATATTCATGTCTGCGTCGGACAGGTTGACCGTCACCTTGCCGAGGGATGAGTTGGAAACCCTCGCGAGCGACAGGTCACCGTTCCAGCCTGGGACGATCCTCGTGGAGGCGTGCGGTACAATGAATGATAGAGAGGCAGTGTAGCCCGCAGCTAGAAGGATGAGACCGATGAAGATGACGGTCGTAGTGCGGCCATTCCATTCAAAAGTCAGATCTTTCTTCCTCCCACCCACTTCAACAGCCCCCACAAAAATCCGAGGGAGTATATCGGGTCGGAGAGTATCCCTAGAGCTGGCATCCAGAGTGTGTCAATCAAGGGATGCTCTGCAAGGCTACGTTGGTTCCTGAATCCATACGATATTGTCAGCGCATAGTAGACGTATCGATATGCTAGGAAGCTCAGGGTTGCAACTAGAAACCATGGATTCATGGTAGATAGGTATGCAAGAGCAGAGAGGAAGAGAAGGGTAGTGTAGGCGACCTGTACCGCTCTATGAGTAGTCCTGGCCCTCGCGTATCCCTTTCCTATATCTTCGAAGATTCTAAACCTGTGTTCACCCAAGATGCCTCCCATGGCCCTACCGAATTCGAATTCTTTACGCAGGTTTCCCCGGAACGATTGAGCTTTTCCGCCGTATCTTTGAAGAACGGGGAGATTGTATTGCTTCAGGATCGAGTATCCTCGTTGTCTCAGCTGGACGGAGACTGACAAATCCTCGCCTGCAATTCGGTACCTGGTCGGGAATCCCCCTATCGACTCTAAAACCCTCTTCTTGTAGAGATCACATTTTCCTTCCGAAAAGTTGACGATCTCAAAGTCCTTAGCGGGCCGGGGGTGTATTTGTCTTCTTAACAACCCGAACGTTTTCTTCGCAAGATTCATCTCGTCCTGATCGGACATCCCGTAGTAGCCAGTCACAACTCCAACTTTTGGATCCATGCACTTGACGGCTGATGATATCCAATCAGGTTTCATTAGTTCGCAATCTTGGTGGAGGACGAGGACGTTTTCACCGTGCGCGATTGCGAGTCCATCATTGAGAGAGGCTGAGAGTCCGAGGTTGCTCGGATGCCTTATGATCTTGTAGGAGTTCGATCCAGACTTCAGGACTGCGATTGCTTTCGTCAGCGTCTGGTCGGAGCTTGAATCGTCTACGATGATTATCTCGGTTCGAAGATCCTGGACCTGAACGGACTTAATTGTTTGTTCGATTGTGTTGCTTCCGTTGTAAGCCGGTATTACCACGGAGACGAGGGGAGCAGTGCTCGTTTCCTCCAAGTCTCTTCTCTTCCTAGCGCTTTTTCATCGCCGACAACTCTAGTCTAAGTCGGACCAGCCCTAGAAATTGTTTGGATACTATGAATGGCAATTTACGGATTCCGTAGATTCTTGTCCCACCCTCGGCTCTGGCGTAATGTCTTACAGGCACCTCGACGATTTTCGCGTTGGAAGAGTGAGCCCTGATGGTGAATTCGCCCCAGAAACTGTACTCAAGCTTCTCAACATTGTCCAGCACTGAAAGAAGCATGGTCCTTTTCACTAGCCTGAAACCAGAGTCTATGTCGCGAAGCCTTACGCCAAACAATACTCGCACGAAAAAGTGGAATCCTCTAGAGAGAATCAACCGGTGGACTCCCTCTGCGCGATTTACTTTTGTCCCGATGACGACATCAGCATCATCTTTCTTGCTCCATATCGACCAAAAGTCTGACGGGATATACTGCCCATCGGAGTCGGAAAAAAGGACGTACGTGGAACTAGCTTGTCTAAGGGCGTCCTTGGCCGCAAGCGCGTATCCCTTCCTTCTCCTCCCGAGGTAGAGCCTAATCGGTAATTTTGTAGAGATGTTCTGGAGGACCTCCTTCGTCCCGTCGGTACTTCCGTCCTCCGCAATAATGAATTCTGCGCCAGTCTTCCGGATTATCTCATCGTAGAATGCGGAAACCACTCTCTCGATTCCCGCCGCTTCGTTGTGGACCGGCATGACAACGGAGAGATTCGAGTTCATACCCCTTTGAGCCTCTTCGGATGGGACAACTTACCCAATTCTGCCGGGCGATTTGCCCACGTAATAGTGTTACGTCGGACTGGCTAGTGGGCTATCGGGTTCTTTACAAGGACTTCGGCCGTTGATGTTTCTCTTTCAAGGGTTCTCTTGGCCCATTCGTAGAACCTTGACAGTCCATCCTCTAGTGGTACTGTCGGCCTCCATCCTAAGAGCTGATCAGCTTTGGACCAGTTTGCGGCTCGCCCCATTGCCCCGGTTGGCTTCGATGGGTCGTATGCTGGTTGAATGTTCTTTCCTGAGATCTTGATGATCTGTTCTGCGAGGTATCTGATTGTCATCCTTTGGTCTGATCCGATATTCACGATGTTTCCATCGCTGATCCTATCACAGGTGGAAACGATGCCTCTTACGGCGTCGTCTGCGTAAAGGAACGATCGCGTCTGGTCGCCCGTCCCATAAACAATGAAGGGAACCATTGGATATAGAATGGCCTTTCTCACGAGTGCAGGTATGACATGAGCCCTTGTTGGATTGAGGTCTTCATGTTCTGCGTAAACATTGAACATTCGAACGGTCGATGTTTTCATCCCATACTCTTTCGCATACCACTTGGCCTGGATTTCTCCCATGAGTTTGGCCCAGGCGTATGTGGACTCTGGGTTGGCCGGGTAGGCGTCTTCCTCCTTCAAGGCTGGGACGTTCGGTTGATCTTGTTTCTCTACTGGATACACACATGCTGTGCTGCAATAGAGATAACGGTCCACATCGAACTTCCTTGCAGCCTGCAGCATCATCGTGTTCATGAGGATGTTGCTATCGTAGATCTCTGATTGCGAGCCGGCGTCCGGGTGCATGTACTCTATGCCGCCCAGTTTCGCGGCTAGGTGAAATACGATATCGATACCTTCCACAGCTTCCTCTGAATTTTTCTGGATTCGTAGATCAGCACGGATGAATTCGATCTTATCGAGGATGTGCTGTATGTTTTCTAATCGTCCACGTTCTAGGTTGTCTACTACTCTAACAGTGGCGCCTTGACGAACAAGATGTTCGACGAGGTGTGACCCTATGTGGCCCGCCCCGCCAGTCACGAGTACATTTGATCCGTTGAGGTTCATGGATGGGTTCTTACGTTCGAACAAACCTAGACAATTCTTTTAAGCTATGAGTCGAAACTCGCAACAGACGGATCAAAATTAAACGACCTGATACCTTAGATGGGTAGCAAGAGTTTTGCAGAATATTCATCACCTTAAGCTTCAGAGGCTAAAGCGAACGATTTTGGAAAGAAGGCTCGCTAGAAAAAACGCGTTACTAGTCATCCCACTAGCGATCATCTGTTATGTGATAGCAATTGTCACCATGGGCCTGAGGAAGCATGAACTTTTCCGCACCACCGCATGGGATCTGGGCGTATTCACCCAAGCTTTCGACTCTACCATTCATAGTACCGGTTTCTTCGCTTATACCCTCGAACCATTCACCAATCCGTCCGGGAGTTTTTTCGGGGTCCACTTTAGCCCAATACTCATCGCGATACTGCCAATCTACGCCGCCTATCCTTCGATAGGCACGCTTCTCGTCGTACAAGCCCTAGCTCTAGCATTAGGAGCGGTGCCAGTCTACTATCTTTCGCTCTCGACTTTTGGAAAGGTCAGATCATCGATCGCGGTTGCTCTGGTATACCTCCTCTACTTTCCCATGCACGCCGCCAACCTGTTTGACTTCCATGTAGAATCTTTCGTGGTCACGCCGATGTTATGCGCGATCTACTATCTCCAGACTCGACAGTGGAAGAAGCTCGTCGTTTCGGTAATATTCGCTCTCTCGACGATCGAATACGCAGCATTCATGATCGCCGCCATCGGAATCGCCTACCTACTCTTGAACGCGGCCAGCATAGGTAAGGCCGTTCGCTTACGGAAATTTAGCGACAGCAGTCTTTTGCTGCCTGGGATGCTTTGTCTGGTTGCGGCTGGATGGTTCCTCGGCGCAAGACAGGCATTGAGTTTTTTCAACCCAAGTCCCCCAGCTTCATTTGAGGGAGCCCAGAGCTGGAGCCTAGTAGGTGCGGGGAGCATCGCAGAAATCCCGGGCTACCTGCTTCTGCATCCGGCCAACGGTCTTCGGGCCGTAGAATTTGACTTGCCTCTGAAGCTTCTCTATGTTGTTTTCCTTCTAGCACCCATCTTGTTTGTCCCGGTACTGCGTCCAACGGCATTTTTGGCGGCCTTGCCGTGGTTGGGATTGGCGTTTCTGTCCAACTATGCACCGTTTTACCAGATTGGCTTTCAATACCCTCTCTTTGTTGTCCCTGGCATCTTCTGGGCCCTGATATTGGGGATGCAAAGGCTAGAGTCTCTCGATTTCACCCGCAGACTCAGAATCATTCAGCGAAACATGCCTCGGATATTAATCGTCAGTTCCATGGTGGGTTTGTTCGTTTTCGCCGGTCTCACTTATCCAATAACGCTCACTGGTCCCATGCAACATGTCGATTATCTAAATCGGATAATCCAGTTGGTCCCTCCAGGCTCAACAGTTGTCACACAGAACAACTTGTTTACCCACTTTTCAGACAGGTTCACAGTATACGCGATACCTATCTATCTGCCATCGTGGTCGACCAATTTTCGTCAAATGATCGACCTTACGTTCGGAAGGAGACCGGATTTCATCCTCGTTGACGGGGTAACAGATCCTCATTCCGGGTCCATTGCCGCACTATGGCTTAGGGAGAATGGAGGATACGGAGTCTTTGCGTCTTCCGATGGGATCATATTGTTGAAAAGATCCTTCGAAGGAACCCCAAGCTTCTATGTGCCAATCAAATGGACGTTGGACCAGTCCAACTTGACAATTCAAGGTGGACGCGTTCTTCAAGATTCTGGAGCGGCCAGCGGAGCCTCGCTATATCACTCGGCCAATTCCATCACACCTGAGTTCTGGGTTGGGCCGCCGGGCCCATTGATCCTCCCACCCGGTAGATACAATCTCACGTTGAATCTGAAAACTGGCACGGTCTTCAAAGGAGACATTATCCTCGTCAGCTTACGTGCAGCCAATGGAACCGAAGCACTGTCGACCTTCAAAATTGGTGGGATCTCCTCAAGCGAGTCCTGGACCAGCTTCACTTTCGACTTTCCGTTACAACATGCTGAGTCAGTGTGGCTAAACGCTTCGAGCGCAACTTCGGGTGTCGACATTTATCTTAACTTCATTCAACTCGTCCAGTTGACGTACCTGAGCCCTTAGGCCACGCTACGGGTGCAGCTCTTTCATCCTTGAAAGATGCTGCGCCAGTAATGCGATTCCGAATAGTAGTGAGGCTGAGAGAACGGCTCGTCCAGCCCAGACTATCTGCTCGGGCGGGAGGCCCGCTTGCATTAACCATTGGTATGGGCCGGTCATACCCAGATACTTTGGGTCTATCGGAGCCAAGAGATTGGTCGTAAATCCGGGATCCCACTTTAAGGTGTAGACGAAGAAGAATGCAGTGCTTACAATATAGGTTAGTTTGGCCCCTACCGCCTTGTCAGCAACCCAGAGGAGAAGAAGTGGTTGTACCCACAGAAACCATTGTGGTAAGAAGAGACTTAGGGCATAATAGGAGAACAAGAATCCCATGAACGCATAGGCTAGCGACACACGATTCCAGTCTTGAAATGTGGCGACTGCAAATAATAGGATTGCGTAGGACATGGGCATTAGGACGAAGACATCGTTGGATCCGGGGGTACTCAGAGATGCTGAGTAACCTACCACGAACCTGAACAGCCCGTTCAAGATGCTGTTGCCCGTTGCTCCCTGCGTGTAAAGGGTGTTTTGGTAGAAGCCGTCGATGTATGTTAGCGGGAGGGCTAGGTTGGCGGATTGGTAAAATTTTGGCGTCAGCAAGGCTGCGCTCAGCCCCACACCTGCCGTCAAGAGACCAACTGTGAGCACGGAGAATCCTTTGATCATCCCTTTCGAGCCACCTAGGTGCCTGATGGTGTAGATGGCAAGTGGAAGCAAGAAGAGGATTCCAACAAGTTGGAAAGCGCCAGCAAGTCCGAATACGAGTGCTGAACTCATGTATCTCTCACGGCGCAGAAGTGCCAGTCCGACCAGAAAGAGTGAAACTGCGAAAATATCGTACTGGCCGACGGCGAAAGTCACCAGGAGACTTACAGGATTCAACATCCAGAGCTTGTAGGCTGCTAGTCCCTTGCTAGGTTGTGATGGGATCCAGAGGAGCGCGACGGCAGCTACAAAGTCTAACAGTAGCAGGGGGATTTTGAGGAGGAAGAGGAAGAGTCCCAAGCCTGTTTGGTTCATGGCGAAGGCGATTCGCAGACCCTCAGGACTGTATTGTGTTGGGTCCGTGAGAACACCGACAACGGCGGATGGCAGCACAGGACCGATCAACTTGAGATATGCAGAGTAGAACAGGAAGACCAGTGGGGGGTCGACAGAAGGAATCAATTGCTGTTTCGATCCAAGAGTCAATCCTATCCTAGCCACTATCATGGCGTCAGGGTGTCCCATGAGAGGCATCACGATCAACCGGACGATGAGTCCTAGCAGGCCCCACCGAAGAAGGGACTTGGATTGGGACTGAAGACCCGAAGGTATGAGTCGCCTGATCTCCAGTTTGTCAATCACTCTCAACGTCTCACTGTCCAAGAACCGTCCCGATGCCTTGTAATTGAATGTCGGAATATTGGGCCCAACAGATTTCTTGGTCCGCTAGCATCTGGAAACCAAGAGCGATGCCGACTATCCTCTTGTTGATAGCCTGAAAATGAAGGTCGATGATAACTGAATGAGGCTTTTCGTCATTGAAGGTCGATAGCATGACGTTCTGCGAGGTGTTAATGCTTGTCCATACAGTTGCTACGATCGCTACGTCTTGACTGGAGGTGGCGACTTTGAAAGATAAGAACCCGTATGTTGAAGCATCGACGTTCAGAGCGGGCTGTGCCTTGGCATTGAATCTGTCCCCATTGGGAACAGGTGATCTCGACCGGAGAGCGAGTGTCTTGTTGTCCCAGTTCATTCCCACTATGGAGGGATCATCAGTACCGGTTAGCTTCCAAGAAGTGAGCGCATCAGCCTGCCAGGCGGTCGTGGACTTCAGGGAATATCTTGGAGAGAAGGAGTAGAGAGCTCCAAGGAAAGCCGTCATGAGTACCAGAACTATCGCGACAAGGACCTTCCAGTTGAGATCGGCTAATCTCATCGATAACGGGCCGCGCGAGAGAAATCGATGCATGAACCAGTGCGACACTCGGGTCTGGTTCAGGAGTGAAATATAAGAGAACCCTCGGAACCCATGAGTCGAAGCATAGCTTTTCACAAAATAGGGTGTTGCGAATTAGCTTACTCTCCTTACCGACCGGGCGAGGCCGCCGCCGCGCTGTAATGATTTTCCGACCTAATCCACACTATTTTGGTTTCCATTGTTTTTCCATGTTTGTCCGGCAGAAGATTCGTAAAAAGTACTGGTGGACGTGTTGAGTCGTTGTATAACTCTTAAGAAGGCTGACCGGGCTCGAACCGCCAGTTTGACAAGCTCCTCGTTGTTGCCGGCAAAGTTGACGAAGACAGTGGTTGCCAGGACAAAGGCAGTACTATTTCTGAATTTTCTTATACGGTACTCGAGAGGGCCCTTTCGTGGTTCTAGCGAACCAGCTGGTTCTCTAACTCGAATCGGAATGGCATTCTCCGGAGTATTCATGATCGGCGTCGGAGTCTGGATTTTCGCAGTATTCAACGGCCTACTCTCTCTAGGATCTCTCGCCCTTGTGTGTCCCGGGTTGGTGATCTTGTTTTGGGCCTTGAGAAGGAACGTCAGTGCTGGTCGGGCGAATTTTCTCGCTCTCTCTTGTCACCTCTGTGCATTGTTGACGTTCTATTTCCTTTCGACTCGTTTCCTCAGTGTCGTATACGGTACTGACAGTATCATCGCTACCTACATGGGAGTTGTCAGGGTCTTGCACCTACAGGATCCTTACTTGTATTCGATCAAGCCTTTCCTCGAGCAGTTCGGTCTTCCTCAATCCTTCTATACTCCAAGAGTTGACGGCTCGTTCGAGTTCCATCTCAACTATCCTGCCGTGAACTTTCTCTCTTTCACGCCACTCTACTTGTTGGGCATCCATGATCTCCGGGATGGGGTCTTGTTGTTTCACGTGTTATCATTACTGGTGATATTCTGGGTTGTGCCTGGACGATTCAAGGCGTTGAGTCTCGCCCCGTTCACCTTCTATTTTCCATGGGCGGTCGCTGGCAGCCTTACCGACAGTGTCTGGGCATTTGCATTGTTGTTGAGTGCCGTTACCTGGTACAGGAGTCGAAAGGCGAGCTTCGGTTTTGTAGGCTTGGCGGGTGCTTCGAAACAGCTAGCTTTCTTGGTTTTGCCGTATCTTTTGGTCCGGAACTGGCGCGAGACAGAAGGACCGCGGCTGAGAAGTAGCGCGAGGATGATGGGCTACTTGCTAGCAGGGTTCTGGATTCCGAACCTGCCGTTTCTCTACATCTCGCCGCATGGTTGGTGGGAAGGGGTAGTGGCGCCGTATCTGCCTGGTACCACTCCTCAGATAATGGGTGGAATAGGGCTCTCGGAAGTATTGACGAGTATGGGGTTGAATCCTCCATCGTCTGTATTCTTTCTTTTGATGGGGCTAGCATTTGCGGGATCATTGTTCGCGTATAGTAGGTGGTTTGAGAGGATGAAGAATCTCGTCTGGCTTCTTCCGCTCGGCATCCTATTCTTCTATTATCGATCGTTTCCCAACTACATGCTCTTCTGGCTAATCCCTCTGATTCCAGATCTGGCTCGGATGAGGGTGAATCCGTTCGGTCTTAGACCATCAATATCCTCGATGCCGACCATTCATCTTCCAACGAGGATTCCACGCTTCTTGCAAGGAGGGATCATGCCGTCCCTGATGCTTGGCCTTGTCCTCACCACAGCATTCGTCGGGGCTTCGGGGGCCTATATTTCACGAAATTCCGATTACAAGGTCACTGTCCATGTTGACAGTATTGGCGATCCCTATTTGTTAGGCGTAGGCACTCTGATGA